>Ga0098073_1000032_pt1 | contig 59275 bp, 60 predicted proteins | sample 31_taG_FD_75060 | JGI IMG/M metagenome (GOLD analysis project Ga0098073, IMG submission 75060) | Marine viral communities from the Gulf of Mexico - 31_GoM_OMZ_CsCl metaG | ecosystem: Environmental > Aquatic > Marine > Oceanic | place: Gulf of Mexico | collected 2015-07-12
AATCATACTTGCAATAGCCATATTTTTAGGAGTAAAGAGTATTCTAAAAGTCTTTGAACTATTATAAATGACAAACATTTCAATTGATATAAACGCAGATATTGGCGAAGGCATAGGCAATGAGGTTGACTTAATGCCTTTGTTGTCGTCGTGTAATATTGCTTGTGGTGGTCATGCTGGTGATCTGAAGACTATGAATTGGTGTGTCGAGTTAGCTAAGCAACATCGTGTGAAAATAGGAGCGCATCCTTCATTTCCTGATAAGGAAAATTTTGGTCGCCAAGTTGTAGACATGTCTTGCACAGCATTATATCAAACCATTAAAAACCAGATAAAAGCTTTGATGAATGTAGTCAGAGAGCAACATGCTACTTTACATCATGTCAAACCACATGGAGCTTTGTATAACTTAGCCATAAGAGATAAAAAAACTGCTGAGGTTATTGTTGAGGTAATGAAAAGTATTCATTTACCATTAAAACTATATGTTCCATATGGTTCTGTGATTTCTAAGCTAGCTATAAAAGAAAATATTCCAATTACTTATGAGGTATTTGCTGATAGAAACTACAATGAAGATTTATCGCTCGTTTCTAGGGCAAAAGAAAACGCTTTGATTAAAGATGTTGATGTGATGACAAGGCATATTCAAAATATGATTTTGCATAAAAAAGTAAAAACAATAAATGGAGTAGAAGTGCCGCTTGAAGCAGAGACAATTTGTGTGCATGGTGACAATCCTGAAGCTCTTAAATTGGTCCAAAATTTAAGACAAAAACTAATGAATTTCGACGTTAAAATTCAATGATAATTTGAGTGATTTTAAGTTGCAATATAAACGCTTTGGAGAACGTTCAATTTTAATTGAATGGCCTCAAATTATCTCTGAAAAAACACTTAATGATGTCATATTGTACAAAGGAAAACTTCAAATTCATAAGTTTAAACAAAAAGTTTATATAAAATCTGCATACAACTCGATATTAATAACTTACAGTTATACTATAAATAATTTCTATGATGAAATATTAACACTTAAAAGCATTTATTTTGATGATTTCAAGGGAATTGTTAACGATTCAAGACTGTGGAAAATCCCAGTGTGTTACGACCTTGAATTTGGGTTAGATTTAGAAGAAATTGCTTCAAAAAAAAACCTTGAAATATCTCAGATTATTGAGCTTCATACCAAGGGAAATTACCTTATTTATTTCATAGGCTTTTTACCTGGGTTTTTATACTTAGGAGGACTAGATGAACAAATCCATTTTCCAAGAAAAAATACACCAAGACTTAAAGTAAAAAAAGGATCAGTTGCTATTGGTGGATCACAAACTGGAGTTTACCCAAATGAAAGTCCTGGCGGTTGGAATATCATCGGAAATACGCCATTAAACTTTTTTAATATTCTTAAAGAACCTCCTTGTTTTGCAAAACCTGGTGATAGAATTCAATTTGAATCTGTTTCGAAAAACAGTTATGACGAAATTCTTAGCCAAATAGAGAGTAAAACATTTGTTATAGAAAGTGAGGTGATTTATGATTAAAGTGCTTCATTCAGGTTTTTATAGCACCATTCAAGATTTGGGAAGAAAAGACCATCAACATCTTGGAGTCCCTATGTCTGGTTCTATGGATATGCATTCAGCAGTGTTGGCTAATGCTATTTTAGGAAATGAAGACGACTGTGCTGTACTTGAAATGACGATGCTTGGACCGAAACTTGAATTTACCTGTGAAAGCGTTATTGTTATTACTGGTGCTCATCTTTCACCAAGCCTTAATAACTCACATGTTAATAATAATTCTGTTATTAATGTGAGTAAAGGTGATGTTCTTTCATTTGGCAAACCAATTAGTGGTTTCAGAGCTTATTTAGCTGTTTCTGGAGGGTTTCAGTCCGATAAAGTATTGAGTAGTAGAAGTATGTATCAAGGTATTACTGAAGTTTCAAATATTAAAAAAGGTGATGAGCTTTTAATAGAATCTAAAAATCATAAAAGCAAAACATATGCTGCTATTAAAAAAAAGACGGATTATCTCAATGAAAAAGTAATATCTGTTTATAAAGGGCCTGAATTTCATTTATTAAACGATGAGCAGATTGATAAGCTGTTTAAACAAGAATTTACCATTTCTAAAGACAATAACAGAATGGCTTATCAGTTGGATGAGTTAATAACCAATAATTTAGATGGCATCATTACTTCTTTAGTGATGCCTGGAACGGTTCAGTTGACACCTTCAGGGAAATTGTTAGTTTTAATGAGAGATTGTCAAACAACAGGTGGTTATTCAAGAATTTTGCAGCTTTTAGATAATTCAATTGACACTTTAGCTCAAAAAATGACAGGACAAAAGATTAGGCTTCAGCTATTGGAATATCCTGTATAATTTGAAAGATTTTTCTTTATTAATACTCAACTTTTATCTAACTTAGAGCGTGTAAATTATAAACACTAGTAATTCTCCCTGTTTTATTAGCAAAAATAATTACTAATTCTAACCGTAAAATTATGTCAACACCTAAAGGGATTATCACACCAAAAGAAGCAAAACAACTCAATAATGCATTTACAGAACGATGCGAATTAATTAGTAAGGATATTACCAAAAGACCTGATAACAGATCATCTTGGTATTCTTTAGAAGATATTAAAGCCTATTTAAAATATGCTGAAAATCAAGCAAGAGAGCTTGGTTATGAAATGAACGGAATCCGTATTTATTGTGGGGCCTATCCAACAGTTGATGGTAAAACGGGCTATTCAACCTCATTTATTGTGCCTACTGCTAAGATTGTTGATGGAAAAGATGCAGATAATAGTGATGGCTCTGATATTCCAGATGGAGATTGCTTGAATAAAGGAAACACTGGATGGCCTCCAAATGCCAATTACCCACAACAATAATTTACACTATCTGGAAGTATTTTTGAACAAATATTACGCTTTAATTAATTTTGCAATAGTATTTCTGCCTGCAATAATAGGAGTGTATAGTTACAGGAAATATAAAAATACACACGCTAAGTATTTCATTTGGTTTTGTGTATATGTAGCTATTGTAGAAATTATAGGAAGTTATAAAGTAATGTTTGAAAAAATAGAATCCCTTAATTTCATTAACTCTTATTTGGAGGGGACACTTTTAGAAAATGAAAATTGGTGGTATTTGATTTTTTGGACTTTGGGAGGAGCACTTTTTTATGCTTATTACTTTTGGATTTTGCTCGAGAACAATATTTCAAAAAAGGTCATCAAATTTTCTGCGATTATTTTTTTAATATTCTTTGTAATTAATTTTTACCTGCGTTTTAACCAAATATCCAGTTCTGCCCAAATACCAATTAATATTGCACAAGCAATTTTAATCTTATTAGCTGTTATTCTCTATTTTCTTGAAATTTTGAAAAGCAATAAAATTTTGTCAATATTTAGTTCTATCCACTTTTATATTGGAGCAACAATCCTATTGTGGAATTTAATAATGGTTCCTTTAACATTTTATGACATATATTTCAATCGTTCTGATATGGAATATTCAATTTTAAAAGCATTTATCTTTTTAGGATGTAACACTTTTATGTATTTAACCTTTTCATTCGCTTTAATATGGTGCAAACCTCGGAACAACTAGTTAGTACTGATGTTGAAAGGTATTTGTTAATTTATATGATTGCTGTATTGGTAATTGTAACAGGACTAGTTATTGTATTTTTCATGGTATTTCAAAAGAGAAAGAACAAATTACTTCTGGATAGAGTAAAACGCGAACGTGAATTTGAAGAAGAATTGGTAAAAACGCAATCAGAGATACAAGAGCAAACACTTAAAAATATTGGGCAAGAGTTACATGATAATGTTGGTCAATTATTGTCTGTTGCAAATATGCAGTTAAGTTTAGTGTCATCTTTAACACAAGATTCCATTAAAACGAAAGTAGATGACACTAAAGCAGTAATTGGTGAAGCGATTAAGGAAGTAAGAGGCTTATCAAAAGTTTTGAACAGCGAAGTGATATTAAATTTAGGGTTCCAAAAGTCGCTAAATACAGAGATTGAACGTTTAAATAAAATGGATTCCATAAAGGCAGAGCTGAAAATTTCTGGAAATGAAGGTGTTTATAAAAACAATAAGGACGCGATAATCTTATTTAGAATCATACAGGAATTCATATCTAATACAGTTAAATATTCTAAAGCGACACAATTAACTATATCTTTAAATTATGAGAAAGATAACCTTGGAATAATAGCTGAAGATAATGGTGTTGGGTTTAATGTAGAGAAGGTTACAAAGGGATCTGGTTTAATTAATATGGAAAGTAGAGCTCAACTAACCAATACTGAGTTTTGCTTAATTTCAATTCCTAATCAAGGAACAAAGCTGTTGTTAAATTATCCCATTTCCTTGAGAGCAATCAGCTAAACCACTTGAACATTTTTTTTAATAAGCCTAGCTTTCCTTTGTAAGGAACGTAACGAATAGGAGGATCAAACCATGTGCCTCGTTTAGAAATAGACTTGTGATGCGAAAAAGTATCGAAACCATGCTTGCCATGATAAGCGCCAATACCACTTGCGCCAACACCTCCAAAAGGTAATCTATGATTTCCGAAATGGATTAAAGTGTCATTGACAGCACCTCCACCAAAACTATAAGTGTTTATAATTTTATTGGTGAATTGTTTGTTTTTCGTAAACACATAAAGAGACAAAGGCTTGTCATAATTACTGATGATGCTATCTATGTCAGTTTCATTAGTATAGGTCAGAATAGGAAGTATTGGCCCGAAAATTTCGTCTTGCATCAACTTACTATCTAAACCTGGATTATCTACAAGAGTAGGATCGATATAGCAAGATTCCATATGGTGTTCTCCACCATGAACTACATTAACATCTTCCAACATTTCTATTAAACGCTCAGTGTTTCGTTCGTTTATAATCCTCGGAAAATCTTCTGATTCTTTTGGGTTTTCGCCATAAGCATTTATGATTTCAATTTTTAAAGCTTCTATCAGTTCACTCTTAATTGTAGAATGAGCAATGATATAATCTGGAGAAATACAAGTTTGACCTCCATTTAAGAATTTTCCCCAAACAATACGTTTAGCAGCTAGTTTTAAATCAATGGTTTCATCCACAATGCAAGGCGATTTTCCTCCTAATTCTAAAGTTACAGGCGTTAAGTGTTTTGCCGCTGCTTTGGCTACAATTTTTCCAACGGGAACACTTCCAGTAAAAAAGATATAATCCCATTTTTGTTCTAACAATTCCGTCGCTACTGGAATACCACCTTCTATAGAAGTCGCATGATCATTATTAAAAACGGTTTGAATAATGTCTGTTACCAATTGAGAAGTATGAGTAGTCAATTCACTCGGTTTTACAACAACAGTATTCCCGGCTGCAATTGCCATGATAAGTGGTTCAATGGCAAGTAAGAAAGGATAATTCCAAGGTGCAATGACTAGCACAGCTCCATAAGGTTCTTTGTAAATATAGTCTGTCGCAGGAAAGGTGAGCATAGATGATTTAACGCGCTTTGACTTTGCCCACGATTTTAGGTTTTTTAGAGTTAAGTTTAATTCTGAAATAACCAAACCATATTCGCTTATAAAAGTTTCAAAAGTTGGTTTATTAAAGTCTTTTTTTAACGCGTCATAGATGTCATGTTCTCTGACAATAATCTCTTCTTTTAATTTTTTTAGAACTGAAATTCTAAACGAAATATCTTTAGTTTGTTGAGATTTAAAGTATGCTTTCTGCTGCTGAAGTGTATGAGGTATATTCAAGTTGTTTCTTATTAAGATAATAAATTAGTTAGTACAAGCATCCCAAATTGGATCTTGTGGTGTTGGTGCAATCACTGTTATTTGTTCTTTGCTCACAGGATGGATGAAATCAATTTTTCTTGAATGTAAATGAATACTCGCATCTTTATTACTTCTATCAAAACCATACTTTAAATCACCTTTTATTGAAGACCCAATACTTGCCAATTGACAACGAATTTGATGATGCCTTCCAGTTTCTAAATTCACCTCAAGAAGAACATAATTGTTCAAATATTGAATAACTTCATAATGTAGAATCGCTTTTTTACTGTCCTTTACTTCGTGATTATATGCTGTAGATTTGTTGTTCTTTGGATTCTTCCTCAACCAATGAATTAAAGTGTCTTTTTCATTTTCAGGTTTTTCTTTAACCACAGCCCAATAGGTTTTATTGACTTTTTTGTCTGAAAACAATTTATTCATTCGAGGTAATACTTTCGAGGTCTTTGCAAAAACTACAATTCCAGTAGTTGGTCTGTCTAAACGATGTGTAACACCAAGATAAACGTTTCCTGGTTTGTTGTACTTGTCTTTAATATAGTCTTTTACAACTTCACTTAAAGGTTGGTCTCCAGTCTTATCACCTTGAACTATATCGCCAGCACGCTTATTAACGATGATGATATGATTGTCTTCGTAAAGAACTTGTAAATTAGATTTGTCAGATAATGTCTTGGACATTTTAATATTGCTCAGAATCAGATGGAAAATCTACTTTCTTAACGTCAGTAACATATTGCGATATCGCATTGGTCATATCTTCAAATAAGTTCATGTAACGCCTTAAAAACCGTGGATTGAATTCATGGGTCATTCCAATCATATCATGTAAAACAAGGACTTGTCCATCAACTCCGTTTCCAGCTCCAATACCAATTATTGGAATACTAACACTTTCTGCCACTTGTTTAGCTAATTTTGCAGGAATTTTTTCCAGTACGATACCAAAACAACCAATACGTTCTAACATTTTAGCATCCTCAACCAGCTGTAAAGCTTCCTCTTCTTCCTTAGCTCTAACCGTGTAAGTTCCAAATTTGTATATAGATTGTGGTGTTAACCCTAAATGTCCCATAACAGGAATTCCAGCATTAAGAATACGTTTTATGGATTCTTTAATCTCTTTTCCGCCTTCCATTTTTACTGCGTGACCACCTGATTCTTTCATAATTCTAATAGCAGAACGTAAAGCTTCTTTAGGGTCACTTTGGTAGCTTCCAAAAGGTAAGTCTACAACAACCAAAGCTCTTTCAACTGCTCGAATTACAGATGAAGCATGGTAAATCATTTGATCCAGAGTAATTGGAAGAGTGGTTTCATGACCAGCCATAACATTACTTGCAGAATCACCAACCAAAATCACATCAATTCCTGCGCCATCTACAATCTTTGCCATGGTGTAATCATAGGCAGTAAGCATTGAGATTTTTTCTCCATTGCTTTTCATGTCAACCAATGACTTTGTTGTTACTCTTTTATATTCTTTTTTTGCAGTAGACATAATTTCTTTATTAGACCGTAAAAATAGTAAATAAACAGAAAGTTGAGTGTGTTAATTATTCAATAATACTTTTTAGATGAAAGGATATCTACTAATTTAGAAAAAAAATTTTATCATGACACGTATCGCGTTACTCCTTGCATTACTCATTTCAAGTTCAAGTTTTGCTCAGGATTCAGATGAAATAGACGTAAAAAAAACAGTTATAAAATTCTTTGATGCTTTTCATAAACAAGATAGTATTGCTATTAAAGAATTAGTTTCTAAAGACCTAAAATTGCAATCTATTGGAAAAAGCAAAGAAGGTTTGACTCAAGTACGTAACGAAGAATTCAGTGCTTTTTTAAAATCCATTGTGTCCATACCTAAGGATCAAAAATTTGAAGAAAAACTATTGGATTTTAAAATTCGAGTTGATGGTGATATGGCGAACGCATGGACACCTTATGAATTTTGGTTCAATGGTAAGTTTAGCCATTGTGGAGTAAATTCATTCCAGTTGGTTAAACTAGAAGGTGTGTGGAAAATTATTTATTTAATTGATACGAGAAGGAGAGAAGGTTGTAACTAACAATCCGACAGACTTACTCTTACAGCTAATCCACCTTCTGAAGTCTCTTTATACTTAGTATTCATATCTTTTGCAGTTTCCCACATCGTATTAACAACTTCATCTAAAGGAACTTTTACATTTTTAGGATCTGTCTCCAACGCTAGCTCTGCGGCGTTAATCGCCTTTATAGCTCCCATGGAATTTCGTTCTATACAAGGTATTTGAACCAATCCACCAATTGGGTCACAAGTTAATCCTAAGTGATGTTCCATAGCAATTTCAGCAGCAATTAACACTTGTTCTGGAGAACCACCTAAAACTTCACATAATGCACCTGCAGCCATTGCAGCACTTACGCCAATTTCTGCTTGGCAACCACCCATTGCAGCACTTATCGTCGCACCTTTTTTAAAGATACTTCCAATTTCTCCTGCGACTAATAAAAATTGTTTGATGTCTTTAAAATCGGCTTCGTGGTTTTCAATTACCATATAATACATCAAAACAGCAGGTATAACACCAGCACTTCCATTAGTTGGCGCAGTAACGACGCGTCCTAAGGATGCATTAACTTCATTTACACTTAAGGCAAAGCAGCTCACCCATTTTAAAATTTGTCTGAATTTAACTTCAGTTTTTCTAATGGCTTCTAACCACTCCTGAGGCGTTGTGTAAGTGTAATCACCAATAAGTTTATGGTGCATGTCATAAGCACGACGTCTTACGTTTAGGCCTCCTGGTAAATTACCTTCAGTATGGCAACCAATGTACATGCATTCCAGCATGGTTTGCCAAATACGTGTCATTTCATAATCAATAGCTTCATCACTGCGAAGCGATCGTTCATTTTCAATAACGACTTCTGAAATGAATTTGTTTAATTCTTGGCAATACTTCAAAAGCTCTGTTCCTTTTTGAATTGGATAGGGAAATGTTTTAAAAATCTCTTTGTTTCGTTTTGAATTCTTGCGCTCTTCTTTCACCACAAATCCACCTCCAATAGAATAAAACGTTGAACTTGTTTTTTTACCATCAATTACGGCAGTAAACTTCATGCCATTGGCATGAAATGGAAGAAACTTTCTATTGAAAACAATAGATTCTTTGGAGTTAAATTCAAGTGACTTTTCGTTATTAAATACTAAAACGTTTGTATTTCTGATGGATGCTATAATGATGTCAATAGAATCCGTTGGAATGGTTTCAGGATCTGCACCACTTAAGCCAAGCATTATAGCTAAATCTGTTGCGTGTCCTTTTCCAGTTAATGATAAAGAACCATATAAGTCCACAATTATGTTTTCTACACTATCAAACTTATCAGCAGTTTTAAGCTCTTTAATCCATCGTTCAGCCGCACGCCAAGGGCCTAAAGTGTGAGAACTCGATGGTCCTACACCAATTTTTAGCATGTCAAAAACCGAAATACATTCCATGAATTTATCCTTTTTAGTGTTTGGACAAATATAAATGTTGTGCACTTAATAACATGTAAAGTAGAATTAATTATTTTGAATAAAAAAGCCTGAAAAGATTAAGTTTTCAGGCTTTAAGTTTTTTGTAAATGTTACTTATCTTAAGTCTATGCTTTGAATGTCAATCAAATTCATAACTGCATTAATATCTGACACCTCAATACCATCAACATTATCTGCAGGTACTACCACAACTCTAAATACTTGGTCTTGTGTCCAAACATCATCTAAAGTGCTAAAATCTGTTGTTCCATCTAAAAAGAATCGCACATCATCTTGCGTAAAATCAAAGTTGTAAACCAAATTGGTGTCATCATCAAAATAAACAGTTTGAGGCATTAATCGCCATATATCTTGTCCATTTTGAGTGTCCCATAAAATATAAACAAGTGTTACGTCCGAAGGTAACACGTTAAATCCGTAAGCTTCAATATATTCAAAATCATTGACTGTGTTAAAATCAATAACAATTTCAAAAGCAGATGAAGCTATAATTTCGCCATCTAAACCATCAAGGCCATCAAAACCAGGAGGTCCTTGTGGTCCTTCGCAAGAGGTAAAAACTAAGGCAAATACTGTAAATAAAGGTAATAAACGTTTCATAATATATAAGATTTTGCTTTGTATTTATCAAATCATGTACCAAAGAGACCACGAGTAATATTTAATTTAAAAATCAATTCTGACACCTTGTCATATTTTTTGTCATGGCACAATGATTGACAATAACTTGTTGTATATAAAAAGAAATTCAACACAAAAGAATAAATAAAGTTATGAGTAAAATTATTGGAATTGATTTAGGAACAACAAACTCATGTGTTTCTGTTATGGAAGGTAACGAGCCAGTTGTGATAACAAATGCTGAAGGAAGACGTACAACACCTTCTGTAATTGCTTTTGTTGAAGGTGGCGAAATTAAGGTTGGTGATCCTGCAAAACGTCAGGCTGTAACTAACCCAACAAAAACGGTTTATTCCATCAAACGTTTCATGGGAAACAAATATTCTGAATCTAAAAAAGAAGCAGAACGTGTTCCTTATAAAGTAATTAAAGGTGATAATGATACACCGAGAGTAGATATTGATGGTCGTTTATACACACCTCAAGAATTATCAGCAATGGTGCTTCAAAAAATGAAGAAAACTGCTGAAGAGTTTTTAGATCAAGAAGTAACAGAAGCAGTAATTACTGTTCCTGCTTATTTTAATGATTCACAACGTCAAGCAACAAAGGAAGCAGGAGAAATTGCTGGTTTAAAAGTTCGAAGAATTATCAACGAGCCAACAGCTGCTGCTTTAGCTTATGGATTAGATAAAAAACATAAAGATCAAAAAATTGTTGTTTTTGATTTTGGTGGAGGTACACATGATGTCTCTATATTAGAATTAGGCGATGGCGTATTTGAAGTATTATCTACAGATGGTGATACCCATTTAGGTGGTGATGACGTGGATCAAAAAATCATTGACTGGTTAGCAGATGAGTTTAATACTGAAGAAGGTATTGATTTACGTAAAGATCCAATGGCATTGCAACGTTTAAAGGAAGCTGCTGAAAAAGCGAAGATTGAATTATCATCTTCTGCACAAACAGAAGTTAACTTACCATACGTTACTGCAACTGCTAGTGGACCAAAGCACTTAGTACGTACATTAACAAGAGCTAAGTTTGAACAATTGATTGACGATTTGGTAAAACGCACAATTGAACCTTGTCAAGCTGCTTTAAAAGCTGCTGGATTATCAAAAAGTGATATTGATGAAATTATTTTAGTAGGTGGATCAACTCGTATTCCTGCGGTTCAAGAAGCAGTTGAAAAATTCTTTGGGAAAAAACCTAGTAAAGGTGTAAATCCTGATGAAGTAGTTGCAATTGGTGCTGCAATTCAAGGAGGTGTTTTAACAGGTGATGTTAAAGATGTACTTCTTTTAGATGTAACACCTTTATCACTTGGTATTGAAACAATGGGTAACGTTATGACAAAGCTTATTGAAGCTAACACAACGATTCCTACTAAGAAATCGCAAGTATTCTCAACTGCTGCTGATAATCAACCGTCAGTTGAAATTCATGTATTGCAAGGTGAGCGTCCAATGGCACCAGATAACAAAACTATTGGTCGTTTCCATTTAGATGGTATTCCACCTGCAAGACGAGGAACACCTCAAATTGAAGTAACATTTGATATTGATGCTAACGGAATCATTAAAGTTTCTGCAACAGATAAGGCGACAGGTAAATCTCAAGATATCAGAATTGAAGCATCTTCTGGATTAACTGAAGAAGAAATCCAGAAAATGAAGCAAGAAGCTGAAGCAAACGCAGAAGCTGATGCTAAAGCAAAAGAAACTGCCGATAAATTGAATGCTGCAGATGCTATGATTTTCCAAACAGAAAGTCAACTTAAAGAATTTGGTGATAAATTATCTGATGATAAGAAAAAGCCAATTGAGGATGCTTTAGAAGAATTGAAAAAAGCTTATGAAACTAAAGATATAGCAATTATAGATCCAGCTTTAGAGAAAATTAACGAAGCATGGAAAGTAGCTTCTGAAGAAATGTACAAAGCACAGGCTGAAGCTCAACAAGGAGGAGCAGAACCAGGACCAGACGCTAGCCAAAATGGGCAAGCAGAAGGAAGTGATGTTGAAGACGTAGACTTCGAAGAAGTCAAGTAGATTGCACTGAGCGCTGTCGAAGTGTAGACTTCGAAGAAGTGAAATTTTTATTTACATTTAGAATCAAAAGACGCAACTAAGAACGTGGTTGCGTCTTTTTATTTACAAACATTTTATTTATTACTAATGCATGGGGAAAAGTCACCGCAGCAATAAAGGAAAAAAATAAGGCGTCAAACATTTTTTCATCATTAAAAACTAAATATACAATTGCAATTCCAATCAAAGAAATAATCCAATATGGGAATGCATTTTTACAATAATTTATTACGTTTTTTTTATTTAACTCACCATAAATAAATCTTACTTGTTCAATTAAAGACGGTATACTATGCCATAGAATAAAATAAATAGTAAAACCCCAGATTAGAGTAGATACCTTGAAAACAATTGTAAATATTAATAGATAAAATATTTCTATCAAAATAATTTTTTTAAAAGCTTTAGATTTAAAAAACATATAAATTGATAAAGCAAAAATCACCAAAATATTACATATCAGAGAATACATAATAAAAACTTTAGATACTGTATAGGAAGTTATTGAATTAACAATTAGGATTACATCATCTAAATTTAGTATGAACAGAATTTGGAGCACCAGCAGGCCATAAACAAAGAAGAAAACTTGACTAAAACTTCTTGATAGTTGTAGATTCCGATATTCCCAATGTTGTTCTCCAAAATGAAATCCACTAAAAATAACAAAGAATGATAGAGCAACTAGAGGCATGAGGTAAAATAGCAAAGCAGCACAAATAACAATTAACAAATAAGTCGTAATAATTTTAAAAAAAGGATATCTAATTTTAGAGTTAGAAACAGAATTAATGATTAGGATATCATTCGAACCATGCAAAATACCAAAGGAAAATATTAAAATAAAACCAAGTAATATTTCAATTTGACCTGAAAACATTGAGGTAATCCACAACCCAACAAAACTCAACACTATTAATATATTATTAATATTTTTCATATATAATTACAAGAATAATAATAATAATCTAAATATTTTGTTAAAATCATAATATCTTGTTTAATATTTATTAAATTAGCTTAAACATAACTAATTAATACAACATTATGAAAACATTATTATTATTTACTGAAATTATCAAAATGGATCCAACTGATTATGTTGGTTTCACATTCTTCGTTGGATGCATGGCAATGATGGCTGCTTCAGCGTTTTTCTTTTTATCATTAAATCAATTTGATAAAAAATGGCGAACATCTGTTTTAGTCTCTGGTCTTATTACGTTTATTGCAGCGGTGCATTATTTCTATATGAGAGATTACTGGGCTGCAACTGGAGATTCACCTACTTTTTTTAGATATGTCGATTGGATCTTAACAGTACCGCTAATGTGTGTTGAGTTCTATTTAATTTTAAAAGTAGCTGGTGCAAAACAAAGTTTAATGTGGAAAATGATAGGATTATCGGTAGTTATGCTAATCACTGGATATTTTGGTGAAGCAGTTTTCCAAGATTCTGCAGCTCTTTGGGGTGGAATTTCAGGAGTAGCATATTTTATCATTGTATATGAAATTTGGTTTGGTGGTGCCAAAAAATTAGCTCTGAATGCTGGCGGAGAAGTTTTAAGGGCTCATAAAATTTTATGTTGGTTTGTTCTTGTAGGTTGGGCTATTTATCCATTAGGTTACATGATGGGTACAGATGGTTGGTATAATAGTATGATTCCTGCCGGTAATATTGACGTGGCATACAATATTGCAGATGCAATTAATAAAATTGGCTTTGGTTTAGTTATATATACTTTAGCAATGAAAAAACAGGGAATTCAAAATTAGTTCATTTTTTTTCCTAAAAACATAGCACAATCAGACATGGTTGTGCTTTTTTTATGATGATAAAATAATATACTATGCATGCATAATAATCATTATATTTGCTAAAACCAAAATCAAAATGACTACCAAGCTCACTCAACTTTTAAACCTAAATTATCCAATCATACAAGCGCCAATGTTTTTAGTATCTAATACTGCAATGGTCATTGAGGCAATGAAAGGAGGAATCGCTGGTTGTATTCCAGCACTTAATTACAGAACACTTGATGAGTTAAGAGCTGCCATTAAAGAATTAAAAGAAGCCAAAGTTGAAGGTGGTTCTTTTGGTTTTAATTTGATTGTGAACAAATCCAATTTAAAATACAAAGGACAATTAGAAGTCCTTTGTGAAGAAGGCTGCGATTTTATTATCACCTCACTTGGAAGTCCTGAGGAAACCATAAATCAAGCACATAAAGTTGGAATAAAAGTGTTTTGTGATGTTGTCGACTTAAAATTTGCACAGAAAGTAGAGCAATTAGGAGCTGATGCTATTATTGCAGTTAACAACGAAGCTGGAGGACATAGAGGGAATAAAACGCCTGAAGACTTAATAAAAGAATTAGTTTCTCATTGTAACATTCCAGTAATTTCAGCTGGAGGTGTTGGTTGTAAAGCAGATATTGATAAGATGCTTAGTTATGGAGCAGAAGGTGTCTCTGTTGGGAGCCCATTTATTGCATCTACAGAAGCCAATGTCACGGATGAATACAAGCAAGCTTGTGTAGATTATGGAGCTAAAGACATTGTCATGACTGAGCGTATTTCTGGAACACCTTGCACAGTAATCAACACACCTTATGTTCAGAAAATAGGAACAAAAGCTACTTGGCTTGAATCAATTTTAAACAAAAACAAGAAACTCAAAAAATGGGTTAAAATGATTCGTTTTTCAATTGGTATGAAAGCCACTGAAAAAGCGGCAACTAAGGCTACTTATAAAACGGTTTGGGTGGCAGGACCTAGTATTGAGCATACCAACGCGATTTTGTCAACTAAAGCAATAATCGATAAATTGGTTAATTAAATTTAATCAATGAAAACTTCTGAACCACCAGTTATTGCAGAGCAACTTTTTAAGGCTTCGAAGGAAGACGTTTGGGAAGCCATAACCACGTTAGATAGGATGAAAAAATGGTACTTTGATAATCTACCAGATTTTAGGGCTGAAGTTGGTTTCACTACTAAATTTAATGTAAAAGCACCAAGTAGAGACTTCTTGCATATATGGAAAGTTACTGAAGTGATACCTCAAAAAAATAACCTATAATTGGAGGTTTAAAGATTGTGATGGTAGTGGAGACAAGTGTTTTGAACTTTTTGAGAAATACAATAAAACACTACTACGACTTACCAATGTAGTTATTGAAGATTTTGACGACACCATTCCAGAATTCAGAAGAGAAAGCTGCCAAGCAGGTTGGAATTACTTTATTAAAGAAAGTTTATATAATTATTTGAGTTAATTATTTTCTAAGTTCTTGAACATAATTGTTTAACTTGTGTCTTTCAAAATACTGTATTTATGAAATTCACAAAACTGATTTTTGGTTTTTTAATTGTGACTTCTTTTTCTTGCAAAGTTGCAGATGGTCAAATCTCTACTTCAAAAGAAACTCCAAAAAATGTCATCTTATTAATTGGTGATGGCACAGGGCTATCACAGATTTCTTCGGCATTTTTCTTTAAAGAAACAGCACCAAATTATGGTCGCTTTAAACATATAGGCTTAATTAAAACGTCATCTTCTAGAGAAGATGTAACCGATTCAGCCGCAAGTGGAACTGCTTTTGCGAGTGGAGTAAAAACCTATAATGGAGCTATAGGAGTAGCAGATGATTCTACCGAGGTTGCAACCATTGTAGAAATCGTATCACCAAAAAATATCAAAACTGGTGTTATTTCAACATCATCAATAGTACATGCTACACCAGCAAGCTTTTATGCTCATGCACTAAGTAGAAGCTATTATGCGGAAATAGCTGGAGATTTAGCGGATTCTAATATCGATTTTTTTGCAGGAGGAGGAACACGGTTTTTTTATAATAGGAATGATGGTAGAAATTTGTTTAGCGAATTAGAAGCGAAAAATTTTATGATAGATACCACAGCTTTGGGAAGTTTTAACGACGTAAAATCAAATAATAAAGTTGCGTATTTACTCGGTAAAGAGCATATGCTACCAACAGCCAAAGGACGCGGTGATTATCTTCCTAAAGCGACTGAATTGGCGATTCAATTTTTAAATAAAGATAGTTCTAATTTCTTCTTAATGGTTGAGGGCTCTCAGGTGGATTGGGGTGGACATGGTAATGATGTAGATTATTTAATCACAGAATTAATTGATTTTGACGATGCTATAGGTAAAGCTCTTGATTTTGCAGAAAGGGATGGAAATACACTAGTAATAGTAACTGCAGATCACGAAACTGGAGGCTTTACTTTGGCGGCCTCAACAAAAAAGAGAGAAGATGGTATAGAGTATAGTGATTATAGAGAAGTAGAGGGGAAATTCTCAACTGGAGGACACTCTGCAACTCTAATTCCTGTGTTTGCTTTTGGTCCTGGAGCTGAAGAGTTCTCGGGAGTCTATGAAAATAATGAAATTTTCCACAAGATATTGAAGGTAACGGGTTGGAAATAACACATAAATTTCATGATAAAATTTTTTAGAATAATTCGCAAACGTCTATTAGAAGATGGAAAGTTTAAAAAATACTTTTTTTACGCTATTGGTGAAATATTTTTAGTCGTCATAGGTATTTTAATTGCAGTCGGTATTGGAGAATGGCGTACTAAAATAAAACAAGAAAAAGAACGAATCAGCTATTACAAAGGAATTAAATATGATATTAATCAAGATAAAATAAGAATAGCAGTTCTAGATTCGTTGTATAAAAATGCCGAAAGAGGGATTATTCGAGAAATCGATAAAATGCAGCTTAAAAATTATAACCAAGATTCGTTATATAGTAATGTTCCTGCTTGGATGGTATATGTCATGACGTTTACGCCAAATAACTCCACGTTTACAGAAATTGTTTCTAGTGGAAAATTACAATTATTTCAAAATAAAGAATTAACATCTCAGTTTCTTAATTTGTATAATAATTTATATCCAGATTTATTGAATAGGCAAACGGCAAATAATGAGTTTATTAGAACCTTAAGAACAATTGATCTAATGTCAACTTATAGATGGATGTCAATTTTAGATAATGATAATAAGATAAGTACTGATGTAGTATTAAAGAACCCTAAGGTAGAAATAAATCACAGTTGGATAACTAATAAACAATCTGAAAAATATCTTAAATTCGAGAATTACTTGAATCTTACTAGAGCTGCTTACTTAAACATGATTGAAAGATTTGAAACTATTAATTCACAACTTGATGATTTGATTATAATGATTGACAAAGAATTAATAGAAAACTAGATTTTTTAATTGATATAAAAGTTTTGTTAATGGTTGTAAAAACAAATAGAAAATTTAACAAAAAAAGAATTAGTTGTTTCAAACAACAAGTTAAAACCCGTAAATAAATAAAAATTATTTAAGCCCAATGTTTATTGAATGCAGATTTTAGCAGACCTACACAATTAAAAATACATTGCATTATTGCTTCTAATCATAAATTATATTTAATACTTCAATTATTTTTCAATCTGTTTTACCGATGTCGTCTGTCAAGAATATGATTTGATTAAATGTATAGGTTCGATAGTTAAAATTTTGTTATTGTTTAATTAAATTAATAAAAGATTAAACAAAAATAATATATTTGACAAAATTAATTATTCTATTATGAAAACAACAAAACACATCTTAAAACCCTCAAATTTATTAAAATCACTTGGTCTTATTTTTGTTTTAATGCTGTCTGTTTCTTGTAGCAATGAAGATTCTGATATAATTCAGGATGAACAACAAACAATTATTGAGTCACTTTCTAAAATAGAATTAGAATTTGATGATTCTGGCCGATCTAACAATAAACCAAAGTTTAAGACTTTGAAAGTTGCATTAGCAAAAACGGGATTAGCGGGAACTGTATCGTCAAACAGGTTTACAATATTTGCGCCGACTGATGCTGCTTTTGCAAAATATGGTTTAAATCATCAAAACATCGATGAAGTTGAAGGTTTGACTGATATTCTATTATACCATGTATTAGGAAATATTGTGTTCCAATCTGATTTAGCTAACGGATTTGTGCCAACTTTAAATGGTGCTGCAGTGGAAGTAAATATAGAAAATGGTGCAAAAATTAATTCTTCGAATGTTATATTAGCTGATAGAGAAACAAGAAATGGAGTTATTCATGCTATTGATGATGTATTATTTCCTCCAACATTAAATATTGGACAAATAGCTCAAAGTTTTGCGCCTGATGAGTTTACTGTTTTGGTAAAAGCATTAGAATTGACAGGTTTAATTAATGCTGTAATTGGTAGTGATCAATTGACAGTATTTGCCCCAACCAATGCTGCATTCAATGCAATTGGATTAAATGATGATAATATCATGGATCAAGATCCTTCTTTTATTAGTAGTGTTTTATTGTACCATGTAGTTCCTGGACGTGTCTACTCAAGTGATTTAGCATCAGGTGAAATCACAACTTTAAACGGAACTTTTCAATTAGATTTATCTAATTTTACTATTACTGGTAATGGAGGTAGTGTTTCTACTTTAGTTGGTCCGTTAAATGTACAAGCGACAAATGGTGTTATCCATGTCATTGATCAGGTTATTCTACCATAAATTTCATTATATATCAAACATAAAAAAAGGCTACATATTGTAGCCTTTTTTTATGATTTATGATGTCGTACCTAATCTAGAATAATTTTTTTATGGCGTACCATTCATCTCTTAAAATACCATAACAACAGGTACTTCGCTTAAATCCGTCAAGCATTAAAGTGTCTTTTCTTAAAATACCTTCAAGCGTTGCACCAATTTTTTCTACTGCTTTTCGCGAAGCTATATTGCGCTCATCAATCCTGAACTCTACTTTGTCAAATGCTAAAGTTTCAAAAGCGTATTGCAGCATTAAAAATTTCATGTGTTTATTCAATCCTGTGCCTTGAAACTGTTTGCCAATCCAAGTCCAACCAATGTGTAAGACTTTGTTCTTCCAGTTAATTAATCCAAAGCGTGTACTTCCAGCATAGGCTTGAGCTTGTTTGTCATAAATAATAAAAGGAATAATGGTTTTATGGTAATAGCCATCAACAGCAAATTGAACATATTCTTTAAGTTTTTCAGGAGTTGATATGTCACTCGGTGAAAATTGTATTAAATTCTCTTGGCCAGCAATTTCAATAAGATGTTTGTAATTGCTTAAGTCCAGTAAAGCAAGTTTAACACGATCATTTTCTAAGGTTGGTGAATTCATACGAGATTATTAATCATTTCAACATTTACAACATGCTTTCCATCAAAAGGCATTATCTTAACGTTTGTATCAAACAGTTCATGAATTCTATCGGTTTCATTTTGCATGCGTTCGGCATTTAAATATTCATCGTCAGTACCATATATCAATCTAACTTTGCAATGGTTTTCTAAAAATTTAAAATCGTCGGCAACCAACTCTTTCGGGATGCCACCTGAATGCAACACCATTTGACTGCACATTAGTTTGCGTCTCGCTACATAACGCATAGCTACGCTAACACCTTGTGAATAACCAAATACGATAAGGTTTTTATCGTTTGGTAGTTGTTCAGCCCCTAACACAGTGTCAAAATAATGCATCACATTATCTGTTTCTCTTAAGGTGTTTTCTTTGGTAAGCCAACATGCACCTACGTGTTTGAAAGTAGGAGGAATGTAGTATTTGCTTTGTGCTTGAGGTGCAATGATGTAGTTTTCTTCAGGATTTAAATCTTTAAAATACTTGAGAAAATAGCGACTTAAATAACCCATTCCATGACATACAAACCATATATTTTTTGTGCTTTTAGTTAATTGGTTCAAGGTTGAATAACTATTGGTGGTTTGGTATGATATTTCTTTTTCGGTTGAATTCATTTTTAACTGTGGTTTTGTACATTTACAAAATAGAGATTAAAAGTAAACTTTTTATATGCAATTATCTAAACAAGATGTGATAGCACATGCAAATTCTATTTGTAAAAACACCTTAATGGAAACTTTAAATATTGAATTCATTGATTTTGGCGATGATTTTGTAGTCGCAAAAATGCCTGTAAATTCGAGAGTGTATCAACCAGATGGTGTGTTGCATGGTGGCGCTACAGTTGCGTTAGCAGAAACAACAGGAAGTTTTGCAGCTCATATGTTTTTAGATTTAAGCAATGTATTTGTTAGAGGGATTGAAATTTCTGCCAATCATTTAAAAAGTGTAAAAGATGGCTATGTATATGCCAAAGCTTCATTTATTCATAAGGGAAGAACAACTCAGTTATTACAAGTTAAAATTACTGACGATAACGAAAACCTAATATCCTTATGTAAATTAACAACAGTGGCAATCCCTAAATCAACTTAATGTCTTATGAGTTCTGAATCTTTTTTTAGTAGCCTTCAAGATCATTATTGTAAAGAACTTCCCTTTGTTGCTTATAGTAAGCCAAAGACTTTTCAAATAAGAGCCTTATTGCAAAAAGATCAAACATTGCATAAAATTGAAGATTATTCCGAAAGTGGTTTTATATTTTCTCCATTTGATATAAGGAAAGATACCATATTGATTCCTTTGAGCATGTCCAAAACATTGATGACAGAAGATGATGTATATCTTGACGATTTTGAAATGTTAAAAGATATTTCTACTGGGAATAAAGAAGAGCATTTAATTTTGGTTAATAAAGGAATTAAGGCCATTGAAAATAGTGATTTGGATAAAGTCGTTTTATCAAGAATGATAGAGACAAATGAAGTAAAAAATGATCCTTTTTTAATTTTTAAGCGTTTGTTGCACACTTACAATTCGGCTTTTGTTTACTGTTGGTATCATCCAAAGGTTGGGCTTTGGCTAGGAGCGACACCAGAAACTCTTTTAGAAGTTGAAGGTAATGATTTTTCAACAATGGCAATGGCTGGTACACAGCCTTATGAAGGGATTATGGATGTGAGATGGAAAGCAAAGGAACAAGATGAACAACAAATAGTCGTTGATTATATCACTTCAAATTTAGATTCGTTTACTACAAATTTAGAAGTTTCAAAGGCTGAAACTATTAGAGCGGGAAATGTGCTTCATTTAAAAAGTGATATTAAAGGCAGATTGAGTGAGCACGAAAATGGTTTACAAAAACTAATCTATGCATTGCATCCAACTCCAGCTGTTTGTGGTTTTCCAAAAATTGATGCGATGCAATTTATTTTAGATAACGAAAACTACAATAGGGAATTTTACTCTGGCTTTTTAGGGGAACTGAATAGAGAAGTAAAGGTTCAGCCTAGAACTGGAAGGCTTAATATTGAAAACAGAGCATTTACGTACAATAAAAGATCATCTCACTTATTCGTAAATCTTCGCTGCATGCAATTGAAAGAAAATGTTGTGAAAATTTATGTTGGTGGAGGAATTACTCAAGCATCCATCCCAGAAAAAGAATGGGAAGAAACCATTTCAAAAATGCATACTATAAAAAGTGTTTTGTCATAAGTTTGGCTTAATAAAATAGTTTCAATTTTATATCTTTGATAAATAAATTAAAGCCCAATAATGGGTAGTTAAAAAATGAGTAATATCAATCAATTTAAACAAATATTTACTTTTGTTTGTTGATTATTGCATAAATGAAGTATCCAAAAATCCCCTTAGCTCAGACCGTCATTCAGCTTTGTAAAGCAAAATGTATAGAGCATATTGTCATCTCTCCAGGAAGTAGAAATGCACCATTAACAATTGGATTTACCAACGATTCTTTTTTTAAAAATTATAGTATAGTTGATGAACGCTGTGCTGCCTTTTTTGCGTTAGGAATAGCTCAGCAAACACAAAACCCAGTGGCTTTAGTTTGCACTTCTGGTAGCGCATTGCTTAATTATTATCCAGCTATAGCAGAAGCATTTTACAGTGATATTCCTTTGGTTGTTTTAAGTGCTGATAGACCAGAACATTTAATTAATGTAGGTGATGGACAAACCATTAATCAAGATAACGTTTTTCAGAATCATATTTTATTTTCTACCAATTTAAAGCAGGATGTTAGAGATTTTAATGGTATTAGTCAAGACGATGAAACAGCAATTCTTAAAACCTTAGAAAACAAACTTGAACTCCTTTTTGGCTTACAACAAGGTATACAAAAGCAAAATGAATCAGCCATAATTGAGGCTTTAAATACTGCTATTTATAAAAAAGGTCCAGTTCATATAAATGTTCCTTTTGATGAACCACTCTATGAAATGGTTGATAAATTATGCGTAAATCCAAAAGTTGAGGACGTCCTAATAAAACCACAAAAGTTAGATGATAGATTGCTTAATGATTTAGTTGACCAATGGTACAATACAACTAAAAAAATGGTTGTAGTTGGAGTGAATAGGCCTAATAATATTGAACAAAAATGGTTGGACGAGTTAGCCGAAGATGAGAGTGTTATTGTATTTACTGAGACCACATCAAACATTCATCATCCTGATTTTTTCCCGAGTATCGATAAAATTATTGCTCCTCTAACTGATAAGGAATTTAAAGATTTACAACCCGAAATCTTAATTACGTTTGGTGGTATGATTGTTTCCAAAAAAATAAAAGCCTTTTTAAGGCAATACAAACCAAAATACCATTGGCATATTGACGAGCATAAATCAATCGACACTTTTTTCTGTTTAGATAATCATATAAAATCAAGTCCAAATCAATTTTTTTCTGATTTTTTTGAGCGTGTAACTCATGTAACAAAAAGTGATTATCATGACAACTGGAAAACAGTTAAAAAACATCGAAGTAATAAACACAAGGCTTATGTAGAAACCATCCCTTTTTCAGATTTAAAAGTGTTTGATAAAGTCCTAAATGCTATTCCAAAGCATACCATTTTACAATTGGCAAATAGTGCAACAGTTCGTTATGCACAATTGTTTAAACTAAACAAGACCTTAGAAATTTATTGTAACAGAGGCACTAGCGGAATAGATGGTAGCACAAGTACAGCTTTAGGTTGTGCAGTTGTTAGTAAAAAACAAACAACATTTATTACTGGTGATTTAAGCTTCTTTTATGATAGCAATGCCTTATGGAATAATTACATACCTAAAAATTTCAGAATTATTGTTATAAATAATGGAGGAGGAGGTATTTTCAGGATTCTTCCTGGTCAAAAAGATACTACTAATTTTGATACCTATTTTGAAACTAAACACAATTTAACAGCAAAGCAATTGTGTGAGATGTATGCTTTCGAATATTCAATTGCACATTCATTAGAAAGTTTAGCTGATGGATTAAAGGATTTTTTTGAAGTTGGTAAATCACCCAAATTACTGGAAGTTTTTACACCTTCAACCGTTAATGATCAAGTGCTTTTAAATTATTTTAAATTTATTAAATAATTGATTGTGACTTTTTTATATTTAGTGTGTCTGAATAAATGAACAAAGTGTTCAAGTAAAATTCCTATAACATAAAAATAATAACAATGAGTAAGAGAGACGAATTAATTACCAAGTATGCAGCAGATTTGAAAGATAAGTGTGGAATTAAAGCAGATATGGATTTACTTACTAAAGTAACCATTGGTTGTGGTCCATCTATATATAATGCTGATGCTGCTACAGTTTCAGGATCAGATGCATCAGAATTAGCAACGGTAAAAAATAATTTCTTAATTAAAAAATTAGATTTAAAAGATAGCCCAGAATTAGATAAAGGTATCGCTAAAGTTATGGATTTATATGGTAAGTCAAACCGTAATAAGTACAGAGCTGTTGTATACTATTTATTGACTAAGCATTTTGGTAAAGAGTCTGCGTATTAGAAGTGAATTTCATTTCTGATTTACGTTGCGCCACTTTACTAAGTGGCGCTTTTTTTATGACTTTTAATATCCTACATTTGTAGCATGATAAACATTGGAGAATATAATGTACTCGAAATTCTGCGTGAGAAAGAACCTGGATTGTTTTTAGGTGATGACGAAGGAAATGAAGTGCTTTTACCTAATAGATATAAACCGGAAAGTTTTAAAATTTATGATAAACTTGATGTTTTTGTCTATTTAGATAATGAAGAGCGTTTGGTAGCTGTAACCGATAAACCATTTATTACAAAAGGTGAGTTTGCCTTGCTACGTTGTAATGCAGTAACCAAAATCGGAGCATTCTTAGATTGGGGAATGATGAAAGAATTGTTTTGTCCCTTTAAAGAACAAGCATATAAAATGGTAAAAGGAGGTTGGTATTTGGTTTATTGTTATTTAGATGAAGAAACCAATAGACTTGTCGCTTCAAGTAAAACCAATCATTTTTTAGACAATAAAGTACTTACAGTTTCAGAATTTGATGAGGTAGATTTAATTGTATCACATCCTTCAGAACTTGGTATGAATGTGATTGTTAACAAAAAGCACTTAGGCTTAATTTATAAAGACAATATTTTTAAAGATTTAAGTGTTGGTGACAAACTCAAAGGTGTTGTTAAAAAAATACGTCCTGGAAATAAATTAGATATTAGCTTAGGTCAAATAGGTTATAGAAATATCGAGCCTAATGCTCAACGTATTTTAGATGAACTTGAAGATAATAGTGGGTTTTTACCCTTGACTGATAAGTCAGATCCAGAAGCAATTAAGTCTCATTTACAAATGAGTAAAAAGAGCTTTAAAAAAGCAGTTGGAAGTCTTTACAAACAACGTTCAATTGAGATTAAGGAAGACGGAATTTATTTAACTAAAAACAATTAAATAACTCGAAAATCTTATTTTTGATTTAAACAGAAATTTTTATGAGTGAGATAAATTGGGTTGAAGCCAAAAAATACCAAGATATTACATACAAAAAGTGTAATGGAGTAGCACGTATTGCTTTTAATAGACCAGATGTTCGTAATGCTTTCAGACCTAAAACAACTAGTGAATTATATGATGCATTTTATGATGCTAATGAAGATACAAGTATTGGAGTTGTGTTGTTAAGTGCAGAGGGACCTTCAACTAAAGATGGAGTGTATTCGTTTTGTAGTGGAGGTGACCAGAAAGCTAGAGGTCACCAGGGTTATGTTGGTGAAGATGGTTATCATCGTTTAAATATATTAGAAGTTCAAAGATTAATCAGGTTTATGCCAAAAGCAGTTATCGCCGTAGTTCCTGGTTGGGCAGTTGGTGGAGGACACAGTCTTCATGTGGTTTGTGATTTAACATTGGCGAGTAAAGAACACGCAATTTTTAAGCAAACAGATGCAGATGTTACTAGTTTTGATGGAGGTTATGGTTCTGCATACTTAGCAAAAATGGTTGGACAGAAAAGAGCTCGAGAAATCTTCTTTTTAGGAAGAAATTACTCAGCTCAAGAGGCGTATGAAATGGGAATGGTTAATGCTGTAATTCCTCATGAAGAATTAGAGAATACTGCCTATGAATGGGCTCAAGAAATTTTAGCAAAATCACCAACTTCAATTAAAATGCTAAAATTTGCAATGAATCTCACAGACGATGGCATGGTTGGTCAACAAGTGTTTGCTGGAGAAGCTACACGATTGGCGTATATGACAGATGAAGCTATTGAAGGTCGTAACGCTTTCCTAGAAAAACGCAAGCCTAATTTTGTAAAAAAATGGATTCCTTAGTACATGGATAAATTAAAACTTTGGCTTTCTGCATTTAGGTTAAGGACATTGCCATTATCAGTTTCAGGAATTATTATTGGAGCTTGCATAGCCTATTACAATGGGTATTTTAATGCTGTAATTTTTATTCTGGCCATTTTAGTAACTCTTGGTTTTCAAATACTATCAAACCTTGCCAATGATTATGGTGATGGTGTAAAAGGAACAGATAACGAGGATAGAATTGGTCCTGAAAGAGCTATTCAAAGCGGAAAAATTACACCAGAAGAAATGTTTGAAGCCATAAAGATCAATATTCTAGTCGTTATATTTTTGGTTTTCCTTTTAATTTATATCTCTTTTGGATCACATAATTTTTTATACTCCATGCTATTTTTTATTCTTGGAGCTTTATCAGTTTTTGCAGCTTTAAAATACACTATAGGAGAATCTGCCTATGGATACAAAGCTCTTGGTGATCTAATGGTGTTCCTATTTTTTGGGGGACTTAGTGTAATGGGGTCTTATTTTTTATTTGCAAGAGCATTAGAACATGTTTTAATTCTTCCAGCGATTATGGTTGGGCTATTAAGTACAGGTGTTTTAAACTTGAATAATATGCGTGACTTAGAAACAGATGAAGCTTCTAAAAAAATTACGGTTGCAGTAAAGTTTGGATTAAAACGAGCCAAAAGATATCATGCATTTTTAATAATTTCTGCATTAGTACTCGGTCTTGCTTTTGGTATTTTATATTATAGATCTTTGGCGAGCATTTTGTTTTTTGTAGCATTCATTCCAATCATCAAACATTTGTTATTTGTTTTTAAAACCAAAGAACCTAAAGCCTTGGACTCTCAATTAAAAGTCTTGACACTTTCAACCTTTGTATTGTCTGTTTTACTTGGATTCGGATTTATTTACAACGGAATGTAGCGACTTTTTTGTATTTTCAGAAAGTCAATTTAAATATCTATTATAATGAAAATTACATTTTTAGGACACGCTAGCTTATCCATTGAAGTTGAGGATGTTGTAATTCTTGTAGATCCTTTTATTTCAGGAAACCCTAAAGCATCTCAAATAGATGTAAATACTTTGAAAGCTGATTATATTCTGGTCACTCATGCTCACCAAGATCATATTTTGGATGTAGAATCTATAGCTAAAAGAACCGAAGCTACTATTATTTCAAACTATGAAATTGTATCTCATTTTCAGGCTAAAGGATTAGAAGGTCATCCAATGAATCATGGTGGCCAATGGGATTTTGAATTTGGTGCACTCAAATATGTTAATGCAATTCATACCTCTTCATTTCCTGATGGAACTTATGGAGGTCAACCAGGCGGTTTCATTATAGAAGGTGAACGCAAAACCATATATATTGCTGGTGATACAGCATTGACTATGGATATGAAACTTATACCAATGCAAACGACTTTAGATTTAGCCATTCTTCCAATAGGAGATAATTTTACCATGGGAATTGAAGATGCTATTATAGCAAGTGATTTTATAAAATGCGATAAAATATTGGGTTATCACTTTGATACCTTTGGTTATATTGAGATTGACCATGAAATGGCAAAACGAAAATTCTTCGAGCGCGATAAAGATTTAATGTTGTTGGACATAGGAGATTCTATAGAACTTTAATGAAAGCCACTTACAAAAAGTACATTCTAGATTTTAAACGGCCTAGCGGCACTTCGAGAGGTGTGCTCACTCAAAAAGAAACTTGGTTTATCATTCTCGAGCAGAACGGTAAAACTGGAATAGGAGAGTGTGGTATTTTAAGAGGGTTGAGTATAGATGACAGATCAGATTATGAAGAAAAGTTAAAGTGGACTTGTGATAACATTCATTTAGGTCTAGAAAACCTTTATAGTGAGTTAGTCGAATTGCCAAGCATTCAATTCGGATTGGAAATGGCTTTTAAATCCCTTGAAAGTAACAATCCATTAGAATTATTTCCTTCAGCATTTACAGAAGGTAAGGCGTCTATACCAATTAATGGTTTGATTTGGATGGGAACTCCAGAGTTTATGAATGCTCAAATTAAAGATAAAATTGAGCAAGGATTCAGTTGTATCAAATTAAAAATTGGCGCTATTGATTTTGATACAGAAATAGCTTTATTAAAATCTATTCGAAAGGAATTTTCAGTGTCTGATATCGAACTACGTGTTGATGCTAATGGTGCATTTAAGCCTGATGAAGCTCTAGAGAAACTCAAACGACTTTCTGAACTCAGGCTGCATTCCATAGAGCAGCCTATCAAGCAAGGGCAATTAGAAAAGATGGCAATTCTTTGTGAGCAAACACCTTTACCAATTGCTTTAGATGAAGAATTAATTGGTGTGTTTGATGTAACAGAAAAAGTAAATTTACTACAAACCATAAATCCGCAATACATCATTTTAAAACCAAGTTTTATTGGTGGATGGTCAGGTACTAAACAATGGATAAACTTGGCAAATAATCAAAATATTGGATGGTGGATTACGAGTGCCTTAGAAAGTAATATTGGCTTGAACGCTATTGCGCAATGGACGTTTACACTGAATAACAACTTGCCTCAAGGTTTGGGGACAGGAGCCTTGTTTACTAATAATTTTGATTCACCATTACAAGTAAAAAATGGTACATTGCGCTATGAAAACAACTTAGTTTGGAACCTAAATTTATAATGATATGTATATAGCCTCTGCTTATAATGTGTTGCACGATTATTGGAGATACCTTATTGGAATTGGTGTAGCAATTGCGGGAATATTTGTGTTTTCTATTCCGCATTTAATTGCAGTATTTATGAAAACTTTTGATGGATCTGCAGATATGTCCAAATTGGAAGACACCAATTACTTAATGAACTTATTTGAACCTAACCTCAATTTAGTATTCATACTCTTGCCATTTGCTGGAGGTTTGTTATTCCTATTATTGATAACCAAACTTTTGCATAAACAATCATTTAAGCAATTAACAACCAGTAGAGATAAAATTGATTGGAGTCGTTTTTGGTTTGCCTTAATTTTTTGGGGAATCATTTCATCCTCGCTCATAGCTGTCGATTATTTCTCCAACCCAGAACATTATCAGAATAACTTCAACTTGCAACCTTTTTTAATATTATGTGTTATTGCAGTTATTTTAGTGCCTTTACAAACCAGTTTTGAAGAATATTTTTTTAGAGGTTATTTAATGCAAGGGATTGGCATTTTAGCTAAAAACAATTGGGTTCCACTATTTGTCACATCTGTATTATTTGGCTTATTACACATTGCAAATCCAGAAATTGAAAAATTGGGATACATTTTATTGGTCTATTATATTAGTACTGGATTATTGTTTGGTATCATGACCTTAATGGATGATGGTTTGGAGCTCGCTTTGGGCTTTCATTTAGCCAATAATTTGTTTACTGCCTTATTGGTGACTGCAGATTGGACAGCCTTTCAAACCCATTCTATATTTAAAGATATTTCTGAGCCGACTGAAGCTGGCTTTATCGATGTGTTTTTGCCAGTTTTTATCATCTTCCCAATCGTATTGCTTGTGTTTGCGAAAAAATACAAATGGACTAACTGGAAAGAGAAATTGTTTGGCAGAGTGGAAAAACCTATTGAGGATTATAAGATCTTGGAAGACTAAAAAAAGAGCGCAATTTGCGCTCTTATTATTTTTTAAATGAATTACTATTCTATCGCTTTCAACAAAATAGCAGTCTTGTTAAAATCGGAAGCTGCATTAATCACTTCTCTAAACTCTTCATAACGATTTAAATCGTATTCATTGGATTTGTAAAACTCCTGAATGGTAATGATCACTTTATTGCCTTCAAGCTTATAAGACGATTCAAATTTGCACAGTTTGTTTCCTTTTACAGATTTGTAGCTTTTATCAATGTTCAGTTCTTCTAAACCTTCAGCTGTATAACCTTTAGGAATATTGATGGTAATGGTATAATCGTATTGATTTGGGTATTGCATCTCAATAGGATTCACACGTTTAGTCTCTTGGTACAATTCGCTTTGTGTACCAATCACTTTTCCTATTTGAAAGAGATAGCTATCACCAACTTCTTCTAGCAAAGATTCTGAAGTAATAGTTGACCTGGTTTTAAATGGTTTGTTGTATTCCAGTTGCAGTAATTCAGTATTTAAGGCTTCATAAGACTCAACCACTTTATCTTCAATACCAGAACCTGTTAAATAATCTTCATATTCTTTAATGCCTTGCTCTGTATAAAAATTTAAAATTGCTCTACTTGTGGCAGACCAATGTCCTGTATAGTCTTGAGATTGTTTTAAGGTAGCGCTTTGCAATTCATCATCAAAAGTAATATCAACAATACGATTGATGCTACTAAAGTTAGAATCAGTTTGTACAATCTTACTAAAATAGTACTCTAAAGAATCTGTTATGTATAAGCCATAATTGCCAAGAATATTAAAAGGTGCTTCACCAACACGATATTCCAATCGATCTGTAGCAATATACTTTTCTTCACTAGGTAAATAAATTAAAAACTCTTGCAATTGATTAGGATTATAAAAATCAGGATCAAATTTCTTTAAATATCTATTGGCTGTAATTACAATTTCGTATTTAATATCTAAGGCCTTTAAATATTGTGAATATGCCTTTAAAATACCAAAAGCACTTGCTGATTTGTTTTTCAAGATGTAGTTAACATCAGATAACTCAGCGTTATTATTTTTTACAATGGTAAAATTGGTTTTTATGTAATCATCCAACATATTTGCTTTTTCAAAAACGCTCAAATTGGTTTTGCCATTTGTGACATTTGGCAAATCTTCTGTTACTACTGCAAGAGGTTCTTCTGGAAAAAATTGTGGTCCAACATTATTCACCACATTACTCCAAAACATATCTTGAGTGATGTTTTGATCTTTCGGAAAACATTGGTAAGCCACAGCTATCTTGTTAGCATCAGGAGCTGAGTATTCCTCTTCAATCATTGCAGGAATGTTTTTAATTGTAAGCGACTTTGCAATAGTGTTGTTTACGTTTACCGATTCAAAAGAGGCTTCAGTTCTGTAAGCTTTAATTTTGGCATTGGCATCTCCAGTTATGAATAAAAATTGTGCTTCACGTATTGGATATTCACCTTGAATGTTTTGTTGACCATGCATATCGTACTCCTTTTCAACAGTATACAGCACTTCAATTTCAGAGTTCTTTTCAACACCTTCAATTGCAAAAATTTTGAAGTCACCATACTCATCAACATTCTTAACTTCTTTAATGTTGTCTTTATTTAAAACCGTTACTTTTCCCTGAGCATTGATGGTTCGCGCTTTGATATCTAAAACAGTAATAACTTCATACATCGGAATATAAACTGTGTTATGACGAGCAATGCCTTTGTCGTCATTAACACGTGTAATGGTGTGATCAGTCTCGTAAACCTTTAGCATATCACCAAACATGCTTTTGGCATATTCAACCACATGTTTTTTAAGGATTCCAACCGAAGATTCTTTTTGTTCTTCTGTTGAAAGGGTATGTATTTCAGGAGTTTCGTTCCAATCATAGGTTTTATGAAACTGTGCGAAGCTATGGGTAGTAATTAGAAAAACTACAACTAAAATGCTGTTCTTTATCATTATATACGTTCTATTGTTATACTTTTTTTGTAGGCTCTATTGAGGCTTTGAATGAAATCGTTCCAGGTTTCAAATTCACTATTATCAACACTAAGTGTATTGACGTAAATTAATTTATGCTGTGTTATAATATTGCCTTCTTTAGAGTATGATATTTTAAAACCAAACTTTTCATTATCATATGTGAGCTCTTCAGGAATATCGCCAGCTTTATAACCTTCTGGTATTATAAAGGTTGTTACAAATTTCTTCTTGAATTTATGATCGATCTTCTTGCTAAACTTGCGGTCTTCAATATCAATTTTACTTTGAGATAGTGTTCTGTCGATATCTAAATTAATGAACGTTTTATTTGCTACACTTTTAGCATAACTATCTATGTTCAAATTGTATTTCAATACCAAAGGTGTGTTTTTATTATCAAAATTATCTTTAGTTATATTGATGTAATTGGTTTTATTGTTGCCAAGAGCTAGCGTTGTGTTTAAATATTCTTCTTCAGTTTTATCGCCTTTTTTATAGGTATAATCAGAAATGAACTCTACTTTTTCATAACCAGTAAGAAAACGTGTTTCATCAACTTTAACCAAATTGTTTTCAATGGTAATTATACTATTTACCTCTGAAACGCTTTTATCCATATCCTGAACAGGAACCTTTATAATTTTAAATGAATCTTTATCAATACCAAGTAAGGCTTCTTTGGTTTGCGTGAAGGCACTAGGCATTCCATAAGGTACATAGCTATCTGTAGCATCTAAGAATATGGTATCGTTTTCAATAATGACTGTGGTAATCATATGGTTATCTACCATTGGAGTTGGTACTTCCCAATAGGAGTAGGGTCTATCACGAGTTCCAATCCAAGTTCTGTATGATTCTATACCAATGTGGTTAAGCATTTCGTATAAGAGATTTGCCATATCTTTACAGTCGCCATAGCGTTTGTCGCAAACACTGGAAGCACTGCGCGGAATAAAACCTCCTAAACCATCTTCAAATGCCACATATGTAATATTATTTTGAACCCAATTGAAAATAGCTTCAGCTTTTTCCTGTTTTGTTGATAACGATTTAGTGATATCCTCCGCAATCGTGTGCACTTTTTCCAGATTGTTTTCATCAATACTATCTACTAAGGTAGAATACCATTGATATAAATCTGAGACATCATTTAAAACGTTGTTGGTCTTGCCTTTATCCTCATAGTTTTTTATGTACAAAATAATATGAGGCAAATAATAGAGCACAGATTCACTTTGCGCTTCACCTTGAAAGCCTTTCATGTTATTTACCGACCATGTGTATATTTTGTTGTTCCCTTTGATTTCTTCTTTAAAATCAATAGGATAATCTTGGGTATTAAAATCGATATAACCAATTGACACATTTTTTGGAAACTCAATAGAGAGTTTAGTGCTCTCAGTAGGTACAAACGTACCAAAACGGAAAAGCCCCAAAAAACGAGGGTCTTTAACAATTTCCTTATATTCTAAATGTATCTCAGCGCCAGCTTTTACAGCAGGAAATGTAAAGTTTTTACTCTCTTGATCACTGTAAAAAATGCCATTATCAAAAGCGCGTTTAGTTTCAATATAATCAACTTCAATTTTTTTATTTTCTTCAGGCAAATAGGTGAAGGCTTTAATGTCTTCAATGGCTGTAAAGCTATCATAGCCTATGGATTCGTTAGCAAAATACAATTTTTTTGCAGTCAAGAATTTACCTTGTTCAGAGAATGATTTTGTAATGTTAAAATTACCATTGTTTACTTTAATATCAATGTGTTCATGACGTTTTAGATAGATAAAATCTTCACCAGAAAAATTCTGTGATAGCGAGATAAGCGGAAATAGTAATGCAAAAATTAAGATGTTTTTCATGCAATGCATATTTTTGCCAAAGATATTTTATTTGACACATTTAATTAACTTCAATCCGTTAAAAATAGTATAATTTTGAAGTTAATCACATTATACCAAAAATGATTCCAAAGTTTACAGCAGTGCACAATAAATTTAAATTAAACGGTAGGCACTATTCATTTAACGACTTAAAAGATGTTGCCTACAGCTTTATTAAGGAAGGTGAAGTTTATCAAAAAGAAGTTGGCGAATTTTTATTGCAATGGACAGATTCCAGCAAAACGGTCACAGTTAAAACTTCAGGTTCTACTGGCAAACCAAAATCGATTAAATTAAGTAAACAAGCGATGGTGCATTCTGCCATTGCAACTGGAGATTATTTTAAACTAGAACCCGGAAATTCAGCGTTAATGTGTCTGCCAGCTACATTTATAGCTGGAAAAATGATGATAGTAAGAGCTATTATTTTAGGTTTAAGGCTTGATTTGGTTGCACCGAACTCAATGCCTTTGGAGTTGGTAAAAAAGAAATACATGTTTTCTGCAATGGTACCAATGCAATTACAGAATAGTCTTAAACATCTAGACAATGTTAGAACATTGATTGTTGGTGGCGCCAAAGTTTCAGACGACTTGTTAGCAAAGCTCCAAGAAAGTTCTGCCACAGTTTATGCAACATATGGTATGACGGAAACTATTACACATGTTGCAATAAAGAAACTTAATAAATTAAGAAAACAATCTTCGTCTAAATATTTTGAAGTGTTGCCTAATGTGCAGATTTCGCAAAACAAAAAAGGTTGTTTGGTTATCGATGCGCCTTATTTAAGTAAGTCGTCAATAGTAACCAATGATCTGGTTAAGATCCATTCTAATAAAACCTTTGAGTTGTTGGGTCGATTTGATAATGTCATAAATTCTGGAGGAATTAAAATCCAACCAGAACAATTAGAAGCCAAATTAGCTCCTTACATAAAAGCAGATTTCTTTATTGCTTCTCAAGAAAATGAAGTTTTAGGCGAAGAGATCGTTTTGGTAGTTGAAGGTGAAGAACAAAAATTTTCTTCAGATATTTTTTGTGACTTTCAAAAGCATGAAATTCCAAAGGGAATTATTTTTATTGAAACCTTTTACAGAACGACTTCTGGAAAAATCAATAGAATCAAAACCTTAGATTTAGCTAAAAAGTTGAGTTAACTCATTCAAACACATACTTTACTCATTCCTGGTTTTATGGTTAAGAGGCTGATACTAGTTTTATATCAACTTTAAAACCGAAACCAGATGAAGACACTTATTACATTTATACTTACAGCGTTCGTTGTAACGATGAGTATAGCTCAAGAAAAGAACATTGAAACTAAATCTGTTGAATTAGGTGACTTAATATCATTTATTGTAGACAATTATAATTTAGATTCAGATAGCCAGAATATTACATTCTTAATTCAGGTAAATAATGATGAATTTTCAGGCGAAAACTTGATATTATTAAAACAAGGGTTTAAGCTTATTTCAGAGCGGTTAGATGAAGACAGTAAAGTTACTATTGTTGCTTACTCCAAGTTTAACGGTATAGCACTTAACAGTACACCAGCAAATGAAACAAAACTAATACTTCAAACACTGTCTGATCTTAAAGGTAGTATTTCAGAATTTTACAATGATGGCATTTCATTAGCCTATAAAACTGCAGAGGATAACTATAATGAAGAACTTGACAATAGTGTTGTAATGATAAGAATTGATCAAAAAGCGCAGAATGAAATTGTTAATATTGAAAAAGAAGAGAAAAAGATAAAAAATAAAAAGAAAACTAATGCATTATTAGTTGCGGCATTAACACTTTTGCCAGAAGTAATTAATCTAATTAAAAATTAAACAACTTAAGTCAAGCCAAACTGTTGGTTGGTTGTAATTTTTTCATAAGCAGGCTTGACCAAGGAGGAACATCAAAATATTGGCGTTACTCTTTTATTGTTGCATACCAAAATAATAATCTGCAGATCTTTTGCCTGAACCATACAAGGTAAAAAACAAACACAATAACAAAGTTATAACGGATAGTAGTAACTCTGTATTTTGATTATCAACAGATAAGTTCACAATAATGGCTCCAATTAAAATAGGGAGTTGTGCAATGCTTGCCCAACGTGTTAGTAAGCCAACAAAAATCAATAAACCACCAACAAGATGAGCAGGTGCAATGTAATGAATGGCTACAATGCTTCCAGCTAAACTATCAGCAGATTCGACCATGTCATAAAGTTTTTGTGAGTTCCCTACAAATTGAAATCCTTTCACTACTAAAAATAGACCAAGAGCCATTCTAAGTATGTCAAGTGGCCAGTTGGTATGTCTGTTCGCCCACTTGTTTAGTTTTTTAATAATTCCCATGACTGTAGTTTTTAGAAAATTAACATCTTAAGATAGTGAATTTTTAAGAATTAATTAAAAATTTATTGACGTCATATACTTTTGATACTCTACGATTTATTAAATTGCTTTCTTAAACTTATCCAGATGAAAAAACTAACCATTTTACTATTACTTCTTACTTTTCAAATACAAGCACAGCATATACTTTCAGAAAAGGAACGTGCTAGTGTTGTTGATGAAATCCTTGCAGATAGATTCAATAATTTGCTACCACAACTTATGGATCGTGCAAAGATCGATATGTGGATTCTCATTTCAAGAGAATACAACGAAGATCCTGTTTTAAAAACCATGTTACCTGCTACTTGGCTTAACGCTAGGCGAAGAACAATTATTTTGTTTTATAGAGATAGGGCCAAGAACACCATTGAAAAGCTAGCAGTGGCTCGTTATAACTTTGGAGATAATATCATTTCTGCTTGGGATAAAGACAAAGAACCGATACAATGGAAACGACTGATGCAGTTGATAGATGAACGGAATCCGAAAACCATCGGATTGAATTTTTCTAAACATTTTAATATTTCTGATGGACTAGATAAAACGGATTATGATGAGTTTATGGAATATTTACCTTCAAAACACAAGTCAAAAGTGGTATCTGCTGAGAAATTAGCAACAGGTTGGATTGAAACCAGAACAGAACGTGAAATGGTTATTTATAGTCAATTGGTAGATATTACGCATGATATTATTGCTGAAGCATTTTCGGAAAAAGTAATCACGCCAGGAATTACCACTACCACAGATGTTGAATGGTGGATGAGAGATAAAGTAACAGAACTTGGCTTAGAAACGTGGTTCCATCCTTCGGTCGATGTGCAACGCACTTCCGAAACTATTGGGAATCATTTGTACGCATTTTCTAATAGACCAGAGAATATGGTGATTCTGCCAGGAGATTTATTGCATTGTGATTTTGGAATTACGTATTTAAGACTTAATACCGATTGTCAGGAATTGGCTTATGTACTAAAACCTGGTGAAACGGAAGCTCCAAAGTTTCTAGTAGACGCCTTTAAAAAAGGGAATCAAGTACAAGATTTTTTAACCAATAATTTTGTGGCAGGAAAATCTGGAAATGAAATTTTATTAAAAGCTCTTAGTGAAGCAAAAGCAGCAGGTCTAAGGCCTTCAATCTATACACACCCACTCGGAAGTTATGGACATTCGTCTGGTCCAACTATTGGCATGTGGGACGCTCAAGGTGGAGTTCCAGGAGCTGGAGATTATCCATTATATCCAAATACAGTATATGCAATTGAATTAAATACGACGGTTACAATTCCCGAATGGAAACGTGATATCAGAATCATGTTTGAAGAGGCAGGATTTTTTGGTGAAGAAGGATTTAGATATGTTAATGGTCGTCAAACAGAATTATTACTAATTCCTAGAGTTAAAAAACATCAAGGAAATTAAAGTAGCCTTTGATCAAATTTTAGTAAATTGCGGCATAAAATTTGAATGATAGTTATTTAAAAAAATGAGAATGAAAAAATTAGGATTTTTAATAGTATTTGGAGCGCTGATTAACTTTAGTTTTGGACAAAATTTAGGGCAAATACAAAGAGGTCAACGAGGTTATGTTCCACCAATGGTATTAAATAATGAAACTTACATTGAAGTTGTTGAACCATACGAAGAGGTTGAGAGAATGATGCCAAAGTGTATATCTGTATTGCAGCTAGATGCATTTGAGCAGGAAATCATTAAAGGTATGCTGATAAAAAAGTTTGAAAGTCAGAATTTCATAGTCAAAGATGAAAAGAATACCAGAGAAGATAGAAAACGAAAATTTACAGCGTTGGATAAAGAATTCTTCACTGAACTAGGTACTATCTTAAGTCCAGAGCAAATTGAAGCGTATAAAAATATTGATTTTAAAGAGTCAAGTAAGGACAAGAAAAAACGAAAAAAGAACAAAAGAAATTGAAATCAAAAAAGGAAGGCTCAGCCTTCCTTTTTTGATTTATAGATATCAATTGGTTTAAGATTCTTATTATTAGAGTTTTTTAATCGATAAGGACTTGTCTCCGTTTGCTTTGCTACTTCAAATTATTATTTTTCTAATCATTTTTTTTGTAAATTTAAACAAACAAAATTTTCAATGCTATGAAGAATTTTATAATACTAATTTGTGTTTATTTTTCTTTGCAAACAACTTTTGCTCAGAGAAATATTGATGTTTACTGGGACACTTCTTATTCAATGAAAGATAGAAACTTGAACAATGAGTTTCTATATTTAAATAATTACTTCAAAAAATACCCTGAAACTAATGTAAATCTTATCATGTTTAGCAATGAGATCATTCTAAACGAGAAATTTCAAGTGGTAGATGGAAATTGGTCAGCTTTAAAAAAAGAATTACAAAGCTCTATATATGATGGTGCTACCTATTATGATATTTTAAATAAAAATAATGCTGACGAGATTTTACTGTTTACGGATGGTAATGAAAATCTAAATGAACTCAATTCACCAAGCCAAATACCTATCACCATTGTATCTACATCAGTTTATACAAATACGACTAAACTTAAATTAGTTGCCGACTTGGCTTCTGGTTCTTTTGTTTATTTAAATAGAGATTTAAGAAGTGCAGCTGAAAAAGAAAAGGCAGAGCAAATTTCAAGTAAGACTATTGAAGAGGGCTTTGTTGAAGGTAACATTTCAGGAATAGAAGGTTCTCTGGCTAACGTGAGCATAATTAATAAGAATAGTAATGATGGCGTTGCATCTCTTGCTAATGGAAATTATAAAATAAAAGCAGATGAAGGAGATCTGTTAGTTTATACCTTTTTAGGAAAAAAGACAGTGAATGTCAGAGTAACTAAGGCAAATATCATAAATATTTTTATGCCAGATATTGAGCAAGATCTTGATGAGGTCGTTGTTACTACACGAAAAGCAGAAACAGATGAAGAGCTAGTAAATGTTGGTAATCAGGTTGTCGATAAAAAATCAATTGGTTACAGTGTTGAATCAATTAGTAGTGAGGATATTTCCGAACTGGATACCAATTTAGCTGGTGCTGTTAAAGGCCAATTTTCAAATTTTGAATTGCCAAATAGCACATTAGATCGAGTAGATATCAGTCAGTTTTTAGGAAGAGGAAAAAACATGAGTATACTTTTAAATCAGTACGGTTTGATTGTTATGGATGGAATGCCGTTAGGTCAATCTGAGTCTGAATTTGGAGGAATTAAATATGCTCAAGATGATGTTATTAATCCAGATATGATTGAGAGTATAACTTATTTAAAAGGTTTGGCTGCGACTAATAAGTATGGGACGTTAGGTAGAAATGGTGTATTATTAATAACCACTAAAAATGCTACTGCTGGTAAAGCAATTAATGAAAAAGAAATTGAATTAGGTACAACCGAAACCTATACAGGAAACGCTGAAATGATTAGTGATCTTCCTAGTACGCCTTACATAAACGCTTTAAAGGCATCAAAATCTGTTGATGAGGCTTTTGATATTTATTTGACTCAGCGCAATAAGTATGGAGGTGATGCTTCCTTCTTTTTAGATGTTTATGATTATTTTAATGGTTGGAATAATGAAGTTGTATCTAATAGAATTTTATCTAATGTTTTTGAAATTGCTTATGATAATGATGTCGTTTTAAAAGCATTATACTACAAACAACAAGAAAATGGAGATTATTCAGCGGCTGTAAAAACTTTGGAGCGAATCCTTAAGCTTAAACCAAAAGATTCTCAATCCTATAGAAACCTAGCTCTTGCATATAACTATAACGGACAATATGAAGAGGCTTTAAAACTTTACAACAGCATAGACAAGAAAATTGGAGTTGGAGGTATTAATACTCTAGGAATTGATAAAACCATAACCAATGAGACTAAAAATTTAATAGCCTTACATGGAAATAAGTTAAACACCAATGGAGTTAATCCTAAATTTTTAAAACCTATAAAGTACAAGTCAAGAATAGTGTTTGAATGGAACGATCTTGATGCAGAATTTGATTTAAACATTATAAACCCTCAAAACCGATTTTTTACGTGGTCTCACACTAGAGCTGAGAATTCACAGCGTATTGCACAACAAAAAGAGTTGGGTTATGGTTTAGAGGAGTTTTATTTAACATCATCCGATGTTGGAGAGTGGATTTTTAATATGAAATATTATGGTACGAATGCCAAAGAAAAGCTACCAACATATATAAAAATAACTGTATATAAGAACTTTGGTTCACCTGAACAAACCAAAAAAATAAGTGTGGTGAGGCTTGAAAAAACTAATGTTGAAGAAACGGTTTCTAAGTTGGTGGTTAATTAAACCTGAATAATACCCAAATTAAATTGTTTCTCAATAGGAGCGTGGTTAGCGGCTTCAATTCCCATGCTTATCCATGTTCTGGTATCTAATGGATCGATTATGGCATCAGTCCAAAGTCTTGCTGCTGCGTAATAAGGCGATACTTGGTTGTCGTATCTGTCTTTTATTTTGTTAAAAAGTTCTGCTTCTTTTTCTGGTGTAATTTTTTCACCTTTCTTCTTTAAAGAAGCCGTTTCAATTTGCAATAACACTTTAGCAGCACTATTACCACTCATTACAGCTAATTCTGCGCTAGGCCAAGCAACAATCAATCTTGGATCATAAGCTTTTCCGCACATGGCATAATTTCCTGCGCCATAACTATTACCTATAATAATAGTAAATTTTGGTACGACGCTATTACTGACAGCATTTACCATTTTCGCACCATCTTTTATGATACCTCCATGTTCACTTTTGCTGCCAACCATAAATCCTGTGACGTCTTGTAAAAAAACCAACGGAATTTTCTTCTGATTACAATTGGCAATAAAACGAGTAGCTTTATCAGCACTGTCATTATAAATTACTCCACCAAACTGCATTTCACCTTTTTTCGTCTTAACTAATTTGCGTTGATTGGCTACAATGCCAACGGCCCAACCATCAATTCTTGCATAGGCAGTAATAATGGATTTTCCATAACCTGCTTTATACTCATCATATTCAGAATTGTCAACCAATCGCTTTATGATGTCGTACATATCATATTGGTCAGCACGACTTTTTGGTATGATGCCATAAATATCTTCTGGTTTCTCTTTTGGCTTTACAGTTTGTACTCTGTTAAAACCAGCTTTATCATAGTCACCAATTTTATCTATAATATTTTTTATTGTATCTAAAGCATCTTTATCGTCTTTAGCTTTATAATCGGTCACACCACTTATTTCACAATGTGTTGTTGCACCTCCAAGAGTTTCATTATCTATGGTTTCGCCAATAGCAGCTTTAACCAAATAACTTCCGGCTAGAAAGATGCTTCCTGTTTTATCAACTATCAAAGCTTCATCGCTCATAATAGGTAAGTATGCACCTCCAGCAACACAGCTTCCCATTACTGCTGAAATTTGGGTAATTCCCATGCTGCTCATTACTGCGTTGTTTCTGAAAATACGTCCAAAATGTTCTTTATCTGGAAAAATTTCATCTTGCATAGGTAAATACACTCCAGCTGAATCGACTAAGTAGATAATTGGTAGTTTATTTTCAATAGCAATTTCTTGAGCTCTAAGATTCTTTTTCCCTGTTATGGGAAACCAAGCTCCAGCCTTAACAGTGGCATCATTTGCAACAACAATACATTGTTTTCCTTTAATATATCCTATTTTCACCACAACACCTCCAGAAGCGCATCCACCATGTTCTTTATACATGTCTTCTCCAGCAAAAGCACCAATTTCTATGCTTTTAGATTTTTCATCTAAAAGGTAGTTTATACGTTCTCGTGCAGTCATTTTGCCATTGGCGTGGTGTTTTTCTATGCGACTTTTTCCGCCTCCAAGCTTTACTTGAGCCAATCTTTTGGTCAAATCTGATACTAATAGTTTATTATGATCTTCGTTTTTGTTGAAGTTTATGTCCATTAATTCTTTTGTTTGATGCTAAAGTACAAAAGAACTAGATGCGAAAAAAGATTGATTATTGTATTTATATATTACATGGAAATATATTCCTTGGAATATATTAATTTTATTTCGTATATTTGCTTAAAATTAATAACAAATGAAAAAGATAATTGCCTTTGCAGGAAGTAACAGTAAAAATTCAATAAACAAAACATTAGCAAAATATACTGCTAGTCAAATATCTAATGTGGAAATTGAAGTTTTAGATTTAAACGATTTCGAAATTCCTCTTTATGGTATCGATTTAGAAAATGAACATGGAATACCAAAAAATGCTCATTTATTTCTTGATAAAATAAAACTATCAGATGGTATTGTGCTTTCCCTAGCTGAACATAATGGAGCCTACTCAACGGCATTTAAAAATATTTTTGATTGGATGTCAAGAATTGATGGTAAACTTTGGAGCAACAAGCCCATGTTGTTAATGTCAACAGCACCTGGTACAAGAGGAGGTAAGTCAGTTTTAGAAATTGCATTGGGACGTTTTCCATATATGGGTGGTAATATTGTAGCTAATTTTTCATTGCCCTTTTTTGGAGATAATTTTGTTGAAGGAAAATTAACAAATAAAGAACTCAATGATGAACTAATGGTTAAAATTGAGCAATTTAAAAATGCACTTTAAGCATGGAAATAAAGCACGAAGACAATGGCAAGAAAGGGAAGTTTTATATTGATATAGAGGGCAACCAAGAAGCCGAAATGACTTATACCTATGCTGGAAATGATAAAATGATTATAGATCATACAGAGGTTAGTGAAAAATTAAAAGGTCAAGGAATTGGTTATAAATTAGTTGAAGCTGCAGTAGATTTTATGAGAACAAACCATATAAAAGCAATACCCTTATGTCCTTTTGCTAATGCAGTATTTAAGAAAAAAACCGAATATTCAGATAGACTAGTTTAAAACAAAAATTATGGGTGATATTTCAAAAGACATTAATTCTAGCTTTCCAGATAATAAAGTGAAAGCTTTACTGAATATAATTTATACGGCAAATTGGATTAATAGTCATCAAAACACATTTTTTAAAACTTTTGGGATTTCGCCACAACAATTCAATATTCTTAGAATATTAAGAGGAGCAGGAGAGGCTTTAAAAGTGCAAACAATTAAAGAACGCATGTTAGAACGTGCTCCAAATGCAACACGATTAATGGATAAGTTATGCGCAAAAAAACTAATTGAACGCATACCTTGTCCAACAGATAGAAGAGTTGTGCATATAGCAATTACTAATGAAGGTTTGAAATTGCTCGATGATATTTCTAAAAAAATGAATTTTGACTTATTAGAAAATCTCAATGAAAAAGAAGCAGGACAATTAAGCGACCTGCTAGATAAAATTCGCTAATTATTATAATGGTAAAGTTTCTTTGGAAACAAAAAAGAAAGGAAAATAATGAAAACAATAATTCACAAAGCAGAGAGTAGAGGATTCGCAAATCATGGTTGGTTACAAGCTAATCATTCATTTAGCTTTGCAAATTGGTATCAGCCTGAGAAAGTTCATTTTGGAGCTTTAAGAGTATTGAATGATGATGTGATTGCTCCAAAGATGGGCTTTGGTACGCATCCGCATGACAACATGGAAATCATCACAATTCCTTTAGGAGGTGAGTTAAAACATCGCGATTCTATGCATAATGAATGGCAATCTGTATTTCCTGGCGAAGTACAAGTCATGTCAGCTGGAACAGGAGTTCAACATTCTGAAATTAATGGATCTGCAGACAAGCACTTGAGTTTGTTTCAAATTTGGATTATTCCAAATAAACAAAACGTAGAGCCTCGTTATGATCAGAAAACTTTTAAAGAAGAAAATAGAAAAAACAAACTGCAAACATTGGTGTCATACATAGATGAGAATCATGAAGGAAGTTTAAAAATCCATCAAGATGCTAACATTTCTAGGATTGATTTAGACAAAGATCAAAAGTTTAAATACCATTTAAAAAGTAAAAATCATGGTGTTTATGTCATGACCATTCACGGTAATGTAACTGTTAATAATAGTAATTTGCAAACTCGTGATGCCATCGGAGTTTCTGAAACAGAAGACTTTGAAATTAAGGCATTAGACGATTCTCAACTTCTTTTTATTGAAGTACCAATGCTTCAACTTTAAATTTTAAGTTTCAATTAAAAAGCATCCTAATTTAGGATGCTTTTTTTATTTAAAAAACACGATATTTGTATTTAAACTAACTATCAAATAGAATTTAGATTATGGCAATGAATAAAAATACTGTGTTGGCTTGGGCTACCACAATTATGATTATAGTAGGATTAGCATTAATAGCCTTAGGAGCCTTTAGATATGATGATGTGGCAGGTTGGGGATTTGCGGCTGTTGGAATAGGGTTTTTCGCAATAGCTTGGGTGTTTAATGCATTAAAAGGAAGAGTATAATGAGTGACGATAAAAAAGTAATATTTTCAATGTCTGGTGTAACCAAGACATTTCAAAGTGCAAATACACCAGTGCTAAAAAACATTTATTTAAGCTTTTTTTATGGAGCTAAAATCGGGATTTTAGGACTTAATGGTTCAGGTAAATCAACCCTTTTAAAGATTATAGCTGGAGTTGATAAAAATTATCAAGGCGATGTTGTTTTCTCCCCAGGTTATACTGTTGGTTATTTAGAGCAAGAGCCAAAATTAGACGACAATAAAACAGTTATGGAAATTGTTCGTGAAGGAGCGGCAGAAACCGTTGCTATTCTTGACGAATACAATAAAATAAACGACCAGTTCGGCTTAGAAGAAGTCTATAGTAATCCAGACAAAATGGAAAAGCTAATGAACCGTCAAGCTGAACTTCAAGATCAAATTGATGCTGCTAATGCTTGGGAATTAGACACCAAGCTTGAAATTGCCATGGATGCTTTAAGAACTCCAGATGGTGATAAAAAAATAGCAGTATTATCAGGTGGTGAGCGTCGTCGTGTGGCTTTATGTCGTTTGTTGTTACAAGAACCAGATGTGTTGTTATTAGATGAGCCAACCAACCATTTAGATGCCGAATCTGTGCATTGGTTAGAGCATCATTTAGCGCAGTACAAAGGAACAGTAATAGCTGTAACACACGATAGATACTTTCTAGATAATGTTGCTGGTTGGATCCTGGAGTTAGATAGAGGAGAAGGTATTCCTTGGAAAGGAAATTACTCATCTTGGCTAGATCAAAAGTCTAAGCGTATGGCTCAAGAAGGTAAAGCTGCATCTAAACGTCAAAAAACATTAGAACGAGAGTTAGAATGGGTGCGTCAAGGCGCAAAAGGTCGTCAAACAAAGCAAAAAGCACGTTTGAAGAATTACGATAAATTACTAAGTCAAGACCAAAAGCAATTGGATGAAAAACTGGAAATCTACATTCCGAATGGACCTCGTTTAGGTACCAATGTTATTGAAGCTGTTGGTGTGAGTAAAGGTTATGATGATAAATTGTTATATGAAGACTTAAATTTCAATCTTCCTCAAGCAGGAATTGTTGGTGTTATTGGGCCGAATGGAGCAGGGAAAACGACCATTTTTAAAATGATTATGGGAGAAATTCAACCAGATAAGGGAGAATTTAAAGTTGGTGATACTGCTAAGATTGCATACGTAGACCAAGCACACTCTAATATTGATTCAAATAAAACGATTTGGCAGAACTTTAGTGATGAGCAAGAGCTCATAATGATGGGAGGAAAGCAAGTTAATTCTCGTGCGTATTTGAGTAGATTTAATTTCTCTGGAAGTGAGCAAAATAAAAAAGTGAATTTGCTTTCTGGTGGTGAACGTAACCGTTTGCACTTAGCAATGACTCTTAAAGAAGAAGGTAACGTATTGCTTTTAGATGAGCCAACTAACGATCTTGATGTCAATACATTAAGAGCATTGGAAGAAGGTTTAGAAAATTTTGCTGGATGCGCTGTGGTGATTTCTCACGATAGATGGTTTTTAGATAGAATTTGTACACATATCTTAGCTTTTGAAGGCAATAGCCAAGTGTATTTCTTTGAAGGTAGTTTTTCTGATTATGAAGAAAACAAGAAGAAACGTTTAGGTGGTGACTTGATGCCGAAACGAATTAAGTATAAAAAGTTAGTAAGATAGAAAATGAAAAATGCCTGCAAATTAGCAGGTATTTTTTTATTAATAAAGATGCCCTTCAGTAAAATCTTCGTAGGCTTTATCTTTATCTTTTTCAGTATTTTCTTTGCTTAAGCGCTCATTTTCTGCTTTCAGTTTATAAGATTTTCTCACACCAAGAATCAGTAAAACCAAAAAAACAAAAACAGTAATAATCAATACCGTGACGATATTAGATAACTCCATTGCAGAGAAGTTTAAGGTTAGGGAATTTGTAGTCATATGTTCGCGATTTGGGTTAAATCAAATCAAATATAAAACAAAAAAATAATTAATCTACTAAAAATGAATAATTTATCACTCCTTGTACCAGTCAAGAAGATTCACTTTTATAGAGTCGTTTTTCGAAATAACAATAGATTTAAAGGATTCGATATCACTTAATCCATCAGTTCCTCTGTAATGATATGGAAAAACTTGCCGTGGCTTGAACTCCAAAACAGCATCAGCGGCTTTTTCAACAGTCATAGTCCAAGGTAAATTCATGCAAACAAAAGCAATATCAATATTTTTTAGGGCTCTCATTTCGGGAATGTCTTCAGTATCACCTGAAATATAAATACGCGAATCATTTTTATTAATGACATAGCCATTTCCTCGGCCCTTTTCATGAAATTCTAAGGCTTCATCGCGTAGGTTATACATCGGTATAGCCTCAATTTTCATACTTTTGATCGTTTTGGATTCTCCATTGTTCATTACAATTCTTTCACCTTTTATCTTGTCATTTAACCTATCATTTACAGCACCTGGAATCACTAGTGGTATAATCGAATCACTAATGTTTTCAAGAGTTTCAAGGTTTAAATGATCGCCATGAATATCAGTAATTAAAATTACAGTTGGTTTTTTAAAGTCTTTAAAATCTTCAATATCACCAACTGGATCAATATAGATCATTTCTTCTCCATATTCAATAATCAAACTTCCATGTGAAATAGGATGAACAAATAATTCATCAGTTTTCATCTCAAATGCACAAGAATTGAATAAAAGGATAACTAAACTAAGAGAGAAAAGATGCTTCATCGGTTTTTTTCTCAAATATAAGCTTAAATATGAAAATTAAAGTGTAACAATTTCCAAATTTTGGCTACCTATAATTAAGAATTTTAATTAAAAGATAACCTTTCAAAAGTGATATTTTTTAACGAAATTGCTTGTATTATAAAAAATTGTTCACTTAAAATTATACACACATGTCTGATGATTTTGATTTATTAGAAACAAACTCTAACGAAAAAACTGAAAAAGTTGATGTTAATTGGGGAAAAGCTATTGACACAATGAAGTCCAAATTGGCTCAAGAAGACGACCCAGAAATGCGTCAGAAGATTTTAAATGCAACGTTAGACGATGTCGTTACTATGGCAGAAAAGGATAGAACAACACTACTTGATGCTATAAAGGATTTAACAGATTATCAGGATGAAGTTGGTATTATTTTCGAAGACTTTTCAAGTTTAAATGCCGATGAGCAAAAGATTATTGATAATGCTATTAAACGTCTTGAGCGCGCTAAAGTTGAGTTGGAAGATGCTGAAAACAAGCCAGATACTTGGTGGAATAACCTTTGGGGAAGAAAAAGCAAAATCAAAAAAGCTCAAGAAGAACTAAAAGAAGCTCAAAAAATTAGAGATGAAGCAGATAATAAAGCTAAAGCTTTATTTCAACAACGTATAGAGTCTGCTGATATTCAGACGCTATTAAATGAACTTTCATTCAAAAGTCAAGCAGCTGTTAAGCGATTAAAGGATAGAGAAGTTGAGATAAAAGAAGTTGAAGATAAGTTACAAGATGCAATCGTTGAAGCTACAAAAAATCACACCAAAGCTCTCGAAAAGAAAAAAGAAGTTGAAGGACTTCTTGAAGAAAATTATGCTTTACTTAAACAAGCTAGACAAGAGCTAGAAGATATTGTAGACAAACAATCTGCAGAATACGCAGAGGCTGTTGGTAAAGTCACAACTCTTGAGCAAAAAGTTGAAGAGTTGGAAGGTTTAAAGAACGCTTATACAACACTTGCTGCTTCTAAAGATAGCTTTGTACACAAGCATAATTTAACTATTAAAGTATTGACCTCTCTGAGAAGTAATTTACAAACGCATAGAGCCAAATTAAAATCTGATACAGAAGAGCGATTGAAGTATTATGATGGTTATGTTGTGGCATTAAAAGCTAGAACTGATCAAGAATTTGCTGCAATTTTAGAGCACTTAGGTGTAAAAACTGATGAGCACATTGGTGAAACCTTAGCATCTATGCATACTGCAAGCGCTAAAGCGCGTCAAGAAATGATGGATAATATTCCTGTGCATGAAAAAGTGATGCAAGGAGTTTACAGCAGTTATGCTGAAGCTTTGCAAGAAATTCGCACCAAAGATGCTGAAATACAAAAGAATTTTGCCGATCGTTACGGCATCGATATGAAAGAGATTTTTGAAGAATACTATAATTCAGAAAATACAGTACCAAAAGGCGAAGGTGATCGTGATGAAAAACCAAAACCTGAAAGCGAAGACGATTTATTATCTTAACATGATTGTGCTTCCTTAGTGAAGCACAACTTGTCTTATTTATAATTTAACTATTTTTTAGCGTAAATGTCTATTAATCATATAGTAACTCCATTAGATTCTGCTCAACTTGACTCCAAAGAGCACTATGTGTTTTATCATAAAATGGTAGATTTTTGCTTGAAAGAACTCATTGTCAATGTACAACATCAAGAGCTTTGTAATGGAAAAGAAATTATTTTCTTTCAGCAATATTGCGATTTGTTATTGTATTCCATCGAAGCTATGCGTGTTAAATACATGTATGATGAAGAGGATAACATGAAAATCGATTTAACCGATTCTGGTTTCCCAAATTACTTGGAGTTTAGGTACCTTTTCAATGATCTGTCATTAAGGGATAATTATTTGAACAAGCTGACAAGTCCTGAAGTTTTAAAAACAGAGTTTTTAGATACTTTAATGCGTAAAAAAGAGCCAATAAAGAAGAGTAGACTATTTCAAGCAGCATCAATCGTTTATTATATGTCTGTTCAGCAACAATATATATTCAATCGTTTTGTACAAGGTAAAATTTTGGAAGCTCCAAAAAACTCTCAAGGAAAGTACATGGTGAGTTGGAGTTTTTATGATGTTGCTTTAAATAGACCTTTTATGTGCTTCATGTATTTTAATTATGATGGAAGCAGTATTTTAAAAGAGAAAGATGAAATTTACGAGGTTTTAAAAGCTACAGCAGATAGAAAAATGAACTTAGATACTATGGCTTATTCCATAGATAGAAAGCTTTCCGACATTTATCCAAAACATATTAAACGCATAGATTTAGGTCCATTGCACAATGTTTTTGCGAAAGATGAAAATGAAATAACACATGCTATATTAGAAAGTATTGGGAAAAAGGAGATTCCACTTGAATCTTATGCCATTTCTTTAAAAATAGATGAAGTTTTTTCTCGCAGTGAATTTAAAGAAGGCAGTTTTTTTAGTAAACAAACCCTACAAAACTGGAGTGATATTGTAAAACAAAATTATGTGTTTGCACCACATCGTATGATTCAAATGCTATATAATAAAACACCGGAGATAATGAACAAATTAGCCAAAGCACCAATTCAAATGTCAGATTTAAAAATTGATAAAGTTTAGTAGAACTTATGGAACATAATTCAACATTTCCTATAAAGCAAAATGAACTCGATATGCTTCGTGATGAAGCAACGTCGTATTTGAAATCTGTTCAATGGGAACAAGGTCAACGTGCTAAAAATAAAGAAAACAATGGTAATAAAGATGATTCAATTTTATTGTATTTATCTAGAGCCAACAATGGTTCTAATGCTATAGTAACCACATCAGTTTCAAAAACTATTTTAGTATTAAAAAAGCGATTGCTACCAGATTCCGTCGCTATACCATTGCATCTTAATCAAACACTGTATGCTGTTCAAGAAGGCTTAGCACTTGGTATTTGGGTTAAAGACAGTTATTATGATGCATCTGGCTTATCAAGTTTAAATGAACGAAAATCTACGCTGGATAATTCTGGAAAACGAGAATTTGAAAGTAAAATGCATACAGCCACAGCTTTTATGTTATTTGCAACAGCATATCATATTTTATATAACCTAAGAAATCATGCCTCAGACGACTTGAGTGTGATGAAAAACAAGTTTGCAGGTATTCCTGAAGTATCTTTAATATCACCTCTTAAAGGTGTTGCTTGTAGTTTGTTTTATTATGATAAATACCTCAATCATCCTGACATTATAAAGTCTGATAATGATGTTATTGATTTCACTGTGGTTTATTTTGATGCTTTAATTGATGAAATTCAATTGCGTAAAAGTACATTGGAGTACACGGAAACAATAACCGATAGAACATATAAATTAGAACATTCAGATTTTGCGATTTCAGGTTGGGAAAATGTTTTTGCTGGTGCTGCCAAAAGTATCGAATTCAATAAGATTCAATTTGAGCAAATTGTTGGAAACCGTGACGCTAAGCATTTTGCTAGACGTTTAACAGAACGAATGCTGAGCTATGATTTTACGGCTAAGAAAAATCCATTTCAAGAGCTTGGAGGATTTATGCCAGTTTTTATGGGTTATGGAATTCCAGGAACTGGAAAAAGTATGCTTATTGCAGCCATTGCCACACGACTCAAAGAACATTGCGATCACTTAGATATTCCATTTTTGTTTCATCCAATGCCTGACACTTTGATTAGCACATTTCAGGGTGGATCGGCAGAGAAGATGGTAGAGTGGATGAAACCATTGCAAGATCCATCAAAATTAATTTTCGCTCCTATTGATGATGCCGAAAACAATCTTCAAGAGCGCACTGCTCAAGGCGTATCTGCTGGAGTAAAAGAAGTTATAGGTGTTTTTCTACGTTATACTGAAGGTGCTTATGCAGTAAACTATGGTAACAGTGCTATAGGATTATTTACTAATCTTCCAGAAATGTTGGATAAAGCCGTGATTTCTCGTGTTCAAGGACGATTTAAAATTGATGGTGCTCGTACCGAACATGACTTTTTAGACCAAGACCATTTGTGGTGGCGAAAATTGGATGATACCATGCCTGATTTCGTGAACATGCAAGGACCAGAAAACTATAGTTATTTGCAAGATCAAGGTTTAGCTAAAAATTTAGGCGAAATCTTAAACGTTTCAGATAAGCCAACAGAAGAACGTGTTTTAGAGGTTTATGAGAAAATTGAGAAGAATTTTAAAACGAATCAGCATTTATTTTATGCTAATTTGTATAAAGAGATTCAAAAGATATTTCCATTTTTCTCATCTCGTGATGTAAGAAATATTCAATCGGCAGTTTCACTGCGCTTAACCGATTTTGATTTGGAAGAAGATTGGTTTGAAAATCCAGATCTCTACTTTAAGAAAGATTACGATACCAAATTTAATATGCTTCAGGAATTAATGCGTGCTAATATGAAAGGATTGGATTTCTCTGAAATCAGACGACAAGAAGTTGTGAGATATTTAGATAACGTTGCAACCATTGCAGATACTGATTTTAAGCGTAAAGTTGATGCAAGAGTGAATCAGATGAATATTGAGGTTGAAGCTAGTGAACAGTTTGATAAGCTTAAAAATGTTAAAAAAGAAATTTAAATACTCTATAACTATTTTAAATTTAACAATATTAATTTTAGAGTTGTTTATACTTGTATATTCCTTTTTTAGATGGAATGATTTAACAAAAGGTGATGGTTATGGATTAGTGGCAATAGCTTTACTTTCTATTTTAATCTCGACGGGATTAATACTCGACTTTATTCTACAATATTTTTTAAAAAACAAAAACATAGTAATTATAATTGAAATAGTGTTGAGTATAATCTATATAAGTTTGATATATATTTTTTCATAATGCAAAAACTAAAAGCAGCAAATCTATACCAAAGTGAGCTCATCCCTATTAGTGGGAAATTAGTTGAGCGTTACAATCAATGCCTTTTAAAATTGGGTTTTGAACCAACCAAACTCAAATCATTTTCTATTGATGGTATTGGTTGGAGTCCTGAAATTGCTGAAGAAAAAAAAGAATTGCATTACCTAAATCATGGTGAAGCCAATCCTCATGGTATCCTTATATCACCACTTCAAAAAGGAAAACCAGTTTATGTGCCAACACACTCTTTTGATAGAGAGATGATGCAGTTGGTATTTAAATTGTATGGAAGTCAAATTAATGATATCACAAGAGATTGTGCCATATGTTTGGACTTTGATCAAGATATTGATGCCTTTTATGAACCGTTGGATATTTTAAAATACGATGCCATTTATATAAGATTTCATCTTATAAATGATTTAAACAAAATTCAAGAAGAGCAGTTAAAACTGGTTGAAAAATTCAATTCTGGAAATAATTTCATTGATGAAACCCTTCATGAACAATTATTACAATCTGCAAAAACACATGGCGATTTACGTAACAGACAATTAGTGTTAGAACCTTTGGTTTATAAAACTAATTCCTTTTTTGCTAAAGCCTTTGGAGGTGTTTATTTACTTAGAGATTTTATAAAAACCATTGTTGTTTTTGAAGATAAAAAAGCACATAAGGAAGCCATTAAAAACACAGATTATGATGTGCTTATTTATCACATTTCACAACCAGAACTGATTGATAAACTCAAAAATCATCTTATAATTGAATGCAATTTGGAAGTTGCAGTAAATACGCCTCGTTATGAGCGCATTAAAAAAATGATGTTTCGTAATGAATTGAAAGATACTAAACATCCTATGAAAGATATTTTAGACGATAAGGTGTTGTTCAGAAAATACTTAAATACCATTGATGCTAATGCTCTTAAACGAGTGAATGGTGTTGAAATTTATTTAGAGCGTTTAGAGCGAAGCAATGCCTTTAAAATTCAAGATTTAATAGATCAATCCTTCTATTTTGCATTGCATGAACCACATTCAGCTTTAGAAGTAGCTCATTTAGATCTCATTTGGAAATTACTAGTTAACATCGCACCAAAAGATGTGCTGTTCTTGTATTGGTATGATAAAGAGCAGTTTTACAATACTTATGAAACTTGGGATGACTCATTTCAAGATTGGGTTGTAGAAACGATTCGTAACAATATTTAAAATTTATAGACTAACTTTATAAAGGGTATTAATAAAAAACAAACGTCATGACTATAGAACTCATAGTATTTATCGTTGCCATTTTATTTGGAGTATTATTGTATTGGAGAGAGTCCAATGGTAATGGCTTGTATCGTTTTGTAAATAAAATTGTCAATTCTAAGGAATTGCAAATGAAAGCAGATGACAGAACAGGATTTGTATTTCAGCAAAAATTTTTGCTAAGATTAGTGTACGTTACGTTTTTGTTTATAGTCGTGATGTTGGTATTAAAATTTTTAATCCCCATTAATTATGCAACTGTATCCATTTTTGCATCAAGTATCGTAGGAACAGTTTTAGGAACATATCTTGCTAATTTTGTTTTAAAATCTGGAAAAATAGTCGACGAAAAAAGCGAGTCTTTAACCGATTTAGTGAGTGATACCATTGAAAAAGGCAAAGAATTTTTGGATGATATCACCACAAAAGATGATGATGTTAGTTCGAGTGAAGTTGAGACCAAAGAAACACCTAAAGTTGAAGAACCACCAAAACAAGAGAAAAGTGCTAGAGAGCGATTGAAGGATAAAGGGCTTTTAAAATAAAAAAGATGATTAAAAACTACTGGAATAAAGGAAAAAAACAAAAAGTAATCACTGTAATAGGTGGTTTTATCGCCTTACTCTCACTTTTTATTCTTCGTGATGAATACCAACCCTTTTTACTGTTCATCCGAAAATTCATTTTTGTTATTTTGCTCTGCAGTACCATTTTGTTCTTACTACTTAGAAAGTTCAGAAAAACACCGAGTACAGGTAAACGTATTGGTATATTAGGATTATTGTTAGTCATTTTCGGAGTTATTTATGCAATAGGTTGGCATTTTAAAATGTATGACTACATGAAAACCTATAATGTATTCAACGATTTAAATAAAGTTGAAATAAACGAATTACCATTAACTCAAAACGAACGTATTCAGCCATTGCGTAATATTTTCTCCATGGCTAACGAATCGGTTGGTGAAACCAAAGATGTATCCTTGCCACATTTGGTGAGAGTAGATGGAGAGAACCAATGGACAATGGCCATTCAACCCACAAAAAAATACATTTGGCAGCGTATAAGCGACAATACTGAAGAGGTGTTTTCGGTTTCAAGCACAACACCATTTCCTAGGTTTTCAAGTGAAAATAGAATTCCTGTCACCTTTTCTATTGGTGAGTCTTTAAAGTTTAGCAGAAACACTTACAATGCAGTCGTTCAGCGTTTTGGTATTGCTAAATTATTCTCAACCGAACCTGGAGATGTGTTTTATATGAAAAACGATTCAGGAGATTGGGTTCAGGTGGTGAGTTTAATCAATTGGAAAGGTTTTTTCTTTCCTTATCCAACCTTTGGAGGTGTTGTTATTATTGAAAATGGAGCACATGATTTTGGTGATTATGTTGAAAGAGTACTGATTGGTAAAGGTGCATTTGTAAGTCCTGAAGACATGAAAAACTATCCATTCTTAACGCGTCAAAACACTTTGTCAGAAAAGGTATCTCGTTTACAAGCAGAATCTTTAAAATTCTTGGGAGGATTTAGCGATCCTTTACCATGGAATATGGAAACAGCTGTAAAAATACCAGATTTACCTGACGACCAAAATCAGCAACCATTTGTTACAGATTTTGATTTTACTGATACAGATTCAGATGCTTACAGTGGTTTATATCATTGGTTCGGACTTGAACCAGTAGGCGATGAGCGAACCAGTTTAACCTTTAGCGTTTTCGTCCCTGCTGATGGTACAGACAAACTCTATTATTATGATCATGCTACTAAAAAACAAGGGTACGCTGGAGTTTCAGCAATGCCTTTAAAAGTTATTGAATCACGAAAAGAATTTGATTGGTCAGTCAATAAACCAGTGGAGTTTAGACCTTATATAAAAGATATAGCAGGCAGGAAACGTATGTTCTTCTTAGGAACGGTTTCGGCTATACGAGAAGAATCTGGAAACTTTGATGGTTCAGCAACTCCAGATTTGGCCTTAATAGATAGCGAATATCGTGATGTAGTTTGGATTGATGTAAAACATCCAAGTCAATGGGATAAAACAGTATATGACCAATTAGGTGAAGCTTGGAGAGCTAGTGAAGGCATTGGTTATTATTATGTTGAAGAAACCAAAGACATTGATATTGCGCAACGTGTTTTAGATTCACTAAATGTAATTCCTAAAGTGGACAAAAACCAAGAACAGATTGATAAGCTCCAACGACAAATTGATTCGTTGAAGGCCATTGGGAATTGATCACTATAGTTCTAACTCCATCTTAATATCACTTCTCACATAAGGACTGTTTAGTTCTAAAGGCACTTCAACAAAACCATATTTTTTATAAATGTAAATGGCATTTTCAAGTTTGGTGTTGGAGTAGAGCATAAGTCCTTTAAAATGGTAACTCTTGGCAAAGTCAATGCAATGTTGCATCAATTGCTGACCTATTTTATAACCTCGGCGTTTTGGTGATACTGCCATTTTAGTGAGTTCAAATACACGTTCTGATTTTGTAGGCATCAACGCAACAGTACCAACAATAGTATCGTCGAGTTTTGCAAAAAAAATGAAACCACCTTTGTTAATAATATATACATCTGGTTTGCTTAATACTTCCTCATCAAAAGGTTCAACATAGAAAAACGTTTTTAACCATTCAATATTCAAATTATAGAAATCTTTGGCATAGGTGTTTTCAAAAGCAATTATGTCTATAAGTTTTGGATTCATTCAGTATATATTTTTGATATAAATATCACCTTTGGGTTTAAATATGGATGTAAATGTTTAAGAATTAACAAAATTTTATTGGCTCGTTATATTGTCTCCATGCCTCGTGTTTATTCATATTCTTTTAAAACAAAAATTTATTTACGAATATTATTTATAAAGCCACATCCAAAATTAACACTTATTCGTATATAATAGCAAATGTCAAAGTCTAAATAAGAATTGGCTTTTATTAAAGTGATGCCGTTAATAACTTGCTTAATAAATTAAAATGTTATTAATCAAACACTTAAAATAAAAAACGATTTTTGTTGTTGAAAACAGCAATAAAGTATTGGCAAAAAAAATTATAAAAAAATAAAAAATTAATATTAGTAGTTAACAAAAACAAGATTTACTATTATGGAAAACAAATCAGGAAGTAATAACAACGCATTAAAAGTTATTTTAGGTATTGCAGTCGTTCTATTAATTGGAACATTATTTTACACTTTTAATTTAAAAAGTGAAGCAGAAGAGACTGAAAAACAATTAACTGAAGAGAAAGCATTAGTGCTTAAAGATTTAAACAATATGGCGCAACAATATGACATCGCCATTGGTGAAAACGAAGCTGCAAACCAAAAATTGGTTGAAGCTAGAGAGCGTATTGAAGGTTTAATGGACTCATTGAAAGTTTCAGAAAACAGTGTTCGTAGTTTATGGAAGTATAAAAAGCAATTTTTGGCTCTACAAGATGAAATGGAATCATTAATGGAAGAGAATTCTGCATTGAAAGCTTCAAATGCGTTATTAGCAACTAGTTTAGATAGCACTAAAATTCAACTGCAAGATCGTATCGTATTTAACGATTCGTTATTAGCTCAAAATACTGAATTAGCAACTATCGTTGAAGATGCAGCTGTACTATCTACTGTAGGTTTAAAAGGATTTGGTGTTATTGTTAGAAGTTCTGGTAAGTTAATTCCGACTGAGCGTGCTGGAAGAGCGGATAAAATTAGAGTGTGTTATACAGTAGCAAAAAATAAATTGGTTGGTGCTGGTGACAAAGAATTTTTTGTTCAAGTTTTAGATCCTAAAAACAATGTTTTAGGTTTAAATGAGCAAATTCAATTCAACGAAAATGTATTAAACTATAGCTTGATTAGTAAATTTAACTACGAAAGCGATAATCTAGATATTTGTGAGTTTGTTGAAGCTAAAGGTAAAGAATTTGAAAAAGGACGTTACGTTGTTAACGTGTTTGATCAAAACAATTTAGTATCAACATCTCAATTTGAACTTAAGTAGTAATACTTATGATTGGTTGGTTGGAAAGCCTCAAGCAAATTTTTGCTTGAGGCTTTTTTTATGATATGATGTCTCCATTAATAATCACGGAATCAATGTGATTATCACCAAAAGCATAAGGTAGATAATTATAACTAGGCACAATTTTGGTAATGATTAAATTGGCTTTTTTACCTTTAGTGATACTTCCATAATTATTGCTAATTCCCATAGCATATGCACCATTAATTGTTGCAGCATTGATGGCTTCTTCTGGAGTCATTTTCATTTTTATACATGCTGTGCTTACTACAAAGTTCATATTACCACTAGGTGTCGAACCAGGATTGTAATCTGTTGCTAAGGCTAAAGGAAGTCCAGCGTCAATTAGTCTTCTGGCTGGAGTATACGGAATACTTAAAAAGTAAGAACACGATGGTAACGCTACAGGAATAGTTACGCTATTTTGTAGTGCCAAAATATCCTCGTCATTTAATTCTTCCAAATGATCTACTGAAAGAGCATTATGTTTTACACCTAGTGCTACACCACCAAATGCATTAAATTGATTGACATGAATTTTAGGTATTAAATTATACTTTTTTCCAGCTATCAAAATGCGTTCGGTGTCTTCTAAAGAGAAATAACCTTTTTCGCAAAATACATCAATATAGTTTGCTAATTTTTCTTCTGCAACACGTGGAATCATTTCATTGATAACCAAATCCAAATAATCTTCTTTATTATTTTTATAAAGGCTAGGTAAGGCGTGAGCACCTAAAAATGTGGCTTTTACTTTAATTGGAAACTTTTGCTTAATACGCTTGATAACACGAAGCATTTTCAATTCTGCTTCAATTGTCAATCCATAACCAGATTTTATTTCTAATGCTCCAGTACCAAGCTTCATTACTTCTTTAACACGTTTAATGGATTGCTTATATAAATAGGATTCACTTGTATTATTAAGTGTTGCGGCAGAATTTAAAATTCCACCACCTCGATTGGCAATTTCTTCATAGCTCAGCCCATTAATTCTATCTACAAATTCCTGTTCTCTATGACCTGCATAAACAATATGAGTATGGCTGTCACACCAAGCAGGAAGCACTATTTTTCCCTCAGCATCAATAACTTCATCTGCGTCAAACTTAATGAGGTCATCCATGATTCCATAATCAATAATGGTATCATCTTCAATTAAAACATAAGCGTTTTTGAGGGTAGGAAGGACTTTCATGTCTTTACCTGAAACCTTTAAAATATTAGAATCTCTGACTTGTAGTAATTCCTTTATGTTGATAATAAGAATGGACATACGAAACTTTGTAAGTTTTAATTAAAGTCATAAATTTAGAACAAATATATAATCTTTTAATGCAAACCATTGGATTAATTGGTGGTATCACACCGCAATCGACTATCATGTATTACCAAGTGCTTAATGACCTTGCAGCACATACATTTGGTGGTATACATTCCTGTAAAGTTATTATAAATTCGTTGGATTTTGGTGAAATTTCTGAGCTACAGTCGCAAAGTCGTTGGGATAAATTAGATAGCATTATGCAAGACGCTGCTTTTAGTTTAGAAAAATCTGGAGCAGATATGATAGTGATATGTGCTAATACGATGCATTTGTGCGTAAATGCAATAAAGCAAGTTGTAAATATACCAGTGGTTCACATTGCTGAAGCGACAGCAAAGAGCATTTTAGATAAGAAATTAAAAAAAACAGCACTTATTGGCACAAAATACACGATGGAAAAACCGTTTTTTAAAGACGTGTTGAAGGCATTTGGTATTGAAACAATCATTCCTGAAGAAAGTGATAGAGACATTATTCATCAGGTTATTTATAAAGAGTTATCAAAAGGGTTGATATTGGAAACTTCTGAGAAAGCCTACCTTGAAATTATTGATAAATTAATCACTCAAGGTGCAGAAGGTGTAATTTTAGGATGTACTGAAATACCATTGTTAATTAAGCAAGACGATGTCTCAGTCCCTGTATTTGACACCACCACGATTCATGCAACAACTGCATTTGAGCTTGCTCTGCAATCGATTAAAATTAATTAAATCATGAATCAAAATTTAAAATTTTTGCAGGGTTTTGGAGAAATTTCAGAAGCATCTTTTAAAAAGCTTGAAAAACTAGCAACGTTTAGAAAAATACCTGCAAATACACTGTTAGCAGAAGCAGGTACGATTCAGAAAAATGTATATATGTTGGTTTCTGGTGTCATTAGTGCTTATGTGAATTCAGAATCAGGAAAGCATTTTAGCAAACGATTATTTACACCAATTTCATTTGTAGGAGCATTAACTGCAATACTTAAAAATGAACCAACTAAAGTCAACTATATTAC
>Ga0098073_1000034_pt1 | contig 56479 bp, 59 predicted proteins | sample 31_taG_FD_75060 | JGI IMG/M metagenome (GOLD analysis project Ga0098073, IMG submission 75060) | Marine viral communities from the Gulf of Mexico - 31_GoM_OMZ_CsCl metaG | ecosystem: Environmental > Aquatic > Marine > Oceanic | place: Gulf of Mexico | collected 2015-07-12
CCCAAATGCCTGGGTAGAATTGCCGCCATTCGCTCCGTCAGCCCCCGGGGACGCCCCGCCAGCACCGCCCAGCCCCGGATCTCCTCTGGTGCCAGTCCCGCCATCGCCGCCGGCACCGCCACCTGCAGCGCCGCCGCCGCCGCCGCCGCTACCACGGCCTTCGGTTGCGTTTCCGCCGTCGGCTCCATCCTCTCCATTCGCGCCGGTGCCTCCAACGCCGCCAGCGGCGCCGAAAAGACCGGTACCACCCTGCCCCCCGGATGTGTCCTGTGCGAACGCGGGCCCAGCAATGGTCAGCGCCAGTGCCGATGCGCCGCCGATCAGCGCAGCGCGGCGCAGCGTGCGGGCCTTGCGATTAGCGGAATTGCCGTTGCCACCGCTTTGCGCGACCGTGAGACCCATCGAAATTTCCCCTGTGATACAGCGAGTTGCGCGGCACCGACTCGTGGAGAATCTTCGCATGCGCAGGTATTTTTGCCTGCGCGGTCAAGCAGTTGGGTTGGAGAGTCACAACCGCGGAAATTCAAATAGGACATATTTGAATGGCGAATACTAACCGCCGTTTACCCTTAAGACGCTTGAAATGAGGGAAAAGTGGACGCATGGGCCCGTGCATATCACGTCGATTATATTTCGAAGGCGAATAATGGACGACACTGCGCGCGAGCAACGCCATCGGGAGAGCCGCGATCTTCGCAAGCTCGACCTCAACCTCCTGATCATTTTCGAGACGGTCTATCAGACGGGCAGCGTCAGCCAGGCGGCGCGCGTTCTGGGGATGAGCCAGCCGACCGTCAGCAATGCTCTGTCGCGTTTGCGCGCGCATTTCTCCGACCAGCTTTTTGTCCGCGTGGATCGGGGCATGAAGCCCACTCCCAAGGCGATGAGCCTGCTGCCGCCGGTGACGGATGCACTGGGCGCGCTACGCCGGGGCCTGGCCTACGACAGCGATTTCGACGTCGCCACGGCCAACAGGCAATTCCGTCTGCTGCTCCACGATTTCAGCGTTCCGTCGGTACTCCCGCCACTGGTCAGGGCTCTCGACGAAGCGCAGTCGGCCTGCTCGATCGAGGTCGTCACGCCCAACTGGGGGCGTCCTCACGAGGCGCTGACCAATGGCGATGCTGATGTCATCATCGACAATTCCCTCCACGAGCAAAACGGCGTCACGCTGGAGCCCCTCGCAGACGCTGAGGCGGTCTGCGTGGTGCGCGAGGGCCATCCGCGGATCGGCCACGAATTGTCGCGCGAGGAATTTGCGGCCAACGGACATGCCGCCCTGCAGAAACAGATGCGGCTGCACCTCCCCACAGCAAGGCAAGTGCGCGCGGCAGCCATCGATCGGCGGATGGTGGTAACCCTGCCGAATGCGGCAAGCCTTGCGGTGACCGTCGCGACGACCGATCTCATCGCTGTCGTCCCGCGCCGCTACGCAGAAATCGTCGCGCCGATCCACCGCTTGAGAATCCTGCCGGTCCCGTTCGAATACCCCAAGTCGAAGATCTTCCTCGGCTGGGCGACAGAGAAGGGAGACGACGCGGGCCTGCGCTGGCTGCTCAACCAGATCCGCTCGACCTTTTCGAATTGAGCCTGCCGTTCACCAAGCCAACCTCAAGGTCAGATGCCGCGTCTACCGCGCCCTTTTTGGAGCAGTCACGGCCAAGGCAACCGCTGACACTTAGGTGTGCAGCGAAATAGCGGCTGGCCGCGAATCAGATGCTTCTAATCGGATGGCGGAGCGGGAGGGATTCGAACCCTCGATACGGGGTTACCGTATACACACTTTCCAGGCGTGCGCCTTCGACCACTCGGCCACCGCTCCGCATCGCCCGTTCGGGAAGGGAGGGCACCTAGCTGCGTTCCCGGCGCTTCGCAAGGCGCGGATGCTTCGCTAGGCATCGGGTATGAGAGAATTCGGCACCCCGATCACGCTCGACGAGATGGAAGCTCTCGGACTCACGGCGATCGCCGCCCTTCCGCAAGCCTTCCGTGAACAGCTGGGCGACGTCGTTTTCGCGGTGGAGGACTTTGCCGATGCGGAGACTTTGCGCGACCTCGGCATCGAAGACCCTTTCGAACTGAGCGGCGTCTACGAAGGCCATGCCCTGACCGAGCGCAGCATCGAGATGTCGGGCCAACTCCCTACCCGCATCCGCCTGTTCCGCCGTCCGATCTTAGACGAATGGGCGGAGCGCGGTGACGAGACGCTGGAGCATCTGGTGCTGCACGTCGTGATCCACGAGATCGGCCATCACTTCGGCTTGTCGGACGAGGACATGCACGCGCTGGAGGACCTGGCGGACCAGCCCGATTGAGAATCCGCGCGTCCTGAGCTTGCGGGGTTTGAGATAGCGTCATTTGATGGCAGACCCTGTCTCCATGAAAAGAGCCATCACGCTTATCGCCGCGCTCGCGCTTGGCACCGCAGCTTTCGCGCAAGAGGCGGAATCGCCGCCTCCGCCCAGCCCCAAGGAGGTGCTCGATGCGGCACCCGCAGATGCGTGGCAGGAAATCGCTCCCGACGATCTGCTGGTCTTCCAGCTCGCACCCGCAGCCGATGGCAGCGAGCGGCGGATCGTGATCCAGCTGATGGACGCGCCGTGGAGCCAGAAGTGGGTCCGCAACATGCGCAAGCTGGCGCAAGGTGGTTGGTGGGATACCAATTCCTCGGTCTATCGCATCGCGCCCGGCTTCGTCGCGCAATGGGGCGATCCGAACGAGGATCGCGCGCCGATGGAAGGCCTGGAGGAGGTCGGGCGCGCCGATTTCATCCACCCGTTGTCGGAGCCGGTCTCGCTCCCCAAACCGTGCGAAGACCGCGTGTTCGACAACGCTTTCTGCGATGCCTACGCGCCGGTCGCCATGTTCAAGGGCGGTTGGCCGATTGCGACCGACGGCAAGGCGGACTGGCCGCTGCACTGCCCCGGCATGGTCGGCGTGGCGCGCGATGTGGACCCGGCGACCGGGCGCGGCGATACGCTCTACACGATCATCGGCCACGCGCCGCGGCGGCTCGACCGCAACCTCGCGGTGGTCGGCCGCGTGGTCGAGGGGCTCGACCTGTTGCGCACCCAGCCGCCGGGGACCGGCGAAATGGGTTTCTATGCCGAGGGACAGGACCCGCTGACGATCGCATGGGCGCGGGTGGCAAGCGATCTCGCGCCCGATGCGCGGCCGCATTACAAGTATCTGAAGACCGAGAGCGACACCTTCGCGCAGTGGCAGGCCGCGCTGATCCAGCCCAACCCCTTCTACAGCGAGCCGCCGACCGACTACGATATCTGCGCGCTGACCTACCCGGTGCGCGAGGTAGAGGGGGAATGATGCTGCGTCAGGGAGCGCTCGCTCTCGCCGCGCTGGCGCTGACCGCGCCGAGCTTAGCGCAGGACGCCGTGCCGTCGCCGGACCAGATCGTAGCCGCCGCGCCTTCGCGCGACTGGGTGACGATAGCTCCGCAAGACCTGCTGGTGATGACGCTCGCCCCCGATGCCGAGGGCAATGCGCGCAAGGTCGTGATCCAGCTGATCGGCGCGCCCTTCAGCCAGGGATGGGTCGACAATATCCGCACGCTCGCGAAAGCCGAATACTGGGACGGAATGGCGATCCTGCGGGTGCAGGACAATTACGTCGTCCAGTGGGGCCAGCCAGATCCCGGCATGGGGATCGCGGAAAAGCCCGTGCCCGATGGGCTGAAGGTGATGGACGCGGCGGATTATGTTGCACACGGTAAGTTGCGGGAAATCTGCGATCGAGATGTATGCCCGGCAGTCCCGGCACCGATGTCCGCTACTTTCCAAGCATTATCTCATGACTCGTACGCGGGCCAGGTTGGCTTTGCCGATGGATGGCCAGTCGCAAGCTTCCTTGCCGATAGCTGGCCCGTCCACTGCTACGGCATGGTCGGCGTCGGTCGCGGGAATCCGCCAGACACGGGCGACGGCTCGCAGCTCTATGCGGTGATCGGCCATGCGCCGCGCCATCTTGACCGCAACCTCGCGGTGGTCGGTCGCGTGGTCGAGGGGATCGAGAACCTGTCCAGCCTGCCGCGTGGCAAGGGGCCTGCGAGCTATTACGCTGACCCGGCCAAGCGCGTGCCGATCGTCTCGGTCCGCCTTGCCGCCGACCTGCCCAAGGGCGAGCGCCCGCACTTCGAGTATCTCGCCACCGATAGCGACAGCTTCGCGCAATACTTGGACGCGCGCGCGCACCGCCGCGATCCGTTTTTCGTCACGTCGGCGGACGGCGCGGATATCTGCAACATCCCCGTCCCGATCCGCGCGGTGGCGGCCGAGTGAGCGCCTTCGCGCTGCGCACCGCCACTGCTGCCGATGCGGAGGCGATTGCGACGCTTCATGCGGCCAACTGGCGCAGCGCCTATGCAGCCATCCTCGACCCCGCCTACCTCGCCGGGCCGGTGATCGAAGACCGCCACGCCGTGTGGCGCGAGCGGCTGACCTCCCCTGCCCCGGACATGGAGGTTGTTGTGGCCGAGAACGACCAAGGCATCGTCGGCTTCGTCAGCCTGTTTCACGAGCGCGAACCGGCATGGGGCGGGTTTGTCGACAATCTCCACAGCGCCGCAGCGGTGCGCGGACAGGGTGCGGGGAAGGCCTTGCTGGTCGAAGCCGCGCGCCGCACTGCCGCGCGCGAGCCAGCGAAAGGCCTTTACTTGTGGGTGTTCGAACGGAACGAGAGTGCCGTCGGCTTCTACCTGGCGCTGGGTGCGACCATCGCTGAGCGTATCGATTCCGACTGGGACAAGGCACCCGACGAAATCCGCTTCCGCATGCACTGGCCCAAGGCTGCAGACCTCGCGCGCAACTAGACCTTCTGCATGAACTCCAGCCGGTTGCCGAAAGGATCGTCCGCGAAGAACCGCTGGTAGCCTTCCACCGGCTTGTCGGCGCGGCACGTCACCCCTGCCCCTTCCAGCCGCGCGCGCAGGCCCGCCAGATCGTCGGTCAGGAAGGCCGGGTGCGCCTTGGTCGCAGGGCGGAAATCGGAATCCACACCGATGTGGAGCGACACCGTCCCAGCTTCGAACCAGCAACCCTCCGACGAGAGCGTATCGGGCTTGGGTACTTCGCGCATCCCGATCAGGTCGACGAAAAAGGCGCGCATCCGGTCCTCGCCACCGCGCGGGATGGCCAGCTGCACGTGATCATACGCGAGCAGCGCGGTCATACCCTTTCCGCCTGCGCGACCGCATCGCTCGCGCGCAGTGCGCTCAGAATGCGGGTGAGGTGGGCAAGATCCTGCACCTCGATATCGATCTCGTAGGTCGCGAAGGGATCTTCGATCCGCACCTTGTCGAGGCTGCGCACATCGGCGTTGTTGCGCGCAACGATATTGGCCATCTCGGCGATCGTCCCGCGCCGGTCGTATAGCGTGACCAGCAGCCGCCCCGTCGCCATGCCCGAGCGGCTGCCCCAGTCGAGATCGAGCCAGTCATTGTCGATCCCGTTGGCAAGGCTGAGGCACTGGATATTGTGCACCTCCACACTCTCGCCCTTGCGCCTCAGACCAACGATCCGGTCACCCGGTACAGGGTGGCAGCATTCGGCGAGCGTGTAGGCGTTGCCCGACTTGAGCCCCTTGATCGAGATCGCCTGCTTTCGGTGCCGCGTCCAGTCGGGGTCTTCCTCGAAATCGGCGGTGCTGCCGGGGACCAGCGCTTCCATCACCTCGTGATCGGAAATCTCCGCCGCGCCGATCGCGTACATGAGGTCTCCCTCGTCCTCCATCCCAAGCCGTTTCAGCGCCTCGCGCAGCGCCTTCTTGCCGACCTTGGCGGGGGTGCGCGCGGCGATCTGGTCGTAGAGTTTGGAGCCGAGTTCGGCGACGTCTTCGCGTTCCTTGTTGCGCACTGCGCGGCGGATCGCGGCGCGCGCCTTGCCGGTGACGACGAAGCCCAGCCAGGATAGCTGCGGCTCCGCCTCGCTGCCCTTTATGATCTCGACCACGTCGCCGTTCGACAGCGGCGTGCGCAGCGGCATGTGGCGTCCGTTGATCTTCGCGCCGACCGTCGCCGCGCCCAGATCGGTATGCACGGCGAAGGCGAAATCGACCGGCGTCGCGCCCTTGGGCAGCTGGAACAGCGCGCCCTTGGGAGAGAAGGCGAAAATCCGGTCCTGGTAGATCGCCAGCCGCGTGTGTTCGAGCAGCTCGTCGGGATCGTGGCTGGCGTCGACGATCTCGATCAGGTCGCGCAGCCAGCCAACCTGGCCGTCGGGCCGGTCGTGCTGCTTGTAGGCCCAGTGCGCGGCGAGCCCGAATTCGTTGGTCCGGTGCATCTCGCGCGTGCGGATCTGCACCTCCACCCGCATCGAATTTTCGTAGATCAGCGAGGTGTGCAGGCTGCGGTAACCATTGCTCTTCGGCGTGGAGATGTAATCCTTGAACTTGCCCGGAATGAACTGCCACACCGTGTGCAGCACGCCCATTGCGCGGTAGCAGTCCTCGACGCTTTCGGTGATCACGCGAAAGGCGAAGATGTCGGTCACCTGATCGAAAGGCAGGTGCCGTTCGGCCATCTTCTTCCAGATCGAATAGGGGTGCTTTTCGCGCCCCGACACCTCGACGCTCAGCCCCGCTTCGGCCAGCGCCTGCTTGATCGCGAGCGCGATCGCGTCGACCTGCCCGCTGTCCTGGCTGCGGATTTCCTCCAGCCGGCCCGTGATCGTGGCGAAGGCTTCAGGCTCCAGCTGCTCGAACGCGAGCGCCTGCATCTCGCGCATGTATTCGTACATGCCCACGCGCTCCGCCAGCGGCGCGTAGATATCCATCGTTTCGCGCGCGATTCTGCGGCGCTTCTCTTCCTTGCTGATGAAGTGGAGCGTGCGCATATTGTGCAGCCGGTCGCCCAGCTTGACCAGCAGCACGCGGATATCCTCGCTCATGGCGAGCAGGAACTTGCGCAGGTTTTCGGCCGCACGCTCGTTTTCGGGCAACTGCTCGATCTTGGAAAGCTTGGTCACGCCATCGACCAGCCGGGCGATCTCGGGCCCGAAATTGGCCTCGATATCCTCGATCGTGGCGAGCGTGTCCTCGACCGTGTCGTGCAGCAGCGCGGTGGCAATGGTCTGCTGGTCCAGCCGCAGGTCGGTCATCAGGCCGGCGACCTCTACCGGGTGGCTGAAATAAGGGTCCCCGCTCGCGCGCTTCTGCGTCCCGTGCTTCTGCACGGTATAGACATAGGCGTGGTTGAGCATCGCCTCATCCGCGTCCGGATCGTAGGCTTTGACCCGCTCAACCAGTTCGTATTGCCGCAACATGCCTCAGATGTGCGGTCGTGGGCCGTCTATTGCAACGCAAAAAGGGCGATCAGCCCTTGTCCTTTTCCATTAGCCGGTCGACGCCGGCACGCGTGACCGCATGGTAGCTGTCGCGCGTCTTGGCGTAGATGCGTTTCGCAATCGGCTTACCCCAGTCACCCTGGTCCATCAGTACCGCGAACAGCGGACGGACGAACTTGGCGCGGCCGATTTCGGACAGGAACGTGTCCGCTTGCGGCACCGCCGGATCGTAACGATTGGCCAGCGCCAGTTCGAGCCACAGGAACAGCACTTCATTGTTCCCGGTTTCCGCCAGCCCCAGCGCATCGTTGAGCGCGGCGAGCTGAGCGGCAGTGCGCTGCTTGGGAATATTGTCGAGGAAGCGCATCTGCTCGGCAGCGCTCCAGTCGCTCCAGCTGGTCGGGATCGTTGCGTTGTCGGCATAGGCGGCCACCGCCGCGTCAACCGTGGCAAAGGCTTGCGGATCGGGCTTGGCGACGTTGCTCGGCAGACCGGGTTCGAAAATCCATTCATAGAGCTTCAGCTGCTTCGCCTCGGCGGGCGAGGTGACGAGGTTTGCCAGCATGTCGTCGTATAGCAGCTGGCTGGTCGCCGGCTGGAACGCATGGTTGTCGAACCACTGGCGCAACCATGCGTCGAACCGGTCGCGGCCCACCGCGCGCTCGAGCGTGCGCATGAAGAAGTGCCCTTTGTCGTAGGCAATCGCGCTGCCGATCAGCTCACCGTCGCCATCATTGTGAAGCGCGGTGCCGGGCGCGTCCGCGCCGACTTCGTTCAACGTTTCGATGATATTGGCGTAGGCGAGCGCGGCCTCCTGCTCGGCTCGCTTCTTGCCGTAAACCTTTTCGACGATGCGGTTTTCGAAATAGGAGGTCACGCCTTCGTTGAGCCAGCCGTCGCCCCACACCGCATTGGTGACGAGGTTGCCCGACCAGCTATGCGCCAGCTCGTGCGCGACCAGCCCGTTGTTCGACCGGTCGCCCGCGATGAAAGTTGGCGTCAGGAAGGTCATCACCGGGTTTTCCATGCCCCCATAGGGGAACGAGGGTGGCAGCACGATCATGTCGTACCGGCCCCAGCGATAGTCGCCGTAGAGTTCCTCTGCCGCTTCGACGAGCTGCTCGGTATCGGCGACCTCGTTATAGGCCCGGTCGAGGGTCGAAGGCTCCGCCCAAACGCCGGTGCGCGGGCCGGTGGCGCGAAAATCGATGTCCCCCGCCGCGAGCGCGATCAGATAGGGAGGGACGGGCTTGTCCATCACGAAGCGGAAGGCACGGCGACCATTGCCCAAGTCTTCGGGCTCGCCCTGACGCACGCCGCTCATCACGACATCGAGCGGTTTGGGCGCGGTGATCCGCGCTTCCCAGGTCTGACGGATGCCCGGGCTGTCCTGCGTGGGAATCCACGTGCGGTTGAGGATCGCCTGGCCCTGGCTGAAGAGGTAGGGATACTTGCCGCCCGCGGTCTGCTCGGGCGTCAGCCATTGCAGTGCCTCGGCATCGGCGGGGGCATCATAGGCGATCACGATTTTCTTCGCGCCGTCGAGCATGATCGTCAGCGGAGCGCCCTTGCCCCCCGCTTCGACCGCCTTGCCAAGGGTGTAGGCGAGCGTGCGCCCCTGCCCGTCGGTGATCGAGCGGATCATCAGCCCGTTGCTGTCGAGCACGATCTTGTCCGCACCGGGCTTCGCCAGCACGTCGAGCGTGGCGGTGCCGCCAACGCGCTGGGCATCGAAATCCAGATCGAGGTCGAGCGCCACGTGTGTGACCCGCGCAATCTGCGGCTGCGCGTAGGTCTGGTCGTCGACCGCCTCGGGCGTGGTCAGGATCGGGGAGACCATCGCAGTCTCGGTCTGCATCGCATCCCCCTCGGCATCCATCGTAGTACATGCGGAAGCCAACACGGCCAGGGCTGCGAGGGTGGCGGCACGATACATTTCGATCTCCGGAAACTGGTTTGGTCTGTTCAACGCGGTGCGGCGAAAAGCGTGCCCCAGCCTTTCGGACACCCGCCGATGCGCGTCAACCGCGTGGCCGGTTCGGGAGCGATCTGCGGCGCAAGCCAGGGACTGGAATATCGCGCCGCCTTATGTCATGAGAACGTTCACATAAGAGGAGAGGAAATCGATGATCCGTACCGCACTGGCCGCCTCGGCCCTCGCCACCTGCATGATCGCCATCCCTGCCGCCGCGCACGAGCCCAGCGAGCGCACATTGCTCTGGGCCGACGAATTCAACGGCTCTGAACTGGATCGCGACAACTGGATCGTGATCGGCACCGATTTCTGGGTGAATAACGAACAGCAGGCCTATGTCGACGCGCCCGAAGTCCTCTCCATCGTCGACGATGCCGAAGGCGCCGATGGTGGCGCGCTTATGCTGCGGCCCGTCTATGCCCCCGGCATCGACCCCCACCCGGACCGCAAGGCGGATTTCCTCTCCGGACGGGTCGAGAGCCAGGGCAAGTTCGACTTTACGCATGGTCGCGCCGAAGCCCGCATCAAGATGCCCGATGCCGAAGGCGTGTGGCCCGCCTGGTGGATGCTCGGCAACGACCGGTGGCCCGACACCGGCGAAATCGACATCATGGAATATGTCGGCGAGAAGGACTGGATCGGAGTCGCGCTGCACGGACCAGGCTATTCGGGGGAGACGCCGCTGGTGAACAAGTACTTCTTCGCCGATGGCGAGGATGTGACCGGCTGGCATGTCTACGCTGTCGAATGGAAGAAGGACGAGCTGCTGTTCCAGGTCGACGGTCGCACGGTCTACCGCGTCACCCGCCCGATGGTGGAGCACTACGGCGAGTGGTCCTACGATAACCCCAAGTACCTGATCCTGAACTTTGCGCTCGGCGGGGCCTACCCGTTCAAGACCAACGGTATCGAAGAGCCCTATAATGGTATCCCGCAAGCCACGGTCGACAAGATCAAGTCCGGCGATGTGGCGATGCTGGTCGACTGGGTCAGGGTATACGCTCCGGAGGAGTGATCAGGCGGCTATCGCTTGTGCTTCGGCTTCGTCGACCAGCCTGAGCATCGCGGTCAACGCTTCGCGCACGTTGAGGGTGGAGAGAAGGCGGATTTCGGAGAGTGAGCCCGCGCGACCCTCCAGGCCTTCGTCCCGATCGGTGACGCACGCCATGTGCCAGTGTGGAAAGAGCCGGGCTGGCACCGTCTGATAATCGATCAGCTTCATCTCGCGATGGCGGAAATCGTTGCAGATGCGCTCGAACGTGTCCTCCAGCGGGTGCATTTCGCCTTCCAGTACCTGAATGAAATGTCCGTCGATGTAGGCCAGCGATCCGGTGATGCCGCACTCAGCATTCCGGCGCGCACTGGCTTCGGCAATCCGGCGCGCGATAGTCGATCCCCGCACCTCATCATCATCGATGATCCGGCTGGTGTAGAACAGGCGCTGCAATGTCATGTTCGCAATCCTTCAGGCTGCAAATCGGCTGGACGAACCGGACGCGAACAATTTCGCGGCCGACCTGGCATCGACGGGCTTGTTGAACAGGAAGCCCTGCATATGGCCGCAGCCCTGCTCAGCAACGAAGGAATACTGATCGTCTGTCTCGATCCCTTCGGCGGTCACCTGCATGTTCAGGCTTGCACCCAGCTGCGCGATCGCTCGCACGATCGACGCACTGCCTGCATCGGTAGGCAACTTGTTCACGAAGCTGCCGTCGATCTTGATCCGGTCGATCGGGAACCGGTGAAGATAGCTGAGCGAAGAGTAACCGGTCCCGAAATCGTCGAGCGAGATCTTCACGCCAAGCGCCCGAACCTCCTCAAGCGAACGCAGCGCCAGTTCGTCGTCCGCGACTAGGGCGGTTTCGGTAATCTCGATCTCCAGCCGATGCGGTGCGAGTCCGGTACGGCGCAGGACCTGCGCGATGTCCGTCGCCAGCCGACCGCCCATCATCTGCACGGGCGACACGTTGACAGCCACCATCAGGTGATCGGGCCAGGAAACGGCTTCGTGACACGCCCTGTCGAGCACCATGCTCCCGATGGTGTTCACCAGCCCCAATTCTTCTGCGATCGGAATGAAGACCGACGGCGACACCATCCCGCGTTCCGCGCTGTTCCAACGCACCAGTGCCTCTGCACCGATGAATTCGCGGCTTTGCGTATCGAGGACGGGCTGGAAAAAGACTTCGAATTCTTCGCGAATGCATGCCCTGCGCAGGTCCGCTTCCAGCCGCCTGCGCTCGAGCAGCTTTTGGGTCAGCGACGGATCGAAGAAACTGTGCCTGCCCCGCCCTTCCTCTTTTGCGTGATAGAGGGCGACGTCGACCTGCTGGATCAGTGCGTCCGCATCAACTGCCCCGTCCGAGGTCAGGGTAATGCCTACGCTCGCGCCGATTTCTGCCGCCTGTCCCCCAATGACGAAGGGTCGCGACAGGACTTCCACAATCCGTTCCGCCAGATGGCCGATCACGATCGGATCGCTCGATCCATCGGCCAGGATTGCGAACTCGTCGCCACCGATCCGCGCAACCATATCCTGTTCGCGCACGGCCTTTTTCAGGCGTGTCGCAACCGCCTTGAGCACGCGATCCCCGTAAGGATGGCCAAGCGTGTCGTTGACCGGCTTGAACCGATCGAGATCGATCATGATGAGGGCGAAGGGCTGGCCGCCCTTGGTCAGCCGGTGGGATTTGCGGCGGAGCTCGCTGTTGAACGAATGCCTGTTGTGCAACCCGGTCAACGTATCGTGCATCGCGATGTGGTGCAGCCGGTCCTGCGCATCGGTGCGCGTGCGCATCTCGACCAGATAGGTCGACAGACCTGTGCCGACGATCAGGAGCGCAGCCATCGCGATCGCCGAGGCCATGGCCACGAACACTTCGCTTTGCGGACCGCTACCGAACCCGGCGATAGGCGCGACGGTGAAGGCTGCCATGCCGACGAAGTGCAACATGACGATGGCAAGCACCAGGAACGCCGTCGGCAACCAGGGGTGACGATCGCCATTATGCGCGCGCAACCGGTCTATGGCGAGCGCTCCGAACACAACCGCGCACGCCAGCGAGGCCGCGACGTAACCGGGAAGCCATGTGACGATCCCGTCCGCCCGATATGCGAACATTCCGACATAGTGCATCGCAGAGATCGCGAGGCCGATCGTACCGCCACCGCACAGCGCGGCGAGCCAGCGATTTCTCAGGCCCGACAGCATCAGCCCGGTGCCCACCCCGGCGATCGCGATGACGGCAGAAACGATTGTCAGCGTGGCATCGAAGGTAACGCGCACGCCCGGCTGGTAGCCGAGCATGGCGATGAAGTGCGTCGCCCAGATGGAAGCGCCGGCGCACACGGAGGCGAGAAAGCACCAGTGGAAGCGCGAGCCGCCGTGTGCGTTGATCGTACGGAGAAACAGCTGAACGGAGACGAACGAACCGATGATGCAGAGGATGGCGGCGAGTGCGACAAGCGCCAGGTCATGTTCGCCAAAGAGGCACGTGAGAACACGCATCGAGAAATGCCTTGGGTAACCAGCCGAAGGCGGAACTGCGCGACGACATGCAACCGCGTAGGTGGACGAAGGTTAATTTTGCGTATTTTGCGCAAATTCGAGCGCGCGAAATATCTCGTCCGTCAGCTCCACTCGGCCTGCGGGGGCAGGCTCATCAGGATGGCATCGACATTCCCGCCGGTCTTCAGGCCGAACAGCGTGCCCCGGTCGTAGACGAGGTTGAACTCGGCGTAGCGCCCGCGCCATTCGAGCTGGGTGCGCTTGTCCGCGTCGGTGAAATCGCTCTCCATCCGGCGGCGGACGAGCGTCGGGAAGGTTTCGAGGAAGGTACGCCCGACGTCCTGTGTGAAGGCGAGATTGCGCGCGAACGCCGCTTTGTCCGCGCACTCGAGGTGGTCGTAGAAGATCCCGCCCACGCCGCGATGCACGCCGCGATGGGGGATGTAGAAATACTCCTCCGCCCACTTGGAAAAGCGTTCGTAATAGGTCGGGTTATGCTTGGCGCAGGCGGCGCGGAAGGCCGCGTGGAATTCCTGCGTATCCTCTTCGTACGGGATCGGCGGGTTGAGGTCCGCTCCGCCGCCGAACCACGCCTTGCCCGTGACGAGGAAGCGCGTGTTCATGTGCACCGCAGGCACGTGCGGATTGGCCATGTGCGCGACCAGGCTGATGCCGGTGGCCGAAAAGCTCGGGTCGTCTTCGGCTCCGTTGATCGTCTTGGCGAATTCGGGCGCGAAGGTGCCGTGCACGGTCGACACGTTGACGCCGACCTTTTCGAACACCTTGCCCTTCATCAGGCCCTGCACCCCTCCGCCGGGGTTGTCGTTGCCCTCTTCCTCGCGGTCCCACGGAGTGTAGGCGAAGCTCGCATCCGATCCCGCTTCGCGCTCGATCGCTTCGAACTCGGCGCAGATCGAGTCGCGCAGCGATTCGAACCAGATGCGCGCTTGCTGTGTTTGGGCAGACCAGTCGGACATTTCATTCCCATCGTTGCGGGGGCCGTCCCCCTCCCTTGCCAAGCCAGCCAGCCTAGGGCAAGTGAGGCCCATGGTTCCCGTTTCGTTCGGTGCGACAGAATTGCTCTTGCGGAGCGATCGTGCGGTCTATTGGCCGCGCGAGCGCACGCTTTTCGTCGCCGACCTTCATCTCGAAAAGGCCAGCTTTTTCGCGAGCCACGGCCAGCCGCTGCCGCCGTATGACAGCCGCGCCACGCTGGAGAGGGTGGCACGAGCAGTCGAGGAAACGAGGGCCGAACGGGTCGTGACGCTGGGCGACAATTTCCACGATGCCGAGGGTGCCTCGCGGCTGGAAGAGACCGCCTGCGAGATGCTGCGCGCGCTCACCCGCGCAGTCGACTGGGTGTGGATCACCGGCAACCACGATGGTCCGTCCGACGCCGATGAGGCGGCGAATCGCTGCGGCGGTACGCTGCACGCCGAGCTGGAAATCGGCGGGATCGTCTGCCGTCACGAGGCTATGCCCGGCGAATCCCGGCCCGAGCTTTCGGGACATTGGCACCCCAAACTGGACGTAACGGTCAGGGGCCGCCGCGTCCGCCGTCCCTGCGCGGTCATGGCGCAAAGCGATGCAGGACCGCGCATGGTCCTGCCCGCATTCGGCACGCTTACCGGCGGAATGGACGCAGCCGACCCGGCGATCCGCCGCGCTTTGAGCCCTGCCGACACGGTCGAAGCCATGTGCGCGGTACGCGACAAACTGGTCCGCATTCCGCTTTGGCGAAGCGAAAGACGCGCGGCCTGAAGCTCACCCGCGCGGCAAATCGCGCCATGACCTGCGACAGCCCCTTTCGCATTGCAGGGAAAAGCCCTAAATACGGCGCTCGTATATCAACGCCACAGGAGAGCATCCCATAGCACGTCCACCCCGTCGTTCCCTCCAGCCGCCGACCAAGAGCGGCCCGCGCTACGACAATTTTATTCAGTCCCCCAAGGTCCGCGTTATCGACGAGACCGGGGAGAACATTGGTGTCCTCAACACGCGCGATGCAATTGAACGCGCTGCGGAAGTCGGCCTGAACCTGGTCGAAGTCTCGCCCAACGCCGACCCGCCCGTCTGCAAGTTCCTCGATGTCGGCAAGCACCGCTACGAGGCGCAGAAGAAGGCGAACCTCGCGCGCAAGACGCAGAAGACGCAGGACATCAAGGAAGTCAAAATGCGTCCCAACATCGACACGCACGATTACGACGTGAAGATGCGCAACGTGAACAAGTTCATCGAAAACGGCGACAAGGTGAAGATCACCCTCCGCTTCCGCGGGCGTGAAATGGCGCACCAGCAGATCGGCATGGACCTGCTCAACCGCGTCCGCGACGACGTGGAAGAAATCGCCAAGGTCGAAGCCTTCCCGCGCCTCGAAGGCCGGCAGATGCTGATGGTGCTCGCGCCCAAATAATCGGCATCCAGCCATGCGCGGCTGGCTTGGCGACCTCGTGGAACCAAAAATCGTGGCGTGCGATTGATCTGCATGATCACTCGCCGCCACCTCGCCACCCTGCTCCTCCCGCTTTGTGCCGTTTCGCTGACCGCGTGCGATGCGGCCCGAGCGCCTGCGCCCGAGCCTTCCGCGGACGAGAGCGACCCCGTCTCGACTGAAGCGCCAGCGCCTGATGCTGCCTCGACCGGTGCGAACAGCGATGCGGGCGGGGCCGCTTCCGACGAGGGATCGAACCCCGATATCTCGCCCACCCCACCGCCGGGCTATACCGACGGGTCGGGCGTCAACGAAGGCTATCCCGATCTTACGCCCCCCAAGCTCACCGCCGAGGCTGAGCGCGGCGAAGAAGGCGCGCGCAATGTCCTGCTGTCTTTCAGCCGCGCGCTCGAGCTCAAGGAGTTCAACCAGGCCTACGCCCTGATGCGGGAACAGGCGCGTCAGAAGACGAGTGCAGCACAGCTGACCAAGCGGTTTGCGGATTTCGGCGAGATCACGGTCTCTGTGCCGAAAGGCACGATGGAAGGCGCGGCAGGCACTATATACTACACAGCGCCGGCCACCATCACCGGCTCGAATGGCCAGAAACTAACCGGCGACATCGTGCTCAACCGGGTCAACGACGTGCCCGGCGCTACGCCCGACCAACTGCGCTGGCGGGTCTATTCGTTCGATATGTCCGCGAAGTGACCTGTCGCCCTACTCGATCTCGAAATCGAGCAGGGTGAAACGCGCGGGCCCAGTGGCATAGACGCCATGGCCCCGACCGCTGGCCGATCCGAATACGAAGCCGACACTGCTTGCCTGCGCCAGAGCGCGATCGAAATCCGCTAGCAGCGTTTTGCGCGACCCGCCGGCCATCGCGATCCATTCTTCGTCGAGCGCGATCGAGATCGTGTGCGTTCCTGCGGACAACGGAACCACCTTATTGGAAGGCGAATACCAGCGGTGATGCGGCGTTCGCATCGTCCAGCGATCGCCCGCCCGCTGGAAATAGAGCGACAGGGTGGCCGTCTCGTTCGGATGCTCTTCGGCTATGAACCGCGTGCCGGGCGCCGCATCGATCCGATACCGCATGGTAATCCGCGACGCATTGGCAAGCGACCGCGTCGGCGTGGTCACGTAGTGAACATGCCCGTCTGCTGCGGTGGGATAGGGAAAATCGAAGGTCGATCCCGCTGGCGATGGCCGCATCGTCGCAGGCATGCGGAACGAATAGTTCTCCCCGCGAATAATGGGGCCGATGGACCACACCGACCGATCGGTCTGTGCGGCCACGGTTGAACCCATACCCACAGCCAGCGCGGTCGCGAAAATCGCGCCCGTCGCCCATCGGGCACTGCTGGCGCGGGAGCGGTTGGATCGATCTGCATTCATACCGGCACCGTGCCAACGCGGCGCTTGATCGCTTCTGAACGGTCCGTTGTGGCCGGATCGATCACCGCCTCTTGCCCGCTCCATCCGATTGCCTATCACGGGGCGTGGGAGGGGAATATGACGAGATCGATCGGCTTCGCGCTGGGCGTAATTGCATTGCTCGCGGCAATTTTCGGGCCGTTGCCCGAAGGTCTATCGCGCGAAGGGTTCATCGTTGCGGGCCTGGTCGTCCTGATGGCCGCATGGTGGATCACCGAAGCGCTTCCCCTGACCGCAACGGCGCTGGTGCCGTTCCTCGTCCTGCCGTTCGCGGGGGTCATGGACGCGAAGGAGACCGCCAGCGCGTATTATTCGCCGATCTTGTTCCTGATCCTTGGCGGCGCATTCATTGCGCTGGCGATCGAACGCGTCGGTCTGCATCGGCGGCTCAGCCTCGGCATTTTGCGCCTCGCCGGAACCCATGCGGGCCCGGGCCGACTGCTGCTCGCTTTCATGGCGAGCGCGGCGATCCTCTCGATGATGATCTCCAACACCTCGACCGCGCTGATCATGATGCCCGTCGCGCTTGCGGTGCTGGCTGCAGGAGACGTGGCAGGCGCCGATGCGCCATCGACCGATGGTCTGTCGGGCGCGCTGCCGATGGGGATCGCTTTCGCGTGCAGCATCGGCGGGCTCGGCACACTGGTCGGCTCGCCCACCAATGCCATCGCGGTCGGCCTGCTCGACCAGACGATCGGGATGAAGATCAGCTTTGCCCAGTGGACGTTGTACGGCCTGCCCGTCGTTATCCTCGCCATTCCGCTGGCCGCGTGGATCATCGCACGGGTGCAGCGCGTCGGTGCGCACAGCTTCGATCCCGCTGCGGCGCGTGCCGCGATCCCGGTGGAGCGTGAATGGAGCGCGCCGGAAAAGCGCCTTGTCCCCGTGGTTGCCATCACCTTCCTGCTATGGATGGGCCAGCCGTTGCTTGAGCCGGTCCTGCCCGATGGTTCGCTGACCGATGGGACGATCGCCATCGCTGCCGGACTTGCGCTGTTCCTGCTGCCCGACGGCACCGGACGCGCGCTGCTCAACTGGGACGAGGCCAACCGCGCACCCTGGGGCGTGATCATGATGTTCGGCGGCGGGCTCGCGCTGGCGGCGGGGATGTCGGCCAGCGGGTTGGCGCAATGGCTGGGCGATGCGCTGCTGCCGCTTTCCGCCGTGCCGCTGCTGCTGGTGGCGCTGTGCGTGGTCGCGATGGTGGTGCTGATCACCGAGTTTGCCAGCAACGTGGCCACCGCGTCTGCCATCGTACCGGTGGTGGCAAGCCTGATCCTTGCGCTTGGGGTGCAGCCCGAACTGCTCGCCATCCCGGTTGCGTTTGCGGCAAGCTGGGGCTTCATGCTGCCCGCAGGCACCGGGCCGAACGCGATCGCCTGGTCGACCGGCCGCATCCGCATCGGGCGGATGGTCACCGCCGGGCTGATGCTCGATCTTGCCGGGGTCGCGCTCATCGTCGGCATCGTCTGGGCGATCGCGCCCTTCGCCTGAGAGGGGGAGTTGATCGCGGAAACTCCCGGCGGTAATGGCGCGTTCGACAACCGGCAGCCGGTGGAGATGCGTTCCTGCGGAGGTTAGGAACGGGCCGCCTCCGGCTCTGCCTCGAAACCGAGCCCCCGCCTTCCTGGGGGTGCATTTGAGGAAGCCGTTCGCATGACCGACGCCGTCGACGCAGTCGAAACCCCTACCCCCCGCCGCAAGCCCAAGCCCGAGGTCACGAAGATCGACGGGCGCAAGATGAAGCCCGCCACCCTTATGATGGGCCATGGCTACGACCCGGCGCTGTCCGAAGGATCCTTGAAGGCGCCGATCTTCCTGACCAGCACCTTCGCCTTCGAAAGCGCGGCTGCGGGCAAGCGCCACTTCGAAGGCATCACCGGCCTGCGTGAAGGCGGCGCGGAAGGGCTCGTCTATTCGCGGTTCAACGGGCCGAACCAGGAAATCCTCGAAGATCGCCTCGCGATCTGGGACGGTGCGGAAGATTCGCTGTGCTTCTCCAGCGGGATGACCGCGATCTGCGTGATGATGATGGCGTATTGCAGCGCAGGCGACGTGATCGTGCATTCGGGCCCGCTCTATGCAGCCTCGGAAGGCTTCGTCGCCAAGATCCTCGCCAAGTTCGGCGTGAAGTACGTCGACTTCCCCGCCGGCGCGACGCGTGAGCAGTTCGACGAGGTGCTCGCCAAGGCCAAGAATTTGGCCGAGGAGAATGGCGGCAAGGTCGCGATGATCTACCTCGAAAGCCCGGGCAACCCGACCAATGCGCTGGTCGATATCGAGATGGTCCGCGATGCGCGCGACGCGGCGCTGCCCGCCGACTGCCCGATCGCGATCGACAACACGTTCCTTGGGCCCCTGTGGCAGCGCCCGCTGGAACACGGTGCGGATATCGTGTGCTATTCGCTGACCAAGTATGTCGGCGGCCACTCGGACCTCGTTGCGGGCAGCATTGCCGGCGACAAGAAGTGGATGAATCCCGTCCGCATGATCCGCAATACGATGGGCGGCATCGCCGATCCCAACACCGCGTGGATGCTGCTGCGTTCGCTGGAGACGGTCGAACTGCGGATGCAGCGCGCGGGCGAGAACGCCGCGAAGGTGTGCGAATTCCTGAAGAAGCATCCCAAGGTCGACGGGCTCGGCTATCTCGGCATGATCGAGGATGATCGCCAGCAGGACATCTACGACCGCCACTGCCTTGGCGCAGGCTCCACCTTCTCGCTGTTCCTCAAGGGCGGCGAAGAGGAGTGCTTCCGCTTCCTCGACGCGCTCAAGGTCGCCAAGCTTGCGGTCAGCCTCGGCGGGACGGAAACGCTCGCCAGCCACCCCGCCAGCATGACGCACCTCTCGGTCGCGCATGGTCGCCGGCAGGAACTGGGCATCACCGACAGCCTGGTGCGGATCAGCATCGGGATCGAAGACCCCGACGATCTGATCGCCGACTTCGAGCAGGCGCTAGACGCTGTCTGATTGGGCGGTCTGATCGGTTCCTTCACCGGAAAATGAGAATGGGCGGAGGCTTCGAGCCCCCGCCCATTCTCGTATCAGCGGCCGAAGCGTGCGGTCAGCTCGATGCCGAACAGGCGCGGTTCTGCGGGGATGAAGGTCGGCACGGTGAAGGCGCCGCCGGTGTTGCCCGCGTCGAGCAGGTAGTCTTCGTCGAAGGCGTTGCGGATGAAGCCCGCCAGTTCGAAGCGGTCATCCGCGAAGGAGACGCCTGCGCGCGCGTTGACCAAAGTCACCGGCCCCTGCGAGATTGCCGGATCGTTCGGCACTTCGAAGAAGATGCGGCTGCGATAGGTCACGCTGGGCGTCGCGAAGAAGCGAACGCCGTCTGCCACGGGGTAATCCACGGTGAAGCCACCCGCTGCCTGCCATTCGGGCTGGAGGCGGAAGCGCGCGCCCGAATAGGCGGGGGAGAAGGCGTTGTCCTTGTCGATCCCGCCGCTGATATAGCCGACATTGCCGAACAGGCTCAGCCAGTCGGACGCCTGCACCGCAAGCTCGGCCTCGACGCCCAGGTTCGATGCCGTGCCCGCACTTTCGGTCACGAAGGAACCGGTCGGGTTACCATTGCTGTCCAGCTCGGCAACCGAGACCTGGAAGTTGTCGTAGACCTGGTAATAGACGCCGAGCGAACCTGAGACCGGGCCCGAGCTGAGCTTCAGACCGCCCTCGTAGTTCCACACGGTTTCCGCGGGGATGACCTGCGTGCCGCTCGCACCGACCTGCACCACCGGCGAACGGCGACCCTTCGAGACGGTGGCAAAGACGTTCACGTCCGGGGTGAGGCGATAGAGCACGTTGAAGCGCGGCAGGACGGCGGCGAAGCTGTCTTCCGACTCGATCACCTGCCCGCCGGTATCGACCTGCCCGGGGATCAGCGGCGCGCCGCTCAGCACCGAATTGGGAACGGTAGCGGTAAAGCCCGATTTGCGCTCTTCGATCAGCACGCGCGCGCCCGCCGTCAGCTCGAGGCTATCGGTCGGAATGAAGGTCGCGTCAGCAAACAGCGAATAGCTGGTGTTCCGGCCACGGTTCTCGAACACCGAGCTGTAGGGGATTTGGGTGGCCAGACCCGAGGTGAGAAGCTCGGTAGCGCCTGCTGCGGGCACGGTCCCATCGGGCGCAACGCAGGGGACACCGGGGATCAGCGGTGCGCCGAACAGCGTGGTCAGGCACTGGAGGAAGGTGCCTTCCTCGGTCGAGAAGGGCACGTTCTGCCGCCCCTTCTCGGTAAAGACGTTCCACCCGAACGACGCGCGCCAGCTAGGGTCGACATAGCTGAAGCGGCCTTCGTGGCTGAACTGGTGGCCCGTGGCGATCTCGGCGAATTCGAGGAAGGGCGCGGCCGATCCGTCGGCATCGAACACTTCGGCGCTGTCGAACTCGCGGTAGCCGTTGACCGTGGTGAAGGTGAGCGAGTCGCTCAGCTCGATCGCGGCGGTCAGGTTCACGTCGTAGACTTCGCGGTTCAGGCCCAACTGGTCGTCGCCCAGCGCCGCCGCCGAATAGGGCGAGCCGCCGAGGTTGGCATCTTCGAAGGCATTGGCCGCGCCGCCCGGCGCTCCGGCGAAGGCAGGGAACGTGCCCGAGATGAAGGGCGTGCCACCGTTGCGCTGCTGGTCGTAGGTGCCGACGAGGTCGACGGTCACGAACGGGCTGGGCGTGAAGCGCAGCGAACCGCGCACGCCGAGCTGGTCCTTGGCGTAGAGTTCTTCGTCCTGACTGGCGGCAAGGTTTTCGACATAGCCGTCGCGCGTGCGCCATTCGAAGGCGACACGGCCCGCGAGTACGTCCGAGCCGGCATTTAGGTAGCCCGACAGCAGCGTCGCGTCGTAATTGCCGTAGCCGCCGGTCAGCGCGCCGGAGAAGCCCGGCTTGGGCTTGGCGGAGACGAGGCTGATCGCACCGACTGCGCTGGCGGTGCCGAACAGGGTCGCCTGCGGGCCCTTGATGACTTCCACGCGGTCGAGATCGTAGATCGCCTGGTAGGAACCGCGCGAGCGCGAGATGTCGACGCCGTTGTAATAGAGCGTGACGCGCGGGCCCTGCTGGGCCGAGCCGCTGTCCGAAGTGATCCCGCGGATCACGATGCCGGGGTTGTTGGCGCTCTGCTCCTGGATGTTCAGGCCGGGGATATAGTTCGACAGTTCGTCGAGATCGGTCACGCCCAGGTCTTCGATCCGCTCGCCCGAAAGCGCCGAGATGGTGATCGGCACGTCCTTGGCGCGCTGTTCGATCTTCTGCGCGGTGACGACGATTTCGTTGCCGCTGCTCGCTTCGATCGAGTCCTGGTCCTCTGGCTCGACGGCGGCCTGGGCGAAGGCGGTTGCGGGCAGGATGGCGACGGTGCCGAGCAAGGCAAACCGGATGGCGGAGAAAGACGAAGAAAAGCGCATGGCGAACCCCTTGATGCTGCAAGTGCGAGAAGGGGCGGTAGGGGGTGTCGGTGACCGAACGGCGACGGCTCGGTTACGCTTTCGTGAACCCGCAGGGTTTCTTCGCTACCCCATCCATTCGCGCCGCGCTTCGGCGGCCTTGAGCACCTCATAGGCCAGCTGCAGCTTCTGGAATTCGGCGGCAGCTTCCTTGTCGTTCGGTTTGACATCGGGGTGGACGGTCTTGGCCTTTTCGCGCCACGCGCGCTTGATCGCTGCGAAGTCGGCATCGGCCTCCAGCTCGAGTACATCGAGTGCGCGCATCTCGTCCGCAGAACGCGAGCCGTCGCCCGAACCCGTCCAGCTGTAATGCGAAGCCTCGGCATAGCCGGCATTGTCACGCTTCTCGGTCCGCGCGCGTTCGGCCGCCTCGGCCTTTTCGAGCCCTTCGAAATAGTCCCACTTGGAATTATATTCGGCGGCGTGCTTCTGGCAGAAATACCAGCGGTCGGGATTGTTCGGAGATTTGGGCGCGGGGCAGTTGCCCGGCTCTTCGCAACCATGGCGATCGCACAGGCGAATGGTCGCCGCCTCGCGCGAAGCTTCATAGCCCCGCCAGCGGGGAAAGCCCCAATCGTTCGATCTGCGTGGTTTGGCCATTGATCCAATCTAGAGCACCGCGCGCCAATGTGAACCCGTGCGGCAACCGATTGCGCCCTCGCCACCCCGAATAGCGAACCGTCCGGCGGCGATGCGCCAAGCAAAAGGGCGGGCGACCCTGCAGGATCGCCCGCCCCATGTCTGGCGGCGAAACCGCTTAGTAATTGATGACGACCGTCACCGCGCGGCGGTTCTTGGCCCATGCTTCGGGCGTGGACGCGGTCGCGACCGGGCGTTCCTCGCCATAGCTCACCGTGCGGATGCGGTTGGCCGCGATACCGAGGCTGACGAGGTAGTTCTTCGCCGAATTGGCGCGACGCTCGCCCAGCGCAAGGTTGTATTCGCGCGTGCCGCGTTCGTCGGCGTGGCCTTCGATCGTGACGCTGATGTTGGGATACTGCGCGAGGTACTGCGCCTGCATCTGCAGCGCGGCGGCATCGGCGGTGTCGATATTGTAGCGATCGGTATCGAAGTAGATCACGTTCTGGCCGTTGACCGCATTGACGAAGTGCTCCTGCGAGCCGACGCCATAGCCGGGGCCGGTGGTGCCGCCGCCGGGATTGGTCGGCTGGCTCACGCCCGGTTCGGGCGGCAGTTCATCGGGGGTGTTGGACTTGCAGGCCGCGAGCGAGGCGGTGGCGGCAAGGATAATCGCAATCTTGATACGCGAGTTCATAGGTCTCTCCTCACAATATGCCTTGGTAGTCGTCGGTGCGACCCCACGAAAATCAAGCGTTAGTTACGCAACGTCTCACGGCAGGATCGGTCCCCATGCCGGGTCGGAGGCATCGACCGGGGTCGGCAGGCGGCGCAGATTGTCGCCGGTCAGATCGACCTGGTAGATCGCGGTCCGGCCCGTGTTCCGTTCGGTCCGGAAGAATTGCAGCACGCGGCCGTTGGGGGCCCAGGTGGGGGCCTCGTCCTGCCAGCCGTCGGTCAGCTTGCGGAAGCCGCCCCCATTGGCGCTCATCACCGCGATGTTGAAGTCGCCGGGGATGTAGGTGAACGCGATCTGGTCGCCGCGCGGACTCCATTCGGGCGTCGCTGCACGCCCGCCGAAGAAGCTGATCCGCCGCTGGTTCGATCCGTCGGCGTTCATCATGTAGATCTGCTGTTCGCCCGAGCGATCGCTTTCGAACACGATCTTGCTGCCATCGGGCGAATAGGATCCGCCGATGTCGATCCCCGGTGCATCGGTCAGGCGCACGCTCTGCCCGCCTTCGGCCGACACGCGATAGATGTCGGTGTTGCCGTTGACCGCCATCGAATACAGCACCCAGCGGCCGTCGGGGCTCCAGCGCGGGGCGAAGGTCGGGTTGCTGCTCTGGGTGACCAGCGTCTGCTGCCCCGTGCCGATGTCGTAGACGTAGATGCGGGGATTGCCGTCGACATAGCTCAGGTACATGAGCTTGCGATAATCGGGCGAATAGCGCGGGGTGAGCGCGGTCGCGCGACCGGTGGTGATGAAGCGGTGGTTCGCCCCGTCGCTGTCCATGATCGCGAGCCGCTTGGTGCGGTTATCCTTGGGGCCGGTCTCCGCGATATAGGCGATCCGGCTGTCGAAGAAGGGGCTCTCGCCGGTCAGGCGCGAATAGACGAGGTCGGCACATTTGTGCGCCGCACGCCGCCAGTCGGACGGGGGGACCACCCAGCCCGAGCGGGCAAGTTCGTCGTTCAGCGCGACGTCGTAGAGGTAGCAACCGACCACCAGCTTGCCGTCGGGACGCGGGCGGACATAGCCCTGCACGAGCATTTCGGCACCGCGCATCGACCACATGTTCCACACCGGATCGGTGATCTGCGGATAGCTCGGCTTGGGCAGCGCATCGGGGCCGGTCGGATCGAACAGGCCGTTGTTCTGAAGGTCCGCGGTGACGACGCGCGCCAGCTCCGCACCCAGCGCAGCCGTACCGCGAGCATTCGCGGCGGTCGCGACGTCGCGCTCGGCAGCGAAGGCGGGAATGGCGAGTTGGAGATCGTCGAGACTTCCTTCGAAAGAGACGTTGACCGAAAGGCCCCCGTCGTCGTCCCCGTCACCCTGCGTCGGCACGGTCTCAACCTCACCACCGACAGGAGGGGCAGTTCCAAGGTCCTCGTTCTGGGCGAGGACCGGCGACGCGAGCAGCAGAGCCACGGCGGCCATCAAGAATCTCATTGAGCGAGTCTCCAATCGAGGTTGGCAGTCACAGACTTCCAAGCATTATAATATTCGGGCGGCAAATCGAAGGGAGCAGCCAGCTGCACGGCGCGGATAGCCTGTTCTGCGTGACGTTCGGCCTGCGCGCGGTTGGTCTCGTTCACCCCTGTCTGCCTCACCAGACGAGGACGGCCGGCAAGCGATCCATCCTCCTTGAGCTGGAACGACACATAGCTGACGATCTCCTCCACCTCGGGTCCGCTGGGCGGTTGCCAGTGCGGCTTGATCTGACGCGAAATCGCAGCGGCGATACTGGCTTTCGCGCTGTTGCCAATCTGCGAGGCCGGGATGCGGGTGTCGTTCGAGCTGGTAGAACTGCCTTGGCCGGGCAGGAAATCACTGCCGATCCGGCTGCCGCCCGACCGGGTCGGTTCGGCGCTCGGCTGCGGCTTCGGACGCGGTGAAGATGTCGCGCGGCTGCTCGGGCGCGGCTTGGGCTGCGGGCGCGGCTGCGAGGTCGCGCGCGGCGATGGCCTGGGCTGCGGACGGCTCGTCGCGCGCGGCGAAGGGCGCGGCTCGGGTGCGGGCGCGCTGGTCGGCTGAGGGAGCGGCGGCGGTGGCACGTATTCGATGGGCGGCGGCGCGGCATCGCCCAGCTCGGGCGCGACCGAGGCCTGCGATTCCTGCACCGGATCGGGCGCGGTCGAGGTCATCCCGACCTCTTCGGCGAAGTTGACCGTGATCCGCTTCGGCTCGGGCAGCGGCTGCCGCGTCGTGCCCTGCAGCAGCAGTGCTGCGATCAGCGCGACGTGCAGCGCGATCGCGACGATCAGCGCAAGGGCATCGAGGCCGTTATGCGATTTCGCGTCCATCTGTCCGAGGGGCTAGAGCGAGTCGCTTGAACTGTTGGTGACCAGCGAGATCGAATTGCAGCCCATCCGGTTCAGCTCGCCCATCACGCCCATCACGCGCCCGTAGTCGAGCGTCTTGTCCGCCCGCAGCACCACTTCGCGCTGCGAACAGGCGACACCTTCGCTGGCCGTGGCGAGCGCCGCGCCGAGCTGGCCCGCGGGCACCGCGTCCTCACCAAGGTAGATCGTGCCGTCGCCGGCGATCGATACGTTGAGCGGTTCCTCGTCCTGCGGCAGCGCGTTGGCGCGGCTGTCGGGCAGGTCGACGGGTACGCCCGCCGTCAGCAGCGGCGCGGTGACCATGAAGATGATCAGCAGCACCAGCATCACGTCGACCAGCGGGGTGACGTTGATCTCCGCCATCGGCGCGCGCCGCGAATTGCGCCCGCGCTTCGACTTGAGCACGCCCATCGCCATTAAAATTCTCCTTGGCGGTGCCGGCCCGCACCCCCGCCCGGCCAACCCATGGCATTATCCTGTCGGGTTGGCCGGGCGGGGGTGCGGGCCGGTGCCGAATGCAACATCAAACCCGCTCCAGCTCGCGGCCGAGATTGGCGTTGAACCGGTCGGCAAAGCGCTGGAGGATCGCTTCGTAGCGATTCACGCTGGCGGACAGGCGGTTGTACGCGATGACCGCCGGAATAGCCGCGAACAGCCCGATCGCGGTCGCGAACAGCGCCTCGGAAATGCCGGGTGCGACCACCGCGAGCGAGGAATTGTTCTGTGCGCCGATCTGGAAGAAGCTGTTCATGATGCCCCAGACGGTGCCGAACAGGCCCACGAACGGCGCAACGGCACCCAGCGTGGCGAGGAAGGTCAGGCGACCCGCAAGCCGGTCGGCTTCTTCGGCGACATGGCTGTCCATCACGGCTGCGATGCGGCCCTGCGCGCCGCGCACATCCTTGACCCCGCCCTTGGTCGATTTTTTCCATTCGGTGATCGCGCCCCATGCGATGCGCGCGGGCGCGACGTCCTGGTTGCGATAGGCGTCGAGCGTCTGCTCGTAGTTGTCGGAGGCCCAGAAATCCTGCTCGAACTTGCGCGCACGCTTCTTCGCGCCGCCGATCTTGAGCGCAAAGGAGATGATGATCATCCAGCTCCAGATCGAGGCGATCAGCAGCCCGGTCATCACCGCCTGCACGACGATATCGGCGTCGAGGAACAGCTTGACCGGTTCGAGCCGGGTTGGCGCGGCCGGCACGCCCGACGAGGCAGCGGTCGCAAGCAGGTCGAGAAAGATCATTCAGGCAGGCTCCCCAAGAGAACGGGTATCGAGAATTTTTGTGAAGGCTTCGCGCCATGCCTCTGGCTGGCGTCGCGGGCGGCCATTGGGGGCGACGAAGCCGACGCGCAGGTGCGCGGTGCAGATCGTTTCCCCATCGCGCTTCGCCTCCTGCTCCATTCGCACGCTCGCTGCCCTGAGTTCGCTGCACCGCGTATGAATGACGATGTCATCGTCGAGCAGCGCGGGCCGGACGTACCGCAATTGCACATCGGCGACCGCATAGGCGCCCTCGCCCGCTTCGATCGCCGCGCGCTGGTCGATCCCCAGCATCCGCAACACGTCGGACCGGGCGCGTTCGAACCAGCGCAGGTAATTGGCGTGGTAGACGATGCCCGACAGGTCCGTGTCCTCGTAATAGGCGCGCACCGCGTAAAGGTGCGTCGTGCCGTCGAACACGCCGCCGGGCGGGTTGGGTATGGGATGATCCTTGGTGTCGGTCATGCGGCTCGCGCCTTTACCGGAAAGCGACTCGGCGCGGCAATCGGAATTGCGCGCCTTGTCGCGTCGCGGGATCGGCTCGTCCCGGCGGTGGCCCGCCGGGCGCGGTAATCAGGCGATCATCCGGCCAAGCTTCTGCCCGCCGAAAAGATGCACGTGCAGGTGCGGCACTTCCTGCCCGCCATCCGCGCCGACATTGGCGAGCAGGCGATAGCCGGGCTCGACCAGCCCCTTTTCTCGGGCGACCTTGCCCACCGCGCGCACGAAGCCGGCGATTTCCTCGTCCGGGGCCTTGGCCGAAAAATCGTCCCAGCTCACGTACTTGCCGCGTGGCACCACCAGCGTGTGGATCTCGGCCTGCGGGTTGATGTCCTCGAACGCGATGGCCCACTCGTCCTCGTAGACCTTGGTCGAGGGGATTTCGCCGCGCAGGATCTTGGCGAAGATATTGTCGTCGTCGTAGGGTGCGGTGGCGTCAATCGGCATGGCTTTCCTCCCTGCTCGCCTTTTCCTCGATCCCCGAAATCCCCTCGCGCCGGTCGAGTTCGGCGAGAACGTCGGCCAGCGCGATATCGCGATCGGCGAGCAGCACCATCAGGTGAAACAGCACATCGGCCGCTTCACCGACCAGTTCCTCGTCGCTGCCCGAAAGCGCCGCGACCACCGCCTCGACCGCTTCCTCGCCCAGCTTGCGCGCCATGCAGGGTCGTCCCTCACGCTTGAGCAGCGCGACATAGCTGGTTTCCGGGTCGCACTTGCGACGTTCGAGGATGACCTGTTCGAGGCGGGCGAGAGTTTCCATGTGGTGTGGGTCTCTTTCTGGTTATGCGTTGCCGCTCAAGCGCGCGTGCCCGCGTAGGGTTCCGGATGGCGCGCAGGCAGGCCTGCGGCGCGCAAGGCATCCTGCGCCTCGGCGACGGTGTGCTGGCCGAAATGGAAGATGCTCGCGGCCAGCACCGCGCTGGCATGGCCCTCGCGCACGCCCGCAACAATATGGTCGAGCGTGCCGACCCCGCCGCTGGCGATCACCGGCACATCGACCGCGTCGGCGATCATCCGCGTCAGCTCGAGGTCGTAGCCGTCCTTCGTTCCGTCGCGGTCCATCGAAGTGACGAGCAGTTCGCCCGCGCCCAGCTGCGCCAGCTGCGTGGCGTGCTCCAGCGCGTCGATCCCCGTCGCGCGGCGGCCGCCGTGGGTGAAGATTTCGTAGCGGCCAGCACCCGAAGCCGTTCGCCCTGAGCCTGTCGAAGGGCGTGAGCGCAAACGTGCTTCGACAGGCTCAGCACGAACGGAGGGATCGGGCACCCATTTGGCATCCACACTCGCCACAACGCACTGGCTGCCCATGCGTTGCGCGATCTCGTCGACCAGTTCGGGCCGTGCGACGGCGGCGGAGTTTATCGCGACCTTGTCCGCACCCGCCAGCAACAGCGTGCGCGCATCCTCCACGCTTCGCACCCCGCCGCCCACGGTCAGCGGCATGAAGCAGACTTCCGCGGTGCGCCGCACGATATCGGCCAGCGTCGCGCGCCCTTCATGGCTGGCGGAAATGTCGAGGAAGCACAGCTCGTCCGCTCCGGCGAGATCGTAGGCGTGTGCCTGCTCGACCGGATCGCCCGCATCGCGCAGATCGACGAAGTTGACGCCCTTGACCACGCGGCCCTCGGCCACGTCGAGACAGGGAATAACGCGGATACGGACGGTCATTGCGCGGGTATCGTTATGGTTGCGACAGGACGGTCTGTACCGGCGATTTCTCGCGGCACGGCATCGCGCGCCTGCCCCGCGAGCCAGAACATCACGAACGCCATGTTGATGTAGAGCACGATCGCGAACCAGAAGCGGGTCGGGTCCTCGTCCTTCTTGCTCAGTCGGAATTTGCCCAGCGCGGTCTTGCCCCGCACCGCGTCGATCGCGGCGACGGCGAGCATAACGACCGTGGCGATCATGGCGATATCGGCGAAGGTCACAGGACCACCTCGCCCAACTCGTCATTGCGAGGGGCGTCAGCCCCGCGGCAATCCAGTGTCGGCGCTTTGCGGCCCTGGATTGTTTCGCTCCGCTCGCAATGACGAAGAGGATAGATCACGCCCGCGCCTCACGCAGCGCTTCGCCCAGATCGAGCCGCCCGTCGTAGAGCGCTCGCCCGGTGATCACGCCCTCGATGCCGTCGCTCGCATGCGGGGCGAGCGCGCGGATATCCTCGATCCCCGCAACACCGCCGCTGGCGATCACCGGCAGGCTCTGGGCCCTGGCGAGCGCCAAGGTCGCCTCGACATTGCAGCCCTTGAGCAGCCCGTCGCGGCCGATGTCGGTGAACAGCAGCGCGGCGACGCCCGCATCCTCGAACCGGCGCGCGAGATCCTCGACCGGCAGGTCCGAGACGCTCGCCCAGCCCTCGGTCGCAACCACGCCGTCGCGCGCATCGACCGCGACCACCACGCGGCCCGGATGATCCGCCGCGAGCGCCTTGACCAGCTCGGGGTCCTTCAACGCAGCCGTACCGATCACCACCCGCGCCACGCCGAGGTCGAGCCACCGCTCCGCACCCTCGCGCGTGCGGATGCCGCCGCCGAGTTGCACCTTGCCGGGGAAGCGTTTGAGGATGCTCTCGACCGCCTGCGGGTTGACCGCCTCGCCCGCAAAGGCTCCGTCGAGGTCGACCACATGCAGCCAGCTCGCCCCAGCTTCGGCAAAGCGCGCCGCCTGCTCGCCGGGATTATCGCCGTAAATGGTCGCGCGGTCCATATCGCCCTCGGCGAGGCGGACGACATTGCCGCCCTTGAGGTCGATGGCGGGGAAGATGATCATACGGTTAGGAACCCCTCTCCGACTGCGGCTAGGCTCCTGCTTCGCCAAGCGAAGCTGGGGGAGGGAGAAATCAGGGCTTCCACTTCAAAAACCTTTCCAGCAGCGCGAGGCCGTAAGCCTGGCTCTTCTCCGGGTGGAACTGCACCCCAAGAATATTGTCGCGCGCCACCGCCGCCGTCACCGAACCGCCGTGATCGGTGCGCGCTGCAACGTGCTCTTCATTCGTCACATCGAACGCGTAAGAATGGAGGAAATAGGCCTCCCCCGGCTCAACCAGCCCGCTCGCATCATCGGCCAATACCACGTCGTTCCAGCCCATATGCGGCACCTTGACCGCATCCGACGCCTCCAGCGCGCGGACATCGCCGCCGATCCAGCCGAGCCCGGGCGTCTCGCCATGCTCGAGGCCCCGGTCTGCCAGCAGTTGCATCCCGACGCAGATGCCGAGAAAGGGCACGCCCTCGGTGAGTACACGGCGCTCCAGCGCCTCGATCATGCCGGGCAGCGCGGCGAGCCCTTCGTAGCACGCACCGAACGCGCCCACGCCCGGCAGCACGATCCGCTCCGCCCGCGCCAGCGAGTCCGCGTCCGAAACCAGTGCAACCTCGCCGCCGACACGCTTGAGCGCATTGGCGACCGAATGCAGATTGCCTGCTCCGTAATCGATCAGGGCGATTTGCTGTTTCAAAGAAATTCCGTTCGGGCTGAGAGCGGGTTTTGGAGAAGCTCAGCCTCCCAGTATCCCCTTGGTGCTTGGCACGGCCCCGCCCTTGCGCGGATCGATCTCCACCGCCGCGCGCATCGCGCGGGCGAAGCCCTTGTAGATCGCTTCGCAGATATGGTGGTTGTTGGTGCCGTAGAGCAGCTCGATATGGAGCGTCAGCCCTGCGGTCTGTGAAACCGACTGGAACCAGTGCTCGATCAGCTCGGTGTCCCATTCGCCCAGCTTTTCCTGCGTGAAACCAGCCTTCCACACGCAGTAGGGCCGCCCGGAAATGTCCAGCGCCACGCGCGCGAGCGTCTCGTCCATCGGCGAGAAAGCCTCTCCGAAGCGCACGATCCCGCCCTTGTCGCCCAGCGCATCGGAAATCGCCTGGCCCAGCGCGATCGCGCTGTCCTCGGTCGTATGATGCTGGTCCACATGCAGGTCGCCATCGACCTTCATCTGCACGTCGATCAGCGAGTGCCGGGAGAATTGTTCGACCATATGGTCGAGGAAGCCGATCCCCGTCGAAACGTCGTATTGCCCCGTGCCGTCGAGATCGACCGCCACGCGAATGCGCGTTTCCTTGGTATCGCGTTCTATCAAACCTTTCCGCATGGCGAGCGCGCTATCGCCCGCCGGGCGCGCGTGCAAGCATTCTGCGCCTTGCCCGATTGCCCTCGTCCCATTTGCGCTTGACCGCACGCGCGCTCCCCTGCACCTAACGCCTCGTGATGAGTGACGACGCACCCGACAGCCTTATTCCCTATGACCAGATCGTGCAGGAGGCCCTGCGCGCCGTGGTCGGCAGTGTTCTCGGCGAGATCGAGGCGGGTGGCGGCACGCTGCCCGGCAACCACCATTTCTACATCACCTTCAAGACGGGCGTGCCCGGGGTCGACATCCCCGATCACCTGCGCGAGCGATTCCCCGACGAGATGACCATCGTGCTCCAGAACAAGTTCTGGGACCTGAACGTGACCGACGTGGGCTTTTCGGTCGGCCTGAGCTTCAACCAGCGCTCTTCGCACCTGGTCGTGCCGTTTTCCGCGATCACCGCCTTCGTCGATCCCGCGGTCGATTTCGGCCTCCAGTTCCAGGCGGCTGAGATCGAGGATTCGCATGGCCCGGCCGACACCGCCGAAAACGACGGTAGCGAGGATACGGAACAGGCCGGCGGCGCAGCCGTTGCCAAGAACGAAGACGGATCGAACGTCGTCACGGTCGATTTCGGTCGCAAGAAGTAAGACCCCGCGAATTTCGGGGCGAGCAAGAGGGCCATCCCCGTATGAGCAAGCGCCGCGATGAACTGCGCAAGAAGGTCGAACGCGGCCAGGCGCGTGCGCGCGGCGAGACTGTGCCCGGCCTTTCCCCCAATCCCGCCAGCAACCTGATCATGGCCAACGCCATCGTGCGCACCGGATCGATCCTGTTCCGCAGGGCGGTCGAAAAGCGGATGCTCAAGGGTCGCTATGGCGAGGACACGGCTCAATCGATCGTAGAAAACCAAGGCATGGGCACCACGCTTGCCGGAATGGCGCTGTCGCGGATCGCTGCGCGATCGTCGACCGGTGCGGTCGTGGTTGGCACCGGGATGCTCGCGAAGACGCTTTACGACCGCCGGCAGTCTAAAAAGGCGCAGGCCAAAGGCGACGCCGAGCTGCTCGAAAAGGCCGCCGAGGACTGAGCCTTTCGTGGATCGGGGCAAGCCAAGGCTTGATCTGACCCCGCGCCCGGCCCCAAAGGCGCATATGCCCCACAATTCCTCTCCCGAGTCCGATACCCTGCACCGGCGGGGCCTGATGTTCATTCTCTCGTCCCCCTCGGGTGCGGGCAAGACCACGCTGTCGCGCATGTTGCTGGCGTCGGACGAGGAAATCTCGCTATCGGTATCCGCAACGACGCGCCCGCCGCGTGAGGGTGAAATCGACGGCAAGGACTATCACTTCGTCAGCGACGCTGAGTTCGACCGGCTGGTGGAAGAAGACGGGTTCTACGAATGGGCGCCGGTATTCGGCAATCGCTACGGCACGCCCAAGGGCCATATCCGCGAAGGGCTGAAGCGCGGGCAGGATTACCTGTTCGACATCGACTGGCAGGGCACCCAGCAGCTGTACCAGAAGGACCAGCAGGATACGGTGAGCGTGTTCATCCTGCCCCCGAGCCTCGACGAACTGCACCGCCGCCTGACCGCCCGCGCGCTCGACAGCGAAGAGGTGGTCAACAGCCGCATGGAACGCGCGCGCGCGGAAATCAGCCACTGGGCTGAATACGACTATGTCGTCATCAACGACGATGTCGACGAATGCTTCACCAAGGTGCGCGAAATCCTGCACGCCGAACGGATGAAGCGCACGCGCCAGACGGGGCTCATTCCCTTCGTGCGCGAATTGATGGGCTAAGCGGCCTTCCGCTGGCGCCCGGTCAGAACCAGGCGCGCACTCCAAACAGCAGCTTGACGCCGTCCGGGTCTTCGCCCGCCAGACGCGTAATATTCGCCGTCCTGCCGGTCTTAGCCTCGTACTCCACACCGACATAGGGCGCGAACTCTCGCGCGATTTCGTATCGCAGGCGCAGGCCCAGCTCGACCTTCGTCAGCCCAGCACCGATGCCGCGCTCGGGAATGTCCTGCGCGGAAAGCTCCGTCTCGACCCTTGGCTGCAGGATCAGGCGCTGGGTGATCTTCTGGTCGTATTCCGCCTCGACCCGCGCGGTCAGGTCGCCCCGGTCGGACAGGAACAGCGCGCCGTCGACATGGAACATGTAGGGCGCCAGCCCCGCCACGCCGAGCACAAGGTGCGTGCGGCTATCGGGCTCCGGATCGAAGCGCACGCCCGCCTGCAGATCGAAGAAGGGGCCGATCGCGCGGCTGTAGAGCGCCTGGATTTCGGCATCCTCCACCGCGCCGCCGAATTCGCCTTCGCCCTCGGTCTTGAGGACGAAGCGGTTAAGGTCGCCGCCGTACCAGGCTTGCGCGTCCCACAGGTAGCCGGTCTCGACCCCGTCGGTGGGAATGCGCGCTTCGAGCCGCTCGACCAGCACTATGCCGGTGGTCATGCCCCCATTGCCGCGCGCGAGTTCGCTACGCGCGGGCGCCATTGCGTCCTCGCCCCAAATGGCGTCGGCGGCATGGCGCGGCCCCTCCAGCGCACGCGCGGGAACGGCGTCTTCCGGAGCGGCTCCCGGCGCGGACTTGTCGGTCATCGCTGCGTGAGAGCCATGGTCCATGCCTACCATGCCATCGTCCATCGTCGGCTCGCGCTCTTCCCGCTTGCCGCACTGTTCGGGCGGCAGATGGCCCATGGCGCAATGATCCATCTCGGGTGCGGGCTCGCTCTTGCTGCCATGGCCCGAATGGTCCTGCGCGGCGAGCGGGGCGGGCAGCAGCACGGCCCCGGCGAGAAGCATCGCGCGGATCATGCGCCGTCTCCTGCGGGGAAGGGGCGCACGGTCACCACCTGCATCATGCCGGCGTGCATGTGGTAGAGCAGGTGGCAGTGGAAGGCCCAGTCGCCCGGCTCGTTGGCGGTCAGGTCGAAGGTCGCGGTGCCGCCCGGCTGGACGATCACCGTGTGCTTCAGCGGCTGGTGCATATGGTCCGCGCCGTTGACCAGTTCGAAGAAATGGCCGTGCAGGTGGATCGGGTGCGCCATCATCGTGTCGTTGACCAGCGTCACGCGCACCCGCTCGTCGAACCCGAAGCGGATCGGATTGTCGGTGACGGCGGTCAGCTTCTTGCCGTCGAAGCTCCACATGTAGCGTTCCATGTTGCCGGTGAGATGGATCTGCATCTCCCGGTCCACCTCGCGATGCGGATTCATCCGCTTCGCCTTGAGGTCGGTGTAGCGCAGCACGCGGTGCTTGACCGTGTCGAGGCCGAGGCCGGGGAAGTTCATCCGGTCCATCGGCATGGGCGAAACCATGTCGAGCCCCGGGCCGACCTTCACATCCTCCGGCAGGGTGGAGGTATCGCGCATGGAATGGTCCATGCCTTCCATCCCTGCCATGCCGCCGTGATCCATCATGCCCATGTCGGCCATGGTCAGCGTCACCGGCTCGCGCAGCGGCGGCGGCGTGGCGGTGTGCCCCGCGTGCGAGGTCAGGCTGGCGACACCCATCCCACTGCGGTCCATCGCCTCGGCGACGATCGCATGGCTGCCGTCGGGCGGGCTGACGATCACATCGTAGGTTTCCGCAACGCCGATCTGGAACTCGTCCACCTCGACCTCGGCGACGTCCCGCCCGTCGGCGGCGATCACGGTCATAGGCACGCCGGGGATGCGCACGTTGAAGAAGGTCATCGCCGACCCGTTGATGATCCGCAGCCGCACCCGTTCGCCCGCACCGAACGCGAACTGCAGGTCGTCCGCCGGGCCGTGGCCGTTGATGAGGAAGGTGTAGGTGCTGCCCGTCACGTCCGAGATGTCGCGCGGGTTCATCCGCATCTTCCCCCACATGCGCCGCATTGCGCCCGACATCTCGCCCTCGGTCGCGGTCTGCATCTGGTAGTTGAAGTAGTGCTCGCCGACCTTGAGCTTGCGCATGATCTCGTGCGGATGGATCGGGGTGAACTCGCTCAGCAGCACCACGTAATCGCGGTCGTAGCGCGGATCGGGATCGGCACTTTCGACCACGATCGGGCCATAGTGCCCCGCCTGCTCCTGCAGGCCCGAGTGCGAGTGCCACCAATAGGTGCCGCTCTGCCGGATCGGGAATTCGTAGGTGAAGCGCTCGCCCGGGCGGATGCCGGGGAAGCTGATACCGGGCACCCCGTCGAACTGGAACGGCACCAGGAGCCCGTGCCAGTGGATCGAGCTGTCCTCCGCCAGATTATTGGTCACGTGAAGGCGCACGTTCTGGCCTTCGCGCAGCCGGATCAGCGGCCCCGGCACCGTGCCGTTGACCGCGACCGCGTGTCCCGAGCGACCGCCAGTGGCGAAATGGTGATTACCGATGGCGAGGTCGATGTCCGCGCCCGAGACTTCGCCAAAGCCACTTCGGGCCGGGCTAAGCGACTGCCCGCGCGCCCATGCTGGCATGGGCAAGGCACTGGCGGCGGCGAGCGCAGCAGTGCTACGGATGAGATTGCGGCGGGTGAGCGAGGGCATGGCGCGACCGAGTTGTTGAACCGTCGCACACCGACCTATATACCCCCCTAGGGTATTTCAACTGGACTTTGGGATATGGCCGCGAAGACCAATGCAACGATCAACCGACTGAACCGGATCTCCGGACAGGTCCGCGGGGTTGCGCAGATGGTAGAGGACGATCGCTATTGCATCGACATCCTCCACCAGTTGCAGGCGGTGAAGTCCGCGCTCGCCAAGGTCGAGACGCAGATTTTGAAGGATCACGCCGCGTGCTGCGTTGCCGAAGCGATCGCCAGCGGCGACGAGGCCGATCAGCGCGAAAAATTCGAAGAGCTGATCGACCTGTTCGCCAAGCGTCGCTGAACGTCGTCGGGCCTATTCGCCCGACGGATCGACGAAATTGCCCGCGCCGATATTTGCGTTGACCACGCCGCCATCGATCGGGATCGTCGTGCCGACCACGTAGTCGCCCGCGCGGCTGAGCAGGTAGATCGCGCCCGCCGCCATATCCTCGGTCACGCCGACGCGCCTGCTCGGGATGCCGCGCTCAACCATGTCCTGGTTGTCGCGTGCGGCGCGGTTCATGTCGGACGGGAAGGCGCCCGGCCCGATCCCGTTGACGACGATGTTGTGCTGGATCAGCTCGGCGGCCATCCGGCGCGTGAGGTGGATCAGCCCGGCCTTGCTCGCCTGATAGGGATAGGTCGGCCACGGGTTGCACTTCATCCCGTCGATGCTCGCGATCATCAGCACCTTGGCAGGTCGCTCCGCCGTTCCCGCCTTCTTGAGCAGCGGCAGCAGCTTCTGCGTCAGGAAGAACGGGGTCTTGAGGTTGAGGTCCATCGTGCGGTGCCAACCGGCCTCGCTGAACTCCTCGAACGGCTCGCCCCATGCCGCGCCTGCATTATTGACCAGCAGGTCGAGCTTGCCTTCGCGGCTCGCAAGTTCGTCCGCGAGCGCCTTGATCCCGTCCATCTGGCTGAGATCGCCGACGAGGCCGATGACCTTGTCGCCCAGTTCGGCGGAGGTCGCATCGACCTGCTCCTTCTTGCGCGCGACGATATAGACCTTGGCGCAGCCCGCTTCGAGCAGGCCTTCGACGATCATCTTGCCAATCCCGCGGCTGCCGCCGGTAACCAGCGCGATCTTGCCTTCGAGACCGAAGAGGTCGGTGAGTTTCATCATATTTCTTCTCCTCCCCTCCCGCGTGCGGGAGGGGCAGCGAGACTTGGGCTTGCCCCGCAAGTCCTAGTCGCAGCGGGGTGGGCTCTTACGAGCCCATGCCCACCCCCGCCCCCTCCCGCGAGCGGGAGGGGAGACTAATTCAATACCCGCTCAGTTCCGCGACGCGGCCTGCATGGTAGTACTGGTCGCCGAGGAACTCCTGCAGCGCGCGATCGCGCTTCATGTAGAGGCCCACGTCGTATTCGTCTGTCATGCCGATGCCGCCGTGCATCTGCACGCCTTCGCGCACCGCAAGCCCCGCCGCCTTGGCGACCTTCGCCTTGGCAACCGAGATCATCAGTTCGGCCTGTTCGCTGCCCGCGTCGAGCAGCTGGGCGGCTTTCATCACCACCGCACGCGCGATCTCCACCTCGGAATAGAGGTGCGCGGCGCGGTGCTGGAGCGCCTGGAAGCTGCCGATCAGTTCGCCGAACTGCTTGCGCTGCTTGAGGTAGTCGACCGTCATGTCCATCGCGCCGCGTGCCACGCCGACGCCTTCGGCAGCGGCGCCCACGCGGCCCGCGCGCAGCATAGCGTTGAGAACTTCGCGCCCGCCATCGACGTCGCCGATCACCGCATCGCCATCCAGCTCGACCCCGTCGAAGGTGATGTGGCTGGCCATCGAGCTGTCGACCAGCCGCACGCTGTCGTGGCTCATCCCGGACGCATCCTGCGGCACCGCGAACAGCGTGATGCCGTCGGCGTCGCTGTCGCTGCCCGAGGTGCGCGCGGCGACCACGATCATCTCGGCGCTCGCGCCGTAGACCACGAAGTCCTTCCTGCCGGTCAGCTTGAAGCCGTTGCCCGACTTCTCGGCCTTGCAGGCGATCGTCTCGGGCCGGTGCTTGGGGCCTTCGTCGATCGCGACCGCATAGACGTTCTTGCCCGCAACCAGATCGGGCAGCCAGCGCCCGCGCGTGTCGTCGCTGCCATGCTTGAGCGCGGTGGCAGCGAGCACCGAGCTGCTGAGGAAAGGCGACGGGGTGAGGTTCGCGCCGATTTCCTCGAGCACGATGTTCGCCTCGACCTGGCCCATGCCCAGCCCGCCATCCTCTTCGGACAGCAGGATGCCGGTGAAGCCCATTTCGCCGAACTGTTCCCACAGTGCGTGGCCGAAGCCGTCCTTGCAATTGCGGTCGCGCCAGTGGCGCAGCTGCTTCGCAATGCCGCCTTCCTCGCGCATGAATTCGCTCGCGCTGTCGGCCAGCATCGCCTGATCGTCGTCGTAGTAAAGTGCCATTTCTTCTCTCTCCAGATCCCCTCCCGCTTGCGAGAGGGGCAGTGAGACTTGGTCGCGCCAGCGGCCTAGTCGCAACGGGGTGGGCCGGACGGTTGCACGTGCACTCGCCCACCCCCGGCCCCTCCCGCGAGCGGGAGGGGAGGATGGATTACGCCCCCGGCAGTTCGAGGATGCGCTTGGCGACCACGTTGAGCATGACCTCGGACGTACCGCCTTCGATCGAATTGCCCTTGGTCCGCAGCCAGCCGCGCGCGGGCTTGCCGCCTTCGGTTTCTTCGCTCTCCCATTCGAGAGCGCGCGATCCGCCCGCCGCCATCAGCAGCTCGTTGCGGCGCTTGTTCAGCTCGGTCCCGGCGTATTTCATCATGTTCGGCTGCGCGGGGTGCGCCTTGCCGACCTTGATTTCGTCGAGAAACTTCTCGCTCATCGCGGTGAAGGCGAGCGCGTCGACATCGAACTGCGCGATCTCGGCGCGCAGCACGGGGTCGAGCTCGCCCTGCCTGCTGGTCACCGCGCCGAGCGAGGTCGGCCGGTCGACGCCGCCGGTGGCGGAAATCATCTCGCGCTCATGGCCCAGCAGGTACTTGGCGACGTCCCAGCCGCGGTTCACCTGGCCGACCTGCGCCGGAATGTCTTCGCCGTAGGACTTGGGGACGCTGACCGAATCGAAGAAGGTTTCGCAGAAGGGCGAGCTGCCGCTGATCAGCTTGATCGGCTTGGTGCTGACGCCCTGGCTGGCCATGTCGAACAGCATGAAGGTGATGCCCTGGTACTTGTTCGTCTTGTCCGTGCGGACGAGGCAGAAGATCCAGTCGGCTTCGTCGGCGTAGGAGGTCCAGATCTTCTGGCCGTCGACCACCCAGTGATCGCCCTTGTCGTCGCCATAGGTCTGCAAGCTGACGAGGTCGGACCCGCTGCCCGGCTCCGAATAACCCTGGCACCAGCGGATTTCGCCGCGCGCGATTTCGTTGAGGAAGCGCTGCTTCTGCCCTTCGGTGCCGAAGTGGAGCAGTGCCGGGCCGAGCATCCAGATGCCGAAGCTGTGCAGCGGGCTGCGCGCGTCGATCCGCGCCATTTCCTCGCGCAGCACCTTGGCCTCGGCGGGCGAGAGGCCTGCACCGCCATACTCCTTGGGCCAGGCCGGAACGGTGTAGCCCTTGGCAACGCACGCTTCGAACCAGGCCTTCTGCGCCTCGTTCTTGAAGGTGGCGTTGCGCCCGCCCCAGTACACGTCGGCTTCGTCCTCGACGGGCTGGCGCATCTCGGGCGGGCAGTTGGCTTCGAGCCAGCTGCGAGTCTCTTCGCGGAATTGGTCAAGATCGGCCATAATCGCTCTCCTTGGCTTGGCGTGGGGCGTTCGAACGCCCCCATCGTCGCGCGTTCGCCCTCTTGGTAGGAGCAAGACTCACCTTTACGCAAGCGGAAGGTGGACAGGCACGCATGCCGTAGCGGCAGGCCGATTGCGCTTGCACACGACCGAACAACCCGTACTGTTACGTCAACGTAAGGAGCGGCTCGCACAGCGCCGCCGGGAGAGATTTTCACACCATGGCTTTCACTCAAGGCCCGTTGCCGACCCGCTTGCGGCTGACCCAGGGTCTTGGCGCGATGGCCTTCGGAGTGAAGGACAACGGGTTCTCGTTCTTCCTGCTGATCTTCTACAACCAGGTGCTCGGAATGGACGCCGGGCTGGTCGGCTTGGCGCTGATGCTGGCGCTGGTGGTGGACGCGGTGTTCGATCCGCTGATCGGCTATTTCTCCGACCGGACCTACACCAAATGGGGCCGCCGCCTGCCGTGGCTGTACGTCGCACCGTGGCCGCTGGCGATCATGTGGGTCATCCTGTGGTCTCCCCCGACCGGCGAGGCGCCCAGCTTCCTCGGCCTGCTAGGCATAGCGGTCGGCGTGCGCGTGCTGCTGTCGGCGTGCGAAGTGCCGCAGGTCAGCCTGCTGCCAGAGATCACCGCCGACTACGACGAGCGGACCACGCTGTTCCGCTATCGCTACCTGATGGGCTGGGGCGGCGGCATCCTGATGATGGTGCTGGCCTACACCGTATTCCTGAGCGGGCCCGACGGCATCCTGGAGCCCGAAGGATATGCCGCCTTCGGCATTGCAGGCGCGGCGATCATGGCCTTCTCGGTCGTCGGATCGGCGCTCGGCCTGCACAAGCTGGTCGCGCATCCGCCGGCCAAGCGCCCACCGCCGTTCCACTGGCGCGACGCTTTTGCCGAGATCAAGGATGCCTTCAGCGAAAAGGCGTTCCTGATCTTCGCCGCCGGGGCGATGGCCGCCTATATCAGCCAGGGAACGACATTTTCGATCTCCAACTACCTCAACGTGTTCGTGTGGCAGCTGGACCAGGTGACCATCCCCGGCGCGCCGTCTGCACTGACCGGGCTGACCGTCTATCCGGTGGTGCTGTTCTTCAGCGCGCTGCTGATGTTCGTCGTGGTGAGCCCGCTGCACCGCAGATACGGGAAGGCCTACACCGCCGCAGGCGGCGCGCTGGCGGCGTTCGTGATTGGCTTTACACCCTATTCCCTCTTCCTGCTCGGCGCGTGGCCGCAGGTCGGCACCCTCGCATCGACGGGTCTGTTCTACCTGTTCCTGGTCTTCGCCAACGCATCGGGCATCGTCTCGATGATCTCGGCATCCTCGATGGTGGCGGAAATCATCGAGCTGTACGAGGAACGCACCGGAGAGCGGGCCGAGGGCAAGTTCTACGCGGGCAACTGGCTGGTCCAGAAATGCGCGACCGGTGCGGGGATCTTCATCTCCGGCCAGATCATCGCGCTCGCCCAGATGCCCGCCAACGCCAAGCCGGGCGAGGTCGGGCTCGATGTGCTGAGCCCGCTGATCCTGCTTTATGCCGGCGTATCGCTGATCCTCGCGCTGACCGCCGCATACTGGCTCGCGCGATTCCCGATCACGCGCGAAAGCCACGAGGCACGTCTGGCGCTGCTCGACGATGCTGCACGGGCCGACGCGGAAGGCGAGATGCTGCCGCCATAATCCTGCGAACAGGGTTGGCGCAGCCGCGCCGCTCTGCCACGACACAGTTCAAATTCAGACCGACCGAAAGACTTAGAAGAGAGGCCCCCAAAGATGGATTTCCAACCGACCGAACGGCAATCGCACTGGCGCGACCGCGTGCGCGACTTCATCGAAAAGGAAGTGCGCCCCGCCGTCCCCACCTACAAGGCGCAGGACGCCGAGGGCGACCGCTGGAAGGTCATCCCCGTGGTCGAGGAGCTGAAGGAAAAGGCCAAGGCCAAGGGCCTGTGGAACATGTTCATGCCCCCGCGCAACGACAGCCACCATCACGTGGATGAGAGCTTCGAGTTCGAAGGCCCCGGCCTCACCAACCTCGAATACGCGATGGTTGCCGAGGAACTGGGCCGCATCGGTTTCGCCAGCGAGGTGATGAACTGCTCCGCGCCCGACACGGGCAACATGGAAGTCCTGCACCGCTACGGCACGCGCGAGCAGAAAGAGCAGTGGCTCGCCCCGCTGATGGCCGGCGAAATCCGCAGCGCCTTCCTGATGACCGAACCGCAGGTCGCGAGCTCCGATGCGACCAACATCGAAACCTCGATCATCCGCGAGGGCGACGAATACGTCATCAACGGGCGCAAATGGTGGTCCAGCGGTGCGGGCGATCCGCGCTGCAAGGTCGCCATCGTGATGGGCAAGAGCGATACCTCGGCCAATCGTCACCAGCAGCAATCGATGATCCTGATGCCGCTCGACGCGGAAGGCGTGACCATCGAACGCCACCTGCCCGTGTTCGGTTACGACGATGCCCCGCACGGCCACATGGAAATCAGCCTCAAGAACGTGCGCGTTCCCGCGTCTTCCATGCTGCTTGGCGAAGGGCGCGGTTTCGAGATCGCGCAAGGGCGCCTCGGGCCGGGCCGCATCCACCACTGCATGCGCACCATCGGCGTCGCCGAGGAAGCGCTGGAGAAGATGTGCAAGCGACTGCAGGCACGCGAAGCCTTCGGCAAGCCGATCTACAAGCACTCGATCTGGGAACAGCGCGTCGCGCAGGCCCGCATCGACATCGAGATGACGCGTCTTCTCTGCCTCAAGGCCGCCGACATGATGGACAAGGTCGGCAACAAGGCCGCCAAGCAGGAAATCGCAATGATCAAGGTCGCCGCGCCCAACATGGCGCTGCGGATCATCGACGATGCGATCCAGGCGCATGGCGGCGCGGGCGTGTCCGAAGATTTCGGCCTCGCGCAAGCCTACGCCCACCAGCGCACGCTGCGGCTGGCGGACGGCCCGGACGAGGTCCACGCACGCTCGATCGCGCGCATGGAATTCGCCCGCCACGCGCCGAGCGCGGCCGAGATGGGAACCTACAGCTCGGGCGACATGGGCGCCACGCGCTAACGCCGAAAGCAAAAACACCGCTCGTCCTGAGCTTGTCGAAGGACCGTCCTCGGTTTGGCGAGATGGCCGAAGAAAAGTGCGGCCCTTCGACAAGCTCAGGGCGAGCGGAAAAATCAGACGGAGTTGAGAATGGCAAAGGCCGCAATCCTCGAAAAGCCCGGCGAACCGATGGTGATCGGCGAGATCACCCTCGCCGAGCCCGCCCCGCACGAGGTTCTGATCGACACCAAGGCGTGCGGGCTGTGCCATTCGGATCTGCACTTCATCGACGGTGCCTATCCGCACGCGCTGCCGCTGGTACCCGGGCATGAGGCGGCAGGCATTGTCCGCGCGGTGGGCAGCGAAGTGACGATGGTGAAGCCGGGCGATCATGTCGTCTCGTGCCTCAGCGCCTTCTGCGGCCAGTGCGAATTCTGCGTCACCGGGCGCATGGCGCTGTGCCTTGGTCAGGGCACGCGGCGCGGCAAGGATGCGGCTCCGCGCCTCTCGCGAGGCGGAGAGCCGGTCAACCAGCTGCTCAACCTGTCGGCCTTTGCCGAACAGATGCTGATCCACGAACATGCCTGCGTCGCAATCGACAAGGATATGCCGTTCGACCGGGCCGCCGTGCTCGGCTGCGCGGTGACCACCGGTGCGGGCACCATCTTCAACGCGATCAAGTTGACGCCCGGTGAAACCGTTGCCGTGATCGGCTGCGGCGGCGTTGGCCTCGCGGCGATCAACGCGGCCAAGATCGCGGGCGCGGGGATGATCATTGCCGCCGATCCGCTGCCAGAAAAGCGCGCGCTCGCCGAAACGCTCGGCGCGACGCACACGGTCGACGCGCTGGCGGAGGACGCTGCGAAGCAGATCATCAAGCTGAGCGGCGGCGGCGTGCACTACGGCATCGAAGCGGTCGGGCGGCAGGCTTCGGCCGACCTCGCGGTAGCATCGCTGCGGCGCGGCGGCACCGCCGTGGTCCTCGGCATGATGCCGCTCGACTGCAAGGTCGGGCTCGGCGCGATGGACCTGCTCGGCGGCAAGAAGCTGATGGGCGCGATCATGGGGATGAACCACTTCCCGGTCGATCTGCCCCGGCTGGTCGATTTCTACCTGCGCGGCCTGCTCGACCTCGACACGATCATCGCCGAACGGATCGGGCTGGAAGACATCAACGCCGGGTTCGACAAGCTTCGCGAAGGGCACAGCGCCCGCAGCATCGTGGTGTTCGACTGACGATGGGGGGCTCGCGGCTGTCCTACACGGGGCGGGCGCGCTAGACCGTCAGCGGAAAGGAAGGGTGCGGCGCGAAGTGATGCAGGCTGAAAGGTGACACATATGATCCGCCTTCCAGACCATTGCCGGCAGAAATCCGGGGCGAATTGCGGTAGCGGGATTTTCGATAAAGCAGGTGGTGCGTGTGCCAGCAGGGCGTGCCGTTCGGGGAGTTTGTGAGTTCCTGCGAAAGCAGGAACCTTATGCCGCAAGTGCGGCTGTTGCATGAAGGAGACCCCAGCTTTCGCTGGGGATCGGTAGGAGCAGGATGGCCAACATCGACTACGAGAAGGAAATGGTCGGCACGGTCGACGTGCCCGAGGCGGACAAGCTAGACGAAGCGGCGCTGACCGCGTGGTTCGAGGCCAATGTCGAGGATTTCGCAGGGCCGCTGAGCCTCTCGAAGTTCAAGGGCGGCCAGTCGAACCCGACCTACAAGGTCGCGACCGCGAACCGCAATTACGTGCTTCGCCGCCAGCCCTTCGGCAAGCTGCTGCCTTCGGCGCACGCGGTCGACCGCGAATATACCGTGATGAGCGCGCTTGGGCCCACAGGCTTCCCCGTGCCGCGCACTTTCGGCCTGTGCGAGGATGCCGACGTGATCGGCTCCAAGTTCTTCGTCATGGAGCTGATCCAGGGCCGCAACCTGTGGAACGGCTCGCTGCCCGATTACGCGCCCGACCAGCGGCGCGAGATCTACCACGCGATGGTCGACACGCTGGCCGACCTGCACACCACCGACCCCAAGAAGATCGGGCTTGGCGATTACGGCAAGCCGCAGGATTACTGCGCGCGCCAGATCGCGCGCTGGACCAAGCAGTACAAGCTTTCCGAAACCGAAGAGATTCCGGAGATGGAAGCGCTGATCGCGTGGCTGCCGGAAACCGTGCCCGATCAGCACGCCAGCGGCATCGTCCACGGCGACTACCGGCTCGACAACATGATCTTCCATGCCGATGAGAACCGCGTGGCCGCCGTGCTCGACTGGGAGCTGTCGACGCTGGGCGATCCGATCGCGGACTTCAGCTACTTCGTGCTCAACTGGCACAACCCTGCCGATGGTCGCGCGGGACTCGGCGGGCTCGATCTGGAAGAACTGGGCATTCCCAGCGCGGAGGACGTCACCCAGCGCTATGTCGAGCGGACCGGCTATCCGGTGCCCGACATGGACTGGTACTTCGCGTTCAACCTGTTCAAGTTCGCCGGGATCATCCAGGGGATCAAGAAGCGGGTGATCGACGGCACGGCATCCTCCGCCCACGCCAAACAGATGAGCGAACGCGTGCGCCCGCTGGTGCAGGCGGCCTACGGTTTCGCGAAGCGGGCAGGGATGGACTGAGGGGTTAGAAGCCCCGGCTCCAGCGGACCAGCAGCCCGCCGTCATCGGGGGCGCTGCGGATATGGTCGGGCTCGCTGCGGTAGAACAGGCTCGCGGCGAGCGTCCCGTCGAACGCCTGCCCGAACCACGAGAGCTCGCCCATCAGCTCGCGCCCATCGGGGGCCAGCGACACGCGGCGCAGTTCGTAGATCGCGCTTTCGGTCGCATAGTCGTAGCGCACCGGCAGGTCGAAATTGAGCCCGCCCGAAACGACGCGCAGAGGAGAGGAAACGCGCAAGCCAAGACGGTCCGTGTCCTGCCAGACCCCGCGCTTGCTCAGGTCGACCGAGTAGGCGACGCTGGCAAAGCGCGATCCGCCCGCGATCCTGTCTCCGGTCACCGCCCGGGTAGACCCGAAGCGCCCTTCCCCTCCGGCGCGCCAGCCATCGCCGAGATCGAGGGAGGCCGAACCGTCGACGAAGACACTGTCCGCGCCGCGCGTCGCCAGGCTCTCGTGAAGATAGGCGCCCAGCATCGTGCGCTCCTCGCGCAGCCATTCGGTGCCCAGCGTCAGACCCAGCGGACCGAACGTGCGATCCGCCGCGATGCCGAAGCGGGTGAAGCCATACCCCTCGCGCTGGTTGCTGATGATGCCCTGCGCCTGGCGCACCGCGCCGGTCAGCGCCTCGCCACGGCTGGCGACCAGGGTGAGGCCAAAGTCGCCGGTTTCTTGGCGCAGCGCGACGCTCTGCCCGTCGCGGTGCGCGAAGCCGAGCTTTCCGGCAGCGCCGCTCGACAGCAGAAATGCAGGTCGATCCTGGCCCTGCAGCTGAACGGCGATCCCATCGGGCCCTTCGGCGAAGGCGAAGCCGAGCTGGGTTTTGGGCGATATGCGCAACGCCACCCGAGCCGCGAGCACACGCGCCGCGTCGCTTTCGGCCCGCGACAGGCGCAGCGGCGTGAGCGGCGTATCGCCCTCCAGCTGTCCGCGCTGATCGATCGAGAAGGCAATGCCGATACCGGGCCCACCGACCGTGACGCTTCGCAGCCCCGCTCGTGTGGCGTTCGCCATCAGCGTTTCGGGGCTGGCGCGGCGGGTCCGCGCGCCCAGATCGTAGGTGTAGGCGCGGTCGTACTTGTCGAGCACGATGCTCTGCAGGGACGCGCCCTGCATTGCGTCGCCCATCGGTGCGGAAGCGATCGCCATGTCGTCGGCCAGCGCGAGCGCGCTCGGGGTGCCCGGCGAACCGCCCGGCAGCCGGGTGGTGCCTTGCGGCGAGAACGCGCCCGCCAGATCGAGGATGCCGCGACCGTAGATCGCATCGGTCCCCGTCGCACCGGCATCGCGCGCAGTGTCGAGCAGAATCTCGACGATCTCCTGCCCGGTCAGGTTTGGAAAGGCCTGCGCCAGCAGCGCCACCGCGCCCGCCACCTGCGGGGTCGCGAAGCTCGTTCCCGAAAACAGGGTCACGAAGCTCTGCCCGCCCTCTTGGGTGACCTGGATTTCGCCATTTTCGTAGGCGCAGCAGATCCGCTCTCCGCGTGCTGAGAGGAAACCGGTGGCGTAGCTGCCTGCGCGGTTGCTGAAGTCGGAAAACTCGCCCGTGTCGTCTACCGAGCCTACAATGATCACGGCCCCGTTGCCCCGCTGCAAGGCGGCGATCGCAAAGGGATCGGGGTTGTCCGGATCGAGCGCGGGGTCGCTGGTGTCGCCGTCGTTCCCGGCAGCGACCACCACGACGATCCCCGCCTGCGTCGCACGTGCGATCGCGTTGGACAGCTGGGCGGTGGGCGTGCCGCCGCCGAGGCTCAGATTGATGACCCGCGCGTTGGCGGCAATGGCGACATCGATCCCGCGCGCAATGTCGGAATCGAGGAACTGGCACCCCTCGAGATCGGCATCGTTCGCACCTCCTCCGGTGCAGCTGCCTGGCTCGTCCGCCCGCAAGACGAGCAGGCGGGCATCGTAGGCCATGCCCACGACGCCTTCATTATCGAGCGCGGCCGCCGCCACCAGAGCGACGTTGGTGCCGTGATCGTCGATCCCGTTGATCGTGCGGGACCCGGCCACATCTGCCGATTCAGGCAGGATACGCCCGGCGAATTCGGGGCTGTCGATGTCGATCCCGCTGTCGATGATCGCAATGGTCGCGCCCTGGCCGGAGACGCCCTGTTGCCAGGCTATTGTCGCGTTGTGGAATTCGGGCCCGTCCGATCGCCGCACCTCGGCCGAGTTGACGTTCGGAGCGGGGGTGGGAGACGGAGTGGGGGTAGGACTTGGCGTAGGAGACGGCGACGGTGCGGGCGCCGGGGTCGGAGCTGGCGGCGAAACGGGCGTACCCAGACTGGGCCCGCCTCCGCCGCCGGAACAGGCGCTCAGCATCGCCACCACGCCGAGAGCAACCCCGATCTTCAGTTCTCTCCGGCCGGTTCGCTTCATCACGCTAAGTTCCTGTGTTCATTGCCTTGATTACCGCGATACGGTCGGCCCCGTAAACGACTGGTGAACCGGCCCGGCCCTGCCCCTGCGCATCGGCATGCAGGGCCCGATGCCCCCGTCACGATGTTGGTAGCCCAAGGCCACATTCCGGTCCATCGCATGCGCTTGGGATAGCCGGCAGCCTCGGCTAGCAGTCCGGCGCGGCGCGAGCTACGGCGCAGGGCAAGGCCATACAGGAGCGGTAGAGATGAGCGACGAGCAGCGGCAGGTGATCGAGCAGGCGTGGGAGGGTCGCGACCACCTCGACACGAATGATGCCACGTTGCGCGAGGCGGTCGAAAGCGCGGTCCTGAGCCTCGACGATGGGAGCGCGCGGGTCGCCGAACCCGATGGCGAAGGCGGCTGGCGCGTGAACCAGTGGCTCAAGAAGGCAGTGCTCCTCTCGTTCCGGCTCAGCGACAACGTGCTGATGGACGGTGCGGTAGGCGCGCCTGCATTCGACAAGGTGCCGAGCAAGTTCGCCGGATGGGACGAGGCCCGCTTTCGCGAAGCAGGCTTCCGCGTCGTGCCTGGCGCTGTCGCACGGCGTGGCAGCTTCATCGGCAGGAACTGCGTGCTGATGCCCAGCTTCACCAATATCGGCGCCTATGTCGGCGAAAACACCATGCTCGACACGTGGGCGAGCGTGGGCAGCTGCGCGCAGGTCGGCGCGAACTGCCACATCTCCGCCGGCACCGGGATCGGCGGCGTGCTCGAACCGCTACAGGCCAACCCGACGATCATCGGCGACAACTGCTTCATCGGGGCGCGTTCCGAAATCGTCGAGGGCGTGATCGTGGGCGAAGGCTGCGTCGTCGCGATGGGCGTGTTCATCACCCAGTCGACCAAGATCGTGGTGCGCGAGACGGGCGAGGTGCTACGCGGGCACATACCGCCTTATTCGGTAGTTGTGCCGGGCAGCCTGCCGGGCAAGGATGGCGGGCCTTCGCTCGCCTGTGCGGTGATCGTGAAGACCGTCGATGCGCAGACCCGCGCAAAGACCGGTATCAACGAGTTGCTGCGCGATTGATGGTGAGCCGGGTGGAACCGTGGCAGAGACGAGCCGTTTAGCAGGCTCGATGGACGGGAAAGGACAATACTATGGTCGACCAGAACAATACTGAAATTCGAACCGACGAAGAGCGGGTCAGTGGCGGAAGCAAGGAAGGCGTCGTGCGCTGGGTGCTGGGCATCGGCCTGCTGCTGGCCATCGTCGCGCTATCGATCATCTGGATCGTCCCCGCCCTGACCGATACGGGCGAGGAAGAGGTCTCCAGCCGCGTGGTTTCGCCGCAGGAAGCAGTGCATGCCGAGGGCACCGAGGCCGACGTGCTGGTGGCTCCTGAAGAGCTCGGCAACGAAGATGCGGCTCCGCAAGCTTCGGAACCCGACACCGCGACGCCGGTTGATCAGGCAGAGAACTGATCTGCAAGGGCCCCATTTTCCATGAGCAATACCAACAGCTTCCAGAGCGATCAGTATGTTCAGTGGAATTGGGGCAACGGCACTGCCAAGGGTCAGATTAAGGAACGCTTCGAACGCGAGGTGACGCGCACGCTTCAGGGAAGCGAGATCACCAGGAACGGGACCGAGGATGATCCTGCCTACCTGATCCGGCAGGAAGACGGCGACGAGGTGCTGAAGCTCGGCTCGGAGATCGAGGCACAGGACACCTGAGGAGAGCTTCCATGCCCAAGGCGAAATCGAAGAAGCAGCAGCAGGCGGCGGGCGCCGCACTCTCCGCCAAGCGCGGCGAGACGAAGAAGTCCGATCTTCAGGGTGCCTCGGTCGGCATGTACGAAAGCATGACCGAGGACGAGCTGGAGGAAATGGCCTCCACCGATCGCGACGACCTGCCTGAAGAAGTCGACGGCGACTAGGCGCCGCCCCCCGCCCTATACCTCGTTGTCGGACGGGTATTCGTAAGGCGGCACATCTGCCATCGCCGCGCTCGTGGCCTCGACCGCTCGCATGACGCGCATCATGTTTCGCGAGCTGATCTTTTCCAGATCCTCTTGCGAATATCCGCGTCGTGCCAGCTCGGTGAAGAGCGCAGGATAGGTCGAGACGTCTTCCATCCCCACGGGCCCCGCAGGAATGCCATCAAAATCGCCCCCGATGCCGATCGCGTCGATGCCTGCGATCTTTCGCACGTGGTCGATATGGTCGGCCATGTCGGAGATATTCGCGGGTGGGTAGGGATTGGCTTCGTCCCACGCCTTCATCCCGGCTTCGACCGCGTCGGGCTGCCCCTGCCATAGCGCCTTCAGACGCGCCTCTTCCGCATCGCGCCGCGCATTCCAGACACGCGACTCCTCGCTCAGGAAACCAGGCACCGCGGTCACCATGATGATCCCGCCATTCTTCGGCAGCCGGCGCAACACCGCGTCCGGCACGTTGCGCGCGTGGCCGTTGATCGCACGCGCCGAGGAGTGACTGAAGATCACCGGCGCACGCGACACGTCGAGCGCGTCCATCATCGTCTTCTCGGACACATGGCTGAGATCGACCACCATGCCGATCCGGTTCATTTCGCGCACGAGATCCTTGCCGAAATCCGTCAGCCCGTCATGCTCGGGATCGTCGGTCGCGCTGTCAGCCCACGGTGTGTTCTTGCTGTGCGTCAGCGTCATGTAGCGCGTGCCCAGATCGTACATCTGGCGCAACACGGCGAGGCTCGACCCGATCGAGTGGCCGCCCTCCATGCCAAGCAATCCGGCAATCTTGCCCTGCGCGCGCGCCGCCTCGACGTCGTCTGCGCGCAGGGCAAGAGCCATGTCGTCTGGATAGCGTGCGATCAGCCGCTTCATTACGTCGATCTGCTCGATCGTCATCTGCACCGCTTCGGGCTCGTCGAGCGAGGCGGGAACGTAGACCGACCACCATTGCGCACCGACGTGCCCGGCACGAAGCCGCGCCAGATCGGTGTGCATGGCATTGCGATCCCCGGTCTTCGTGTGTTCGGTATGTTCGAAATCGAAATCGCCGATCTCGTTGGCGAGGCGGCTGCGCAGCTGGATCGGCACATCGTTGTGCCCATCCCACACAGGGGCGGCTTCCAGCGCGGCCCGCGCGGTTTCTTCGGCGGTCTGCGCAGCGAGCGGGCTGCACATCAGCGCTGCAATGGCGCAAACGGTGGCGAAACGGCGTAACATGTGGTGACTCCCCGTCTTCTTTGCGCCTAGGCATACCGCCGCACGAGCAAAAAGGAAGGCAAGCATCCATGAGCAACGCCCGGCAGCTGATCGCGGCCCATGGGTTGCAACCGCATCCCGAGGGCGGCTGGTATCGCGAGACCTTTCGCGCGAGCGAGGAAGCTGGCCGCGCGACCTCCACCATGATCCATTTCCTGCTCGAAGCGGACCAGCACTCGCACTGGCACCGGGTCGACGCCGACGAGCTGTGGTTGTGGCACGCGGGCGATCCGCTCGCGCTGCGGATTGTCGAGAGCGAGGACGCGCCAGTGGAAACGATCGTGCTCGGCGATGCAGCCGAGCCCCTCTGGCAAGGTGTGGTCCCGCAAGGACAATGGCAGGCGGCGACGCGCCTGCCCGGTCCGCACGGCTATGTTTTCGTCTCCTGCGTCGTCGCGCCGGGGTTCGAGTTCGAAGGGTTCGAGCTGGCGCCTGCAGGCTGGGCGCCGCGCCTCGCATGACGCTTGCCCGCACACTCACCCGCTGGTTCCTGGTGCTCGCATACCTCGCGGCGGGCGTCCTCCATGTCGCGATGCCCGCCCCCTTCCTCGGCATCATGCCGCCCGCCGTCCCGTTTCCCGAAGCAGTGATCTTCTGGACGGGCGTGGCGGAATTGGCCGGCGCGATCGGGCTGGCGCAGAGCATCTCGCCCGCGCTCAGGCGGGCGGCCGGGATCGGGCTGGCGCTCTATGCCCTGTGCGTCTGGCCCGCCAACATACAGCACATGGTGAACGACCTGAGCGGCAATGGCGGGCTCGGACTTGGCTATCACGTCCCCCGCATGATCGCGCAGCCGGTGATCATCTGGGCGGCGCTATGGGCCAGCCGGGTGATCGACTGGCCGTTCGCCGGGAAGGATCAGCCCTCCAGATCGTCGAGATCGGACAGATCTTCTTCTTCGGACCCGCTGTAGGTCGCCGTCAGCACACTCGCCGCAATCACGTGGCCTTCCATCGCCGCAAACAGCTCGGCCTTGCCCGCGCCGGGCATCAGCGCGATCGGCAGGTCGAGCGCGAACAGCTGGAACACGAAGCAATGCGGCTTGCCCTCCGGGTCGACGCGCGGCAGCAGCCAGTCCGAATTGCCCTGGTCGTTCTTGCCGGTGCGCGGCGGCACCTCGCCTTCGAGCAGCTTGCCGTGCTGGGCCGGAAGCCCCCAGACGAGCCAGTGGCAGGTCGCATCGGGCGCGCTGGCGTCTTGCACCACCAGAACGAGTTCCTCGGCCATCTTGGGCGGCGCGGTCCATTCCATCGGCGGAGCCACCGCATCCTCCTCGTCGGCGGTAAAGCACGGATCGAGTTCGCCGCCCTGCGGGAATGCAGGGCTGGATAGGGAAAAGCCATTGCGGCCAATGGCTTCACGCGTTGCGAAGCGGGCGATGGCGAGTTCGGCATTGGCGGGGCAGGAATCGGGAAGCAGTGTGGACAGCCATTCGGTCATGTGAAGCGAATCTCCTTGGACTTGCTACATCTGCTAGGCGTTCGTGCGCCGCGATGTAAGGGTGCGCTGTGTTGAAGTGCGGTCGAGAGGCAACACCCACGAGATTTCAAACAATTAGCGATAGACAAACGCCCTGCGACCTGAATAGATCGTGCCTTCATTTTTCATGGGGGGAATACCAATGACGGTCGGCCGTATCGCACTCAGTCTGGCAATTGCAGGCGCACTCGCAGCTTGTGGAAGCGATGGCGGTGGCACGCCGACATCGGGTACGCCGGCCCCCACTCCCAGCCCGACGCCGACCGCGTGCTCTCTCGCCGACCGCCAGTCGTGGGTGCTGCAGCAGTTGCAAACCTACTACCTGTTCCCCGACCTGCTCGACACCACGGTAAATGCTGCCAATTACAGCAGCGTTCAGAGCTATATCGACGCATTGGTCGCGCCTGCGCGTGCGCTTGGTCGGGACCGCGGCTTCACCTATATCACGTCGATCCAGGAAGAGACCGACCTGATCAATTCGGGGTCCTCGGCAGGCTTCGGCGTCCGGCTCGGCTACGACACGGTCAATAGCCGCGTCTTCGTCCTCGAAGCGTTCGAAAGCGCACCCGCCTATCCTAAGGGAATCGATCGCGGGACGGAAATCCTCTCGGTCAATGGTACGTCGACTGCGGATCTGTATGCCTCTGGCGGAGCGCAGGCTTTCAGCGACGCCCTCGGCCCGAGCGATCCGGGCGTGACACGCACGCTCTCCATCCGTCAGCCCGATGGTACAACCTCCACCGTCAGCGTGACCAAGGACGAGTATTCGCTCGATCCGATTTCGGACCGCTATGGCGCTGTCGCCATCCCCAATGTTGACGGACGCCTGGTCGGCTATATCAATTTGCGCACCTTTATCGTTTCCGATGCCGGGCCGCAGCTGCGCACCGCAATCAATGGGTTCCGGGATCAGGGCATCACCCAAGTCATTCTTGATTTCCGATATAATGGCGGCGGGCTCGTCGATGTTGCCGAACTGCTTGGTGACCTGCTGGGAGCGGACAAGGTGGGTGATGTGTTCAGCCGCACGGTTTTCCGTGATTCGTTGTCCAACAACAATTCTACCGAGCCTTTCGAAGCTCAGCCTGAAGCCATTGCCGCGACCAAGATCGCGCTGATCGGGAGCAGCTCTACGGCATCGGCAAGTGAGCTGACCGGCAATGCCTTCATTCCGTACCTCGGTAACAACCTCGCGCTGGTGGGGAGTAACACCTACGGCAAGCCGGTGGGGCAGATCGCGCGCGACCGCGCGACTTGCGACGATCGGCTGCGCGTCATGGCGTTCCGGACGGTCAATGCCGATGGTGGCGGCGACTATTATACCGGCCTGGCCAGCGTATTTCCGCGAACCTGTGCTGCCGCAGACGACTATCTCGACATGTTCGGCACCACTGACGAGGAATCGACAGCCACCGCACTGACCTTCCTGAGTGGCGGCACCTGCACCCCCATCTCTGCCAGCGGCGCGCAGCGTGCGGCGTCGCGCCAGCGTATCGAGACTCTGAGCCCGGCCAGGCCGACTGCGGCACAGTACCAGATCCCGGGTCTCTACTAAGCGATCTGGCAGACAACCGACAAAAATGGGCCGCCGGGCGAATGCTCGGCGGCCCCCTTTTCATTTAACGCGCAATCAGTGCGACTTGGCTGTGTCGAGCGGAGCGGTGGCAAGCGAGAGTGCCGTCTCGACCACCCGCCGCGAACAGGCAGGCTTCGGGATCAAACGGGCGTTGAGCGCGGCCAGCGTCCCTTCCTGGCGATTGAGATCGCCCGAATGCAGCAGATAGGGGATCGAACGGCGTTCCAGCTCACGAGCGACGGGAACGCATGTCTCCCCATCGCGCAAGGTCACGTCGAGCACCGCACAGGATACTCCGCCCTGCGCCTCGATATGTTCCATCGCTTCACGCACATTGGTGGCGGTCAGCGGCTGGCATTCCTGGTCTTCGGCGGCGAATTCGAGATCCATCAGGATCAGCGGCTCATCGTCCAGAAGAAGAATGCGGCAATTGGCGCTCACTATCGATCCCCCTCGATCGGCACGGTAAGGACTGCGTGCAGCCCCTCCGGCTTCCAGTCTCTTTCGATCGTCCCGCGCGCAGCGGCGACCATCCTGTCCATGATCTTCGCCCCCGTGCCCTTTTCGGCCGGCACGCCGTCGATGGCAGGGCCGCCGGTTTCGATCCATGTCAGGACGACATCACCGCCCTGTCGTTTCCAATCGAGTTGCACCCGACCTCCACCCTCGTCGGCCCACGCGCCGTAACGCGTTGCATTGGCCGCCAGCTCGTGCAGCACAAGGCCGATGAGCGACATGGCCGAAAACGGCACTTGTGCGCCGTTGCCGAGAAATTCCAGCCGATCGTCGAAATCGTAGGGTTCGAGAATGGCTTTCACCGCCGGGCCAAGGTCGATCAGGCCAACCGACGCTTCGTCGAGCGTGGTTTCGTAGGCGCGTCCCAGCGCATGAATCCGGCTGTTGATTTCGGCCGCTTCGCTTTCCACTCCGCGTACCCGGCCCATGACGTTGACGATGCCCGATATCACCGCGAACATGTTCTTCATGCGGTGCGACAATTCGCGGGCCATCTCGCGCGCGTGCCGTTCTTCCGCACGCGCCGCGCGGACGTCGGACACGTCCCACTGGCTTCCGAAGAAGTAGATCAGATTGCCTTGGGAATCGTAGATCGGGCCGAGGTGGAGCGCGTTCCAGAACGGCGTGCCATCCTTGCGGTAATTGAGCAGCTCGACGACGACCACGTCCTCGTTCTCGATCGCCTCGCGCACCTTGGCGACCGCGTGCTTGTTGGTCTTGGGCCCCTGCAGAAAACGGCAATTGCGACCGAGAATCTCAGCCTCGTCATAGCCCGTCAGGCGGCGAAAGGCGCGGTTCGCGAAGACGATCGGCTGGTCGGGCTGGTTGGGGTCGCTCAGGCAAACGGCCATCCGCGTCTGCGCCATCGCCTGTTCGAACAAGACGCCCGAGCTATCCGAGAACCGATCTTCGTCTCCGACATCGCGCATGTCGCTCCGCGGGCGAGCCTGCGGATCGTTCAAAGATGCCTGGCTCGTAAAAGCCGGCTTTTGCCCTTCGGGATGGTCGGCCATCGAAATCCGGTGAATTCAGCTCTATACGCGTGACGGGACTGACATTGAGATGGTGAACGGCCATACTCGGCAGACGTTCCAGCAAAAGTGCGCCTGTGTCCGTTTTTGGGAACAGCACATTGTCCGGGCACCTTTGCCATGGGGTGGGAGAGACCAAGCATGACGACACGGACCTACAAGACATTCCGCGAATTCTGGCCCTTCTATCTGCGGGAGCATAGCCGGCCGGAGACCCGGAGGCTGCATTACCTCGGCACCGCGATCGTCATCGTGCTCGCTCTCGCAACGGTCGCGACGCAGAACTGGTGGCTGCTGCACGCGCTGCCGGTGGCGGGATATTTCTTCGCGTGGATCGCCCATTTCCGCGTCGAACGAAACCGCCCCGCCACCTTCACCTATCCGCTGTGGAGCCTGTTTGCCGATTTCAGGATGTTCTTCCTGTGGCTTACCGGGCGCCTCGGCGGCGAACTCGAACGTGCAGGCGTACACGACCGGCGCAGCTAGACCTTCGAAATATCAGGGCTGCTGCGGCCCCTCGAAGGGCTGGGCGTCGGTCCATGCACAGCCGAGCCGGGTCTCCGACCCGATCTTCAGCGTGACCGTGTAGGGGTAGCTGCGGTCGCTCATCCCGTCGGAGCATGTGCCCGGCGTCACCGTCATATCGAACGACGCGCCGGCGAGTTCGCCCGACAGGCCGAGCCCGCCCTGCCCGTGGAACCG
>Ga0098073_1000036_pt1 | contig 55560 bp, 55 predicted proteins | sample 31_taG_FD_75060 | JGI IMG/M metagenome (GOLD analysis project Ga0098073, IMG submission 75060) | Marine viral communities from the Gulf of Mexico - 31_GoM_OMZ_CsCl metaG | ecosystem: Environmental > Aquatic > Marine > Oceanic | place: Gulf of Mexico | collected 2015-07-12
CCGCCCGCGCACGGGCCCATGATGACGCTGATCTGCGGGATGACGCCCGATGCGAGCACGTTGCGCTGGAAAACCTCGGCATAGCCGCCGAGCGATGCGACGCCTTCCTGAATACGCGCGCCGCCCGAATCATTGAGGCCGATGACGGGAGCGCCGACCTTCATGGCGGTGTCCATCACCTTGCAGATCTTCTCCGCATGGCGCTTCGACAGCGAGCCGCCGAAGACGGTGAAATCCTGGCTGAAGACGTACACGAGCCGCCCGTTGATCGTGCCCGATCCGGTGACGACGCCGTCGCCCATGATCTGCTGGTCTTCCATGCCGAAATCGGTGCAGTCGTGGACCACGTAGGTGTCGAGCTCCTCGAAGCTCCCCTCGTCCAGCAGCACATCGAGCCGCTCGCGCGCGGTCAGCTTGCCCTTGGCATGCTGCGCATCGATCCGCTTCTGCCCGCCACCCATGCGGGCGGCCTCACGGCGACGTTCCATCTCGGCAATATTGGCTGACATTCAGTGCTCCCTTTTGCGCCAGAGGGGGTTAGGCTCGGGCGGCGCACAGGGTCAAGCCAATCGGGAGGTGGTGGTGTGAGGTAAAGGCTGCGCTCGCCGGTCAATTTCTGCGAGGAACAGCGATCTTCGCGCTCCTCATCCAACTCCGGCTAGGCTCCTGCGTCGCCAAGCCTTCATATCCTTCTCCCGACGGGAGAAGGATGGCGAAGCTTGCACCGCAGGTGCTAGCGAAGCCTGGATGAGGGGGAAGAGACGCCTAACGCATTAGGACCAGCTCTTCGGCCATCGTCGGATGGATTGCCACGGTCGCGTCGAAGTCCGCCTTGGTCAGCCCGGCCTTCACCGCGATCGCCGCCGCCTGCATCATTTCGGGCGCTTCGGGCGCGATCATATGGATGCCAACGATCTTCCCGCTGTCGCCATCGCAGATCATCTTCATGAGGCTGCGTTCGTTGCGGCCGGCGAGGACGTTTTTCATCGGGCGGAAGTCGGACAGGTATACCTTCACGCTGCCCAGCGCTTCCTTCGCTTCGCCCTCGGTCATTCCGACCGCCGCGATCGGCGGATGGCTGAAGACCGCGCTCGGGACGCAAGAGTGGTCCACTGCGACCGGATCGCCATCGCCGAACACGGTCTCGGCAAAGGCCTGGCCTTCGCGGATCGCCACGGGTGTGAGCTGCACGCGATCGGTCACGTCGCCCACTGCATAGATGTGATCGACATTGGTCTTGCTGAAGCGATCGACTTTGATCTCTCCGTTTTCGCCCAGTTCGACGCCCGCCTTGCCGAGGCCGAGGCCTTCGGTATTGGGAACGCGGCCCACCGCGAACATCACGAGGTCGGCCTTTTCCTCGTCGCAGTCGGACAGCTTCACGAAATAGCCGCCTTCGTCGCACGGCTTGATGTATTCGAAATGGGTGTTGAAGCGGAACTTGATCCCCTTCGTGGTGGAGATTTGCAGCAGCCGGTCGCGCACCGCCTCGTCATAGCTGCGCAGCAGGCGATCGCCCCGGTTGACGATGTGAACATCGCAGCCGAACTCGTTGAAAATGCCTGCAAACTCGTTGGCGATATAGCCGCCGCCAGCGATGATGATCTTCTTCGGCAATTCGTCGAGATGGAACGCTTCGTTGGACGAGATCGCGTGCTCGGCACCCTGGCATTCGGGCATCCTGGGCCGTGCGCCGGTGGCGATCAGGATATGCTTCGCGGTGACTTTCTTGCCGCTCGCCAGCGTGATCTCGTGCGGGCCGGTGATTTCGGCGCGCTCCTTGAAGATCGTGACGTCGTGGTTTTCGAGCGTCTCGGTATAGGCACCCTCAATCCGGGTCACGTCGTCGAGCACGTTGTCGCGCAAGGTTTTCCAGTCGAACTTTCGTTCGCCGATGTCCCAGCCGAACCGCTGGCAGTCTTCCAGATCCTCCGCGAAGTGCGCGCCGTAGACGAGCATCTTCTTGGGCACGCAGCCCCGGATCACGCAGGTGCCGCCGACGCGGTGCTCCTCCGCGACGGCAACCTTCGCCCCCAGCGCGGCGGAGACGCGGCTCGCGCGCACCCCGCCGGAGCCTGCGCCGATCGTGAAAAGGTCGTAGTCGTACTGGTCGGCGGGCATCGAGAGCGCTCCTGTTTGCGGGAGCGCGCGATATGGCGGGCACGGCTGCGCGGTTCAACCGTGCCCGGCCAGATCGTCCGCCTCAATCGGCTCAGTCGCCGATCCTGTTCGCCGGGTCCTGAAACACCGCCAGCGCCACCGCCGCTACGGTCAGCGTGCGTGCGAGGCCCGGATCGGTGCCATCGGGCACGATGAGCTGGGGTGTGCCATTGAGTTCGAGCGCGCCGACCGCGCGCCCCTTCTGTTCGAACAGGTAGCCGATGGGGGTGATGGTGCCGTTGCGCGTGCCGACGAGATCATGGACCGAACGGATCTGCACGATCTCCCCGCCCAGCGCGATCTCTCCGCGTCGTTCGTAGCGATAGGCGGCGGTCCCGCCACCGGTCACCTCCTGCAGTTCGAACCGCGCAGGAAACGGATGTCCGTTCGCCTCGAACTCGCAGCGGAAGGCCATCGGATTGGTGGTGACTTCCACGCTGTCGCTGACCGCGATCGCGCGTTCGCGCATCCGGCATTGCGCCTCGATCGTCGAAGATATCTCCGGCCCCGCGATCGCGAAACGCGCCTTTCCGGACCGCTCGATCCAGGTGTCGAACAGCGCCATTCCGCCCTCCGAACGCTGGTACGATCCATTGTAGGGGCCCACCGCGAACTTGCCGGTGTTCCAGCCGTTGAAGCCCGTAATCCGCGTTTTGCTGCTGGCAGACAGGCTTTCGGGCAGGTGCATCTGCGCCGGCTGGATGGAGGAGCAGGCGGCGAGCGCCATGGCGCCAAGAAGAGGAATGCAACGATGCATAAGCTCGACTTTCACGAATAAGACGGGGCGGGATGCCCGCGTCGGCCAACGGTTGCTACCGATTAGGTGAACCGTGGCTGTCCGGGCGATAGTACGCTCGACGAACGCCAACCGCGCGTCTGCACGCGACCCGATCGGGCGCCTGCCCGCATCAGGATCGAGGGTATTTGACCGCCGGTTCTTCCAGCGCGAGCTTGCGTGCTGTGGTCGCAGTCTGCACCGCGAAAAGGCTGATCAGCAGCACGCCCACCGCGCCCACGAAGAAGTCGAAACCCGTGAATACTCCGATCAGTGGGGTCGGTCCCCACACGATCATCGCGACCGTCAGGGCAATCAGGACCAGTCGCAGCTCGGTCGGCCCGGCCTTGAGGTACGACAGGCGCAATTCGCCCATGACCCTGACCGACAGAAACGCGTGGATCGACATCAGCAGGTACCCCGCCAATGCCACCAGCGCGACCTCCAGCTGGACATAGCCCGAGGCACCCAGCCCCAGCACGACCAGCGTGGTTGCCAGCCCGTCGCAGCTATGGTCGAGGAAATAGCCGTAGCGCGGCCTCTCGATCCGGCGAAAACGCGCCAGACTTCCGTCCAGCGAGTCGCCAAACCAATGGACCACGTATCCCACGATCGACAGCCACAGCCATCCATCGCCCAGATTACTGGCGGCATAGCCGGCAAAGATCGCAAGCGCGCCCACCATCCCGGTGAAGGTCAACATGTCGGGCGTGACCCGATTGGGCATGCGGGCACACAGCCGGTTGAGCAGCCACCGCTCGCCCCGGGCGAGCATGTTTTCCTGCACGCGCTCGATCGGCTGCGCGTCGGCGGGAAGTTCTTTACCGGTCGGGTTCACTGGTTCCATCACGGCGCTATCGACGAGCAGAGCGGCGCGTGCAAGCCGCGCAGCCTAGCCCTGCCCGCCCGAGCGTGCGCCGCCGGAACGGTTGTTGCGGCGGCGCGGGCCGCTACGGTTCTGGCCGCCCGAACCACCAGGGCCGCCGCGTCCCTGCCCTGAGCCCTGCGGTTTGCCCTTACGCGCCGGATGCTTCGCCTTGGGCTTGCGCGCGCCGTCGCCAATCGGCTTGGGGCTGACGCGCTGGCCGCGCTGCTGCTTGGGCGCAGGCTTGGTCGGGCCGACACCTTCGACCACCGCGCGGAAGTTATCCGGCAGCGGCAGACGCTCGAACTCGGCATCGGTCGTCTTGCGGATATCCTTGAGATACTGGCGCTCGTCCTCGGCGCAGAAGGCAATGGCGATGCCATCGGCACCCGCACGCGCGGTGCGGCCGATGCGGTGGACATACTGCTCGGGCACGTTGGGCAGTTCGTAGTTGATGACATGGCTGACGCCGGGGATATCGATCCCCCGCGCGGCGACATCGGTCGCCACCAGCACCGGGGTCTTGGCGCGCTTGAACTCGTCGAGCGCGCGTTCGCGCTGCGGCTGGCTTTTGTTGCCGTGGATCGCGTTGGCCGCGATGTTCACCTGCGCCAGCTTCTTCACCACACGGTCGCAGCCATGCTTGGTACGCGCGAAGACGAGCACCCGTTCGAGCTTGCCGGGGATTTCGTGACGACCCGAGAGGATCAGTTCGAGCAGGCTCTGCTTCTCGTCCTGCTGGACCATGAAGAGGAACTGCTTGATCCGCTCCGCCGTGGTGCTTTCGGGCGTGACCGAAACCTGCGCCGGGTTGCGGCAATACTGGCCGACCAGCTCCTTGATCGCCTTGGGCATGGTCGCGCTGAAGAACAGCGTCTGGCGCGTCTTCGGCGTCAGTTCGTTGATCTTGCGCAGCGCGTGGATGAATCCGAGGTCGAGCATCTGGTCCGCTTCGTCGAGCACCAGGATCTCGACTCCGTCGAGATTGAACGCGCGCTGGTCGATCAGGTCGAGCAGGCGGCCCGGCGTCGCGACGAGAATATCGGTGCCGCGGTGCAGCTTGTTGCGATCCTTGTTGACGGAGGTACCGCCGACGATCGACTGCACTTTCAGGCCCGCGAGCGCGCCGTAGTCCTTGGCGCTCTGGGCGATCTGCCCGGCGAGTTCGCGCGTCGGCGCGAGCACCAGCATGCGGCACGATTTGAACGGGGTCTGGTTGTCGGCGTCGCGCAGGCGATCGATGCTGGGCAGCATGAAGGCAGCGGTCTTGCCGGTGCCGGTCTGCGCGATACCCAGCAGGTCGCGGCCTTCGAGCACGGGCGGGATCGCCTGCGCCTGGATCGGAGTGGGCTCGTTATAACCCTTGAGGTCGAGCGCCTGGAGGACGGGCTGCGAAAGCCCGAGGTCTTTGAATTCGGTCATGTGACTATGTGACTCGCAATGCATGCGGTTCGCGCAGCGCACCCGATACAAACGGAGTCCGCGCGCTATCGCAGGGGTGGTAACCGCCCGCGTGAAAAGGGAAGTCTGGAAACAATCGAGGCGCTGCCGGGCCGCTCGCATTACGCGGCGGACGCTTCACGCTGGCAGTTGCGCTTCGGTCTTGCGGCAGATGGTGCATCGCGGCAAAAAAGTCAATCGAAGACGTGGCCCGCGCGAAACACTTGCGCTGTCACCGCGTTGACAGATCGAGACGCATCGAGGGAGGCGGGAGCCATCGGGTCCATCACCGACAGCATCGAAACAACGGTAGAACAAGGCGCCGGCCTGCTCGCCGATCCGCTCCACGCGGCGCTCGCCGCGGGGATCGCGGTGGCCGCAGCGCTCGGCCTCCACGCCCTGCTGTTCTTCCTGCTGCGCCGGATCGCGCGCCGGACCGACCAGTCGAGCGACGATATCGTGGTCAGGCATCTCTACCGCCCTACCCGGCTCGCCATCGTGGTTCTCGCGCTGATGGGGGCAGCGCGCTACGTTCCCGAGCTGCGCGAGGTATGGGCCGACATTGCAACCTTCGTATTGCCCGCCGTGGTCGGCTGGATGGTCCTTGCAGTCGTGCGTGCGCTGGTCGAGGCGGCGAAGCTCAAGGCGGACATTTCGGTCGCGGACAATCTCAAGGCGCGGCGCAAGCGCACCAAGCTGACCATGTTCAGCCGCATCGCGACCTTCATCATCGTGTTCGTCACCGTGGGCCTGATGCTCCTCGCGATTCCCGGCGTGCGCGACATCGGGCTGACGCTGGTCGCCTCTGCCGGGCTCGCAGGGCTGGCGGTCGGTGCCGCTGCGCAGCCTGCGCTCAAATCGCTGATCGCGGGCGTGCAGATGGCGCTGACCGAGCCGATCAATATCGACGATGCCGTGGTGCTCGAAGGCGAATGGGGCTGGATCGAGGATATCCGCACCACCTACGTGGTGGTAAAGATCTGGGACGAGCGGCGGATGGTGGTACCGACCAGCTATTTCCTAGAGAAACCCTTCCAGAACTGGACCAAGCAGACGGCCAACCTGCTCGGCACGGTGTTCCTCCATCTCGACCCCAAGGCGAAAATCGGCCCGATCCGCGAGGAGTTCTACCGGCAGGTCGAGGCGAACGAGCGCTGGGATGGCCGCGTGAAGGTGGTGCAGGTGACCGACACGACGCGCGATTCCAAGGAAGTGCGCCTGCTGATGAGCGCGAAGAACTCGCCCACCTTGTTCGACCTTCGCTGCGACATCCGCGAAGGGATGATGGAATGGCTGGCGGACAATCGCCCGCAGGATTTCGCCAAATTGCGCCTGGTGGAGACGACCGAGGAGGCACAGAGCGCCTAGGTGGCGGCCTTGCTCCCGAACGGCCCGTTGAGCTTTACGATCTTCCAGTTGAGGATGCTCGCGAAGCTGACCCACGCGAGGTAGGGCACGATCATCCAGCTCGCCGCGACCGACCATTCGCGCAGGAAAATGCACAAGGCGAGGACGGAGAGCCACAGGAATGGCACCTCGATCAGCGCCCAGTCGGGACGCTTGGTGGTAAAGAACAGCGGCGACCACAGGAAATGGAACAGACCGTTGGCGAGGTAGAGGCCGATCAGCAGTGCGCGATCCGCCTCGGGCGCCCCGTTCCAGCTGAGCACGAAGGCCCATGCGGCGAGCGCGAGGATGATCGTCCACGCCGGACCGAACAGCCAGTCCGGCGGCTGCCAGCTGGGCTTGTTCAAATCGCGATACCATTCGCCGATGCTGGTCAGCAGGCCCCCGCCGACGATCAGAACCAGCGCCCAGACGACGGCGAAGACGATCGGAAAGCTCATGCTACAGGCGTAGGTCGATGCCGCGTGGCTGGCAATGGACCGTGCGCGTCAGACCTGCCGGAAATTCAGCGCCGCGTTCAGCGCGAAGACGATCAGGCCTGCGAAGATCGACACCACGACCCGGATCACCAGATAGTGCATCGGGGTAAAGGTGATCAGCACCCAGAACAGCGCCATCGTTACCCCCAGGCCGACCGCGGAGTTCATCAGGAACAGCAAGTAACCGCTGGCAAGCTTGCGATCCGATCCGGCGAAAATCCAGTACCGGCCGAGCAGGTAGTGCAGCGAGTTGGCGACGAGGAAGCCGACGCCCGCTGCGATCACTTCGTCCATATGCGCGTATTCGACGAGCACCCACAACACGCCGAGCCCCACGACGAAAACGCTGGAACTGACCACCGTGTTGCGGATCAGCATCCCGCCGACACGGCGATTCCAGAATCGTCCCGCCCAGTGCCCGATGTCGAATCGGGCCATACCCTCAGGTCGCGAGCTCATTCGGAGGCGGTGGCGAGTTGCGACTGGACAGCGCTGCGCAGAGGACGAGGGCGCGGATTGCTTTCGCCCGCGTCCGCCCACTCGGTGCGGCGCGGTGCGCCCAGCCACACGAACAGCAGCGGCAGCTTGATAAACAGCAGTTCGGAATGGATCATCCGATCGATCCACCGTTCACGCCAGCTGGGCTGCCGCCGCGCGTTTTGTGCGAGCCATTTGTCATAGGGCTCGAAATGGCTGGGTTCGTCCACGTGAACAACCTCGAAAATGCGCAGCAGCGCCTTGTCATTGCGAACGACCGGCTTTGTCAGCAGGATGTCGACCTGCTTCAGCCCGCGCTTCTCGGTCAGCGAGACGACCCGGCACAGCCGTTCGAACAGGTCGTCGCTGGCGACGATGGCCTTGGTATCGAGGCTGTCGATCGGGGTTCCGAAGGTGATTTCGATGAAGCGGTCGATATGGCCGAACGCCCGGTCAAGCGCGATCGGCTTCGTACCGCGCAATTCGAACCAGCGCTTGAACATGACGTAGTGCTTGCGCTCGTCCGCGCGGTGCTTCTCGACCGCCGCGATGAACTCGGTGGCCTCGGGATGCTTGGCTTTCACGGCCTCCAGCACCCGGTCGAGCGCGGTGTACCCGCGGTGCTCGTTATAGATGTAGATCGACCCGAGAAGATCGAGATACCGCTGCGCAATCCATCGCTTCATTGCAGCGGCTTAGCACCGGGATTGGGGGAGGTCACGCTAAGGAGTGCATTGGGCGTTCGTCCCGAGCTTGTCGAAGGACGCAGGCACAGCCTATCGGTCAAGGGTATGCCGTTCCATGTTTACATTTTGCGATGCCGGGACGGGAAGTATTACACCGGCCACACCGACAATCTGGAATTGCGCATAGCAGAGCATCAGGCGGGTCGCGGCGCCGATTTCACAGCCCGCCGACGGCCAGTCGAACTGGTCTGGACTCAGGATTTTCCGACCCGGCACGAAGCGCTCGCCTCTGAACGCCAGATCAAGGGGTGGAGCCGCGCGAAGAAGGAAGCGCTGATCCGTGGCGATTGGGAAGATCTCAGCATGCTCGCTCGCAATAGACAGGGTCCTCGGTAAGCCCACACACGTTCGTGGTGAGCCTGTCGAACCACGCGAGTGCCACGCCTGCCAGACGTCCTTCGACAAGCTCAGGACGAACGGAATGCGTGCTTAGAGCGGTCAGGCTGACTCGGTTTGAAGTCTGTCGAGCATTGCATCAGGCAATTCTAATGTCGGAATTTCAATCAGCTTCGCCGCGCGGATTTGCTCCTTCCGACAAATTAGATCTATGGGACAATCCGACCAAGCCTCCCACTTATAGCCACGAAGCATGACCAGTTCTCCATCGCTGGAAATCTCGGCAAGCTTGATCCAATCAATGTCGGGCAAATCGACACAAATGCTAACTTTGTCAGTAGTTTCTTCCGCTTCGAGCCAATCCCAAATCTTCTGATAAAGCTGATCGTGAAACATCGAGACCCTCCGAGGCATCCATTAATCGCACGATCTGATCCAAACGCTGAGTCCTAGCCCAACCGTTTTCCACCATTTCCCCTTCACCCCATGCCACTCGCTTCCAGCAGCGCGCGCGTGCTCGCATCGAACTCCGCCGCGCCGCCTTCGATATCCTTGGCCATCTTCTTGCCCAGCTCGACGCCGAACTGGTCGAAGGGGTTGATGCCCATCAGCACCGCATTCGCGAAGGTGCGGTGTTCGTGGAAGGCGATGAGGGCGCCCAGAGTCGCCGCGTCGAGATCGTCGCACAGGATCGTCGCCGAAGGCCTGTTGCCGGGGAATTCGCGCGCGGGGTCTTTCCCGTCGACGCTCATGTTGCCGCCTGCCATCAGCGCCGCGCCTTGCGCGAAGCAGTTGGTCAGCAGGATGCGATGATGCGCTGGGTTGAGCGCGTCTCCGGGCGCGATGCTGGCGATGAAATCGACCGGCACCAGATGCGTCCCCTGATGCAATAACTGGAAGACGGCGTGCTGCGCGTCGGTCCCCACCCCGCCCCAGGTGATCGGGGCGGTCGGGCCGTCGACGGGCTCGCCTTCGCTGGTCACGCGCTTACCGTTGCTCTCCATTTCGAGCTGCTGGAGATAGTCGGGGAACAGCGCCAGCCGCTCGTCATAGGCGAATACGGCGCGCGTCTGGCAGCCGCGCACGCGGGTGTAGTACTGGTCGGCAAAGGCAGCGCGCAGGCACAGGTTGTCGCGCGCATCGGTGTCGCGGAAATGCGCATCGACCGCCGCTGCGCCTTCGAGCATCGCGGCGAACTCGTCCCACCCGGCAGCGAGCGCGACCGGAAAACCGATGCTCGACCACAGCGAATATCGCCCGCCAACGGACTCCATGAAGGGCAGCACGCGCGTCTCGTCGACGCCCCACTCGACCGCAGCTTCCGGATTGGCGGTCAGCGCGACCACGCGGCCGTGCGGGTCGGTGACGCCGTTCTCGCGCAGCCAGGTGAGCGCACTGTCGGCATTGGTCATCGTCTCGATGGTGGTGAAGGTCTTGGACGCGACCGCGATCATCGTGGTCGCCGGGTCGCACGCCTCGAAAGCCGCCTCCAGCGCGACGCCGTCGATGTTCGAAACCACGTGGCAATCGACGTAGGAGAGATCGCGGGTGAGCGCATTGATCGCCAGCGCGGGGCCGAGCGCGGAGCCGCCGATGCCGATATGGATCAGGTGGTTGACCTCGCCCAGCGCGCCTTCGCGGATCGCCTCGATCAGCATCTGCATCCGCGTGAGCAAGGCCTGCGCTTCCTCTACGCTCGCATCATTGCCCGATCCGCGCTGCGCGGTGTGTTCGGCGGCGCGCCCTTCGGTGACGTTGATCGCATCGCCCGCAAACAGCGCGGCGCGCTTGGCCGAGAAATCGCTGGCGTCGGCCAGTGCCTCGAAGGCGGAGAGCAGATCGTCGGTCAGGTGGGTTTTCGACCAGTCGAAGCGGATGCCCGCCGCATCCTCGCCCTCGCCCCAGTCGATCCGGCCCGATAGCGCGTCGACCCGGCCTTCATCCTCTGCGAAGAGTTGCGCGAGTGTCGCCTGCGGCATCGCCTTTACCCGATCCCACGCTGCCGTCCTGCTATCGCTCATGCCTGTAAAATCCTGTTGCCTGCCTGCTTTCAGCGCCTAGGTGCTGCAGCGATGGATGAAAAGGGCGAACCCGCTACGGATAGGTATGCCAGCGGCACGGCACGCGGCGGGAGGCTGGCGAGCCTTCTCGCGCTGATCCTCGGCGTCGCGCTGCTGGCGCTGATCGTGCGGACCTTCGCCTTTTCGCTGTTCACGATTCCGAGCGAGAGCATGATGCCCGGCCTGATGCCCGGCGATACCATCGCGGCGGAGAAATGGCCTTTCGGCTATTCGAACAACTCGCTGCCCTTCGACCTCCCACTGATCCCGGGCCGCTGGTTCGCGCACCAGCCCGAGCGTGGCGACGTGGTGATCTTCAAACATCCGGTGGACCGCACGGATTACGTCAAGCGCGTGATCGGCCTGCCGGGCGACGAGGTGGAGTTGCGCGACGGCTACGTCATCCTCAACGGCCAGATCCTGAGCCAGTCCGCGACCGACGAGGCGATCGTGCCGGTTGGCCCCAACACCCCATGCGCATGGGGCGGACGCGAGGAAGCGCGGCCTGCCGGTGGTGCGGACTGCCGCTATCGTCGCAACCGTGAATATCTGCCCTCCGGCGTCAGCTACGAAGTGCTCGATTACGGGCGCACCCCGCAAGACAACTGGGGCCCGCGCGAGGTGCCCGCAGGCACGCTGTTCGTACTCGGCGACAATCGCGACAACTCGATGGACAGCCGCTTCCCCGCGGTGCCCGGCGGCGGAGTGGGCTTCGTGGCGCAGGATCGACTGGTGGGGCAAGCGGGTGCGGTGTTGTGGTCGACCGACGGATCGGGCAGCTGGCTCGATCCCTGCAGCTGGCTCTCCGGCTTGCGACGCGAACGCACAGGAAAAGCCCTATGACCGACTGGAATACGACGCGCGACTGGCTGGCAGGCGTTGGCTTCGCCGCCGAGGACGAGGCGCTGTGGACCGAGGCGCTGACGCACGGCAGCACGGGCGAGGCGCGCGATTACCAGCGGCTCGAATTCCTCGGCGACCGCGTGCTTGGCCTGACGATCGCCGAATGGCTGTTCGAAACTGCCGATCGCGCAGCGGAAGGCGCGCTGGCGCAACGCCTCAACGCGCTCGTCAGCAAGGGTGCGTGCGCAAAGGTCGCGCGGGCGATCTGCGTGTCCGAACATCTCCGCCTTGGACGGCAGGCACGCGACGATGGCGCGGCGGAGAGCGACAATATCCTCGGCGATGTGATGGAATCGCTGCTTGGCGCGCAACTACGCGAAGCCGGGTTCGAAAGCGCGCGCGCGCTGGTGCGCAAGCTTTGGGCCGATGCCGTCGAGGGCGACACGGGCCGCGCCAAGCATCCCAAGTCCGCCTTGCAGGAATGGGCCGCGGGCAACCGCCGCCGGCCGCCCGAATACGCGCTGGTCGACCGCTCCGGACCCGATCACGCGGCCCGCTTCACCGTGCGCGTCTCAGTGAAGAATGTCGGCGAGGCTGAGGCGACAGCCAGCAGCAAGCAGGAAGCGGAGACCGCGGCCGCGAAAGCGTTTATGGAGCAGTATGGGTAGCCCAAGCTTGCACACGCCCTTCGACAGGCTCAGGACGAGCGGAACATGACTGATTCAGAGAATTTATCCGCCAAGGGCGGTGAGAAAAAGCAGAAATGCGGCGTAGTCGCCGTTCTCGGCGCGCCCAATGCGGGCAAATCCACGCTGGTGAACGCGCTGGTCGGGCAGAAGGTCGCGATCGTCAGCCCCAAGGCGCAGACCACGCGCGCGCGGATGCTCGGCATCGCGCTGCATGAAACTGCCGGTGCCGACACGCAGATGATCCTGGTCGACACGCCCGGCATCTTCGCGCCCAAGCGGCGGCTCGATCGCGCGATGGTCAACGCCGCGTGGGAAGGCGCGGAAAGCGCCGATGCGGTGCTGCTGCTGGTCGACCCGATCAAGCAGCGGCGGCACGAGCTTGAGCCGCTGCTCGAACAGCTTGCCACCCGGCCCGAGAAGAAGCTGCTGGTGCTCAACAAGGTCGACATCGCCAAGAAGGAGCCGCTGCTGGCCTTGGCGCAGGAACTCTCCGCCAAGGTCGATTTCGCGGAAATCTACTTCATCTCCGCGCTCACCGGCGACGGCGTGACCGAGTTGAAGGATGCGCTCGCCGCCGAGATGCCCGACGGCGAGTGGATGTACCCGGAAGACCAGGTCTCCGACGCCTCCGAACGGCTGCTCGCGACCGAAATCACCCGCGAGCAACTCTACCGCCAGCTGCACGAGGAGCTGCCCTACGATTCCATGGTGCGGCCCGAGAAATATATCGAGCGCAAGGACGGCAGCGTCGAGATCCACCAGCAGATCATCGTCGCGCGCGACAACCAACGGATGATCGTACTCGGTAAGGGTGGCAGCATGATCAAGTCGATCGGTCAGGCCGCGCGCGAGGAACTGAGCGAGCTGCTGGGCCGCAAGGTCCACCTGTTCCTGCACGTCAAGGCGACCGAAAACTGGGCCGAGGACAAGGAAATGTTCGAGGAAATGGGGCTCGACTGGGTCCGCTGACTACTTCACGCACTGCTTGTATTCGAGCCGTTCGAAGCTCAACGGTAGTGCACCGGTATCCCTGTCGATGATCTGCAGTTCGCAGGGACCTGCGTTCTTGCGCTTCTGGATGACCTCGTATTTCCCGAAGGGTTTGGGAACGAACGCCACCTTGTTGGCGCATTGCGCCTCATCGAAGGCCAGGCCGATCCCTGGCTCGTATCCGCCGCCTTGGATATTGTTGGTGACGGCGTAGATGATCGTTCGCCTGTTCGCCTCGAGCAGGACGGTCTTTTCCGATCCGCTCAGCGGAGCAAATCTCGCACCTCCGGAAACCGAGGCGCACGAATCGTCGTAGGCCTTCGAATAGAACTGGTTGCTCGCGTTGCTAAATCCCGAGTTCTCGTAACCCTTGAAATAAGTCGCCTGCGCGTAGCTGTCTCCAAAGGAAGCCGTCTTCGGGATGTCCGTAGCAACAGAGCAGCTGGTGAGGAGCAGAGCGGCCATTGCGCAGCTCCCAAGTTTGTTGGTCATCATACCCGCTCCCCAAGCCTTCCCGCGAGCGGCGACTTTAATCCGCGACGAATTGCACCGGCAAGCGCAATTTGGCCGTCGGGCGCATAAGGTTCTTCGCAAACGGGCTTGGACTGCCTTGACCGAACGCGTTATCCAGAGCTTCGGAGATTTTACGGAGATCTAGCAATGCGTATCGCCACCGCTGCAACCCGTTCGGGAGCCCTCGCCGCCTGTCTCGCACTGGGCGCTTGCGCTACCTATCCGGCAGAAGATGCTGCGATGGCTTCGTGCCCGCACGTCAGCCGCGACTGGCAGGCGTGGATCAGCGCGATGCCGGGCCCCGATGCGAAGCGCACGCTGCATATCACGGGCATGGTCGACATGCCGACGCCCGGTTACTCGGTGAAGCTGGTGGGCGGCCCCGCCGACCGCATGCAGCCGCCGGGCCTTCGTTTCCAGCTCGATGCGACCCCGCCCGACGGGCCGGTGACGCAGGTCATCACCTCTGCCGAGGTGAATTACAGCGAACCTACCCCCTACCCGCAAATCCGCGAGATCATGATCTCCTGCGGCGACCGCCCGCTGGCGACCATCACGGAAGTGCCAGTAGCGCAGTAGGGCGTCGCGCCCAGTCCTCCCATTTTGCGAAGCCAAATGGGGATGTGGGCCGGTGCCGTCAGGCAGCGACTCGGAAGGGCAATCTCTACCGCTTCTTCGCGATCGCGATCTTGTTCTTCTTCGCGAAGTCCTTGGTCGATTCCTCGCTGCGGTTCAGTGCCTTGGCGATCTGCTTGAGGCCCTGACCCTTGGAGGCAAGCGTCCTGAGCTGGCCCGCCTCCTCACCAGTCCAGGGCTGTTTGTGCCGCTCGAACTTGTCCTTCGCCATCGTTTCGTTTCCTTTGCCTTTCCCTCTCCCCGTGCGGGGAGAGGATAGCGCAGCTTCCTCCGTCAGGAGGTAGCGGAACTTGGAGAGGGGCGCGCGAAATCCGCAAGACCAAGACGCCCCTCTCCAACTGAGGCTAGATCGCTTCGCTCTCAAGCCTTCGTATCCTCTCCCCGCTCGGGGAAAGGGATCACTCCTTTGCAGAAGCCTTCTTCGCCGCAGGCTTCTTCGCGGCTGTCTTCTTTTTGGCCGGAGCCTTCTTCTTGGCCGTCGTCTTTTTGGGCGCTGCCTTTTTCTTCTTCTTGGCCGGGCCCTTGGCGACGCGGGCGTCGATCAGGGCGATCGCCTGCTCGTCGGTCACATCCTCGGGCTTTACGTCCTTGGGGATCGTCGCATTGGTCGTGCCGTCGGTGACGTAGGGGCCGTAGCGGCCCGGCATCACCTTCATCTCGGCCTCGGTGGTCGGGTGCTTGCCAAGCACCTTGATCGGTTCCGCCTTGGCGCGGCCGCGGCCACCCTTCTGTGCCGCCTCTGCGAGCATGGTCACCGCGGCGTTCATGCCGGTGTCGAACACATCCATCGTGCTCGTCAGCTTGGCATACTTACCATCGTGCCGCAGGTACGGCCCGTAACGCCCGAGATTCGCTTCGATATCTTTCCCCGTCTCCGGATGCTGACCTACGATGCGCGGCAGGCTCAGCAGCTTGAGTGCCATCTCCAGGTCGAGTTCGCCGATGTCCTTGGGGATGCTCGACCGTTTGGCTTCCTTGCCCTCGCCCAGTTGCAGGTACGGCCCGAAGCGGCCGGTCTTGCGCTCGACCGGCAGGCCGGTCTCCGGATCGTTGCCGAGCACAGCATCCTCGGCGACTTCGTCCGCATCCGCACCCGGCTGCGCGAAGCGGCGGGTGAACTTGCACTCGGGGTAGTTCTCGCACGCAACGAAGGCACCAAAGCGCCCACCACGCAGGTGCAGGCGGCCACCGGTGCGCCCTTCCTGGTCGCACAGCGGGCAGAAGCGCGGGTCCTTGCCGTCGGCGCGTTCGGGGAAGAGGTAGTCGGACAGGAAGGTGTCGAGCACCGCGGTGATGTCCGACGGTTTCTGCTCCATCACCTCGTCGGACTTGGGCTTGAAGTCCTTCCAGAACGCTTCGAGAATCGCCTTCCACTCGGCACGCCCGCCGGAAACGTCGTCCAGCTCTTCCTCCATCCCCGCCGTGAAGTCGTAGGCGACATAGGTGGGGAAGAAACGTTCGAGGAAGGCGGTCAGCAGACGGCCCGATTCCTCGGCGAAGAAGCGGTTCTTCTCGATCCGCACATATTCGCGGTCGCGCAGCGTCTGGATGGTCGATGCGTAGGTCGACGGGCGCCCGATGCCGAGCTCCTCCAGCTGCTTGACCAGCGATGCTTCGGAATAGCGCGGCGGCGGCTGGGTGAAGTGCTGGCTCGCCTCGACCGACGTGCGCGCGGGGCAATCGCCTTCGCGCATGTGCGGCAGCAGGCCGCCATCCTCGTCGTCCTTGTCGTCGAAGCTTTCCTGATAGACCGCGAGGAAGCCGGGGAACTTCACCACCTGGCCGGTCGCGCGAAGCGAGTGCTGCCCGCTGCCCTCGGTCAGCGTGACCGTGGTCCGTTCGAGCTGCGCGGTCGCCATCTGGCTCGCCAGAGCGCGCTTGAAGATCAGGTCGTACAGGCGCGCCTCGTCGCCCGAGCCTGCCTTGTCCTTGCGGAAGTCGGTCGGCCGGATCGCTTCGTGCGCTTCCTGAGCATTCTTCGCCTTGGTCTTGTAATAGCGCGGCTTTTCCGGGCGATACTCGGCGGAATAGCGATCGGTGATCGCATCGCGGCAGGCGTCGATAGCGCTCTGGTCCATCTGCACCCCGTCGGTACGCATGTAGGTGATCGCGCCCGCTTCGTAGAGCGACTGCGCACACCGCATCGTGTGGCTCGCCGAGAAGCCGAGCTTGCGCGCCGCCTCCTGCTGCAAGGTCGAGGTGGTGAACGGCGGTGCGGGGTTGCGCTTGACCGGCTTGGTCTCGATCCCCTCGACCGTGAAGCGCCCGTCCTCGACCGCCTGCTTGGCGGCCATCGCGGAGCCCTCGTCACCCAAGGTCATCTTGTCGAGCTTCTTGCCGTCGAGCGTTACCAGCCGGGCGGTGAATGGCGTGCCGTCCTGTTCGAAATTGGCGATGATGCTCCAGTATTCCTCGGCCCTGAACGCCTCGATCTCGCGCTCGCGGTCGACGATGATGCGCAGCGCGACAGACTGCACGCGGCCCGCCGATTTCGCGCCGGGAAGCTTGCGCCACAGTACGGGGCTGAGCGTGAAGCCGAACAGGTAATCGAGCGCGCGGCGCGCCAGATAGGCGTCGATCAGATCCTGGTCGAGCGCGCGCGGCTTCTTCATCGCCTCGGTCACCGCGCCCTTGGTGATCGCGTTGAAGGTCACCCGATCGACATTGGTCGGCAGGGCTTTGCGCTTCTTGAGCATCTCCAGCACGTGCCAGCTGATCGCTTCCCCCTCTCGATCGGGGTCGGTCGCGAGAACGAGGCGGTCGGCACCCTTCGCCGCGTCGGCGATGGCCTTGACCTGGGCGCGCTTGCGCTGGTCCGAGTAGATCTCCCAGTCCATCGCGAAATCCTCATCCGGGCGCACGCTGCCGTCCTTGGGCGGCAGGTCGCGGATGTGGCCGTAGGAGGCGAGAACCTTGAAGTCCTTGCCGAGATATTTCTCGATTGTTTTCGCCTTCGCGGGCGATTCGACGATGACCAGTTGCATAAGTGTGGGGGCATTCCTTCGCGTGTACGTACGCGCGAGAGTGGGAATCGGTTGTGCAGTTCGTCAAGCGGGCATGGGCGCGCCACCCCGATTTATTTGGCCGCGCGCGCTACTCGAACACCTCGGCCACGTCGCTGTTCTGCCGGGCGAGCAGCGAGAATACGGCAAGGCCAACCGCAATGCCGACCGCAACGCCGATGTAGACGAAGCCGTTGATGATAGTTGCGGTGATCCACGACCACTCAACGAAATTCTCGCCGGTCATCAGCACCAGACCGACCCCGCAAATGTTGAAGGCGTAAGGCACCAGCATCGCCAGCACGATCGGCACGGTGTGGCCGCGCGTCGCCTCCCAGCTTTCGCCCATGGCATCGACGACGCCGTGTCCGTCGCCCAGCGCAAAGCCGTAAACGGGCGACCATCGGGCCGAAAGGATCAGGCCGGGAACGATCAGCAACAAGAACCCCACCGCGCATGCGAGACCGCTGAGGATGGAAATGCCGACATAGGTCATCGCCCCGCGGCGGCCCTTGCGGCCACCTTCCACGCTGGTGGTGACGATTGCCATCGTCAGTCCGAAGCTTGCAAAGATACTGGCGCCATTCACGGCGAAATTCCCGGCCGGTCCGGTTGAGTAGACGTCGACCAGCGTGGCCGCGCCGATCATCACGACAAGGAAAATCACAAAGGCGGCAGGCGTCGTCCCCAGCAGTCTCAAGGCTTCCTGCAAGATCGCGCCGCAGCGCGCACCGATCGTGTCATCGCGGTTCATCGCTCTTGCCCCCCTTGGCGAAATCTACTCGAACACATCCGCCACGCTGGTATCGGTCGGCGCAACGAGATGGAACACCGCCATCGAGAAAGCGAAGTTCACCGCGTTGCTGAAGGCATTGATGAAGCCGCTCACCGCGGTCACCACGGCCAGCAGGGGCGAAGACGCGGCGGCAAGCTGCTGAAAGCCCGCGCCCATGACGATCCCGACCAGGATTGCGAGGGCAATCGTGATCACCAGCCCCGCGAGGAAGATCGACCAGCCCCGCCCATCGGTGGCTTCCCAGCTGGCGCCAAGGCTGCCGGTCACGCTGTGTTCGCCGGTCAGGACGAACCCGTTGGCCGCCGCCCAGCGGACCATCACGATGAAACCCGGGATAATAAACACCACGAAGCCGAGGAGCGTGCCGAGGCCAGCCAGGATCGACATGCCGAGAAAGCTCCAGAAACGCGATTCTGCCGCAGGGCGACGGCCGAGGCCGATCATCATCTGCCGCAGCAGGAAATAGGTCGCGATGACGAACACCGCCAGGTTCACCAGCTGGAAGAGCGATCCCACCAGACTGGACGCTTCCGAACGGAAGAGCTCGCCGCCGAAGACGCTGATGAAGGCGTTTCGCCCTTGCGATTCGAGCCCGAACAGGCCGCCGATCCCGGCAATTGCACCGAGCACCAGCGTGTAGATCGCCACCGACCGGCCCGCCCCGCCGATTACATCGACCGTCTGGCCCAGAATTCCGCCGACATCCGCTTCACGATCCATCAAATTCCCCCCATTTTTGGTTGCCCCGCAACAGATAGCGTCAATCCGACGACAGGCTCACCCTGCCGCCTGCATGCCGTTCCAGCCGCCCGGCGATCTCCAGTTCCAACAGCGCAAGCTGCACCGCCGCCGCGCCGCTGCCCGACTGGCGGATCAATTCGTCGACCGCAACCGGGGCGGTGGTGAGAAGGCTGGCGATATCGGCGGGCTCGGCCTCGGACAGGTCATCCGCCAGCGGCTCGAAATGGCTGGCCGGCTCGCGGAAGGTGGAGCGTGGCTCCCCCTCGAACGTGCTGAGCAGTTCGACCACGTCGGACGGCTCTTGCACCAGCACCGCGCCTTCGCGGATCAGGTGGTTGCAACCATGGCTGCGCGCATCGAGCGGGCTGCCGGGGATTGCCATCACCTCGCGCCCGTATTCGCCCGCCAGTCGTGCGGTGATGAGGCTGCCGGACTTCACCGCCGCCTCCACCACCAGCGTGCCGAGTGCGAGCCCTGCGATGATCCGGTTGCGGCTCGGAAAGTGGCTGCCGCGCGGCTCGGTGCCCGGCGGTTGTTCGGCGATCAGCAGGCCTTCGTTGGCGATCCGTTCCTGCAGCTCGGCATGCTGCGGCGGGTAGGCGATCTCGATCCCGCTCGCGATCACCCCGATGGTGTGCGGGAAAGCCCCCTCGTGCGCCGCCCCGTCGATCCCGCGCGCCAGCCCGGAAACGACGACGAAGCCTTCTGCGGAGAGCGCCTGCGCGAAGTCGCGCGCGATCTTCACCGCCGCCGCGCTGGCATTGCGCGCGCCGACCATCGCGACGACCGGCCTGCTCGCCAGCGAAAGGTCGCCCTTGTAGGTGATGATCGGTGGTGCGCCCTCGCATTCGGTGAGCGCTTGCGGATAGTCGGGCTGATCGTGGAACAGGTAGCGCGCGCCTTGCCGCTTCACCGCCTCGATCTCGCGCCGGACCGCATCTTCGCTGGCAAGCTGGTGATGCCCTCCGCCCGCCTTGGCGAGATTGGGCAAGGCCTCGACCGCCGCCTCCCCGCTGCCATAGCGGGCCAGCAATTGCGCAAAGGAGACCGGCCCGATGCGGGGGCTACGGAGCAGGCGGATGCGGGCGAACGCTTCGGCCTGCGACAGACCGGTCATTTCTTCGCGCCGACCTTAGGCTCCTCGCCGCGCATCAGGCGCCCGATATTGGCCCGGTGCTGAATGAGGACGATCGCCGCAATCGCGACCAGCGGCCAGACGACCTGCGAGTAGCCCATCAGCCACGCAACGGCGGGTGAAAGCACGACCGTGGTCATCGACGAAACCGACGAAATGCGGCTGAGGTAAAGCGTAAGCGCCCAAATCGCAGCACATACCAGCATCGCCGGCCACGCCAGCGCGAGAAGGACCCCGGCGGCGGTGGCGAAGCCCTTGCCCCCCTTGAAGCGCAGCCACGGCGTCCAACAGTGCCCCGCCACGGCCGCAACCGCTGCTACCCCCTGTGCGAGCGCACGATCCTGCCCCGTGCCGTCGAGCGCATAGATCATCCCCGCGATCACCACCGGCAGCGCGCCCTTCGCCGCGTCGAGCAGCACGGTCGCCGCCGCCAGCTTCTTGTTGCCGGTTCGCAGCACGTTGGTCGCGCCGATGCTGCCGCTGCCGATGCTGCGGATATCGCCCAACCCGGCGGCGCGCGTCAGGAGCAGCCCGAAGGGGATCGATCCGAAGGCGAAGGCGAGGACGGCGATCAGGACAATCTGGATATCGAGGTCGAGAATCTCTCGTCTCCCGTTGAAATGGCTTTTTCGCAATCACCTTGGGTCATGTCGAAGAGGTCGGCAAGCTCGGGTGTGTCGTTCGTCGAATTCGGCTGCCCCCAGCCTTGGTCGACCCCGCCGCGAACGATAGGCATGCAGCCACCAGTTACAAAGAGGATTGCCCCGATGTCGATGCGTTTGCTGCTAACCACGCTTGTTTTCCTGACCGTTCCAGCGGCGGCGCAGGATGCGACCACGACCGGGTGGACCAACGCGATCGACGGCGACCGGCTGAAGGAGGGGCAGACCTGCTTCGCGCTGAAGGCGGGCGAGAATGTGGTCGGTTTCCAGCGCGAAACCATCACCCCGGCGGTCAGCATCGAAGGCCCTGCCTGGGCTATCGTGAGCGAACAGGTCCTGCCCGAGCGCGGCATAACCTTCGTCGATCACTTCCTGCTCGACCGGGAAACGCTGGCTCCGGTGGCCTTTCACAGCATCCTCAACGGGCAGGAGATCGCGCGCCTGAGCTATCTCAACGGGCGGATTTTCGGGAAGCGGTTCGATCGGCAGGAGAAGGTGGCCAAGGCGGTGGACCTGACCCCGGACGGGCCGGTTCTCGATGGCAACCTGTGGGGGCCGCTGCTGGCTGCGCTCGAACTGGAAGACGGGATGCAGCTACGCCCGCAAATCTACCAGTACAACGACGGGCTCGGCAATTTCGTCATCGACGTCACGGGCGTGGACACGATCGAGACCGTGGATGGTCCGCGCGACGTATACCTGGTTGCCATGGGCTTCAGCGAAGACAGGCTCACGACCTACCTCATCGGCACAGCCGACGGCACCGAATACGGGACGCGTTCGGACAATTTCTCGACGACGCGCCTGCCCGACTGCGCGGGAGTGGACGCAGCGGGCTGAGGAGGCGTTCGCGGAGAAATCGCCGTTGGAGCTTCCCCCCAGTGCTAGGCGTGGCTCACCCTGCAACCACACCGGGTAAATTCGGAGGTACCAGCCGACCGTACCTTGCCCTGTACCCAGTTCGCGGTACGTCTGGCATCCATGACGACCCACCAGCTCTCCCCCGACACCGCTGCCGTCGCGCGGCTGACCGTCAAGGAACGCGAATGCCTGCGCCTCTGGCTGGATCACGCTACCGCGAAGGAAATCGCGATCCGTCTGGGCGTCACGCATCACGCGGTGGAAAAGCGGCTCAAGTCGGCGCGGCACAAGCTGGGCGTCACCAGTTCGCTGGAGGCAGCTCGCATCTTCGCCCGGACGGAAAGGTACGAAGGGACCATATCCGGTCCGCCGGAGCTATCGAACGGCGAGCGTGGAGCTCAGATCGGAGGCCTTGGTGCCCTTATCCGGTCGGCAGCCCCGCGATTCAACCGGCACCACCTTGTCCTGGCTGCCGGAGTACCGATCATGTCGATGATTCTCGTTCTAGCACTCGCACTCACCGCGCAGCCCGGATCGGATGTGCAGGCTCTTTCCGATAGCGACAGGGCCCGCACCGAGGTAGGCAGGGTAGAGGCACGGATTGCCCGCGAAGATGCCGCATCGGCGGCCGAAGATGAGCAGGGGGCGCTCGCCGATGGAAAAAGCGCCGTGGCAGATGAAAAGCGCCAGCTGGCCAGCGCGAAGCGTGCCTCTGCCGATGACGGCCGGAAGGGCTACGCCTTTGCCGGAAAGTGGAAGGTGCCCGAGGACTCGTTGGCCGGGAAGTGGACGCCGGAAGAGGGCTCGACCGGGTCGTCGTCTGCCGATCCGCAATAGGCACTGGTCCGCGACGCCTGCGGATTGACCGGGCGCGCGCGCGGGGCCATGCGTCGCAACACATGAACCCCGCCGCCCCCATCCTGATCTTCGATTCCGGTGTCGGCGGCCTGACGATCCTCGCCGAGGTGCGCAAGACGCTCCCCGATGCGCCGGTCATCTACGCCGCCGATTTCGCCGGGCTGCCCTACGGCACCAAGAGCGAGGCGGAGGTCGCCGCGCGCGTCTGCGGCTTGCTGGGCCGGATGGCGGAGCGGTACCAGCCGCGCCTGATCTGCATCGCGTGCAACACCGCCAGCACTATTGCGCTGGGCATGGTGCGCGACGTGCTTGCAATCCCGATCGTTGGCACGGTGCCCGCGATCAAGCCTGCCGCCCTTGCAACGCAAACGGGCGTCATCGGCCTGCTCGGCACCGGCGCGACCGTTCGCCAGCCCTATATCGACCGGCTGGAGGCGGAGTTCGCGAGCGACAAGCGGCTGATCCGGCACGCTGCGGACGCGCTGGTCCCGCTGGCCGAGGCGAAGATGCGCGGCGAAACTCTTGCCGATGGTGCGGTGGCGGAAGCAGTCGCTGGCCTGCGCGATGACCGGCAGGCGCAAGACCTCGACACACTGGTGCTGGCCTGCACACACTTTCCGCTGCTGGCGGACGAGCTGCGCGCGGTTTTCGGGCAGGATGTGCGGCTGGTCGATGGCGCGGCCGGTATCGCCCGGCGGATCGCCTCGCTGACCGGGGGCCAGAGTTTCGTCCGCGCGCACGAGGATTTCGCGGTTGCCACCGGGGACGTGGACAACCTCACCGGCCTCGCGCCGATCCTCGAACGCCATGGACTGATGCGCGCCACGCAATTCTGATTGCATTCTATCCCTCGCCTTTGCGAATCGCTCGCAAAGATCGCGCTGGAAACTGCGGTTTTCGACCTATAAACGGTGCGCCACCGTGACGAACTATACGAATATATTCGACCGGGCGATCGATCGCCTGCACGAGGAAGGCCGGTATCGGGTCTTCATCGATATCCTGCGCAACAAGGGTGCCTACCCCAACGCGCGCTGCTTCCACGGCCACAACGGCCCGAAGCCGATCACCGTGTGGTGCTCCAACGACTATCTCGCGATGGGTCAGCACCCCAAGGTGACCACAGCGATGGAAGAGGCGCTGCACGATGTCGGCGCGGGATCGGGCGGCACGCGCAATATCGGCGGCAACACGCACTACCATATCGAGCTGGAGGCGGAACTCGCCGACCTGCACGGCAAGGAAGCCGCGCTGATCTTCACCAGCGGCTACGTCTCCAACGACGCGACGCTTTCCACGCTGGCGAAGCTGCTGCCCGGCTGCGTGATCTTTTCCGACGCGCTCAATCACGCGAGCATGATTGCGGGCATCCGCAATTCCGGCTGCGCCAAGCGCGTGTTCCGGCACAACGACCTCGAACATCTGGAAGAGCTGCTGGCCGCGGAAGACCCCGACACGCCCAAGGTGATCGCCTTCGAGAGCGTCTATTCGATGGACGGCGACGTCGCCCCCCTGCACGCGATCTGCGACCTGGCCGAGAAGTACAACGCGCTGACCTATTGCGACGAGGTCCACGCGGTCGGCATGTACGGCGCGCGCGGCGGCGGGATTTCCGAACGCGACGAGGCCGCGCACCGGATCGACATTCTCGAAGGCACGCTGGGCAAGGCGTTCGGCGTGATGGGCGGGTATATCGCCGCAGACAAGCGGATCGTCGATTGCATCCGCTCCTATGCGCCGGGCTTCATTTTCACCACCTCGCTCTCGCCGGTGCTGGTCGCGGGCGTGCTCGCCTCGGTCAAGCATCTCAAGAACAGCAGCGAGGAACGCGACGCGCAGCAGGCGGCGGCCGCCATGCTCAAGCAGATGATGCGCGATGCCGCGCTGCCGGTGATGGACAGCACCACGCATATCGTACCGCTGATGGTCGGCGACCCGGTGAAGGCGAAGCGGATCAGCGACATCCTGCTCGCCGAATACGGTGTCTACGTGCAGCCGATCAACTTCCCGACTGTGCCGCGCGGCACCGAACGCCTGCGCTTCACCCCCGGCCCCGCGCATACCGAGGAAATGATGCGCGAACTGGTCGAGGCGCTGGCCGAGATCTGGGAACGGCTGGAACTGGAGCTGCGGCAGGCGGCATGATCCAGCTCGCCGCCTTGCTGTTGCTTGCGTCTCCAGCGGGCGACGCGCCACAGGTCGAAGCGGCAAGCGTTGATACCGACAAGGAAGAAGCGATGGCCCTCGCACGAGAAATCGCGGCGAACGGCTTCCTCCCGGCACTCGTCCCGCTCCAGACGGCGAGCGAGATCGACGGGATGATCAAGGACAACCCGGACCTCACGCCAGCCGAAATCGAAACCTTGCGCACAATCGGCGCTCGGCACGCGGAACAGCTGCGCGCAAAGCTGATCGATCTCGACGCAAAGGCCTATGCTGACGCATTGTCGCTGTCCGATCTGCGCGCCTTGGCGATGTTCGAACGGAGCGAAGCGGCGGCACACCGGCGCGATGCGATGCCCCAGATCATGATGTCCGTGGTCACCTCCCTTGGCGAGGTCGATTACGGCGGCGGCGTGAAAAAGGAATTCTGCTCGCAGACCGGCAATCTGTGCGAGACGTCGGAAGCCGTGGACTGACGCCAATGGACGCGCCCGCCGATCCCGATTTTCGGCACGCTGTTCCACCCGAATTGCAGGCAATGCTCGATCGCGACTCTGCGCTGGCGGAGAAGTGGAACGCGCTGACCGAGCTTGGTCGCAACGAATGGATCTGCTGGACCATTTCGGCCAAGCAGGAAGCGACGCGGGAGAAACGGCGCGCGCGGCTGCATGAGGACGTGCTTGGCGGCAAGAAGCGTCCGTGCTGCTGGCCCGGCTGCCCGCACCGCAGCGAAGCCGCGCGCAAGTTCGTCGATGCGTGAACCGGTTCCGCCGGTTGTGGAACCGACCAGCACCTTGATCGCTTGCCCACCATGGCAGTGATAACAAAAGTAAAGCCCGGAACCCTCACCGATTTCGGCGACGGGTTCTACCACATCCGCGGATCGTTCAAGCTTGGCGGCATCCTGGACCTCGGCACGCATTGCGCGCTGGTCGAATTGCCCGACGGGCGGTTCGTCTTCCTCGACAGCTACACGCTCGACGATGAGCTGAAAGCGAAGGTCGACGCGCTCACCGATAACGGGCGCAAGGTCGCCGCAATCGTTAACCTGCACCCGTTCCACACGCTGCACTGCGAATGGATGGCGAAGGCCTATCCCGACGCGAAGCTATACGGCACAAAGCGCCATCACGAGAAGTTTCCCGACCTGACGTGGGAGAGCGATACCTGCGAAGCGGGCGCTCTCGACGGGTTGTTCCGCGACACGCTGCAATTCTCCGTGCCACAGGGTGTGCACATGGTGTGCGAGGACGAGAACGTGCATTTCTCGTCCGTGCTGGCCTACCATCGCCCCAGCAAGACGATCTTCGTCGACGACACGCTGTCTTGCATTAAGGCGCCCTTCCCGCTCTCGCTGCTGCCGATCACCGGCAAGCTGGCGTTCCATCCCACGCTGGCCAAGGCGCTGGAGCCAAACCCCTACGCCGCCGACGCATTCCGCGAATGGGCGATCGGCATAGCGCAGGACTGGGCCGACGCCCGCCGCATCGCCACCGCGCACAACACGACGATGACGTTTGCTTCGGGCGAATTTCCCGAAAAGGTCGGCGCGGCACTCGGCCAGGTCGCAGGCGTCCTGCAAAAGCACCGCGACCGGCCGGCACACACCTGACTGCCCCCCTATCGAGGCAACCGTCGATGTGCTGTTTGCGCCACAGAGGTGCGTTCCAAACCTGCTTGACAGAATCGCCGAACCGCGTCGCGGTCAGCTCGTTGCAGGACGGGGAAAAAGAGCAGAACGAGGAAATCGGCCACTCGAAATCAGCCGCCTCAGTATTCGGGTAAGTCCCTTGGGTCGTTGATGAATTTCTTTCTCAGAAGCTGTTGATGGGGTAAGTATTCGGTGGCCGGTCAGGGGGACCAGCCTGCATTCTGGGAAAACGAATATGCTTCGTTCGCGTTCTTTGTCGTTCGTGATCGGCTGCGCCATGCTCGCTTCGTGCGGAGGTGATAGCGGCTCCGGTTCTTCTTCCGGCGGGGGTAGCTCCGGCGGCAATAGCGGAGGGGGCGGTGGCACACCCACGCCTGCACCCACCTATCAGACCTTCGCACAGCTCACCGGTACGCAAACCTTCAAGACAACCTGCGGAGGATTCTACTTCGAAGGGGGCCGCCCGCCCATGCAGACCGGCGGACTCGCGTTCGGATCGGGCATTACGATCGTTTCGGACCGTAGCCAGCCGAGCTACGACATCACCACGGACGGGACCGGCCTGTTCGGCACGTTCGCAACGTCCTTCAGCCAGGCCGATCGCGACACCAGCTTGAATGTCGAAGGATACAAGAAGGTCGCGTCCAGCGGGTTCACCGAACGCTTCGCGATCTTCCCCGTCACCCAGAATGGAGCCGAACTGGAGCATCTGCGCGTCGCCCAGGTCATCGCGGAGAATTTCCAGGGATATTCCAGCCAGATATGTGCGCTGGGCATTCCCACCATTGTCACCGACGTTCCCGTAGCGAGCGTCACCTACGGCGGGATTGCCGTATTCGGAAATGCCTACATCGTCGAAAGCGCCGGTGCAGGGCCGATCTCGAATTACCGGATCACCAACTCGACCACCACGCTCCGGGCCAATCCGGCCAATGGTCAAATCGACTTCACGCTTGCCCTCAAGGGCCAACTCGTCACGCAGGGTACCACTTCGAGCACGATTACCGATCTCGGCACGTTTACCGGAACCACCACTTTCGACGGCAGCGATCCGGGTTACAACGACATCGTCGTGGACTCGCAGAACACGGTTGCCGGTACGTTCGGCGGCGGTTTCTTCGGCCCGCAGGGCAAGACGGCGGCGGTTTCAGTCGGCATGCAGACCCGGCGCGCGGACGACAGCGATCTGGTTTTGGGCGCCTTGCTGATCCTGCGTCCGCAATAGATCCGAAAACATCGAGGCGCGCCCGTTCGTCGACTGCCGACGCGCCTCGGTCAAGGATCGATGGAATTGCTGCACCGGCGCTCTAAATAGAGCGCGATGGATTACTTGCGTTCGCATCATTTCCGGGAAAACTCGCCGATGTTCGGCGTGTGCGCGATCCTGATCGTGGCCTTTGCCGCGCTTGCAATCGTGGGCCCGGCGCGCGCGGACCAGACGCTGCAGGTTGCGGATCGGGCGCAGGCCGCCGCTGCCCCTTCGATCAAGGCGCTGCCCGCGACCGGCGAAGAGGACAAACCGCTCGAATCGCAGCTCGCGCCGCAAGACGCGGTGGCGCGCAATGCGGCGGTCGAGATCGTCGAGGGCGGACCGGGCACCGCCCCCTCCTTCGTATTCTCGGGAAATGCGGCCGACCGTGCGCGCGCGCGCGACTGCCTCGCGCTCGCCGCGATGGCCGAGGCGGGCTACGGCGATGCAGACCAGCGCGCGGTGATGCAGGTCATCCTCAACCGAACGCGCCATCCGGGATTTGCGAATACCGTATGCGGCGTCGTCTACCAGGGATCGAACCGCAAGACGGGCTGCCAGTTCACCTTCACCTGCGACGGGTCGCTCGCGCGGCGATACCCCGAAAGCCAGTGGAAGGCCGCAAGGCAGCGCGCCGAGGAAGCGCTTGGCGGGCGGGTCGACACAACGGTCGGCCTCGCGACGCACTACCACGCGAATTACGTATTCCCCTGGTGGAGCCCGCAACTCGACAAGATCGCGGTCGTGGGCCCGCACATGTTCTACCGCTGGCGGGGCTTCTGGGGCACCAGGCAGGCGATGAACGCAAGCTATCGCGGTGGAGAGCCCGATCCGATGGGGCTGCGCCAGACCGCGTTGGAGGTCGAACGGCCAGCCACGGTCCTCAAGACCTTTGCCGAGGATGGAGCCGCGCAGCGGACCATCACTGCAGGCAGTGAAGGCACGCCGCGCGTGATCGAAGGGAGCACCGCCCCCGCCGCATCCGCCGATAAGGCAGCGGGCACGAAGGCTCCGGTATCGGCCGATCCGCGCGTGCATCTGGTCCTTGTCGCCCGCGGCGAAGACCCTGCAGCGCTGGTCGCACGCGCCCGCGCCCTGTGCCCGGGCGACGGATATTGCCAGGTCTATGGCTGGACCGATTCGAGCGCGATCCCCTCGCAGTTGCCGCTCTCCTCCGAGGCGCGCCGAACGCTGCAATTCAGCTTCCTGCCTGCACGCTCGGGCAATGGCGAGGCGGTCTATTTCGATTGCCGCACCTTCCCCTCCCCCTCGGTCGGTTCCTGCCTGCCCAACGCGCGCAGCTGAGGCGGCGCATACCGGTGCCGTAGCGGATTTGCTGCACGCTCCCGCACCGGCTAATCGCACGGCAACACACGATGGGAGATGGCACGTTGGGCGGCAATCGCGAGCAGACTTACGACGAGGTCGTGACCGGCCGCCGCAGCATTCGCGGCTTTCTGGACAAGCCCGTCCCGCGCGAACTGATCGAGGAGGTGATCGCGCTCGCGACCCGCGCGCCGTCGAGTTACAACAATCAGTGCTGGAACTTCACCGTCGTCACCGGCGATCCGCTCGACGCGATCCGGCGGGGCAACACCGAGGGCATCCTCGCGGGCAATCCCGACACGCGCGAATTCCGCCGTCCCGAAGGCGATCCGCCCGAACACCATCGCCGACGCCAGATCGACGTCGCCAAGCAGCTGTTCGGCGCGATGGGGATCGAGCGGGAGGACAAGGAGCGCCGACAGGACTGGACACTGCGTGGCTTCCGCCAGTTCGATGCGCCGGTCTCCGTCGTCGTAACCTACGATCGCGCGATCCTTGGCAGCGACATTGCGCCGTTCGATTGCGGCGCGATCACCAATGCGCTGGTCAACGCGGCATGGTCGCGCGGGCTAGGCTGCGTGATCAACTCGCAGGGCATCATGCAGAGCCCGGTGGTACGCGAACATGCGCGCATCCCCGAGGATCAGGTGATCATGATCTGCGTCGCGATGGGCTGGCCCGATCCTGACTTTCCCGCCAATGCGGTGGTCTCGGAACGAAAGCCTTTGAGCGAGACTGTACGCTTCGTAGGTTTCGAAGGGTAACGGGATGCACAGGCAGCTGGAATTGCTCGCCATTTGCTTTTTGCCGCGTGGCTCGCGATAGAACGGACATGGCTGACCTGACCAACGCACCGGCGTACCAAGCGGATGGCGAACAGGCCTTCAGCATTTGCGATCCGAGACCCGCAGACCATGTCCGCCATCTGATCGAGCACAGCCCGATCGCCTCGGTCGTTTCCAACCCGCGCCTGCCCGACAATCCGCTGGTCGCGGTCAACCGGCCCTTCATCGATCTGACCGGATACGGACCGGAGGAAATTCTGGGGCGCAATTGCCGTTTCCTCGCGGGCTATGGCACAGAACCATGGCTGACCGAGACGATCCGCGAAGGCGTGCGCGAGCGAAAGCCGGTGCTGGTCGAAATCCTCAACTACAAGAAGAGCGGCGAACCGTTTCGCAACGCCGTGCTGGTTGCGCCGATCTTCGGCGACGACGACGAGCTGGAGTATTTCCTCGGCAGCCAGGTCGAGGTCGACGGACCCGACCCGCAGCTCGCCGCAGGCCGCCGCGAGCGTGCTTCGGCTATGTTGCAAACACTCTCGCCGCGCCAGTTCGAGGTGACCAAGATGGTCGCCAGCGGATTGCTGAACAAGCAGATCGCGGGCGAGCTGGGCCTGTCGGAAAAGACCGTGAAGATGCACCGCAAGCTGGTGATGGAAAAGCTGGAGCTGCGCACCGCCGCAGATCTTATCAGGCTCGCAGTGGAAGCCGGTGTCTAGCGACGCCTAAGCGCCTGATGGGGAGAGCGGCACGGCCACCCTCCCCGATTGCGACCTCAAGCCGTCGCCTCGGCAACCCTGGCCGCGCAGCGATCCACCCAGTCGCGAATTTCCGGACCGGCAGGCAGCGAGTCGCCGAACCACTGGAAGGGCGAGCTGCACAGCATGTCCGCCGCGCTAAACTCGTCGCCGAGCAGCCACGGGCCGGTGCGCAGAGGTTCGCTCAGCGTCTCCAGCATCCGTCCCATGTCGCCCAGCCCGTCCGTGACGACCGGATGGTCGATGCCTGCCCACTGGAGGATCAGCAGCGGCTCCATGATGCCCTGATAGTATGACAGCCAAGACAGATACGCCCCGCGCCCTTTCTCACCCGGCAACGGGCCCAGCTTGGCCTGCGGATGTCTGTCGGTGAGGTAGAGCATGATCGCCCCACGCTCGCGCACATGCTCGTCACCGTCGACGAGGTACGGCACCTTCTTTTCGGGGTGCGGATTGTTAGCGTCCTGCTCGCCCGACCCGTCCTGCCGCCGGATGGTGACTTCGCGAATTTCGACGTCCGCACCGAGCATGCGGACCAGATCGACCACCGTGTCGGAGCGCGACTGGGGCGAGTGATAGAGCGTAGGCATCTGCTTTTTCCTTTCCGTTTGTGGTGGCGCAGGGATATGCCCGCCCTCCTGACAGAAAGAGGCAGCAGCGATGGCGCGGCAGGACAGATTGATGCGACTGCTCGCCGCGCTCAGGCGGCTGCCCTCGCCCGTCACCGCCGAGCGCCTGGCCGCAGAAACCGAAATCTCTCGCCGCCAGCTCTACCGCGACATCGCCACCTTGCGCGCGGGCGGTGTGCTGATCGATGGCGCGGCAGGCTATGGCTACACCCTCACCGAAGACCCGGCGCTGCCGCCGCAAAGCTTCTCCCGCCTCGAAACCGAAGCGCTGATGCTGGCGGTGGGCAGTCTGGACCAGCTGGGCGACAAGCAGCTTGCCAAGGCCGGGCGCGATGCGATGGCGCGGATCATCGCCACGCTGCCTGACCGTCAGGCGCGCCAGTCGATGCACGCGATCATGCGGTCGTGGCGCATGCCGGAAGATCGCCCTGCAATCACGGTCGATGTCGATATGCTGAGGCAGGCCTGTTGGGACGAAACGAGCGTCATCATTGTCTATCGCGACAAACAGGACCGCCACAGCGAGCGCGAGATCCTGCCGCTTGGCCTGTCGTACAGTCCGACCACGCTGATGGTCGTCGGCTGGTGCCTGCTGCGCAAGGATTACCGCACCTTCGAGGTTGCGCGAATAAAGCGGCTGGAGGCAGGCTCGACCAGCTTCCGCCCCCGCCGCGTGGAGCTGCTACGCCGCTACCAAGCGATGCGGATGGCCGAATGGGAGGCGCAGAAAGCGGCGGAGCGGCAGGCTGGCTGCCCACCGCCCCGGCACGAAAACTAGCGCAGGTTGACGACGTTGTCGGTCTCGGGGCGCACCCGGCGACCATCGTAGAGGCTCATCATCGGATCGTCGTCGACCACGATCGACCGGTTTGCGCCGAAGCCGTTGAAATCGGTCTTCATCGCCGCGCCGTAGGCACCCAGCATCCCGACTTCGACGTAGTCGCCCGCCTTGATGTCCGCCGGAAGCGCGAAGGGCCCTTCCATGTAGTCGGCATCGTCGCAGGTCGGCCCGTAGAGCGAGAAATCCTCGGTCGCGGCATGCTCTTCGTGGCCGAGCGCGCGGACCGGGAATTTCCAGCCCAGATGCGCCGCATCGTACAGCGCGCCATAGGCGCCGTCGTTGATGAACAGCTCGGACCCGCGACGCTTCTCCACCCGGATGAGGAGCGAGGAATATTCCGCGCACAGCGCGCGACCCGGCTCGCACCACAGCTCCGACGAATAGGAAATCGGCAGCGTTTCGGACGCGCGGAAGATCACCTCGAAATAGTCTTCGAGCGGCGGCGGCTCCATGCCGGGATAGATGCTCGGGAAGCCTCCGCCCACGTCGATGATGTCGATCACCACGCTGGAAGAAACAATCGCCGCACGCGCGCGCTCGATCGCCTGGACATAGGCGAAGGGCGTCATCGCCTGGCTGCCGACGTGGAAGCACACGCCCAGCCAGTCGCAATGCTGGCGGGTCTTCTGGAGCAGCACCGGCGCATCGATCAGGTCGGCACCGAACTTGCTGGCGAGCGAAAGCTCGGAAAATTCGCTGGAGACGCGCAACCGCACGAGTAGCTTCAGGTCCTTCGCCGGGCTGCCATCGGGCGCGCGGCACGCCTCGACGATCTTCGCCAGTTCTTCCTCGCTATCGAGGCTGAAGGTGCGGCATCCATGCTGGTGATAGGCTTCGGCGATCGAACTTTTCGGCTTCACCGGGTGCATGAAGCACAGTTCGGCCTTCGGCAGGATCGAACGCACCAGACGCACCTCGACGATCGAGGCGACGTCGTAATGCGTCACGCCGTTATCCCACAGGATGCGGATCAGATCGGGCGAAGGGTTGGCCTTGACGGCGTAGAGCGCACGCCCGCGAAAACCGTCGACGAAGAAACGCGCCGCGCGCGCAGCCGCGTGCGGGCGGTTGAGAATAATCGGTTCGTCGGGCGCGAGGGCTTCGACTACGGATCGAGCGTCAGGATGTGTGGCCAATTCAAGGGACCCCCAAAACGGTTAGGTTTCAGAACCGGACGAAGCCGGGGCTGCCTTGCGGTTTAAGAGTCCCCTTGGGGCAGCGGAGGCGCGCACATAAGCCATCCGCATGCCGATGCAAGAGAAATCGTTTTCGCAGCGTTCGATGATTCAACGCTGGGACGACGGTGGGTTCCGAAACGACGCCAAAGTGCGACGAAACGGTGCGTCTATTCGCCGACGAGCGCCTCGATCACCAGCGGAGTGATCCCCAGCAGGACGCGCACGTTTTCGCGCAGATTCTTCATCGTGACGCCATAGTCGAGAACCACATAACGGGTCACGCCGATCGTTCCGTCCGAAGTGTCGCGCCACGTCAGGACGGCGGCCTCGTTCAGGTTGGCCCGGGCCAGATCCGAATCGGTGATCGTCGATACCGGATCGAACCGGACCTGCATCATCACACCCTGGCAACCCGGAACATCGCCCACGTCGCAGGCTGTCCCGATGAGGACGTATTTCGTGCCGTCTTCGCTTTGTGCACCAATGCTGACATCGCCGAACTGCCCTTCGTTGAGCAACGTGTGGTCGAGCGAGCCGACAATCGCCTTCAGGTCATCGGCATCGACCGAGGCGACGACCCGCTGCGGCGCGTAATCCTGCGCCGATGCGGGCGCTGCCATCAGCGCCGAACCGAGTGAAATTGCCAGTGCCAGCCTGCGAATCATGTCCGTCCCTCCCTGCGAGGGGTCAAAACTTCCACAATTCCGGTAGTTTTGCCAGCACCCGATTAGCTCAGCCGGTTGCGAAATTCCTCGTACCCGAAGCGTTTGACGCAATCGAGCGCGTCGCTTTCGCTATCCCACAGCCAAATCGAGGGCAGCGGGACGCCGTTGAATGTGTTGGTCTTGACCATCGAATAATGCGCCTGGTCGAGGAAGGCGATCCGCTGGCCCGCTTCGTTGGGAACGGGAAGTGAATATGCGCCGATCACATCGCCTGCCAAGCAGGAGGGGCCGCCCAGTCGAACCGGAGGCTCGCCCGCTTTCTCGTGCAGCATCGCAGGTCGGTACGGCGCCTCGATGACGTCCGGCATGTGGCATGTGGCGGAAATGTCGGTGATCGCGAAAGGCCCGTCGTTCACGCCCGTGTCGAGGATGGTGCCCACCAGAATGCCGGCATCCAGCGCGACCGCCTCCCCCGGTTCGAGATAGATTTCTGCGCCGGTATCTTCCTTGGCGTCGCGAAGGAATTCGATCAGCTCCTCGCGTTCGTAGTCGGCGCGGGTGATATGGTGGCCGCCGCCCATGTTGATCCACTTGAGCTGGTCGAAATATGGCTCGATCGCGTCGAACACGCGATCCCACGTGCGGTGCAGCGGCTCGAAACCCTGTTCGCACAGGTTGTGGAAGTGGATGCCCTCCACCCCCTCCATGTGCTCTTCGGTTAACTGGTCGAGCGGGAAGCCGAGGCGGCTGCCGGGGCTCGACGGATCGTAGCGCGGCACCTCGCCCGTCGGCACCTGCGGATTGATCCTGAGGCCGACGTCGAACCCGCCGCCACTCGCCCTCGCCTGCTCCAGGATCAGCGCGGCGCGCCTCATCTGGCCGGGCGAATTGAAGATCACATGGTCGGAAAGCCGCGCGACCTCTTCCAGCTCTTCGGGCTTGTAGGCCGCGCAATAGGTGCTAATCTCGCCGTCGTAGAACTCGCTCGCCAGCCGCGCTTCCCACAGGCCGGAGGTGCACACCCCGTCGAGATATTCGCCGATGATCGGTGCGGTGCTCCACATGCTGAACGCTTTCAGGGCGCTGAGCATCTTGATGCCCGCCTCGTCGCGGATTTGCGCGAGGATCTGGCAATTGGCTCGCAGCTTCGCCGCGTCCACCACGAAGGCGGGGGTGTCTACACGAGAGAGATCGAAATGGGCGAAGGCGCCCGGGTCGCCGGCTTTTGTTTCCATGGGCGCCAGATAGGCAAGCTATCGGGCCCTGTCATCGGGCACTGTCATGCGTCGGTCGAGGATTTGTGACCTGCGCGGCGAATGCTGCTACGCACCCATGGGGTCGCACACAACCGAGGGGGGACGGAGAATGCTCCGCATACCGGCACGAATCCTGCTGCTGGCTGCCATTATCGCGCCAGCATCCGCGGGCGAACTCGATGATTTCGTCGCGGCCCAGATGGAAAGCTCCGCCCTGCCCGGCGTGGCATGGGCGGTGGTCGATGCAGACGCCGTGACCACCGGCGCGGACGGAACCGCCGATGGCGAACGCGATGTCACGCCCGATACGCCGTTCCTCCTCGGCTCGATTTCCAAGAGCTTTACCGCTCTCGCGATCATGCAGCTGGCCGAGGCGGGGAAGGTCGACCTCGACCAGTCGGTCGGGCACTATCTGGGCGATTTCGCGGGCAAGCCGGCGGGTGCCATCACGCTGCGGCAACTGCTCAGCCACACCAGCGGGCTGTCGACCTTGCAGGGCAACAGCGCCCCGCCGGAAACAGAGGCGCTGTCCGATGCGATCTCCCGCCGGGCGGCATGGTACGCGCAGCAGGAACCGGTATATGCTCCGGGCACCCGGTGGGAATATTCCAACGCGAACTACCTGATCCTCGGCCGCGTGATCGAGGCCGTGAGCGGGATGCCCTATCCCGCCTATATCGCGGCGCACATCTTCGAGCCGCTGGGAATGGACGCCAGCTACGTCTCGGGCGACGGGCAGCACACCGGCCTGGCGCAGGGCTACACGCCGTGGTTCGGCTCTTTCCGGCCCACCGAAACGCAGTGGGCCGGACTCGGCTCGGCACCGCAGGGCGGGATCGTCTCCACCGCGATAGACCTCGCGCGCTACCTTCAGATGATGATGAACGGGGAGGACGATGTCCTCAGCGCAGCGGGCAAGGCGCGGATGCTCGAACCGGCAAGCGACGTCTCGCCCGGCTACGGCTTTGGCTGGATGCTCGATGCAGACGAAGGGAGCGCCTACCACACGGGGATGAGCCCCGGGTTCGAAACCATCGCGGCCATGCTGCCCGCACAGCGGCGCGGCGTGGTGGTGCTGACCAACGGCACCAGCGGGATGGGCTTTGCCGAAACGACCGATCTGCGCTTCGGCCTGGTCGCACGCGCGCTCGACCTGCCGCAAGGGGCGGACACCGGCAGCACGCTGCGCAAGGTCAATTTCCTCGCGCTGGCAGCCGCGCCTGTCGTTCTGGTGCTGGCAATGATCTGGGCGTGGATCCGGCGCGAACCATTGAGCGCGAAGCGATCCACCGCGTTCGGCCTGTTCAGCCTGTGGTTGCCACTGCTTGCAATGGCGGCGGTGGCATGGGTTTGCGTCGTTCTGATCCCGCAGATGTTCGGCGTGCCGATTTCGACGCTCGGCCTGTTCCAGCCGGATATGACGCTGCTGCTGAAGGCGACGGCTGTGCTGGGTGTGCTGTGGGCGGTCGTCAGGCTGGCGATCGCCTACGGTCGAACGCGCCCGACATGAGATTGCCGGCGCGCGAAGACGGACCGCGCGTTACTCGAACGGTCCTTTGAAAATGAAGTAAGCCCCCGCCCCGACCAGCAGGAAGCCGACGCCGGTGTTCCATGTCGGCCTTTCGCCGAACAGCACCCAGGCGACGATGACGAACCCGGTGAGCGAAAACACTTCGGTGATCGTCTTGAGCTGCGCCAGCGAATAGGCCTGCGCGCCGATCCGGTTGGCAGGCACGGCGAGCGCATATTCGAAGAACGCCAGCCCCCAGCTCGCCAGCACCGCGATCCACAAGGCGCGCTCGGGCGCCTTGAGGTGCGCGTACCACGCGGTGTTCATCACGAGGTTGGAAAGGGCGAGCAGGCCGATCGGCGCGAGGTAGACGAGACGATAGGGCACTGTCTGCTCTCCCTTATCGATCGGACGGTGGCGTCAGAACCCTACGGGCCCGTCCAGCTCCTTCACGTTCCACGGAAGGCCGTGTTCGCCCAACATGTCCATGAAGGGGTCGGGATCGAACTGCTCCATGTTGAACACGCCGTCGCCATCCCATGTGCCCTGCACCATCATCGCGCTGCCGATCATCGCGGGTACGCCGGTGGTATAGCTGACCGCCTGGTTGCCGGTTTCCTCGTATGCCGCTTCGTGCGAGCAGATATTGTTGATGTAGAACGTCTTCTCACCCGATCCGTCGAGCGCTTCGCCGGTCGCGATGACGCCGATATTGGTCTTGCCCTTGGTGGTCTCACCCAGCGTTTCGGGTTTGGGCAGCACGGCGGCGAGGAACTGCAGCGGGATGATGTCGCGGCCCTGGTACTTGACCGGCTCGATGCTGGTCATGCCGACATTCTGCAGCACGGTCAGGTGCTTGATGTACTCGTCGCCGAAGGTCATCCAGAAGCGCGCACGCTCCAGCTCGGGCACGAACCTGGCGAGGCTTTCCAGCTCCTCATGGTACATCATGTACATGTTCTTGGGCCCGACTTCCTCGAAGTCGAACTCGACCTTTTTGCCCATCGCCGGAGTCTCGACGAACTGGCCGTTTTCCCAGTGGCGCGCGGGCGCAGTCACTTCGCGGATGTTGATTTCCGGGTTGAAATTGGTCGCGAAGGCCTGCCCGTGATCGCCGCCATTGCAGTCGAGAATGTCGAGCTGGCGGATGGTCTTGAGCTTGTGCTTCTTGAGCCACATCGTGAACACGGATGTCACGCCCGGATCGAAGCCCGAGCCGAGCAGCGCGGTCAGCCCGGCATCCTTGAAGCGGTCCTGATAGGCCCACTGCCAGTGATATTCGAACTTCGCCTCGTCCTTGGGCTCGTAATTCGCGGTGTCGAGGTAATCGACGCCCGCCTCGAGGCAGGCATCCATGATCGGCAGGTCCTGATAGGGAAGCGCAAGGTTCACCACCAGCTTGGGTCCGATCTTGCGGATCAGGTTGACCATCGCGGGCACTTCTTCCGCATCGATCTCGTAGGTCGAAATCTCCACGCCCGTGCGGTCCTTCACCGAAGCGGCGATCGCATCGCACTTCGACTTGGTGCGGCTGGCGAGATGGATGTCGCTGAAGATGTCCTTGTTCATCGCCATCTTGTGGACGCAGACCGAGCTGACGCCCCCCGCCCCGATCACCAGTACCTTTGCCATGTGAGTTCTCCGTATTCGAATCTTTGTGCGCGCCCTTACCCAAACGGACGCGCCGGTCCAAATGATCCGGGCAGCACTTCGTCGAAGGACGCTTTCCTAATGCCCCGGCATGGTTTTATGGCACCGACGCATGAGGTCGGCCGTTGAGGCAACTGAATCGACACCCCTTCAAGGAAGATGATCATGCCTGCGACCGACAATGCCATCGCCAATTCCGGTACCTTCACGCTGGGCGACCGAACCGTGCATCGCATGGGCTACGGCGCGATGCAGCTTGCCGGGCCGCACGTGTTCGGCCCGCCGAAGGACCGCGCTGGCGCGATCGCCGTGCTGAAGGAAGCGATGGAACTGGGTATCGATCATATCGACACCAGCGATTTCTACGGCCCGCACGTCACCAACCGGATCATTCGCGAAGCGCTCGCCCCCTATCCCGATCGCCTCACCATCGTCACCAAACTGGGCGCGAAGCGGGACGACGAAGGAGCGTGGCTGCCCTGGAACGACCCCGAGGCGCTGGAGCAGGGCCTGCGCGACAATCTGGAGAACCTGGGACTGGAGGCGATGGAAGTCGTCAACGTGCGCATTATGGGTTCGGGTGAGGGAGGCATCGAGCCGACCGGGGAAAGCATCGCCCGCTTCGTAGAACCGGTGGCCCGGCTTCAGCAGCAGGGGCTGGTGCGGCACATAGGAGTCAGCACCGTCACCCGCTCGCAGGTCGAGGAGGCGCGCGGCATCTGCCCGATCGTGTGCGTGCAGAACATGTACAACCTCGCCAACCGCAACGACGACGAGCTGATCGACTGGCTCGCGGACGAAGGCATCGCCTACGTTCCCTATTTCCCCCTCGGCGGCTTCGATCCGCTTCAGTCGAAAGCGCTGGACGAAGTTGCGAGCGATCTCGGCGCTACCTCCATGCAGGTCGCGCTCGCATGGCTCTTGCAGCGCTCCCCCAACATCCTGCTGATCCCCGGCACAAGTTCGGTCGAGCACTTGCGCCAGAACGTTGCCGCCGCCAATCTCGAGCTGCCCGCTGAAGCGATCGAGAAGCTCGACGGGATCGGCGGATGAGGAGCACCGTTTTTTTCGCCCCTGGACACTGTGTCAGGTGTGTCAGGGAGAACATCCTTTGACCCGCCAGCCGACCCGCGAAGGCGTGCTCGCCGCCGCGCGCAGCATTGCGCAGATCCTGCCGCCCACCCCGCTGTTGCCGGTCGAGATCGGCGGCGTGCGCTGCTGGGTGAAGGCTGAGACCCTGCAACCGATCGGCGCGTTCAAGATCCGTGGCGGCTGGTGGCGGCTATCCTGCCTCAGCGAGGAAGAGCGCGCGCGCGGCGTGGTCGCGGTCTCCAGCGGCAATCACGCTCAGGGCGTGGCGTGGGCGGCGAGAAAGCTGGGCATCAAGGCCGCGATCGTCATGCCGCGCAATGCGCCCAAGGTGAAGCTGGACGCGACCGAGGCGCTGGGCGCGGAGATCATCCTCTACGACCGAGCCCCAAAAGATCAGGGTGGCGAGGACCGCGACGAGGTCGCCGCTCGCGAGATCGACAAACGCGGTGCGGTGCTGGTCCACGCCTTTGCCGATCCGTGGGTGATCGAAGGCCAGGGCACCGCCGGAATCGAGTTTACCGCGCAGTTGGCCAAGCAACCGCCGCTGATCCTCGCCTGTTGCGGCGGCGGTGGACTGACCGCAGGGCTCGCCCTCGCCTGCCCGGACAGCGCGGTGGTCCCGGTCGAACCCGAAGGATGGGACATGGTCGGCCAGGCACTGGCAAAGGGAGAGATCGTACAGGTCGCGCCCGATGCGCCCGAGACGATCTGCGACGCGCTCCAGCCGCCTGCGACCAAGCCGATCAATCTCGCCGTGCTGCAAGGCCGCGCACAGCCCGGCGTCACCGTGAGCGACGAAGAGGTGCGCACCGCCCAGCGCTTTGCCTTCGCCAAACTGGGCCTCGTCGTGGAGCCCGGCGGTGCAGCGGCCCTTGCGGCAGCCCTTGCCGGTAAGCTAGCGCTGAAAGACGATACCGTCATCATGCTGACCGGACGCAATGTCGACCCCACGGCCTACGCCGCGACCATTGCACCCGACCCAGCCTGAACACCGCAACCGGAGACTACCCCCCATGGCGCAAGCCGAAGCCCACATCATCGACCGTTCTGTGGTCCGCAAGAGCTCGGGCCTGAAGGACACTCTGCTCGACAAGGCCTTTGCGACTGCCTTTCGCGGTCTGGTCTACGCCCAGATTTGGGAAGACCCGGTGGTCGACATGGAAGGGCTCCAGATCAACGAAGACAGCCGCGTTCTCTGCATCGCCAGCGGCAGCTGTAACGCGCTGAGCTATCTCACCGCAAACCCCGCCGCGATCACCGCGGTCGATCTCAACCGGGCGCACATCGCGCTGGGCCGCCTGAAGATCGCCGCGATCAACGCGCTGCCCAATTACGACCTGTTCCGCCGCTTCTTCGCGCATTCCGATTACAAGGAAAACGTGGCGATCTACGAAGACCGGATCGCCCCGCTGCTCGACGCGGAAAGCCGCAAGTACTGGGAAGGCCGCGACATTCGCGGCCGCCGCCGGATCACGCAGTTCCAGCGCGGCATCTACAAGCAGGGCCTGCTCGGCAACTTCATCGGCATGGCCCACCTGTTCGCCAAGCTTTACGGCGTGGACCTGCGCAAGGTTCTGGAAGCGCCCACGGTGGAAGAACAGCGCGAGGTGTTCGAGAGCGAGCTGGCGCCGGTGTTCGACAAGAAGTTCGTCCGCTGGGTGACCAACCAGCCCGCCTCGCTGTTCGGCCTCGGAATTCCGCCCGCACAGTACGATGCACTGGCGGGTGACGAGAAGATGGCCGAAGTGCTGCGCAAGCGGCTCGAAAAGCTGGCCTGCGATTTCGACGTGAAGGACAACTACTTCGCGTGGCAGGCCTTCAACCGCGGGTACTCGAAGGACGAGGACGCTCCGCTGCCGCCCTACCTCCAGCGCGAGCATTACGCGGACTTGCGCGAACGGGTCGCGAAGCTGAGCGTGCAGCGCGCCAACCTCTCCGAATTCCTCTCCTCGCAACCCGCGATGAGCCTCGACCGCTACGTGTTCCTCGATGCGCAAGACTGGATGGACGACAACCAGCTGACCGACCTGTGGCGCGAAGTGACCCGCACCGCCCGCAAGGGAGCGCGCGTGCTGTTCCGCACCGCTGCCGAGCCGAGCCTGCTGCCGGGCCGCGTGCCGAACGAGATCCTCGATCAGTGGACCTATCACGAGGAGCTGTCGAAGGACCTGACCCAGCGCGATCGCAGCTCGATCTACGGCGGCGTCCACCTTTACGAGCTGGCCTGATGGGCGGCGAACCCGGTCAGGTGCGCGACCATGCGGCGCTGATGGATTCGATCTATCGGGGCCAGAAGTACATCTACGACATCACGCGCAAGTACTACCTGTTCGGGCGCGACGACCTGATCCGGGGGCTCGACTGCCAGCCGGGCGACGGCGTGTTGGAAATCGCCTGCGGCACGGGGCGCAACCTTGCCAAGTTGCAGCAGGCCTATCCCGGCACCCGGCTGTTCGGGATCGATATTTCGGCCGAGATGCTCAAGAGCGCGCAGGGCAAGCTCGGCACTAAGGCGATCCTCGCGCCGGCCGACGCGCGCCAGTTCGATGCGCGCGCTATGCTGGGCCGCCCCACGTTCGAGCGGGTGATCCTGTCCTATTCGATCTCGATGATTCCCGATTGGGAGCGCGCGCTGCGCCATGCCGCGACGCTGGTCGCGCCGGGCGGATCGCTGCACGTGGTCGACTTCGGCAGCTACAGCGCGCGCGACACGCTGGGTGCGCGGATTTTGAAGTGGTGGCTCAAGCAGTTCCACGTCGCCCCCCGGCTCAACCTGCCCGATGTCGCTGCCGAAGTGGCTGCACAGCCCGGCTGGCGGCGCGAAGGGCGCGACGGGATGGGCGGCTATTACCGGCTGGAGCGGCTCTATCGCGACGAGGGCAACGCAGATTGACGCGACAGGCCTGCAAATGTAGGTTTTGATCGAAAACTGATTAAAGGGAGGGGAAGAATGCAGGCCCAAATGCTCGCACCGACAGCGGTGCTCGTCGCATGGTCACTGGTCATGATGCTCTGGATGGCACTGACACGCCTGCCCGCCATGGCGAAAGTCGGCGGCGGACTGAAGAATGCGCCGCGCGGCGGGCGCGGACAGAACCTCGAAGGCGTCCTCCCCGACAAGATCAACTGGAAAGCGCACAACTACGCGCACCTGATGGAACAGCCCACGCTGTTCTACGCCACCGTCATCATCCTCGCGATCCTTGCCCCCAGCCCGCTCGCGGTGCTGCTGGCGTGGATCTATGTCGGTCTGCGGATCGTCCATTCGGTCTGGCAGGCGATGGTCAACATCGTTTCGGTTCGTTTCCTGCTGTTCCTCGCCTACAGCCTCGCCCTGATCGCGCTCGCAATCTTGGCGCTCATCGCAACTCTGGGAGGCCCCGCATGATCGGAATGGATATCCTGCAACCCCTCGTCGTCCTGATGATCTGGACCATGATCGTCTGGGTATGGATGTATGCGACACGCATTCCGGCGATGCAGGCGCACAAGGATATCGACACGGCCAAGCTGGTCGGCGGTACCGGGAAGGACCTCGACTCGCTGCTGCCGGCGCGGGTTCAGTGGAAGGCGCACAACTACAATCATCTGCACGAACAGCCGACGGTGTTCTACGCCGTGGGCATCGTGCTAGCGATCGTGGGTGCGGGAGACGGCATTCCGGCGCTGCTCGCGTGGATCTACACCGGCCTGCGGATCATCCACACGATCGTGCAGGTGACCGCGAACCGGGTGATGGTGCGCTTCGTGCTGTTTGCGATTTCCAGTGTCGTGTTGATGGGCCTGATCGGGTTCGCAGCGGCGCGGGTGTTTGGCGGCTGATACGGTAAAACACCCGCCATCTCCCCTCCCCGTGGGGAGGGGCCGGGGGGTGGGGGTTCGACGCTGATGGCAAGGCAAGCCCAAGCCATAATCGCCGTACACCCCCACCCGACCTCCCCCTCAAGGGGGAGGAGTTCTCGGCTACTCTGCCGCTTCGGCTTCCTCGACGTGGCCGTCCAGCTCGATCTCGAGGCCCGACAGGAACCGCTCGGCGTCGAGCGCGGCCATGCAGCCTGTGCCAGCCGCCGTCACCGCCTGGCGATAGGTGTGGTCCATCACGTCGCCGCACGCGAACACGCCGGGGATCTCGGTCCGCGGAGTGCCCGGCTCGACGATCAGGTAGCCGCCATCGTCGGTCGGCAGCTGGCCGGTGAAAAGCTCGGTCGCGGGCGCATGGCCGATGGCGACGAAAGCCCCGTCGACTTCGAGCGTGCTCTCCTCGCCGGTCTGCGTGTCCTTGAGGACGAGGTGATGCAACGCCCCGTTCTCGCCCGCCACGAACCGCTCGACCGCCTTGTTCCACAGCGGGGTGATCTTGTCGGACTTGAACAGACGTTCCTGCAGGATCTTCTCGGACCGCAGTTCGTCGCGTCGGTGGATCAGCGTCACGTCGTCCGAATGGTTGGTGAGGTACAGCGCTTCTTCAACAGCCGTGTTGCCGCCGCCGATCACCGCGACCTTCTTGCCGCGGAAGAAGAACCCGTCGCAGGTCGCGCAGGCCGACACGCCCTTGCCGCCCAGTTCCTGCTCGCCCGGCACGCCGAGCCACTTGGCCGAGGCACCGGTCGCGATCACCACGGTATCGCCGATATACTCGTCACCGCTGTCGCCCACCGCGCGGAACGGAGAGCCATTCTTGAGGTCGATCTCGACGATCGTGTCCCAATGCATCCGCGTGCCGACATGCTCAGCCTGCGCGCGCATCTGCTCCATCAGCCACGGGCCCTGGATCACGTCGGCAAAGCCGGGGTAGTTCTCGACATCGGTGGTGATGGTCAGCTGCCCGCCGGGTTGCAGGCCTTGGACCATGACCGGCTCCAGCATCGCGCGCGCGCCATAGATGGCTGCGCTGTAGCCCGCCGGGCCGGAACCGATGATGAGCATCTTGGTGCGGTGCGTCGCCATGTGCGAAGCTCTCCTGTCCGTCTAAAGTCTTGCTGCGAATATGGGGATGATGGCGTCCGGAGTCACGCCACGAAGCGGTCGTTCAACCGCTCGCGCAGCGGGTCATCCACACCAATCGCCTGCGTGAGGAACGCGTCGAGCGACCCCCAGCGCTGGTCCACCGTCCCGAAGAAGCGATCGAAATAGCTCTCGCGAACCTGCATCAGCGCGTCGATCGTCGGCCGGTCGAGCGGACCGAGCCGCGCTTCGATCCCCGGCAGCGACTGCCTTTCGAGGATGTCGTAGGTCGGAGCATCATTGGTCCGCAGAAATTCGGTGACCATGTCCGCACGCGACACGCCGAGGATATGGTGCAGCAGCGCAGCGGCGATTCCGGTGCGGTCCTTGCCCGCGAAGCAATGCACCAGGCTCGCCCCGTCGCGTTCCGCCAGAGCGCGCAGGTACTGGCCGAAGATCACCTGCATCGCCGGGTTCTCGGGCATCCGGGTGTAGAGGCTCAGCATCCGCTCCTGCGCGGTCTCCGGCGTAAGCTCGCGCTTCTCCTGCGGCACGTGCGGCGGGCTGGAGCTGGTCTCGCCATCGTAGAACACGACCTCGCCGTCCCACAGGTCCGGGCGGCGGCAGGGGTGTCGTTCGCGCTCCCCATTGCCGCGCAGGTCTATCACTGTGCGGATGCCAAGATCGGCGAAGGTCTGAAGGTCGGAATCGCTCGCCTCGACATGCTGGCCCGAGCGGTAGAGCAGACCGGTTCGAACGCGCGCGCCACCCTGCGTGGGATAGCCGCCGTAGTCGCGGAAATTGTGGATGCCTTCGGTGGCGAGGAAGGTGGGGCCGGAATCGTTCATGACCGCGCAGGTGGCAGCCGCCCCGCCCCGGCGCAACCGCGAAAGGTCGATTGCAAAGAGCAACCCTTGCCAAAATCGACTCCATGCCCGAACCAAGCGCCAAACGAATTGGGAAAGAGGACCCGCACGCCATGGCCGATTACAACACCATCCGCGTCGACCAGACCGGCAGCGTCGTGACCCTGACGCTGAACAAGCCCGACAAGATGAACGCGATGGGCCCCGAAATGGTGGGCGAGATGCTCAAGGCGTTCGACACGCTGCCCGGCATGGGCGCACGCGCGCTCCTCATCACGGGCGAAGGGCGCGGGTTCAGCTCGGGCGCGGATCTGAGCGCGCGCCAGTTCGACGGCGGCAAGCCGGGCGATGCCTCGCGCCGGAGCCTGCAAACCTCCTTCAACCCGCTGATGCTGGCGCTCGCCGGGCTCGACATTCCGGTGGTCACCGCCGTCAACGGCGCGGCGGCGGGGATCGGCTGCACGCTGGCGCTGTCGGGCGACCTGATCGTGGCGGCAAAGTCCTCCTACCTCCTGCAAGCCTTCGTCAATATCGGACTGGTCCCCGATGGCGGCGCGACCTGGGTGCTACCAAAGGCGGCAGGTATTCCGGCGGCAATGGAAGCAATGCTGCTGGGCGAGCGCATCCCGGCGGAGCGCGCCTACGAGCTGGGCATGGTCAACCGCTGCGTCGAAGACGAGGCGCTGATGGACGAGGCACGCGCGCTCGCCGAGCGGCTGGCGAACGGCCCGACCGTGGCGATGGGGCAGATCCGCCGCCTCGTCCGCAACGCGCAATCGCAGAGCCTCTCCGACGCGATGAACGCCGAAGCCGAAGCGCAGCGGATCGCGGGCAACAGCGAGGATTTCGTCGAAGGCGTGCAAGCCTTCCTCGGCAAGCGTGAGGCGGCGTTCAAGGGGCGGTAGTGCACGGCGGTCCCAACCATGTACCGCTCGCCCTGAGCCTGTCGAAGGGCTGCACTTTCTTCGGCCACGGACTTGCAAAAGGAAATGCAGTGCTTCGACAAGCTCAGCACGAACGGGACGCTTGCGGGGGATGTGGAAGGTTTTCCTACTCTGCCCTCATCCGCTAGCTTCCAAGCGGCTCTTTCTCTCCATCCGCCCTCTCCGAGATTCGCGCCGCAATCCAGCGGTCGACGCGCCCACTATCGCACCCGTTACCGCCCGGAGCTTTTTGCCCCCAGGACACTGTGTCAGGTGTGTCTGCGCCCTACACGCGCGCCTGTGCGAGCAGACCGCGCGCCTGCTTGAGGTGCGGGATGTCGACCATTTCGCCGTCGAGTTGCAGCGCGCCCGAATCGGGGTTGGCTTCGAACAGCGCGACGATCCGGCGCGCGCGTTCCAGCTCTTCCTCGGACGGGGTGAAGGCGCGGTTGATCGGTTCCACCTGCGCAGGATGGATCGCCATCATCCCCCGAAAACCCAAGGTCCGGGCATCGGCGGGCACCTTGGCCATCCGCTCTTCGTCGCGAAAATTGGGGTCGATCGTCTCGATCGGCGCGACTCCGGCCGCGTTGGCCCCTGCAAGACACAGCGTTCGCGCGAGCGCAAACGGAGCGAGCAAATTGCCGTCCGCATCGCGGTTGGCCGCCGATCCGAACGCTGCGGCAAGGTCTTCCGCGCCCCATGTCAGCGCGTCGAGCCGGGGCACGCCCGCATAATCGCCCAGCCTGAACAGCGCCGGCGCAGTTTCGGTCGCGACCACGATCAGGCGGATACTCTCCGCCTCCAGCCCGGCCGCCGCCTCCAGCGCAGTCAGGTAATGGCCCAGCAGCCGCGCCTCGTCGGGCGTCGCCTTGGGCAGCATGATCCCGTCGGGCCGGTGCTGCACCACCGCAACAAGGTCCTGCATGGCATCGGGCGTGTCGAGCGGATTGATCCGCACCCACAGCGGCTTCGAGCGAGCGCCCTGCCCCAGCGCCTGCGCCACGTGTTCGCGCGCACCCGGCTTTGCGCTCGGCGCGACCGAGTCTTCCAGGTCGAGGATGATGAGGTCCGCCTCGCCCGCCAACGCCTTCTCCAGCTTGCGCTCGGAATCGCCGGGCACGAACAGGAGCGAGCGCGCGGTCCACGGCCTGACGTTGGTGGCGGCGTTGAAAACGGAGTTGCTGGTCGCTGTCATGCCGCGGGTCTAGCGCCCGTGCCGCGATCCCGCCAGCCGTCTTGCCCGGTTCGCCTCAGTTGCTCGCGCACCGTACACTGATGTCGCGCGCTATGGCCTTGCGCTGTCGCGGATGCGCGCGGTCGGCGCTTTCCCAGTCGACCTGGTAATCGATCGATTCGTAGATCGTGGTGCGCGGCGTCCATGAATCGGCGCAGGCCATCCGTGCGGCCATCTCGACCTTCGCAGCCAGCTCTCGCCGGGCGTCGCCGGTATCGTCGAAAAAGCCGCTCTCCACGCCCCGCTCTACCCTGACGAGGATCGCACTCGCGCGGTCCTGAGCCATGGCCGGTCCCGCAGCTAGCGCGAGACATACGATTGTCGGCAAAATTCGCGTCATCATCCCTGGTCCCCCAAGCGCGGCGGGATGAGCCGCGCGGTGGAAATGTCGCAATTTCATCACAGAGCGTCAAGTCGATCGCGAAAGCTGCCCATCTGTGGGACCGCTACCGCGCGATCGCGCAGGAAAACCTCTCGTTCATTCGAAAAAGCACCGGTGTTGCATCCCGGGCACGAGCCTTCCGGGACCCGCACGACGGCGCGCTAACCGATTGAACCAACGCGCAAAGCCCCGCCGACCCACGCGCCACCGATGGCCCGACCCGCGACCGCTGCGACGAGAGTCTCCGAAATGCCATCAATCCGTCTCTTTCTCGCAACCAAGCGCGGATAGCCGCCCGCCGCATCGGGATTGAACACAGGGAAAGTTCCACATGACCAGTATGCGTTTCGTCACACGGGTTGGCCTTCTTGCGCTGTCCACCGCCCTCGCCGCTCCGGCGCTTGCGGGCGAAGTCGTCGGTACGGTGACGGGGGATAACGATACCGTGACCCTACGCGCCGCCGAAGTGCGGATCGTCGAGCTCAACCGCGTCGCAACGACCAGTGGGGATGGCTCGTTCGTCTTCGGCGATGTGCCTGCGGGCGAATACACCATCGAGGCCAGCTACGTCGGCGCGGAGACCGCTAGCCAGACGATCAACGTCCCCGAGACGGGCGAGGTCAATGTGACGCTGACCCTCCTGTCCAATCAGGGCGAAACGATCGTCGTCATCGGCCAGCGCGCCAATCTGGCCAGCTCGCTCAACCGCAAGCGCGCGGCTGACGGCATCAGCGATGTGCTGACCCGTGACGCGATCGGCCAGTTCCCCGATCAGAACGTGGCGGAAAGCCTGCGTCGCCTTCCCGGCGTCAACGTGCTGAACGATCAGGGCGAAGGCCGCTTCGTGAGTGTGCGCGGCCTCGACCCCGAGCTCAATTCGAGCTCGCTCAACGGGGTGCGCCTGCCCTCGCCCGAAAGCGACGTGCGTTCGGTCGCGCTCGACGTGATTTCGAGCGACATCATCGAATCGATCGAGGTCAAGAAATCGCTGACCCCCGATATGGACGCCGACACGATCGGTGCTTCGGTAGAGATCAACACGACCAGCGCGTTCGACCGCAAGAAAGACCTGCTCTCGGTCAAGCTGGAAGGCAGCTACAACGACTATGTCGGCAAGGTAACGCCCAAGGGCAGCATCGACTTCGCCACCCGCATCGGCGACGACTTCGGCATCTCGGGCGGCATTTCGTACTACAAGCGCGAATTCGAAACCGACAATATCGAAGCGGCTGACTGGAACGAGGCGGGCGGCGTCGCTTTCGCCGAAGAGGTCGAATATCGCGACTACGACGTGACGCGCGAACGCATCAGCGGCACGCTCAACGCCGATGGCCGTCTGTCGGATTTCACCAAGATCTTCGTGCGCGGCACCTTCAGCCAGTTCGACGATCACGAATATCGCCGTCGCACCACGCTGATCTTCGACGAAGATCCCGCGAGCGGCACGGCCGACAGCGCGTTCTTCACCGACGCCGACGGCCGCATCGAGGTTCGCCGCGACCTGAAGGACCGGTTCGAACGCCAGCAGATCGCATCGCAGCAGATCGGGATCGAACACGATGATGGCGTGTGGAAAGCCCACCTGTCGGGCAGCTGGGCGAAGTCGAGCGAGCGCGAGAACTTCTCGATCGATCCGATCCGCTTCCGCTCGCGCTTCGACGGCGATGGCGTCGATGTGACGATGGATTACAGCGACGACCGCGTCCCGCTCTACAGTGTCTCCGGCAACACGGCCGATTTTTTCGATCCGGCCAACTACAAGTTCAACCGGCTCGAGCTGACCACGCTTTCCGACAGTGTCGACGAAGAATACGCGGTCAAGGGTGACCTGGGCCGGTCCTTCGCCATGGCCGGCGGCGAGTTCGCTCTTCAGGGCGGCTTCAAGGGCCGCTGGCGCGACAAGAGCTACAACTTCACCGGGGTCTATTACGGCGACTACAACGGCACGCTCGACGCAGGTACGCTGCTGGGTGAGCAGACCTATCGCCTGACCGATATCGGGCCTGTGCTCGACAAGTACTCGGCGGCAGAGTTCTTCCTCGCCAATCGCGCCAATTTCGAAGTCGATCAGTACGAAACCGACCTGCTTTCGCTGCCGAGCGACTACAGCGCAGAGGAAGACATCCTCGCCGGTTATGGCCTCGCGCGTTACGACAGCGATACGCTGCGGGTGATCGGCGGGGTTCGCGTCGAGGACACGCAGACCACGCTCAACGGTCAGCTTGTCGTCGACGATGGTAACGACGTGACCGACGTGATCCCGGTGTCGTTCGATCGCGGCTACACAGACTGGCTGCCCAGCCTGACGATCCGCTTCGAACCGAAGGACAACCTCGTGGTCCGCGCAGCAGGCTACAAGAGCCTGGTCCGTCCGAAGCTGTCGAAGCTCGCGCCGATCTATACGATCAACGAAGACCTCGAGGCAGAGTTCGGCAACCCCGATCTGCTGCCGTACCGCGCGTGGAACGCCGATGCCTCCGTCGAATACTACTTCGACAGCAAGGGTGCGGTGACGCTGGGCGCGTTCTACAAGTCGATCGACAATTTCATCGTCGACCAGACCCTGGCCACACCAGGCACGTTCCAGGGCGTCGACTACGACGAGCTGACCCGCGCCATCAATGGTGACACGGCGACGGTGTTCGGGATCGAAGCCAGCTACAGCCAGGTGATGACCTTCCTGCCCGGACCGCTGAGCGGCCTCCTGCTGCAGCTCAACTACACCTACACCGATGCAACCGGCACGGTGCTGAACGACGGCGACATCGACGACCCGCGCGAGATCACGCTTCCGGCTGCGTCCAAGCACACCGGCAACATCGTAATCGGATACGAAAAGGGCCCGATCGATCTGCGCGCTGCGGGCACCTATCGCAGCAAATATCTCGACGAGCTGGGCGGCGATCCGACCGAAGATCGCTACGTAGACAACCACTTCCAGATCGACCTGTCGGCCAAGTACAAGCTGACCGACGGGATCCGGCTGTTCGCGGAGTGGATCAACGTCAACAACGCCAAGTACTTCGCCTACCAGAATTTCGACAGCCGCAAGCGCCTGCTCCAGTACGAAGAGTACGGCCCGACGGTGAAGTTCGGCGCGAAGGTCAACTTCTGATGGACAAGCGCTTTACCCTACTCGCCACCGCCAGCCTCGCGCTGGCGGTGGGGGGCTGTGCCAGCGTTCCCCCAATGGGCGATCCGGCGGTTTCGGTGTACGCGACCGCCGAGACTGCTCCGGTGGGGACAGCGAACGAGGACGCTGCGGACGACCCTGCCATCTGGCGCAATCCGGCGGACCCGTCGAAAAGCCTGATCGTCAGCACTGACAAGAAGGGCGGCCTCTACGTCTACAACCTGAAGGGCGAACAACTGGCGTTCATGCCGGCACCCGGCCTCAACAATGTCGACCTGGTTGAGATGTCGGACGGCGGAATACTGGTCCTTGCCAGCGACCGCCAGGATCTTGCCACTGCCCACATCCAGCTGGCGATGCTCGATCCGACCACAGGCAAGCTGACTGCCGGGAACCGCGTAAGCGTCGGCCCCGGAGAAGGATACGGCATCTGCGCCGGTCCGATCTCCGATGAGGGCGCACTGGATGTGTATTCCGCGCCGAAGGAGGGTGTCATCTATCGCACCAGACTAACTGTCAGGCCGGATCGCGTGTCTTCCAAGACCGAGACTCTTGCCACGGTGCCCTCGCAGCCCGAAGGCTGCGTCGTCGATCCGCGCACGGGCACGCTTTACGTAGGCGAGGAAGCTGCAGGCATCTGGGCGATCGACACGGCCAGCGGAACCAAAAAGCTGGTCGCGCCGACGAATACGGGGATGCTTGTGCCCGATCTCGAAGGTCTGGCACTGGCCCCCGAAGGCAAGGACGGCGGTTATCTGTTGGCCTCCAGCCAGGGCGACAACGCCTACGCCGTCTACCGTCTGCCCGGGATCGAACCCGTCGGCCGCTTCCGCATCGCGAAGGGCGCATTCGGTTCGACCGAGGAAACCGACGGTATCGAGCTGGACAATCGCAGCTTCGGGCCGGACTATCCGCAAGGCCTGTTCATTGCGCAGGACGGCATCAATTCTCCGCACGCGCAGAACTTCAAACTCGTGTCCTGGGGCGCGATCCTGAAGGCGCTCGGCGAAGAGTAAAAGCGTCTTATCTTGGCGGGAGCGATCGAGCGAAAACTGCCCGATCGTTCCCCAGCTAACCCAACAAATTCTATCCCTTGCAGCACGGATACTTGGACGCATCCCCGCGCCCGGCTGTTGACGTTTGGCCATGTCTGACCGAGACGCCCCCTCGCGTGTCGATCGGCGCGCTCCATCCGGGGTCGCTCGTGGCACCGTCAGGCTTGCGACCCGTTTAAAATCTGACAGGGTTCAACCCGCCACACCGATCCCTGGCGTCAGCAGTCCGCGAGTTTGCCCGCAATGAGTTCATCGCTAACCCACCTCCAGCGCCTTGAGGCAGAGGCGATCCACATCATGCGTGAGGTCGTGTCCGAAGCCGAAAAGCCTGTGATGCTCTATTCGATCGGCAAGGATAGCGCGGTGATGCTGCACGTGGCGAAGAAGGCGTTCTACCCCTCGCCCCCACCGTTCCCGCTGCTCCACGTCGATACGACCTGGAAGTTCAAGGCGATGTACGACCTGCGCGAAAAGAGCGCGGCCGATGCCGGGATGGAACTGCTGGTCTACCAGAACCCTGAGGCCAAAGAGATGGGGATCAACCCCTTCGACCACGGCCCGCTCCATACCGACATGTGGAAGACGCAGGGGCTCAAGCAGGCGCTCGACAAGTACGGCTTCGACGCGGCCTTCGGCGGCGCACGCCGCGACGAGGAAAAGAGTCGCGCGAAAGAGCGTATCTTCTCGTTCCGCACCGCGACGCATGGGTGGGACCCGAAGAGCCAGCGGCCCGAGCTGTGGAACCTCTACAACGCCCGCAAGAAGAAGGGCGAAAGCATCCGCGTGTTCCCCCTCTCCAACTGGACCGAGCTCGACATCTGGCAGTACATCCATCTCGAGAATATCGAGATCGTGCCGCTCTACTATTCCGCGAAGCGCCCCACTTTCGAGTACGAAGGGGGCCTGTTCATGGCCGACGATATCGAACGGCTGGAAAAGGTGATGGGCAAGCGGCCCGACATCGTCGAGCGCTCGATCCGCTTCCGCACGCTCGGCTGCTTCCCGCTGACCGGCGCGGTGGAGAGCGAGGCGGTGACGCTGCCGGAAATCATCCAAGAAATGCTGCTGACCACCACATCGGAACGCCAGGGCCGCGTGATCGACCGGGATTCGGGCGACGCGTCGATGGAGAAGAAGAAGCAGGAGGGCTACTTCTGATGGCGGATGACGTGATCTACCGGACCGACGCGCTGATCGCCGAGGATATCGACGCCTATCTGGAGAAGCACCAGCACAAGACGATGCTGCGCTTCATCACCTGCGGCAGCGTGGACGACGGCAAGAGCACGCTGATCGGGCGGCTGCTGTACGACAGCAAGATGATCTTCGAGGATCAGCTCGCCGCGCTCGAAAGCGACAGCAAGCGGGTGGGCACGCAGGGGCAGGAGATCGACTTCGCGCTGCTGGTCGACGGGCTTGCCGCAGAACGCGAACAGGGCATCACCATCGATGTCGCCTATCGCTTTTTCTCGACCGAGAACCGCAAGTTCATCGTCGCCGACTGCCCGGGGCACGAACAGTATACGCGCAACATGGTCACGGGCGCCTCGACCGCCGATCTGGCGGTAATCCTGATCGACGCGCGCAGGGGCGTGCTGGTGCAGACGCGCCGCCACAGCTTCCTGTGCCACCAGCTCGGCATCAAGAACTTGGTGCTGGCGGTCAACAAGATGGACCTGATCGGTTACGACCAGGCGCAGTACGACGCGATCATCGAAGCCTACCGCGCGTTTGCCGACAGCATCGGGATCGAGAACTTTACCTCGATTCCGATCTCGGGCCTCGCAGGCGACAACATCACCACCCGGTCCAACAATACGGACTGGTACGATGGCCCCACGCTTATGGAGCATCTGGAATCGGTCGAGGTGCGCTGCGACGCGAACCTTGCCGAGCCGTTCCGCATGCCGGTGCAGTGGGTAAACCGCCCCAATCTGGATTTTCGCGGCTTTTCGGGTCTGGTCGCGAGCGGTTCGCTGAAGGTCGGCGATCCGGTTCGGGTGCTGCCCTCGGGCAAGACCAGCACGGTCAGCAAGGTCGTGCTGTTCGATCAGGAAATGGAAGAGGCGAAGGCGGGCCAGTCGGTCACGATCTGCCTCGCCGACGAGATCGACTGTTCGCGCGGCAGCGTGCTCGCCGAAGCGGACAGCCCGCCCGAAGTCTCCGACCAGTTCGAGGCGACCATAGTGTGGCTCGACGACGATCCGATGCTGGCGGGGCGCGCCTACGCGATGAAGCTGGCGAGCCAGACCGTCTCCGCCACGGTCGCCGAGCCCAAGTACGAGATCAACATCAACGATCCTGGCAGCGTCGGCTCGCGGCTGGCGGCGAAGACGCTGAAGCTCAATGCCATCGGTGTCGCGGAAGTGACCACCGACAGGCCGATCGTGTTCGAACCTTACGCGCAGAACCGGGCGCTGGGCGGCTTCATCCTGATCGACAAGATCACCAACCGCACCGTCGGTGCAGGCATGCTAAACTTCAGCCTGCGGCGTGCGCAGAACGTCCACTGGCAGGCGACCACGATCGACCGCGACGAGCACGCCAACCTCAAGAACCAGAAGCCGATGGTGCTGTGGTTCACCGGGCTTTCCGGATCGGGCAAGTCGACCATCGCCAACGAGGTCGAAAAGGCGCTCAACCGGATGAACCGGCACACCTTCCTTCTCGACGGCGACAACATCCGCCACGGGCTGAACAAGGATCTGGGTTTCACCGACGCCGACCGGATCGAGAATATCCGCCGGATCGGTGAAGTCGCCAAGCTGATGGCGGATGCCGGGCTGATCGTCCTCACCGCGTTCATCAGCCCATTCCGTGCCGAAAGGCAGATGGTGCGCGACATGCTGCCCGAAGGCGAATTCATCGAAATCTTCGTCAACACTCCGCTGAAGGTTGCGGAGGAGCGCGACGTGAAGGGACTCTACAGGAAGGCGCGCGAGGGGAAGCTGAAGAATTTCACCGGAATCGACAGCCCTTACGAAGCGCCCGAGAACCCCGACATCACGGTCAATACGGTCGAGATGTCGCCGGTCGAAGCGGCAGAGCATATCGTCCGCTCTCTGGGTGCACTCAAATGACCAACTACGCGCGTGAACTCGACGATGCGCAGCTTGCTGCGTGTCTCGCAGAAGCTGCCGGACGAATCCTGCTGGACGTCCGCGGATCGGGACTGATCGATGGCAAGGCGCTGGGCAACGCGGGCGACGAGACCGCCAACCAGTTCCTGTGTCACGCGATCCGTCACCTGCGCCCCGATGACGGGCTTCTGTCCGAAGAGTGCAAGGATACCGAAGAACGGCTCTCGAAAGAGCGTGTCTGGATCATCGATCCGGTCGACGGTACCCGTGAATATGGCGAGGCGCGCGCCGACTGGGCGGTGCATGTGGCGCTAGCCATCGATGGAGTACCGAAAATCGGTGCCGTCGCTCTGCCCGGCTGCGATCTTGTGCTTCGCTCAGACGACCCGCAGCCGCTCCCAGAGCCCGCACCCCACCCCCGCCTGGTCGTCAGCCGCACGCGGCCTGCGAAGGAAGCCGTGGAAGTCGCCAAGCGGCTCGGCGGAGAACTGGTCGAGATGGGTAGCGCGGGCGCCAAGGCGATGGCCGTGGTGCGCGGCGAGGCAGAGATTTACCTGCATTCTGGCGGGCAGTATGAATGGGACAGCTGCGCACCGGTTGCAGTCGCAGCGGCGCATGGACTGCACTGTTCGCGGATCGACGGATCACCCTTGGTCTACAACCAGGCGGACACGTATATGCCCGACCTGCTGATCTGCCGCCTCGATCTGGCCGAGCGC
>Ga0098073_1000037_pt1 | contig 55362 bp, 85 predicted proteins | sample 31_taG_FD_75060 | JGI IMG/M metagenome (GOLD analysis project Ga0098073, IMG submission 75060) | Marine viral communities from the Gulf of Mexico - 31_GoM_OMZ_CsCl metaG | ecosystem: Environmental > Aquatic > Marine > Oceanic | place: Gulf of Mexico | collected 2015-07-12
ACCCGCTACGGACACGGCACTTCGTAGCGAGGAACACACAACCCCTGCGGGGTCAATCACCCTGTATTCGGGGGCGTGTAAATACCATTCATCTTTGATTCCATCGTAAGCGTATTCTTGAGAAAGGTTGTTCATCACACTCTCAATCCTTGCATCTTGCCCGACACAATTCCTATACAGGGTATTAAAAACTGCAAACAAAGCGTTCCTAAACCCGATACGAATATCTAATTCAACATGGGGGTTATTGTGAATATCATAGTATTTTAACAAAGACAAGCCCGAACCCCATGTGTAGCCTGTTTGAATAGCCGAGCGAACTGCATTTAGCGAATCATCTAGTCTATCCTTTTTGTTGTGGATTTCCTGTTCCGACTCTCCGTGGATTTTAATAATCCCAGCCATTCCATTCAACTTACCCATTCTAGCCAAGTTCTTTTTCTTATGGAATTCTGTTTCGGCCATATGAGCATCCTCAACAATCTGTTCACATCTTTGAGCAACCCTTTGGGGATTACTGGGCTGGCCGATAAATAGTGTGTTTGAGGCGTTGATAACTAGCGACTCACATTCACCCAAATGTTCAAGTCGGGCGTGGCGAATATCCTCATCCAAAGCATTAATGAAATAATGACAATCAAGGAATGTAGCCAAGTCTCCTAACTTGAGTCCAGTCCAAACAGAAATGTCCTCAGCCTTAGCAATAGAAGCGTCAATAGAACCGTTCATGCTATTTACAACAAATTGATTCAACGCAATAGGACTAATGGACTTAAGCACCAATAGTAGTGGGCGTTTATTCTCCTTTGCTAATTCTAAAACGGGTAGGATTTCTTCAAAGTCCTTTACCTCTTGGTCGCTAACCAACACAAGAGGGTTCTCCATTCGTCTTTCCTTTCCATTGACTCGTTCCAAAACATTGTGAATATACCCAGCCGACGATTCAAAACCTTTTACGATTTCTATTTCATCCTTCCCCGTATGGGAAGGTTCAACGGTAATGACACCATCCATTCCAATAGCACTAATAATTTCAGTAATTCGTAGGGCCATCTCTTCGTCATTGTTTGCACTAATCAAAGCGATAGCATAGATATTGTCAAGCGTGATTTCCGAAGCGTTGAACGAAATCTCGGATTCTAGCGTTTGCATTAACTTAGTGAACTCGCTTCTAATTAGCGTCGGGTTATACCCCTGTTCAATTAGTTTCATTCCCTCCTTAATCAAGGCATTAGCCAGCACCGATGCAGAAGTAGTCCCATCACCGGACTTTTCCTGCGCTCGCTTGCAGACCTCAATGAGTAGTTTTGCACCAACCATTTCTTCCTTTGATAGAGAAATGTTCCGAGCAATTGTGACGCCATCGTTAATAACCAATGGGGGTAAATCATCCGGTCTGTCAATAATAACAGAATTTCTTGCCGGACCCAATGTCACTCCGACTACATCGGCTACTGCTTCAATTCCTTTCACTAGCGTTTCATTTGTTTCTTCTTCGTTGTAAATCATTCTTCTACCTCCCATTTCATTGTTAAGTCGCAACAAGTCATAATGTTGACAATAGGTTGTCGGTTGCGTGGATAACAGGTTCCGCATCGTTCACATTCAGCAACCCACTTCATTCTTCCACCTCCCAACAATCGGGACAAAAATCCCCATCTATTAGGTGTTCTTGAATAAGGCTTCTACTACACAAGATGCATTCTGCCATTACTCTTCCTCCCCAACAATCGCTACGAGTTCGTGAGGAGAAACTGCTTCGTATTCCTCGCCGTTGTAGGTAAAGTGAAAACTTGTCTTGTATACCACCAAGTCCCCAACTTCCGTTTGGCTATTCTTTTCAATCACAATACCGATATTTTTAGGTTGTCCCCTAATGATACCGCTTTCCGATTGCATTTTTCTTTTCTGTATGATAATATAATCATTTTTTGTAATCATTCTTCTTCCTCCTGTTTTTTTATACATGTTTTACAATATCCCCACCTTGATAGTGTTTCCACGGGGTCGTGGTAGCACTTACCGCAGTAAGGATAATAATTCAAAGCATCACCACCGCAAACAATAACAGTGTGATAATGTTCACAATCATAACTCCGATTGCTATTTTATTCATACTATGAATGTCCTCCTTCACTTGAACTAATTCATGTATGACAGTGTTCCCAATTTCAATTAGAGTTTCCATGTCTTTTTTCATGGTATCTCTCCTCCGTTTCACTAACCGTGAGATTATCTAAATACCCCTGCGACCACACCGCTAGCGGGATATACTTAACTAAGTCTCTCATGTCCATATCCGGCATAACCAGCCAAGAACTAAACGGCACGCCCCTTGACTTCCTACTCATGCAAAATCCTCCAGTGTCGTGCGAGGTTTGACCTTCGGACGAACCTTTCTCTTTTTCTTGATACCGAGTAATTTGCATTCCCCCTCACTAAGTTTCTTCGCAACAGACTCAGCGTAGGCTTGGTTGCTTATCAACTTTTTCAAAACATAAGTCTCGTCGGCCTTGAAGCCCAACTTCAAACAGATGCTTTGGTATGGGTTCTCTTCCTTCCTCTTAGGCGGGACAATCTTCCGGTAGCCTCCATCCCAAGAATAGGCAAACAGGGCGTAGAAATAGTCCTTGTTGAGCCGATTCATTACCGATGAAACCACCATGAGTTTTTCATTCTCGGGGAAGGTGGCAATAGCCCACGATAGCAATTGCATGGGAGGTGGGGAAAAATGCACCAAGTCTCGATAGAGCCTGTCCCTGTCCTTAGTTTTGATATACACACCCATTATGCTCCAAATACTATCCTCAAACGAAACATATTTTGAGTTGTTTTTGCACAACAAAACTAGGGAGGATTGGTAGTAATTTTTAGCCCCACACATTTTTACATCACACGCGTTCAATATCGGTTTGGGAACCGACTTCTTATCATGTGAGGTTAGAACCAAATTCACACCGGCATGAATCAAATCAAGTATCTTATCTTTCTGTGGTTTGTAATTTACTTCCTCAATAATAATCGTGTAGTCCTTTGGGATAGAGAACGGGTCATCAATCGTAATATCGCTAGCGTAGTAAAAAATATTCACTCCACCCCCTGCTTCAATTGTTGCTTTTGTTGTCTTACCTGTTCCCCACTTTCCAATAAATATCTTAGGCCTCTTCCTCATCTTCATCTATCTTCACCTTAAATCTATATTTGCTGTCATCTTCTAAATGCACTTTTTCTTCAACCATTTTCATTAGGTCTTTAAATTTCATCCATCCTGTATTCTTAGAAGGCACAAAGGATGGGAATATCTCGCAGATGCGAAATATACTGTGCCTTCTTCTAATTAGTATTGTGTCCGAGCGGCGTCCTCTTTCCCTAATAATTGAATAACTAATATTTTCACTATCAAGAGTAGAACAAATAGCCTCAATCATTTTTTGTGGAGGACGGATGTATACGAAAAATCTAGGTTCCCAACCACGGGTGCTTCTCACATTTACAATGTGAAACTTACACGAGGCCGTGGTCAAAAGAATACCACTAAGTTGTTCGGTAGAATACATCATACTCCGCCCATATCGTCTATGTCAATTGTCCATAAATGGAACTTTTTGTGTCCGAAAATAAATAATCCTGCTTGGTCCTTCGGACCAATAAAAGTCTCACCGCATACCATACAATGGACACGGACAATTTCATTATACAGACGAACCGACGATTCGTCTATGATGTCAAGCACATTTCCCTCTTGGAGGGGCGAAGATTCTTCAGTTTCCCACATGTAGCCTCATATAATCTCTAAGCGTCGGGTTCCTAAAAAAGTTTTTGGTAGGAATTACCTTCTCTTCCGGATTACTAACACTAACTTCCGCTTTTTTACCTGATTCTAATTCTTTTATGAGTTTTTTAGCCTCTTTTATGTAGCGTTTTTGTGCCGCCTCATTCCAGTCGTGAAATGTAGAACACGGACTTTCCATAAAAAGACCGCAATCCTCATCCAAAAACTCCCAAATAATTGCTTCAATTAATCTAGTCCTACACTCCTCTCTTGTTTTTGGTGCTTCATCACTATCATAACTAACTGGGTAGTTTGCGTCCATATTATTCCTTCTCCTTATAATCTGGGTGATTCTTTGGTAGGCGGTGTAGGCGGCGTTCACACATGTTTTGCATATACTGAGCAATACTAGCAACGCTACTAGCCCAACGCTTTTCTGCTACTTCGTCGTTTTCGGGGACCATTTGATACTTCAAGGTCTTCAATGAATCGGCAATTAATTCCGAGTCCAACAGCGATTGAAGGATTTCATACTCACCGTGGGTTACAGTTCTAATCCTCGTCATGGCAATCACACCCACCGTTCAAATCACCCATAGCCATAATATATCCAGCGAGGGTGAAGGTTGCCATTTTAAGTTCTACGCTAAACGCCTTGTTGAACTTTTCTGCCTGCTCTGTCAAGAGCAACAACCTTTCATACAATTTTTCTAGATTCATTCGTTCACCTCATCCTGCATCTTCAAGTAGCCAAGTCGGACATCGGCAAGACCGATTCTTGAATTCTCTCCGTTTCGTTCACCAGCCGCAAGCGAAGCATATCTAATAAATTGTCTAAGGAGTTGTTCACACCTCACCTGCAATTCATTAACGGCTTCTGCCTTAAGTCCTCTTTGTGTCTCTTCCATTACTAGTCTTCTAATTTCTCTTACGCTAACCATTTTTTAAACTCTCCTTTATTGTAAAAAGTTTGGATGCCCGAGTCGGTTAAGTCCCAAGCAACCCATAATTGGCCCGTTCCGTATGAAATTTCCATAGCGGCCCAGCCCTTCTTCACAGTTCCTAAATTCTTCACATCTACCATATTTCCATATAACATCCGATAAAGCATACTTACATGATTAGTGTTGTCGTGTAAGTATTGTAATACCAAATGTTCTTGCACATCAACCCATTCCTCTTCGGAATGGTAAATACCGGTATTATCACAGGCTTTACATTTTCTGCCCTCGCAAACGGGACAGATATATTTCCTGTTAAATACCGGAAACCGAACAACCTGCCTCAATTCAGTGGGAACTTCTCGGTTTGCACGATTTTTATCATTGTTTCTTTGCCGTTGCTTTTCTGCCAAATCAACCTCTCCTCATCACCAAGAACAATTGCCTGTTGAAGGATTGGTCTCCAAGTCCGAAGGGTTCTCCTATCGGTTCCCGACCAAAACGCTACACCAAAGGGATGGGTGTGAATCCAACACTTCAACGGAAGTTTCATTCCCGAAACCATAACTCCTCCGTAGTCCACTAATCCCGGTGAACCGGAATTCATAAACAGTTTGTTGTTGGCGTCAACAATAACGCTGACCTCCAGTCCACCTAGAGTTTCCACCGAGGCTTCCCAAATTTTATCCAGCAATACCGGACTATCTGCTTCGGGCATTCCACTAAAGAGTAGGTGTCTCCAAGCCTCATTGATTGGTTCTTGCCAAACCTCGGCAGGGACATTCGTCCATCGTTCATTCAAATTACCTACGGGTTCCTTGACATCATTGCCGAGGAAAAATCCGTGGTAGTCGTTCTCAATTTTTTCTTCCATTTCTTCATTCATTCAATCACTTCCATTTCTAGTAGTCTTTTTGTTAAGTAGGGACAATGTTCCGGTAGAACATGAACCTGTCCACTCGCGTTATATCCGCCAATGTAAATAACGGGCTGTCCCGCGTCTATTGTCCTAAAACATAGTCGGCAATAAGTCCGACCTGTTCCCATTTTAACACCAAAAGCAACAGCCATCAAACAGTCCTCCTGTTCATAATTTGGTAGCATTGGTGGCACACCCCTTTGTTGGGGTGTAGGGTTCTTCGTTTCAAACATCGTTTGCATTTTTTCATTTCTTTCTCTCCCTTTTGATAATCTGTTCACACATGAGGCAGTAGAATACCTTTGTAGAAAACTCGTGAGGTGAAGCACCGATGGTGGTTTCACACCTCTTACAATTCATACGAATCATTCTTCTTCCTCCTCTTTGTAGTCTGTCCAACCGTTCACAATCTTGGCGTGTTCTTCACAACAAGCAAAACCTTCGGGAAGTTGAATACCGTGAGTCATGCAAGATTGCCTGCCGCACACATCGCAGGTGATGTAGTAGGGAGGCACAAGGCCAATTTTACAGGTCTTACACTTCATTCTTCCTCCTCCGTGTAGTCTGATAATACCCTGTGAATAATCTCGGACATAACTCCGATAAACACAATCAAAACTGTTAGTGTAATTGCAGGATTCATTCTTCTTCACCTCTTAATTTAGTAAAATGAATATCTGCTAAAGGGTCGCCACACACAGTCATAATTTCTTCCCATGCCTCTTCACCATAAACTTCCTTAATGTGTTTTCTAATATAATTGAACCATGTTAACCAAATTTTATTCATTCTTCCTCACCTAATCCTCGGAATCGTCGCCATAACGCATATAGATACCTCCCAGCCACCGCTAGTACGAGTAAGTCTAAAAGGATTCCTATACCAATAAACAACATAATTTCTCTTTCCACTTAACCACCTCAAATGCTCAATTGGATATGTTTCTTAACATCCTCACCAGCAAACCAACGCTGAATCCATTGTGCGCCCATACCAGCAATTGCTACATGGGTAAAATGGATGTCTCCTGCGGAACCGTCCCAAGCATCACCTTGACAACTAAACGAGCCATCCGGTCCCACATTCAACATTGACAAAATCTTGGGGTCCTCTTCAAAAGAAACCAGCAAACCATTTCGTCCCTGCGCTCGTAGGTCCAACCATTTGATGTCCGTTTTGTAGAGCATCTGTCGGACAACCAAGTTATCAGCACAACAAACTACTAAGTCATAGCCCTCAATTTGTCGCTTAGTTAGAATCTTGTAGGGTTCAGCGTCAATTACTTCAACCCAACGGTCCTTCATCACCGTAGCCTTAAATTCTTCAACATCACCAAGTCTAAAATTTTGATAAGTTAGATTCTTAGTTTCAACCGTGTCCGGGTCAAAAACAGTCAACTTATACATTTCAGTCCTAGCCAAACAAGGAATCAAGTGTGAACCAATTCCTCCTGCTCCAATAATCAATACTTTTCTCATAATATTTCCTCCAGTTTTTCACTATATTTTAGCACGGTTTGTCTGCTAATATAGAAAGCCCGTGCGACCTTCCTTAGCGATAGATTAGTGGCCCGATAAACACAAGCCGACAATATGTTCATGTTTATGTCAATTTTTTCTTCCACGAGTTCTACCAAACTCTCAATTTCGCTACGCTCGTTTTTAGTATATCCTAGATTTTTTAATAGCGGCTTCCATTCAGCCGGTCGGTATATTTCAGTCGGGGCCAACCTATCAAGAAGAGTCTTGACGGTCTTACTCCGAACACCCATAAACTTACAATACTCCCTTAACGGGGAAACCATGTTGTTGTTGCTCATGTATATGTGTAGGGCCAACACTGAAAGTGTAGCGGTTGTGTATCTACTGGTCCTATACAAGTTAATATAACTACTGCGGTATATTCTCTTGACTGACTCAATATCACTTACATCAAACTCTTTACACAACATAATTAGGTCTATCAAGTCCCTGTCAACCTCTCCCCTGCTGAGGGGGACAGAATACATTCTAGGGACTACGAAACTATTACAATTAGAACAGTTGCTCGCCTTTGAGCCACTTAATCGCAATTTCGGGACTGATAGCGATAAGCCGCAAACTAAACACTCCATCCTTCAATACCTCCTTATTCCTTGGCTTGTTAAACTCTCGCTCGTAGCCTCGTAGGGTGGACACTGTGTCTATGTTATTTTTATCGTTAATAAAAACCATTACCCTTGAGGCAATTTGGTCGCCCAAACTAACATTGGTGTCCATTTGGTCAATACAAATACTTCCCCGGTTAAAGTAAATATTGATGCCGTCGGTTAAAATATTATTACGAATACCTAAATCCCTGTATAGTTTATCAAAGTCTGCTTCTTTTTCTTGAAACTTATAAATCCAAGATTCCGGTTCATCGGGAACAACAGAGTGAGCCAAATTGTAAGTTTGAACATTTTGTCTACCCAATACATGTTGACCGTCTTCATATGTATGTGAGATAACCCAAGATGTTCCCGGCCCACGAACATATAACCCTCTGTTTGAGCGAGTCCCAAATGAGTCTAATTGTTCAAAGGGATAAACATTAGGGAAGGTTTTATGTAATTTCTCAACCAATTCCATGCTTCTTTTGGTAACAAGGGTGGACGATTTATTTTGAATCATAAATGCCTCAATGACCTTCTCTTGGCTAGCGGTAAGATACTCGCCTGTGCAAAGGTGATATAGTTCTTGATAGGGAATAGCCGAGTATTTGTTAGACCCACCATTACAAGCACGAATAAACATAATTGCTTGACGGTGCTTCATCTCAACCCAAATATCTGTGTAGAATTGAATGGCAACCGAGTCCGAACTAATTTTTTCAATATCAAGCAAGGTTTCCTCAACATCTCCCCCCTCGGTAATAAACTTATACTTAATTTTATTAATCACTGCATCATTAATCTCAATAGGAGTTTCTAAAAAGTCCAAAATATCGTCATCAATTTCTTCACTGTCAGCATACTTATTCATCTTTAGAATAATCAAGGTAAGTAATTTACATAGATGTTTAAAACTAATCTTTTCCCCGTTTATAAAATAAGTCCTGCCGTTCTTAGCCATTGTAAGTCTTTTAGTCTCACTGAGATTAGTTACGATACACAAAGGAGATTCGTCATTCAAGAAAGCCTTAATAGTTTTCTTGAAGATAACTTCATGTAGACTAGGGTTAGGCGTCTGATTAACATTTCTTCTCCCGTAATATCTACTAGTTCTTTGAACGGTGTGTCCGTTAGCATTGATAAAAACAATTCTATCCGTAGGTTGTTGTCGGTTATCTGCGGTGCGGAACTGAACAGTTGTCTTAATCATTCCCACTCCCTCTCGTATAAACGGTCCGTAAGGTAGGAGTCGCAGAACTGAGTAAGTTTCTCCTGCAATTGTTGAGCGATAGCGGGGATGGTATTCCTATGAAGAGACAACCAAATGGCATGTGCCTCATTCAAAATAACCTTAATCCCGGTGGTTTCATCCGACGAGATAACCAATGGTGGTAGGTCACCCTCGTTAACAATTCTGTATTCAATTCGCTTAGTATTTTCTTTCATTCCTTTCACCTAGTTTTTTCATATATTCAAGCGGGCTCTCCTTGAGAGTTTGCCTGCTTACCGTTACATGGGGGAATTGCTCAAACAAATGCGGCAATACCTCAAATAACTTCTCTTCAATTTCATAGTTCTTAGTCCATACGGAGCCATTGGCCTTGAAGACCGTCACTCTATATAAGATGTTTTCATTTTCCATAATGTCATTCCTCCTTCTTCTATCTTTTCATATTTTTTTTCTGTTTTAATTAGTCCTCGTATTTGGTTGCTAGTCGGAACATGTGTTCTCCTGCTACCTTTATTGGACCTGTATTCTTCAAATTCATCTCTTATGGCTTCTGCGGTTCTTTGTTTCCCATCAGCCATAATTTTATCAATTACCCAAAAGACCTGCTTTCGGTGTCTCTTTCTTCTCGTGGTCATATTTCACAAGCCCCGCCTGCACAAGCCAATTCCCCGGACAAGTCCGTGTTATCCTCCGACTCAAAGACTTGGGACAAATCAATATCGGAGAGATGTTGCTTCATTTCATTGTAGCGTTCTTCATCAATGGTTTCAAACGGGGCCTGTTTATAGGTTCCACCATCATAGGGCAAAACTGACAAGCCATTGTAAGCGTGGCGGTTATCCCACATCCATTGGCCGACTTCTTCCCACTCCACATCCTTCAACGAAACCGTTGCAGAAACATTGTGGGTATTAATTCCGTCATTGTGGCCTTCCTTGACCCAAGTCTTACTAACCAATGCAATACGATTCAACATTGATAAAGCAGACTCTCCACGAATGGTTGCTCCTTCGGGTGCGGCTTGAGGCACAGAAAGAATAGCCGTGTCGTGTGGTCGGAAATAACAATCCTCAATCAATTCGGACAAGTTATTCAAAAGGTAGGGATAAATCGCTTCGTCCTTTCCTACTCGCAAGCGACGAATGTAATACTTATCGTGCCACGAATGAATACCACTAGAAGTTCCCAATACAAGAGAAGTCGTTCCAGCAGGCTTAACACATGTCAACCTTGCGGCCTTATTGATACCAAAATTACCCGCCCAATACGCATTAATTTTACGCACAATATCTGCGGCATTTTTCAAGTTAATATCGGAGAGAATTTTTCGTCCATCTGCGTCAGTAGGATTGCTAGCAATTCCTGTCATACTTACACCCAACAAAGCATCCCTTTCAGTATTGCGTTTCCAAACTTCTCGTAAGTAGTGGAAATCAGTGTAGGTAGCCTGTAAGGTAGCAAGGAAAGTAGCCGTGGAGACACGCTCAAAAAAGTCCGCCGTATCAACCAAGTTACTAGCATTAATCTCTACCAAATTGCAGAACTGATATGGACGGAGGGCGATTTCACAACATGGGTTGGTTCCCCAATCCTTATCGTTAGAGAAGTAAATCCCCGGTTCTCCGCTTCCGCTTTCCTTGATGCGTTCCCACAACCCATTGAAGAATTGTTGGTCGGCTCGGCTACGAATCAAAACTGCTGAGTTATTTGCTCGTCCTCTTTCGGGATGAGTTTCCCACCAATTACCCGACTTGCAGGAAATCATGTCATTGTCGTCTGCGCTGAATAAACTAATCAACGCCGCTCGTCGGATTCCACCAGCCAAAACTGCATCAGCAATAATGCACATAATGTCGTGGACTTGGATAGGTTTTAGTTGCGTGTTTGTTTCATGTTCTTTGAGGATATTTTCAACCTTCACCAAACATTCTCGCAAAGGAGCAGGACCCGGTGCAGTTCCACCCGAAGTAACTAGGGGGGTTCCCTTCTTACGAATATCCGAATAGTCAAAAATCGGAGTGCTTTTTGTCACGCCAAAATAACTCTTCATTAGAACCTTAACTGCGTCAGCCCACCCTTCTATTGAATCGCTGATTAGATACCTTCGAGTTCGGTTAGGGTTTGGGTGTTGCACTTCGGGAAGCATCTCAACATGATGTCGCTGAACTGAATAACCCACACCTGTTCCACCCAACAAAAGGAACATTGATTCACTAAAGGCATCAATGTGTTCAATTGGTAGATAGGCACAGTTGTAAATTCGGTTAGGACTCGTTTCAATAGGCTTTCCTGCAAACTGCATTGACCTCATGGACGGAAGAATCTTCTTTTCAAGAACCATTTCGTAGGCGTCCCTAATGATTTCCTCCCATTTAGGGAACTTTTTGATGTGCATTTGCATATTTCGCTCGCACAATTCTTCCCATGTTTCCCTTCTCATTTCGTCTGTTTTATACTTGGCATATTTCATATGCACGGTAATGTCGCTTAAAATCTCTTTTTCATTCATTGTTTTTCCCTCCTTGGGATGATTGGTGGTAGTAAATGGGTTGTTTATAAATCATTCTACTAACCTCCAAATGGTCGTTTGTCCCCAAACTCCTGTCGTTGGGTTTTTTACAGATTGCCTTCCCACCTTAACAAATTCCTTTCTTTTGGAAAGAATGTTTGATAGGTTGTAGGAGACAACCCCATACTTCGTGTTTTCATTAACATATAGCCAAATTGAGTGAAAATCAGCCTCATTATCCTCGCACGAGGATAGATATTGCTTGATTTTTGTAACTCGTTGACTATTGTTGTTATTGCCTACCTTAGCGGTGGGCCTTTTACTAAATTTTGTTCTTTTATTATTCATGTTATCACATCCTTTAATTCTCAACGGGCATATCCGGAATTGAACCGGAATCTCAGGCTTAGAAGGCCCGAATGCTATCCATTACACCATATGCCCTTGAGAATAGGTGCTGGGGGCAGGATTTGAACCTGCGAACCAATACGGACAGGAGTTTAAGCCCTGCGCTTTTAACCATACTCAGCCACCCCAGCGTGTTAAGATTTTATTTGTCTATTTTTTATCCCCGTAGTCAAAAACCCAGTCAAAAAACCGAACCCAAAAACTCATCAGTTATTCCTCCACTTTTTCTTTAAGTTTTCTACATTTTTTATCCACTCGTGGTTCCACGGTAGGGATTGCTTTGATTCTTGAGTGTTACACCCACAAATATCCTCTTCGCCTATCTTTTCCGGAACCTTTCCAACATAAAGTCGGTAACACCCGTAGTCCATCCGTTCAAAGTTTCCACTACAAGCACTTCCGGTCTCACACTGATACCTAAATCGTGGTGCATCGGGCTTTGAACACGAACACAATTGTCGTTCGCATGAAGCCCACGGTTCCCGTAGTTTCAATTCATAATCTTCGTTATTTTTCCTCATCATTCTTCTTCCTCCTTAAATTCAACCCATTGGTCTTTCATTTTCCATTTTACATACGATACCTTCTCAATCTGTATCAAATTGGAGGCGGTATCAACCTCTATGTTGCCGCAGAAGCACTGCCTAAAATAGGAATATTTGTTCTTCACGAGAACATTTTCTCCACATCTTTTGCAGTGCAAAAGCACGTTAATTTTCTTATTCATTTTCCCACCTTTTCCAGTCCTCGTTTGAAGTAGTTGGTGTTGTTTCACTTGTTGGTTTCATGGCTATCCAGCCTCTTTCTAAAGCCATATCAAGCATACCTTGAGGAATTTCCTTTCCGGCATCGTCCAAATATTCACACACAGCCATCCATTCTTGAATGGTTGAGCCGTATAGTGTATCATGGTGATAAAACCCAGCAACCACTCCCTGTCGCTTGATAGTCGCCCGTATTTTCTTACTATTGTAGTAATCTTTACGGTATTCCCAAACGGCCCTCGGAGTTTCAATCAGCATCTTGAATATCCAAAGCATCTCTACTCTTCCTGTAGGCGGCTAGTCTGCGTTTGTAAGTGTGTTGAAAATAGTTAGCGTAGGCGTTCATGTGATTAATAATTCTACGCTTGTCATAGTTAGGGAGATTTACATAAATTCCCTCGGTTAGTTCACCAAGTTCGGGAATACTCCCAAATCTAGGTGCATACATATTAGGCACAATAATGCCATATCTTTCCCTAGTATTTTCATCGTATCGGTAGTGCTGTCCTAGGTGGACCTTCATCCCGCCACGAATAGCATCCAATAATCTCTTTTTTGTCCATTTCATATTATCATCTCTTGTCGGGGTTTTTACAGAACCCCATAACTGGCACTCATTTGTCTTCCGTGTGCGAGAATAGAACAACGAATCAGTCCTGTTCAGTAGCAGCCTCCAACAATCGCTTGTGTGAGAATAACACTCTCAATGGTTTCCAATGGAATGTTAGCCACATCAGCGTGAGCAACCATTTCCCCATTGATGTAAGCCCAATGGGTTGGGTGGTTGTAAATCTGTTCTACTGCTTCTTCTGCGGACAGGACCAATTCGGTGTGTCCGGTGTCGTTTAAAATTGTTACATCTACCATATTTATTCCTCCTCTTCTAGTTCGTTGTTCTTAATTTGTGCCAAACACGCCTTTCGCAGTTTGGACTTTCCTCGCTGGATTTGACCCTCCGTGAAGATTCCCAAAGCCAGCAAGTCGTCAAGCACACGGCTCTTTTCCGAAACCATGTATTCAAGTTCTTCCTTCTGTTCAGGAGTGAGATACTTCCCACCCGTCATCTTATCCATGAACTTACGAATTTCGTTCTCCGTCATAAGTCCACTTTGCATCATGTTATTCATCTGTTCCAACAATTCATTCATGTTTTTTCACCTCCCACACGGCAACGGTATAACTACCATTATCCCCTGTGAGTGTTTCCTTATCAACTTTCCTAAAATAGCGTGAGGCGTGCATCTTAGTAGCGATTGACTTTACACTACCAATGAAATATTTATGCCTCAACCCACTTAGGATTTCATGGGCTGTAAGTGGCCCATTTTGTTCTAAATACTGGGCTACTGCCCTCTCAAATCGGTTCATTTATTTTGCCCCCATCACGAAGTTCAATCCCTTCCAGCCCTCATAACAGGAGTCGTGGAAACCCTGTTGCATTTCCTTTGGGTGCATGATTGGTCCACCACAAATTTGACACTCAGTATGAATCAAGAATTGCACCTCCCTTTTTCCAAAGTTCTTTTTGTAGGCCGTCTAGACACTCATCACATAAGTAGTGGTTGATACCACCACCACCGGACCAATCGTAAATAAGTCCACCATCAATGTCCCTAACTTCCAATATATTGATATTTCCGGTCTGCACCATAATGGTAGCAGATTTGTCGCAAATTTTGCAATCATATTTCATAGAAAATCCCACCGTAAATTGGCTCAATTTTTACGACCCAAATTGTGTCTTCATCCCAAGGTGTATCGAGGCTCTTGCATGGTTCTTGCACCACCATTACCCTTTGCTTCATTCTCCTGTCTTTTATTTTCACCTTCATTTCTTATCACCTATCTGTATTTTAATTGACATTCCGCAGGACTCGCACTTGACCAGCAAATGATTCCTGCGCTTGCTATTGAATATACAAAACTCTAACCCGAAGGACTCGTGGCCGCAATTTTTGCATGTGTGTTTTTTACCCATCATTCAGTCCTCCAAAAAATAATCTCCAAACAGAAGTTATTTGTCCCTGTTATAACATCGTGGTTTTCAATTGTAAGTGTGAACCATGAAAGAGTTTCTGTTACAGTGTATACCCCTGTTGGATAGTTCTTCTTCAAGTTCAAGTATTCTTTCTCGTCTACATAAAAATTATGTGTTATTTTTCCATGTCTCATATATATTCCTCCAACCATTCGGGTGCTGTCCCATTTGTATACCGAGAGAAGCGAGCCTTCTCGTTGATGTAGTATTTTCGGTAGGCCTCAATTGGGTCTTCACATTTATACTCATCAGGCATACATTGTGGTGGGGGATAAAAGTCTCCTCCCTCCACGGGACTTTCCTGCAATAGTTCTAGTAATTTACTTGAACCGTGGACTTTATTATACCTTCGGCTGTATTCCTCCAGCATGGCAACGAATAATTCGTAGTGCCATCGGTAATTACCCTCAGTCTGCATAGTCCAAACTGTTGAAGGGTGGCCGACATGAACTGGTTTGTATAAATTCTTTAGCACATGTTTAGTTTCCGGTCCGTATACTTTTTTGCACCACCAAGAAGTGGATAACATTTGGGCGGATTCTAGCGGCATTTTTACGATGTGTTTATCGCAGAGTTGTTTTGCTATTTCTACGGGGTCTCTTGACAAATAAAATATATTCATATCTTTCACATTCCTTCTATTGTTTTTATCATTTCTAGGACATTTCTCACTACATTCTCATTGAGAAACGAGTTCTCACACATTCTGTGCGGGAAACGGCCCATATCTCAATGTTTCTCAAATTCTCATGTTTCTCATGGGGGGTGCATTTACACACACACACCACCACCACCACCACCACCAACTTATAGAGATATATGAGAATAATGAGAATATGAGAAAGATATTAGATATTCATAATATCGGCTACATTTTGTCCTACATCTCGTGTCTCACATGATTCTCAATGAGAATAGACGACATTTTGTGCAGGAAATCATAAAAATAAAGAATAGGATGCTCAAGAAAACCATAAAGTGAATTTTAGATTTGGTGATTTGTCATTGGTTGGAGAAAACTTGGACAAGTCGGCTTTCAAGAGCATTCTCTCCCGACGGGCTGAGTATATAAGGAGGTCTGGACCCCTTATAAAGGACCGGAGGGTTGATATACCCCTATATAGACTATATAGTATCTATATAGATGTAACATTTAGAAAACATTTGTTAACACTAAACTTTAACTGAACATTCTTACCATATGGTTGCACAATAATTTGTCTTTGCACCTTATATACTCAAGACACCAACATCAAATGCCCAAAAGTGATGGGCAGGAGAAAACAAACATGGTAGAAGAAATTACTGATGAAAAGTGGCAGGCATGGACGAACGCAGTTTTGGAATGGGGAGAGGATTATGATTCTCACCTTGAAACTCTTGAAAATGCACCCGAAGGTCAATTTGACATTGACGCTGAGGAGATGGAAGATAACTGGGATAGCATCCAAAAAGACATTGGCCGTGGAAACCGACAACCACACCGACGCAACAAACTCAAGGATAGAATCCAAAAGGCAGGAAACGAATTCCCCAATTGGCCTCATCGTCGTGGTGCAGGTTCCTCTTTGTCTGTTGAACAACAAGCCGCACTTGAAAAGGTTGAAGCAATTGCTCAACTTGAGGCAAAGGCTCGCTATCAAGTGTATGTGGAAAACAACGCAACCCATCTTTTGGTGAAGCGTGCTTCAAGTGCAAACAAGACCGAAGGTGTTGCCTACGAAAATGAGGCTGAATTCGTTGAGGCGCAGGTGAAATCCGTCAAGGCTCAATACCGTGGATTCCTTCGGGATGGTATTTGGGGCCAAACGGACGAAGAAGGAAACACCCTTCCGTTTGCCTTTGAACAGCCAATCGTTCGCCCGATTCCCACGAAGAAGGAGGACTGAGGTTGCTCAACCGGTTCTTTGACGATGATGACGATTGATTTCGTTTGAGTCAAGGCCACACATTCAATGATAGAAAGTGCGAAGAGAACTCACTTTCTTGAGAACATGACATTCTCACCACGCAGGTTTTGTGTCCTGCGATTTTACCGGTCTCTTAGCGGGGGTTTCGGTCATACCGGTAAAAAAATCAAAAAACACAATTTTTTTTTTGAGGTTGCCGCATACAAATTACGCTTCTCCAACCATATGGTCATGCGAAAGCATATTATGGCCGCAGGAGGTGAACGGGTGTTCTACGACGACGATGAGTGATGTCTTGTTTAACACTTTTCCGTTACCATATGGTTGGGAGCAAAGGCGTAAATTTGTGTAGTATAACGCTCACACCTTATATACTCAAAATTACACCATCAAATGCCCCAAAAGGGCAGGAGAAAGAAATGCAGAACACAACTGAAGCATACGAGCGAATTGTTGCTAAGGCCACCGCCTTCATCAACAACGACATGAACGACCCCGAAACCGTGGAGGATGTGAGATACACCCTCGGACGATTCACCGAAGCATTGGAAGCCCAAAACGATGCTCGTGCCGTCCGCCTCGGAGAATCCCTTCAACGCCTCACGAAGGGAACCCGAATTTCCATCACCCTTCACCCCTCGGAAAAGGAGGACTGTGCGTTCCACGCAGAAAGCCTCAACGCACTTTTCGAGCGATTCCCGACCCTCAGCATCCCAAGGGAGCATTCGCTTGAGAAATTCACCATCGCCTTGGAGAAGGCCTTCATTGACAACAAGAAGGAAGCGGCGAAGGAGGGCTCAAACTGAGTCGTCGGGATGACGACGAGTGAGGATTAGGCCCCTCACGCCCCGGACTCTCCCCCAATGGGCAAGGGGGAGGGTCCACTTGGGGTTTTTTCGCTACACAAATTTTCGCTTACGCATAATTGCCACCATATGGTAGGAGATAATTTGCATCTACACCTCATATTCTAAACGCCCAAGATTGAATATGTTCTGGAGTAAAAAGCCGACATTTACCATTAAAGTGAAGCAAAACCGATACGAACGATTCATCATTGATGAATTGCGTATCTCAAATATCAGTGAGGAAAACCTCGCTGATACTCTCATGCGTGCTATCGCTGAGATTGAACAACAATTGAACACCCTAAACGGAGAGGACTGAAATGAACAAAGAAGAATTAATTGAACTTTTGCAGTTTGTCATTAAAGCATTGGAAGCAACCGAAGATGACTGTAAAATTGACCAATACCAACAAACACTTGATACCTTGAGAGGTGAAGAAGAATGAAAGCATACCGATGTCCTAACTGTGAAGAAACCGACTACATGAAATCCGTGGAAGAAGAGGTTCACTACTACGACATTCACCCCAATGAAGATGGTGAAAAAACCTACACAGGATATTCCGATGTTGCTGATAGTAGCATTGATTTTATTTTGTGCTTGAACTGTGGTGCAGATTTTCGTGAGTCCCAATTGCCCGATATGGTCGTTGATATGGAGGAAGAAGAATGAGTCAAAAAATCTGTTTTATTTGCAAGGCCCCGGTTTCAAACAACATCAAATCTGCAACCTGCAACAAATTGGACTGTCAGCACAAATACTCAGTCCAGCACGACACATGGAAGAAAATCCAAATGGATTACCTTTACGGTATTACTTATGAACCAGCAGGTGATGAAGAATGATTTCCCACGACGCATTTATGGGCATGACTGATGAACATTGGACAATGGAACAGCAGTTAGTTTTCCTCGCTGAAAACCAAGATTGGTGCGACTTGTTCTTCAAAGTCATTCAAGAACAATGGGAAGCCATCGGAGACACAATGGAGATTTCGTGCATTCAAGCCTTCGCTGACCAAAAAGGTTTGAAACTCACATTGTTTGAAGACCCGGAGTGATGATATGAAATACAATCTTTACTACGGTATACGATTAGTTGCATCGTATGACTCTTTGCAGGAAGCGAGAGAAGCAAAGAGAAAATTGCACTCACCCCTGTCGGCTTCAATTTTTTATTGTGGTCGTCATGTGGGATGATTGGGCGGAGGGTGGTTTGTGTGGTCGGTTTAAATCTAATTCGTTAGACTATGCCGAGCCCGAAATACCGGGTTCTTTGTTGCCACCGCTTCAAGGAAGCAAATGAACAAAGAAATTAGTTAAGGGGGAAAGTCCCACTCACAAGCAGTATTTGGTTTGTGAAAAAAAATACCGACATCGTTAGTAATGCGGGGCTAGACTATCGTTAATTACCGGGTGGGTGAGAGGCCTACATTTCATATTCCTTACGGAATGCGGTTTGCCAATAATAAAGGATAAAGTTTGACTCCAACCGGTCAAAGGGGGTTTCTTGGGTTTTTGTTCCTCCTTTCCTTTCCCGCATTTCGTAGGAATTTTGAAAATTTTTTTGTTGAGGTTCTCTACAAATTATACAACCATATGGTAACTTTGGTAGCCAAAAAAACATAACCACCAATCTGTTTTTGTGCAACTTTTCCATAAATATTTATATAGAATAAGTCCCAAGTTCATTTTGAGGCCCCAAAACCGATACAAACTTAAAAAACCTTACCAAAAGGCGGCCAAAACTGAAAAAAAGTGAGCAAAACGCGCCCGGAAGTGAAAAAATGTGGTTCAATGTGCTAAAAACTGAGGAAAGGCGGGCCGCCTACCAAGATTTTCTTAATGCACTTGGGTTGGGGCCGGATGATGACCTGCTGGACACCTCTAAATTGGGCGAGGTTGAAACATATTATCCGAATAACCCATCCCCTGTTGCTTTAACAATCCCTGTTGAACCCGGCCAATACATTTATAGATTTTTTTATTCCATTTATAAAGATGAAGTTAGCCTAATAGTTTCAAACCAATACGAGCCCTACGAAGATTTCGTATTTAACCTCTTCAAGGAGGAATACCCCCGAGCCTTCTCAACTATACAAAGAATGTTCCTTGAAAAGAAACAAGAAATTGAAGAAGAACAAATCAAAAATAACCAAATGTTAAAATTCCAACGATACATGAAGGACGGCTACAATGTTTCCGCCCGTGACATTACTATTAGGCCGGATGGACTCTCACCATCTCGGGTCCATATTCAACACTTATTAGTAGAATCCCAAGAATACCTAAGAAAGAGAAGTCCTACCATGAATGTTTTACGAATGCCTATGAAGAGTTATTACATAGATAAATTTCTAGCGTCCCTACAAAATAATGATTATGATACTTCTCTCGCAGAATTAGTTGAAACGATACATGAAGTATTCAACCATAGTGGGGGTTCAGTTCATACCCTAATGAATACTGGAACACGAGAAGATTATTATTTAGATTTAATAGAACGCTTACGATATAGGGGATTGATTAGTCTTAAAAAAGATATGCTACTGTTGTTAGCACTGAAAGAAGAAGAGGATGATGATTTATCAAGTTTATTTGCTTAAAGTTCTGTGGGAATAAAAACAAAAAAGAAAAAAAAATTTCGCAAGTGGCAAAAAAATTCCGGGGCAATTTTTGAAAAGGGGGGTGCAATTATGGGTTGGGAAGAACTACTAAAGAGAGCATATGGGAAAATAAGTGAGGCGGATAAGAGGTTAGTAAATTACATTTTGCGTGATGGTGAGTTTAGAACCATTGAAGCAATCATGGATGAAGCATACGATTTAATACAAGAAAATAAAAAATTAGGTGATAAAAAAGTTAGTAGAATGGAAGGGAGGCCCCGCCATACCAAATTTGCACAGGGCAGGAGAGCGATACAAGGTTATATGCAACTTTCGCCTAATCACGAGGTTAGAGAGACAGAAATAAAACTCCCCAGTGGAAAAGCCGTAAAAGAATATAGATACATCGGAGAATGAGGTTATGGGTTGGTGGTCAATAGTAAAATCCTCCCGTGAGGAAGCCTACGATAAATTCATAGAAGAGTTTGGTCCGGGGGTAAAATTAGACTCCTTAAAATTATCCGAGGATGAACAAGACAATATATATCTACCGGGAGATAAATGGTATATTAAATTAGAAGAGGGTAAAATATCATTTCGCTCTAGGCTTGGACACGAAGCATTCGTTGAAGGAATGTTTAAGGAGGAATACCCGGAAAGGTATCAAGAATTATTGGAAATGGTTAATGGGGCCCCACTTACCACAAACCACGAAATTCCCCTAGATGTAATAAACAGATATTTAGAGTGTATGAAGCAAATTCAAAAATATCTTGTTGATGTGATTGCAAACGAATATAGTGATAACACCCTCAGTAAAAGAGATGTGATGATGGCTCTTGCCCTTTACGGAGCCGATAATATCTCTCCAACTTCTATTAGTAGACTAATTGATATGGGATTAGCAAGTAAAACATATGGTCCCGATTTAAATTTAGAGGGAGGTGAGGGGTTGCATGTTATGGTTCATTCAATCGCTACGGTCGTGTCAAATAGAACATTAAACCACCCCTTCGTTCAAGAGTTAAAGCCGAGTGACGAGGCCCACTTCCGAGAACGATTACAATTAGCATATTATGACTTATATGGGTGGGGAATTTCAGACAACGACTTTAGTAATCCGGTGTTTTACTCTGCTTCACATCTAGCAGACCAAATAGATTATGTAATAAAAATATTATCCGGTATTTACCAAAGGGTTATGATAGAACGGAGAGGGTGAGATTATGGGTTGGGAAAATAATATTAAAAAACAAACTAGATTTGATACTAGTTTTGATGAAGTCGTAGAGGCTTTTGAAAAGGTCACATCACATCCTAATTTTAAACACGATGAAAGTTTTTACTGGTCAGTATACGACTCTGCAAGACAGGTTTATTTACGGGTCGCTGACGGCTCACCACTTTTGGAAGCCATTAGGGATGTTTATGGACTTGATAATGAATCGGGACGATTTGGTTTTCGTGATAGGAAGGAACAAATACTCCACTATTTAAAGCAAGACTTAGAAACACTGGCAAAAGTAAGGTCGGAGAGGTGGCTTGAAACCATTATGGGGACTTACTCGGATAGGATTACTAATCCAGAAATTCGTAAGGCCCAATTAAAATTTGGATACGATGGACTTAACTACCGTATTGGGAGGGCACTCATAAGAATAACAAACGGAAGATTCCGAATAGATATTTGTGTTCTTCCCGCAGATGATACGCTACCCTTCCATGACCACGCCGCTAATGTCTTCTTGGCTATTCTAAACTCCCCCGAAGGATTAGATGTGTTAAACTTCGGAATAGGATTAGCAAACATCCTTAAAAGTAGTAATTATAATACACAGGTTTCTATATTTAGCCCGTTCAATAAAAAGAATAACGAAAACACGGATTTTACGTATTTTTTAAAAGAATTTAAATTAAGAGATGTAACTTATCCGCTATTATACGAGAAGATTAATGAACTATACAAAGAAATATTTGGCAAATACTGGGAGGACTCGTGATGTGGTGGAGTATAATTAAAGACGATAGATTTAATAGATTTTTATTGAAAGCAATTGAGCGTGTTTATGAAAAACTTAGTAAGATAACTTCCCACCCCGATTTTAACCTTGAAGCGTTCAATGAAAGGGCGAACGACTACGCTAAAACCACCTTTAAACAATTTGATGAAACATCTAATGAGGCTGAGTTCACAGAAAAAATGGTTTCTATTTATGGTGAAAGTCGTTTTACAAATACACAATTAGTAGCGGCAATAAATGACATTTTCCAAGAACACCGATTACTAACTGGTAATAGAAGTATGCTGGTATTACAAGGTATGGCTTCCGACTTAAATATAGATATAGAGATTGATACCAAAAATTACCCTCGTCAACCCTACACGGTTAATTTTTCCTACGGTGGTCTTGACTATAAAATGCACGATGGTGGTCTAAATATTTATGTGGACAACGCCAAAATTTGGGTCTGCATAGGAGATACGGCCAAACTTCCAATAGGTGATTTTTACGCTAGTATGTTGGGTCTCCTTAAAAACGACCCAGCAAGAATTCCTACTTTGGAATTCGGCATTAAACTTGCCGATATTTTAAAAACACACATGAGTAGTATTAAAACCTATTATCCTAATTCTTTATTTCTTGAAATTCACACACCCTTCATGGCTGACGAACCGGTTAATGAAGAGTTTCAATTTTTTATCCAAAAACTAAAAAGAAACATGAGAAAGGATATTTTAGACGAAATTAAGCAGGCCCTCAAAGAAACTGTTGGGAACGATGGGGGTTTCTTTTGATGTGGTGGGAAATATTGAAGTCTACCCGTGAGGAGGCCTACTCTAACTTCGTGGAACAATTTGGTCCGGGGACGAATCCCGAAGATTGGGGGAGTCAATTTACAACTCTAATTGTGGCTGGTGGGTGGGTGCTTGGTTTAGATAATTCAGGTGATATTTTGCTAGGAAGCGATATGGAATATAAACCCCACAGGGATTTTGTTTTAGGTATGTTCGGGGAAGAATACCCCGAAAGATTAGAAGAAATACGGGCAATCTTAGAAAAAAAGGTTCACGAGGAACCCAAAGAAATATAAAGAATGCCCTAGATGGACATTCCATAGACGACTACAAAATTGTGAGGGTATGACGATGTGGGAAGTTATAGTTAAGGACGACATTGAAGATACCCCTTATTATACTCTATTTGAGGAATTTGCAGCCGCTTACGAAAATCTAACAAAACACCCGAGTTTTTCCAAAAAAATGCTTGATGAAAATTATAGTGAAGAATTTTGGGGCTTTCCTCACCCCTATTACAGTTTCTTTTCTAGCATTTATGAGGAGTTTGGAGACACCGCCCCCACCGCTTTTGATTTTACTCCCAGTGATATGAAACAGTGGCTTATTGATAAAGAAGTTTCGATGGGCCTACCTCGCGACCAGTATGCGCTACAACCACACCATAGTTTTTTACAGAAAGCGATAAGATTTTTACAACGAACCTACGGGGATTTAGCCAAAATTAGAAGTCTTACTGTGTTAAGAGGTATGGCTGAATCAATGGGTAAGACCATTACAATTAAAGATTCCGATGTAGACTATAGAATAGAAGTTGATTTTTCACACGAAGGGTTAGATTTCACACTAAGGCAAGGTCGCCTACATGTTAAAACTCAACAGGGAATCACACTAGTAGTTTGCGTGGTGGATGAAAGGGAACTACCCGTGGGGGATTATTTAGCCTCCCTATTAGGTTTAGTCGTCGCAAAACCCGAACAAATCCCCACCGTAGAGTTCTCTATTGAGTTTGCTAAACTCATTAACAAAAATCCGGGTATAAATTGGGGGGGTTTGCTCCCCGAGGACTGGACCGAAGATAAGAACGATGTTATCGGTATTTTTACTCCCTTTGAAAGAGACAACGACGAAAACTCAGATTTCGGACATATGCTTTACGAATTTTATGACTATGCAGTTGGGCAAACAAACCCGACCGCATACATGGAATTAGAGAAACTATTGACCCGTATATTTGGAAGGGAGGCGTGGTTTGAATGAGTTGGAAATTGATTTTAAAAAACCAAAAGGACACTTTGGAAAGGCTAATAACTTCCCTTGAGAACAGGGGACACCCGGAATACCCCGGTGATATTATTAGGGAACACATTGATGGACTTAAAGACATAGAATGGAATGGGGACTTTGTTTTTAGTAATAAGCACAGCGAAATTAAATTTCACCCTAGAGAGTTTTTTAATACTCGTGTAGTGAGCGTGGATAGGTTTTTCACTTTAATGGATAAAGAAAAATTTATAGACCTCTATGATACTGATTTTGAGCAGGACCCGGACATAGAAGATTTGGGCTACAGTAGAGAACAATTAGAAGGCATCTTAGCCTCCTTCAAAGCACTAAATTGGTTTTTGGAAAATGTTCCTGCCGGTCAAATAGAAACCTCTAGGTATTCATCTGGTAATTGGATGGCATTTGATGTGGGAGAGAGCAGAATTATTGTAAATCTAACCCCACAATGTAGCAACAGGGCTAGTTATTGGTCGGGAGAATACGATATGTGTCTCTCCCCCGATGAACAAGGTGATGCAAAATCACCTGCCGATAGATGGCTTACTTATTACATGTTATACTCATCTTTGTCCGAAATGGACGAATCCGAAATTGAGCAAATGGCAGATAAACAAATGATTCCTGATGTAATTTGGCACGCCTCCGTCGGTGGGGGGGATTTGACTTGTAGCAATTGCGGAACGGGAGTTATTTGGGTCCAGTTAAACGACCCGGGCGGACATGAAGAATGCGACTACTGCGGAGCGATGCTAGATAAATCAGACTACCAAATAGAAATACACGAGGGCGACGGTATTCATGGGACGGTTGAAGCCGTCGGCATCGGTTGTCCTTACGGACACCAAGTTAATTACCACGATGGAAGTAGTTTTTATTGTGATGAACACGGTGTTAACATTATCAATGAAAATAAAGGAGCATATGAATATGAGGGCTTACAGGGTATTGGGGATTATCGTATCTATAACGGAAGACTTTTTAATGATAATACATACGAAATAAGAGACATGAGATACGAAACACTAAGAGAGTTGTTCACCTTTGAAGAAATGGTAGACGACCCGGAATTTAGAGAATACGCATTTGACGCCTATAATTACCAACTCGTTGACGGCCAAGATGATATATATTACTCGGACATACAAGAAAATTACTATAATGTTGAAACCGATGAATTTACCGAGCCCCAGCCCGAAAAATTTGAAGAAATGAAGGGCCACATCCGTTCCTCCGGTATAGAAGTTGAATTTGACGAGGATATGCCCTTTGCAGAATCCTTAAGTGAAGTCATAGAAAGGGTTAAAGAAATGATTGCCGAGGGAGAAGAGGAAGAGGAGGAACCCAATTACCTAAAGGACGCAAAAAACCTACTCTTGGAATTAGAATCTATGGAGTATTGACAAAAGAATATAAATAGTAATAGCGGAGATGGTGTAATATGAAGTGGCAAGATTTTTTGAAGAAGTCCGATGTTAGTCGGGAAGATTGGAACACCGCTATCAAATCCTTTATTGACGAGGGTAAAAAATTAGGCGTCCCGCTAGATGTAATCTCTTTACTAAAGGAGGCCATGACGACTTCCTCTTCGGATGCTTCTGCGGTCATCAACACCACCTACGGAGGAGATGAAGATGACGAAAACGAGTGATTTTTCTTGGAGGCAGGACGAAGCCCGAGCCTTAATGGATAAGTTTGAACAGTTTTGGTCGCAGAACCCCGGCGACTACGGTATTACAGGTGGAACCGATGCTGGTTCGGGCGGTGCAAACGCTAAAAATTTATTTGTCACAATGCAGAACCACGGCTCAGTTTCTAGAAAAACCAAAGGAAAGGGTTCCGTTGGTGGATTGTTTTTTGGGGCGGGGGCCGTTTGGGAACAACTAGAGGACTTAGTAGAGGATAATTTAATTTTGGAAGACGAGGTTGAAGATTTTGACCGCCTCCTACGACAACTTGACCGATTAGAGGGCGGGGACCGCGACCCAAGAAATATTATTTTTAACACGGTTATTTCCTACGATAGTGAGAGTGGGGAGGCCGAAAGAGGAGAAGTTAGGGGGCATTTCCTAACCGAGGCCTACTACAACTTCCGTAAGGATAAAGCAGAAAAATCCGGCTCGGCCTACAATGTTTCCCGACCAAAGGAGGAGTGGGTATCTCTAGATAAGAAAAAAAACGAGGCAAAACCCCCACTGTGGAGAATTATCTTCGGAAGAAAAAACAGTCTCCGCACGCTAATTGAGGACATCAAAAAACTTACAGAGCCGATTCCACCACCCATCGCACACTTGGATGTAAAAATTAATAAAAGAAGAACCGGACAACTTGCTAAAATTACTCAAGTTCAACAGGCTGTAAGAAATGTATTGGAAATGCCTAGTATTTATGAAGCAGGAAAGCGGCGTGCGCCAAACAAAGGTAGGCTTAACGAGGCCATGAGCCAACAGGTCATTGGCACTACACCCGAAATGATGAAATTGATTGGTCCCGATGCAACCGTTTTAGTGGAAAACGAGGGAAAAATTATTACCCGTAATTTAGACGAGTTTCCCAATTATGAGAATATTAAATCCATTACCTTGAATTTTCCTAGAAATAACATTATTTTAAACAGACTCATTAGAGAAGTTATGGGGGATGAAATGGAAACCTTTGAACGACCTAACCGAGTTGAAGATGGCCCCATCGGTTTAGTATTAACCTCAGCCGACGAAGCAGAATTAATTCACGACGCAACTACTATTATGAAAAATTTAATGGGGTGGAACCGTGAGGCGTAAAGTTTTGAAAACCTGTCCGTTGTGTAATCACCCCCAACGGGATGAATTAGAAAGAGACATTCTTTCCGGTGATATTACCGCAGGAGAACTTGACCGAGAGGAAGATTGGAAAGCGGGAACTACCCGTAGACATATGCAGGAACACTTGGGCGATTATTTGGATAATTCTAATGAGTCTTGTCCGTTTTGTGTGGCCCCAAACAGAAATGATTTAGAAGCGGCCCTCTCCGCCGGTTCTATGAAGCCTAGCGAGGTCGCTGAATATTTGGATTGTAGTGTTGACTCGGTTAGATTGCATATGAAAAAGCACCTTAAGCCGTTGGTGCAGAAGGCCGCTTCTTTAGAGTTAGCAAAGGTTGAAATTGACGAGATTAATATGTTGAGTAATAACATTCAAATGCTACAACAGAAGGTGCAGGAATTTATTTTTGACAACGATGAATTAGACCACCGGACGATTGACTCGTTGGTTAAATTAAGTAAAGAAATCCGAGAGTCGTTAAAATACGCTTTGGAGTTTAAGGGACAATTAGTTCACAAGCGGGAGGAAACCGTAGTGGTGCAACAAATTGAAGTTATCCAAAAGGTTTTAATAGACCGTTATCCACAGGTATGGAACGAGATACGAGATTCAATAGCGGAGAGATTAGCATGAGTTGGGAAGATGTATTAAAAAGAAGTGTGTTAAACAACCAATTGGGGGAATTTATTGAATATTTACAAATGACCCCCCCGGAATTTGATAACGAGACTAGTTTTATAGGTGTTAAAAGAGTAGAACCAACCGAAGAAATCCCCTTTCCCACTGTAACTATTAAGGTTAGAGAGCCAGTAGAAGCAAAAATAACAAAAAGAGAACTTTCAAAATATGCTAAAAACACAGTAGAAGAAGACGGAGAAATTCTAATAAATGGGATTGTTATTGGTGAATATTTTGAAGAGGGCGGAGATATTCTAATAAATCAAAGTCGCTCAATAACAGATTCACAAATTCAAGAAGTTTTTGATTACTTCGTAAATAATATCACCGATGAAGAATTAGCAACCTATAAAGAAGAACTTCCCCAAATGTTTAGTAGCGCACAGTCTTATTCTCAATCACAGAACTTTTGGGAAAACGCTTTTAGAAATAGTAGGAGAGATTAGCATGACTTGGTGGGACATTATTAAAGCAAGAGATTTTATGCAAGAACCCTTGGGGGAAAAATATGACGCATACATGTATATCGTAGACCTCCTAGACAAAAGAGAAATGGCCGTTAAGGAAATGCTTTTAGAAGCATTTGAGGCTTGGAAGGATGAAAGAATTGAGGTTAGCGTTAATTATTTCACCTTAAGAGGCGGCGGATTCCGACAATTAGGAATGGTAGAAAATTTGAAATTTACCCCCGAAGAAATAAGAGAATATAAGCAACTTAGTCTAAAAGTAAGTCGTGGACAAGCCACCCCTGAAGAAACACAAAGACTTAGAACCCTTAGTGATAAGGGAGGAATTATTGTCGGAGAGGATAAGGGGTCGGGAGAAAACCCATCATCCTTTTACCCCAACAATACTATTACTTTTCACAAAGAACCCTTTGACCCAAGCAACGAAAGGGTTTCCTTACAAGTGGAACTTAGGGACGGGGTGTTTTACCCCCTAAATAAAGAGCGGTTTATTATCAAAATGGAAAAACTCTTGGGGCTTTAAGTATGAACTGGAAACTAATTCTTAAGTCGGAAAAGGACCCAAGAGATTTTTTTGAAGGATTTATTAATGATAAAAAAGAATATAATAGAAGGGGAAGCAAAGTTTTAACTTCTCTTAAAGAGGGCCTATTTGATTTTATTTCCCGATGGGGCGTTGAAACCTACGAGGATATACTAGAATCGGGAGAACTGGGAGATGTTAGGCAAGGACATTTTATTTTTACTAACCAATACTACCGCAACGGAAAAATTGATTTTGATGCTTATAACGACCCGCAGGGTAGAGAACAGCGGATAGGAGAGGTTTTACGGAGAGAGGCTTACTATCAAATTTTAGTTTCAGTATCACAAAACAAGCGCAATTTTGGATTGCCCCTATTTTTATTTGATATTATAAACGGTGAGGGAGCAGACCCAAACTTTAGACCAACAATTACCGGAGTTTTTGCTGGAAAAAACCCAGATTTGACTCAATTTGATACAGAGATTGAGACTGAAATACAACACGACACAATAGAATTCCTTGAAACATTAGTTGAGGAAATTAAAACTCTACCCGAACCTAGAAAGCAATTGGGGGGCGGTTCGTCTTGAAGTGGGAAACAATTCTAAAAATTGACTGGCGAGAAATTGTTGACGAGTTAATGCAACCGGACAATGTTCTTTTTGACTCGCTATACATGGAACTCTCCCAAAGGTTAGGGTTTAAGGCTCCCTCAAAGGACGAGGTAATTGACTACTTGGAGGATAACTACTCAAGGCATAAAATTTGGAACAATTTATATAGTATTAGTGAGGATGAATAATTAATGACGAGATGTGTTCTCTTGGATGAATGGTTTGATGCTGAGTCGGAAAAAATTGATAAGAAAGAATCTAAAACAAAAAAATGTTTTGTAACGGGGGAAAGTAAATGTCTTGGGAAGATATTGTCAAAAAAAGAGACATGACCGGAGGCATGAACTCTATTGTTGATTTTATCGCCCGTCTGCGAGAAAACATTACCGAGATGGAAGAAATCGTTAAGGAATCGTTTGCTACTTCAACAGACGACCCGATAGCCCCGTTTGATGTAGCCGATGCAAAGGACTTACTAGACGACTACAAAAAATTCTCAAAAAGTGTAGAGGTGTTATTTCAAAAAATGATTCAACAGGGGGAGATGGCATGACGGGGTGGTGGGAAATTGTTAAACTCCGGTTGGGTCATTTAGAACACCTCATTGGTCAGTTAACACACTTTCACAACACCTCACTAGCGAGGCAATATATTTCTAAAGAGGACCGACCTAAAGCAGAACGCCTCTTTGAAAAAATTAAAGGTATGCTGAATGACCCTAATTTATTTGACAGACTAGACGCAAGAGGAAACCCACTAGCAGACCCCATGAATTCCTACTACTCTCTTTTGGTCGCTTCCCCGGAAATGCACCACCGAGACTTTGGACATTTATACGAGGCCATCTTTGACCAATTGGAAGAAATGCGTCGTCTAAACTTGGAAGGGGATGGTGTGGGTGTCTAATTGGTTTTCTATTCTTAAGATTAGAACCCAAGACGGGAAAATGATGACTATTCCTAGTATTGAAGAATACCATGAAAAGTTTAGACAAGAACTTCGCCCGGTTGTTCTAGCGGAATACCGAAAGGTAAGCGACCGAGCCACCGAAGCGTCAAAAATTAACATCAAGCGTTATTCTAAAACCCCCGGTTTTGTTGAATATGATGCCTCTTGGAGGGACAGAAATACCGAAGAAACTCATTCAATTATTATCAAGTATAAGGGAAGCGGAGAAGAGGATGAACCCCACGAAGTTATTGCCGTGTTTTCCGACAACCTCGGACCAGAACTACAAATGGGAACGGACTTTGAAGCAAACACCCCATACGACTTTCTTCAAGAAGTGGTTAAAAGAATTGAAGATTTTTACCAATCCCGAGCAAAAACTGAATCTTTGGGGGTTCCATCAATTGAAGAAGATGAGGATAGGGTTTCCACGACCGAATACAATAGAAGTCTAGAAGAAGCAAACCCCGGCTATCGGATGGTCGAAGGTAAATTGAGAAATTTAGCAGATATGGAAAGACTCGCTAGAATTAAAGGAATTAACCTAAATGAAATCCTAGCGAGAAATAATTTAACGATGGCTGATTTCGTGGATGAAATACCTCAACAACCACAACCCGAAGAACCCGCCCCAAGAGAACCACAAGTTAGCGAGAGAAGGGAAAGGATGCGGGGAAGAAGAGATTTATTACGCCCTAGAAGAGGAAGAAGAGGCCCTGTTAGAGAAGAGGAATAAAAAGTATTATATATGGGATTCCTCTTAGGGCCAACTAAGGTGGTTTTATGACTATTGAAGAAAAAATTGAAAAGGTCGCAGAAGAGACCGAAGACTTGGTGGAACTTGCTGAGGATTTGGGCTTAATTAGTGAAGCAGACGAAGCCAAATATAAGGCCATTTTAAAGAAGGCTCTCCCAGCGTTATTGGTTGCAGTTCCATTGTTCATTGTTCTCCTTCAATGATTGGTATGTCCGCCCAACGAAAGTTTCGTAGTGCGTTAGGGCGTGCGGATAGAAACAGAGAATATTCCATTGAGTTTGAAGAACTTACTCCTCAATTGATGGATGAGATTAGAACTCTTCTTTCCGAGGGAGAGGAAGCATTAATTCAATACGCTGAAAATTTCACACCTAGAATGTCGGAAGAAAAAAGAAGAAAGGTCGTAGGGGAATTATTGGACCAATTTCAAAACATCTTAGAAAACTCTCTAATGATTCAGTTAGGTAAGTTGGGTGTTGAGGGACCGTCAAACGCCCCCACTAAAACCATGTCGGATATTTACGAAATGGAAGGTAGTTCGGCGGAAGATTGGTTCTCTAATAATAAGCAGGACCTATACGATAAATTCATTAATGGGGATTTTAGACCACTGTTTAATACTTATACTTTTTTTAAGGCACAGGGACTTGAGGAAGAATACCAAAATACTATCTCCACCGTGAAAACAAATGAGGAGGTTGATAACGCCTTACCTTTATTGGACGACACCAACCGAGAAAAAATTACCGGCGACAGCGTAGAAATTTTACAGGTGTTTAGAGAAATTGATACTAGTCGCCTACCCGAACTAAAAGATGTCTTGGGTGGTGGGAAAGAATTAACACCCCTCGGTGAACTTAGGGAAATCACGCCCTCCGATGTAAGGAATTTCTCTAGCGAGGAACAATTACAGAATTTTTTGGAATTGATTATTTCTGCTAACTCCCGAACAAACAACACTAGTGTAGCAATCGCTTCTTTGGCTGACCTCGCTATTGTCCCGTTAACAACTTTCGTGAGAAGACTTTTCCGAACCTCTTCAAACAAGGATGGGGTTCAATTTTTAAATCTGTTCGCTAACTTGGTTTCTCGTAGGGGTGAGACACAAACAGAAGGTAAATTTAGGCTCGGTGCAGGAGACTTGGTTCCCACCGGACAAATGCTTAGGGACTTTTATGATTTTGAAAAACCCGATGAACCCTACCAAGAATGGGTTAGGGACAGAGATACAGCCGCATTTAACACCCGCCTTGAGGCTTTCGTTAGTCGGGGGGAGAATAGAAATCTAACCCGCCAAAGAAGAACTACGGGTGGGCGGGAACTTTTGGCCTACTACGGAGCGGGTTCCCCTCGTAGGGGAAAAATTGTTCCTAATTTTGCCGTGGGGATTCAGCCCGACCAAGCCTTACCCTCCCTTGTTGGGTTTATTCAATTGTTTGACAGTTCGTTTAATTTAAACGATGTTCCAGCGTTTAGAAGCATTGATTTCCAAACTCAAGCCGACGAAATAGAAAGTCAATTAAATGACCTGCTAGTAGAAGGTATGGGGGCTTTAAGAAGAGGAATGGTTGGCGAGTTTAATGATGTGTTAGAGATTATTTATAATCGTCCGGGGATGTCCTTTAAGTCGGTAGGCGGGATGTCGGCTTTGGAATTCTTGGAAGAGTTAGATATTATAGAGAGGGATTAAAATGTATGAAGAATACCCTAGTGAGGAAGAAAGTAGAACGATGAATTTTGGAGAGGGTGATATTGAAGAACTCTCCGGTAATAGTCTAGCAGATGAGGTTAGGGGTTCTAACGACCCGAACCAACTTATTGAAGAAGAGGGTGGTTTTAACACCGTTGCCTACTACAACTCCGTGGGTGCTTTAATTCACGGAATTGAATTTGTTGAACTTGCGGACTTCCCAAGAACCGCTACTTACACCGTTGGAGAGGGTGGAACCGAAAGTGGTAATTTCTACGAACGGGGTAAAATGATTTACGATTTAGTTAATGGCTCGCAGGAAATTAACAATATGCCTGCATCATACCAACTGAGGGAAGCAGAAGCAAACGACTTAGCGGAACTTAACCCGTTGGTTGAAGCCCTCTTTGAAAGGATTAGAAATTTTCTTGGTGGGGAAGAAGAAATTCCCGTTAGAGAAAACCAATTTAAGCAATTGGCTGAAAAGATTACCATTAGAGATATTAAATCTCTTCGGGGAAAGAATGAAGTCTATGAATATTGGGAAAAATACTACAACGCGTTTATGAACATAAAGCCACTAAATGTTTCTTTGACTGATGAGGTAGCAAGTGAATTTAATTCAATATTTAAAAAGGTCAAAATCCCCTGTATCGTGATTCAGCACACTGATGCTAATTTTGAGCAAGAGGGTGGAAGATTTGGGCTTATGAGAATGGCAAACGAAATTCTAATGGGCAACATGGGAATGACCCCTAGTCAAGAATACCAATCATTTTTCAGGGAAGATTTTACCATTTCTTCCGATACCGATAGGGCCGCTAGTGCTGATGGACAGGTAGGAGAAGAAACCGGTCGCACAGGATATATTGATGTTAAAGTAAAAGACAACATTGATGATATAGAAATGGTTATGGAATCTTTGGACCCCCTTACCTTTTTAAACTTGACCGATGAGGGTATTATTTATTTGGGTCCGGAGGGAGAGACAATTGCTGAACTTAAAAATAAAATTTTATCATACCTTCCTCAGGAGTATAATAATTTAAGCCCCACCGCTCTTGGTTATTTGGCTGATGCGGTAGAGGAGGCCATCAATGATTATGTCTCACTGGTTGACAAGAAAGAGAAATACTTCTTACCGATGCTCGATAATCACATCACGGAGATGAATAAAATCCCTATTGCTGGCGGCTACACTTTTACTTATTACACCATAAAGGTGGTTCCCATCACTGGAGAAGAAGAGGGAGAAGTCGGCACTATGCCCGACTTTGCCCGATTACAGGCACAGCAGGAAGCCCTTGACGCCGATGAAAATATTACCCACCAAATTATTTTTGAACTTAAACAGGAACCAGCCGAGGTCGGTTATTCTACTTTGGTCGGAAATATGAATGATGCGGTAGAAACCCTTTTAGGGGTTATCAATAAAAATATGGTTTCCGGAAAAAAGAAACGATTCATTCAAAATGTTCCAAAGGCCGAGGGTGGACCTTCTTCTGCTGGTAGTGGACAAAGGGGGGCTTTAGGTGCTAGATACCCAAGTATGCCCGGTTCTCTTGCTTCGCTTGAGAGTAATATTGGACTTGACCCATTGTTAGATTTAATCTATAAACTATTTGTTGAAGATATTGACTTTAGATATTTCTTCAATAAGGACTATCCCGAGTTCACCACTAAGGGTAATTATGTTTCGTTTAAGTCCGCCTACGCCTCTTCTAAGAATAAAAGGGGAACTGCCCTATCAAGACAGGTTGCTCGTTTCCCGTTCACAGCAATTGATGAAGAGGAATTAAGGGCTCTCAACAATCTTTTCGGTAGACTAAGAAAGGGTTCCACGGCCCGTATTGGAGAACTAATTAAGCAAGCAGAAAATACCATTCAGCCGTTCCTCCTGTTAAACCTCTCGCTGGAGTCTAACAGAGCAGACAAAACCCGCCTACAAAAAGAAATTACAGACTCTTTGGGTAGAATTATCTACGAGTTTTCTGCCATGCAGGGCAGGGAAAGACTAACGGAGTTTGTTTTTGCTGGTAAGCAAATCCAAGAATACGCTAATAGTGAAATTGTAGACTCGCATATTAATATCCTGCCCGAGTTAGAAAACGAGGACTTTTTACAAACTCTAAACGACGACGAAGCCGCTCTCGTGAAGAGTATCAAGAGAAAGATTACAGGGAATTTCCTTCGTGATATTCTCAACACTAACGATTCTACCGATATTGAAAACTCCCTGTTGAAGGCCGTAGACATCATGCGGCAATCTAACGGTATCTCAGTATACCGAGCGCACTTGGACTTGGCTAACATTGAAGATGTTATCACGGTATCGGATTTAATTAGAAAGGAGGACAGGGTGGACCTCTACGCTCAAGATATGGAAACCATTCTTAACTCTCCGGGTAAAACTTTTGACGAGTTATCTGTTCAGTTGGGAGTTAGCAGGGCAGTTATTTACAAGGTTAGGGGGCTATTCCGTTGAAGAAGGAATTGGGAACTGACGCTAAGGGGAACTATCTCCCCTTGAGAACGGATGATGAAGGTCGTCCGGTTAGTCCCGATACCTACATTGATGATAAAATTTATTCCGAAGAAGAAATGGTTAGTCTGTTTAGGAAGGTTAATCCCGGTAGGAAAACTAGAGCAGAAATGACGGATTTCTTTCCCCCGTTGACGGGACAAGACGCTGATGGTTATTTTATTATGTTTGACCGAGCAAACCCACTTGGAGGAGAACCCCTACCTGTTGGTCGGGTGGGGTGGAAATATTTACCGGAGCATAAATTATATCTCACCACTGGAATTAAGGTGGTTCCAATGTATCGGGGAATGGGTTTGTCTCGCTCGTTGTGGCAGAAAAGAGATTCTGCGATTATTAAGAATACTCCTGCTATTGGTATGGCTAGTAATTTCTCGGAGAGTTGGATTAAGTTAATTCAGTCGGAGGGCTGGAAAATAGACCCTCCGGTGGAGTCCTTACCGGAAAGTATTCAAGACGAGGTTAGAGAAACCATTGAGGGAGAGAAGCCTCGCCGGTTAATTAGTAAGAATATTGATATGGCTATGAAAAAGGCTTGGGAGGTTTTGAAAATGCCTAAACCATACAGAGGCCCGGATATTAGAAACGAAGCACAATATGAAGCGGCTTCTTTAGAGGGAAGAATGTTATGGCATAATAACCAAGCAAACGGATATGATTACAGGTTAAGGGCTTTACGGACTAATCATAGCGTAGAACTAACAGACACAGAAAACTTAATTTATCAAGAAATGAAATATTACCAAGACATGAGGGCCTTTCACAATAGGCAAGCACAAAGATTAAGGAGATGCCTTGAATTGGGAAAAAAGGAATGTAATGATTATTATTCTCAAGAGTTAGAAGGAGATAATAGAAGACAAACAAAATATAAAACTACCCCTACGGGAAAATTAGACCCTTATGTAGAATTATCATTAGAAGCCTATAATGATTTAACTAATAAACAAAAAGCAAGGTATCATGCAGGTATGGCCCAGTATAAAGACACTAACTTCCATAACAGAATGTATCAAAGATTACACTATAACATAAACCTTCCTACTTTTCCTTCGCCTAAATATGGTGGAGAATCCTTTACAGGTAAAGAATATACAAAGGAAGAATATTTAAATATGGATAAAAACAATAAACGAAAATATCACGCTATGATGAAAGGTAGATTTGAAAAGGAAGGAGATATTGAATTATATAAATGGCATAATAAAATGTATAGTCGGCTTATTCGTGATAAAGGTTCACCAACATATTTCTCACCCGAACACCAACAGGAGGAAGAATAATGGACCTACTAACAGAGATGGATATGAAAGCCTCCAAAGGCAACTTTGAATATTTCTTCACTAAGGTTCTAGGTTTTGAAATGGCCCCCTTCCACAGGGAATGGCTAGAGCGTGTTAAATCCACCCAACGCACCGTTACAATTTGTTCACGGGACCACGGTAAATCAGTTTTCTTCCATTCGTGGTGCGTGTTCCAATTGTGTTTCCAAGAACCCCCATACGAAATTATCTACATTTCCTCTAACCAAAAACAAACAATGGTTCACATGAAGGACATTGACAGAATGTTTTCTACCATTCCCGCCTTGAAGAAGTTCAAACCTAAACAGGGTTGGGCCGTTGGCCGAATGGAATTAACCAATGGGAACCGCATCGTTGAAAGGTCGGTTGGTTCTCAAATCCGTGGACTCCACCCCGATGAAATTATCATTGACGACCCGATGAAGGAGTTCTCTATGACCGCCATCCAGCGAGTAGCAGATTGGTTTTGGGGAGATATGATTCCTACCCTTCACCACACCTCCTCTTTGAGAATGATTGGAACGCCCTTCACCTACACGGATATATTCGCTGAATTAGAGGAAAACACCGAGTATGATGTGAAGCGTTATCCCGCCATCAATCAAGCAGGTGAAGCACTTTGGCCCTCCCGTTGGGATATTGATTCGCTGGACCGACGCAGAAGAGAAATTGGTTCTTCCAAGTTCACAAGAGAATACCTTTGCATTCCTATTTCTTCTAACACAATGTTGTTTGGAAAAGAGCATGTGGAGAAAGCAAAAGACCGCACTTCTTCCCTACAATACTACGGAAACAACGAAGCATTCAAATACTACATAGGCTACGACCCATCTATGAGCATTAACGGAGACTACACCGTTATGATTGTTCTTGAGGTGGACGAGGAGTTAAACAAAAAGGTCGTTCACATGGTTCGGGAAAAGAACATGGACTTCCGTTCACACATTACCCGCATTACCGACCTATGCCAAAGATTCTCACCTGAAATCGTAATGATTGAAACGAACACCTTCGCTAAGTCTTTCGCTATGGAACTGCGAGATATTTCCGACTTTCCCGTAAAGGAGTTCACTATGAGTAGGAAGAAGAAAGAAGAAATCATTCTTAACTTGCAGATGAATTTTGAGAACAATAAAATTTTCCTGCCGTATCAAAAGGACGAGGACAGAAAGGTTTCTAATATCATCGTGCAAGAACTAGAGGCTTTCGGTATTGGAAACAACGGAAGAATCGAAGGGCTGGGCGCACACGACGACACCGTTATTGCTTTGGCGTTGGCTAATTACGCTACAAAAACATTTACAGACACATTTATTGAAATTGAGGACTCAGGTATTTTTGCCACTAGCGGTCCGACCATGAATCTAGGAGGTGGAATTTTTGGTATTAATTATTAGTAAGGAAGAAATCAATACAGAAGAATTGAGAACTAAACTTGAAGAACTTGAAGAGGCCAAGAGGGTGAAGGATGAAAAAGAAGAAAGTGTTCGCGCAGTGGCCGATGGAGATAAATTTATGGCATCATGGCTACAATATCAATGTCACGACGAAACCGAAGTTATTAAGGACATTTCCAACAACCTAAAAATTAACTTCACGGAGGCAAGAGAATACCTTGCTAAGATGCCCGAGGAACTCCTTATTGAAGAAAAAACCATTCCCGAAGTAGTGAAAGAACTCCGCCACATGAGAAGAACCCTCAAGGGTAAAACCCGTGAGAAGATGGCCTCAACAATTAACCATTTGATTAAGGCATATACTGAGCATTTGGATAACTCGCTGGACTCCATTTATTGGCTTCGTCCGTTTAAGAAATCTGTTAGAATGCTCACGCCGGACATTAGAATGATGAAGAAACTCTACCACATCAAGGATGGAGAAACAAGACAAACTATTATTGACAACCTAGTGAAGATGTGGGAGGCGGATATTGAAAAGTCCTCGCTAGACTACGGGGAGGATTACAACTCCGCAGTAATTAAATTCAAGTCTTCCAAGAAAGCAGTGAAAGAAATCCTAAAGGGTATTTCTCACCAATCAATTAGAAAGCCCCGTCAAGAGGTTTTGGAGGACATACTAGTAAAGACTATTTGTAATAACCCCGGAATTACTAGCAACACCATTCATTCAATGTTGCCCTCTTCCTATCATCGGTCCACCACCCCCCAAACGATTTCAAAAATGTTAAAGAAGGTTAAAGCAATTAATGTTAACGGTGAGTATTACATCTTTAGTGATGCCATTAAAAAAGACCTTTACTCTTATGTAGCGGGCTTTATTGATTCGGACGGCTATATCACAATGGATTCAAAATACGCTCCCCGTGTGGGAATGATTGCTACGGGGGACCGAGGCAAGGCTTTTTTCAAGGAGATGGAAAACCAATTAAAAATTGGCCGCCTACATCTTGACCAAAAGGTGGGCGAGAACAACCGAAGTCAGCACCGGTTGAATTTTTACAGCCAAGGAGACATCTCTAAACTTTTGGATAAGACCATTCCTCACCTCCGAATGAAGAAGGTGCAGGGTAAGTTAATACAAGAGGCGATTATGATTAAGCAAAACTTCGCAAAGGAAGAATGGGCCAAACCCCGTCTTGAAGAAATTTTTAGACTGATTAAGTGGGAAAACTGGAAGGATGCCGCCAATAAGGTGGAACTCCAAAAGTATAATATACAAGAAGAGGATATTATCAAATACAGAGAGAACTCCCGTTGGGAATATATGACCGGCGGCGACACTATTTCTAAGGAGGATTGATTATGGGTTTAAGAGACAGTCTTAGAAATTTGGTTCGTAGAAGGACTCCTACGCCCGTGAATGATGAAGTCTATAACATGGGTATTCAAGAACGCCGACAACCACAACACTACGCTGGTAAGTATCTTTACCAAATGGCTCAAAATTCAACTGTTGTAAGGACCTGTCTTGTTCAATTAAAAACTGAAATTTTCCGCCGAGGCTACGAATGGGTAAAGGCTTTTGATTTGAAGTGCGGGAACTGCGGATATGAACACCACAAAGAAGTAGACGAATGTTCCAATTGTGGTTCCACAGAATTGAAAAGACCGGACCTCACACAAAAACTATACGCACATGACTTCTTTGAGGGGTATGTTAATTCTTCACACCAAATGTTTATTGATGTTTTGAAGGAGTTAGAAACCGATATGAATATTATTGACGACGCTTATTTAATCTTAGTAAAGGACTATTACTTGGATAAGAACGGTGAAATCATTATGTCAAAGGTTAACGAGATTTACCGAGGAGACCCCACAGTTCTTCACATTGAAGTAGACGAGGATGGGGACCGAGGACAATCCCGCTACACCTGCATTACCCATAGAGATTTTGTGAGTGAGGATAAATACGATAAATGCGGTATTTGTAATTGCTCCTTGCACCCAATTGAATTCGTTAATAAGTCCGGAAACCAAGAACAAAACTACATCGTGGGGGAGGTTGTTCATTTTAGTAAATATTCTCCCTCCCGGCTTTACGGACACCCTCCCGTCATCACACTATTTAATCACATTTTTACCTTAACGGCTATGGAGAATTATATCAGCACCCTGTATACTAAGGCTAGAACCCCAAGAGGTATTCTAGCGGTGCAGACAAATAACATGGAATCTTTAGTTAAGTATTGGAAAGGCGTGAAGGAAAAGTTAGAAAGAGACCCCCACTACACCCCTATTATGGGTATTGAAACTGAGGGCGGTTCACGAGGCTCGGTTGAATGGGTTCCGTTCACAAACACCATTAAGGAAATGGATTACATCAATGTAAAGGATGACTTGCGAACGAGGATTTCTTCCTTTTATGGGGTTAGTAATATTTTTACCGGCGATACCACTACTGGTGGTGGTCTTAATAACGAGGGTATGCAAATTCTTGTAACCAATCGTGCTGTTGAAAAGGCGCAAAATGTTTATAACAAGTATATGTTTCCGTTCTTAATGAAGCAGTTTGGTATTACTGATTGGAAGGTTCAACTTCTCCGTAGTGAGGAAGAGGATGAAATTGCTAATATCCGCCGAAGAGAAATGGAACTACAACTTGCTATTCAAATGAAGAATCTAGGGTTTGAGGTTGATATGAACGAGGACGGGGACTTTGTTTTCAAGAAATACCCCGCTAAGGAATTGGTTGATGTTGATGTTGAATCCGATGGTAAGATGATAGAAACTGACCCCTATGCGGGAACAAACATTGACCAATCCCAATTAGGACAACTTCAAGAACAGGCATTAATGACCGGAAACACCAAAGCGCAGGTGGCGGGAGAAACTTCTATGGAGAGGGGTCCTCCGAAGAGATTTAGTGGTCTACCAAAAGAAGCAGGAAATAACAATGTGGACAGCCGAACAGAAAGGAGGATTCCATGATGATTAAGAAAGCACAGGGTTTGATGAGCGAGGAAGAGGCTAGGGCCTTGTTAGATAAGTACCAAATTTATGTTATAAGTGAACATGATTACCCAAATAAGGAGGAGGCTATTTTTAAACCACAATATGCCCCTAGATTGGGTATTGGGGATAAAGGTAGAAATAATATTTTATTTTATACTATTGACCCAGTAGATTATAACATCCTTATGGGAAGGGAAACTAAACGCAACGAAAAATTATTTGTGACATTCTCGGGGGCAAACGATTTTACAATTGATAAGTTTTTCATGCAATCGGTTATTTATCACCCAATTAAAGAGTTAAAACAAATGGGTTTTAGCACCACTAGTAATAGCCGGGGTATTAGTAAAAATATCACAGAAAAAAATATTGATGCGTATGATTCTAACAAAGTTCAAGCGGATTATACCAATACTGTTTTAGCGGTGGCACAATATATTCGTGAAAAAATTTTAGATGAAAGCCGTGGATACGACGAAATAAAAAGATTTTCTTTTATGTTTAAAGAAACCTTTTTTAGCATTGAATATGACAACCAATCGTTAATAGACGAATATAATAAGGCAATTAATACTCAGTTTCCTAGTTCCTTTACTGAGGGGTTTGAAACTTACTTTACCCCTAAAGCCTCAAAAAATATAATGAAAAAAATTCGCTCCATTATTAATCGTAGGGGAAGTAGAGAGTTATTTAGGGGCGTTTCCACGGACAGCACTTCATTTGAATATAGCGACCTAACAGAGCAAAATAAAGAAACCAATTTACTTCGTTTGAATAGATTTTTGGACCCTATTATAGATGCGGTAGAGTCTATTGATACTATGAATGTAAGAGCCCTTGACGAAAAAAATTTATTTACCATGAGAGATAATTTTTTGAAGGCGATGGCTCTTTATTTTGAAACGAAGTCTTATACCCGCCCCCTAACACTAGCGAGGTTGAAATCACAAGTTATTTCAAGGGAAGTTTCTACTATGTTGAACACTGCCGTTTCTTCAGCGTTGCCCGGTTTCTATACCTCCGAGGGTAGGCAAGTCGGCTACCAGTTTAACAAATCTATACCCGAAAAAATTAGACAGTTTGAGTTAGCCCTTACAAACCCGAAAGAGTTTTTGGAACAATCCGATGATGTGGTTTATAAGGTTCCTTCTAATACGCCTTTAAGCCCAGCAGTAGCAAGACAAATTGAAAGTATTGACGATATTATAGATAATCAAAAAACTCGGGACAATCTTGAACGAAATGTAGCGATGGGCCTAATTTTTACGAGTGATGCTTTTAATAATTATACTAACCAATGGGAAAATAAAACTCCGAGAGAACTAGTAAGTGAACACCTCGTAGTGGGAACTACGGAACCTTATGGGTTTAATAGAATACTAGAAGAACCCATACGAGATTTATTTAAAAGGTATGGGTATGATGATGGGCGTCTTAATGTAGAATACGAAAAAATTTCCGGTAATAAATTTATTATTTCCGTGCTTTATAATTATGATGTGGCCGTCAGCGAAGAATATAGAGTTATTAGAGTTGATTTCCTATTTACCCACGAAAGAGAAAATATTATGTCATTAAATTTAATTAGAAATTTAAAGTTAGAAAAAGCAATAGCGGGCGTATCTCGTTATAGGGAACAAACTAAAACATTTGAAATTGACATTAACTCGCCAACAGATTTTTACTTAGAAATGTCCAAAGTTTTCAAGAGGATTTTAGTTGCCGAAGATTTCCAAAGTGGAAGTCCGGGGTATTCGGAAAGAAATCCCACGGAACTATCTAATGCTATGGTTAGGGGGGCTATTAATTCCTATCTTAGAATATTAGGGGGTAAAGCCATTGAAGTTAGGCCCTTTGCATATGATTCCCTAACTGGTAGTAGAAGAGGTTTATATTATATCGTTGTTGAAGGAAACGCGACAATATACATAAGTGTAGACGATAGAAAGGCTGGAGTAGCGGCGACAAGGGATGAATACGGTTATGCGGACACTAAAGGCTCGGCCTGTTTAGGAAACTTAATGCTTGAAATGGTTCCCGAAAATGCACCGTTAGAGGGGTGGGAATCAGCCGTTTATTTATCACCGGAAAATAAAGTTAAGGTTAACCACGAGCCCTCTATGTGTGTAAATTTAACTATTCCTGAAACGGAAAGGACTAGAGGACCAGCAACAGGAGGCTACAATGTAGACTCTTTATCTAATGTCTTGGGGGGAGTAGGGTTACAGGGGGGTAAAATTGGAACCCCACTTCTCCCCCCTAATGTTAAACAAACTATTCTTGGTGGTTTTACAGACGAACGGGGACGAGAAGTTGCCTCTACTCATTTGCCCTCATTGGATGTTAAACAAAGTTTTAGCACCTTAGTTGGTGATGACGAGACAGGGGAATTTATAAACGCTGCATTCAATTTCCCCGAAAATATTATGGATGTAGGGGGGTATGATGTCAAAGTTAATAATTTAGCAAAGGTCGCTTCCGGTCTTTTAAATAAAAACAATATTAAAAGTTCTGAGGAGGCGCGTGATTTTATTCAAAGTAATATAGAAATAGAACTCCCCGACAGTGTAACGACGATAGTAGAGGCGGACGTTTTGCCTTCTGTAAAGGATAAGGCGTTTCAATACGCAATTGAAGGGTTGGTAAAATTTTATAACGAGACAGGCCAGCAAAGAATTACTTCTTTTGACTTATTGCAACAGTTAGTTGATACAAACAGGGAGGAACTATACGAAATTCACCTAGAACAGGCCCGTTTGGGTGCTGACTATGGCGGCGGAGGATTTGATTATAAACCTCAGCAAGAAATAGAAAACCGAAGTTTAAACATTAGAAGAATTAAAAGAAGAGAAGGAGGAAATAACAATGAATGATAACATTAGAAAAAAATTAGATGCTAAGAAAGAAGAGATTAAAAAGAAACATAAAGATTTATCTATGGGAGTTCCCGAAGCACCACCGGAAAAGTGGGAAAAGAATCCTCAAATTCCCAACTTTGTTCAAGGTGGTCCAAAAATGAGTAAGAAGTGGAAGCAAGTTTGAGGCGATTAAATGAGTTTCTTAAATCCGATTTTTGGCCTCAAACAATACATTTATGAAACTAAGGGTCCTGTTAGTAATGCAGAAATGAACCAAATCATGGACCAAGCAGTAAAGTTTCAAAAGAATGAGGCCTATGACGGCAGTTTAATTACTGAGGATATTGCTAATTTTATTAGGAACATCCCTAAACCAATTGAGACTATTAGTGCTGATGCTTTAGTGGATAGGTTATTGCCATACTTTAGGGTTAACTCACAAAAACAATCTTACACTAAGAAAAAATTAGTAAAGGATGAAGAAACAGGGGAGGAATCCGTGCAGACACTCGGACAGGGAAATACTCGTAGGTTCTTTATTAACTTAGGAACTTCCGCTAAATATGTCTCATTTATACCTGACACCGCCGAATTGGGCGAACAACTTGAAGCAGACCCTCACGACGGTCTTAGGTCCATTAGTGGGATTTATTCAAGAAAGGGAAACATTGTTAGGGTTGTTATGAGTAGGCTTGATAACGCTTTAAATGGGAACCGCTTCACTAAAGAACTTCGTGAACTTTACGATGAGATTATTGATGTTCTACCAATTGACATTAACATACCCAAAAGAAATGTGCAGGAAAGAAAAAATTTACTAAGAGGTTTGTCCAACACTGCTGACGCTGTTTTAGACGCAAAAAGAACTAGTTCCGACAGACTTAAGGACGCCCTTACACCAGTAGGGGAAGAAGGACAATTTGAGAAATTTCAAAAGGAATGGCCTACCATTAAGAAAGAAATCGCCAACAGAGTTCCAATTGGTAGAGTCCCCAGCAGGGAAGTTATTGATAGCGTCGGTAAATATTTGAAGGGTAAATATACCCTTGATAAATTAGCCGCCCCGCTATTTTCTGTGAACAGTCCTTTAGAGGAGGAACTTGAAGAAAGGGTTTCACAAAGGCCCGGAAGCCCAACCTACGGAGAGTTAATTTTTAAAGCCATATTGAAAAAGGCTAGTGCTAACGCATTTAAGCAGGTTCAGTTAGATAGGGACTATGCTAGTTTAGAAGAAGATGATTCTTTCTTTAACAAAATGGAAATTGCAGACCTACCCGAGGATGAACGCCGCCGTGTCAAAACTTTCTTACAGGACGCCGAGCCGACAGAATTTTTTGGTGAAGAATACCTTAAGTTAACAAAACTTATAAATACATTGGCTGATGTAGTGGATTCATCCGAGGAGGAAGAGTTAGAGGGGATGGATGAAGAAAACCTTAAACTCATCAAGAAACTAGCCCACCTTCGTAAGCGATACGAAAAACTTTATCAAGAAATATACGGAATGGTATACGGAGAGGAAGAATAATGGAAGAAGTAGTAGAAATTATCAAAATGTTAATTACTAGAATTGAGAGTCTTGAATCGCAGGTTCGGGATGCAAATATGAATTTAATGAAGTCGGGTATGGTTGTTCACACACCACGCCCGTCTATGGCTGTTGCTAGTCCTGTCCCATCAGGCGATAATATCGCTAAAATGGATTGGGAAGAATTAAACGCCTTAGTAGGGAAATTGGAGGGAACACTATGAGTATGGTAGACGAGGAACCGACGCAAGATTTGAGAGATAGTAAAATGCTGTTAAGCCGACTAGTTGAGTTAGAAAGCATCATTAGCAACGCATTGGGAATTGCCGCTGAAACTGGAGAAGAACGCCCCTACAAGCAGGTTAAACCACAACCGGTGAATGTTGAAAACTTGGCCGCTAAAGCAATCCCCGGCTCAGTTCAAGAAGTTAAAAAGAGTAGAGATTACAAACTCTTACCCGAACATATGTTTTACAAAAGCACCGAGGAAGAAAGAGGTGAACCCCGAACTGAGGATGCAGATTTACCCGAGGATTCCCAAGATAAGGATTTGGTCGCCGCATTAGAAACCGCTTTGGAAAAACTACGACGAGCAAAACACACTCTCCGAGTTTCCGAAGAAGCCGCATTTGTTCCCTCCGATGAAGCATAGGGGGGTTAGAAATGACCGTTGATTTTTTTTCTATTTCTAAGAATAGGACCTCTCTTACGAATAGGATTAAGGCTACCTATTTAACTGCTGTTGAAAACCCCAAAGCATACGATTACGAATGGGAAGAACTCGTCATTGAGATGAGAAATCTATTAAAGGACCCCGTATATCAAGAAATGTTTCCCGACTTAGAAACAGAAATTTTATATTCCGATAAAACACTTGATGTTAAGGAAAGCAGGGCAAGGGAGTTATACAACGCCTGTATGTCAAAGCCCGTTTTAATCAAGGAAGAGAAGAGGGAATTTATTGAACCCAATAAACCAATGTATAGAATTTTTTCAATTGACGACTTGCGAGAAATTAAAGGGATGACCGGTGAGTATATTATTCAAGAAAAATACGACGGTTTAAGAGTGCAGGTTCACAAAAAGGGGGAAAAAATTACTATCTACTCCTTTAATGGTAATGATATTACTTCTAAATTTTCTAAGTGTGTAAAGTATCTAAAAGAAAAGGACACCAAAGATTTCATTCTTGATGGGGAGGCGGTTCTCTACAAAGATGGCGAGCCTCTCGTTAGGGCAGATACGCTGGCTCATATTAATAAAAAGGTTGAGTCGGAGGAGGATATTAAAATTCATGTGTTTGACATCATGCACTACGACGAAGAATCGGTTGCGATGGAAAAATTTGAGGATAGAATTAAAATTCTAATTGGAGAATTTAGTGGTCTAACGAATGAGGTAGTTTTATTCCCCACCAAAAATAATACTCGTGAGGCTGACTCCTACGAAGAAATTGAAGAATACGCTATGGAAATTATGAAGAATCCTACCTCGGAAGGCGTGGTTATTAAAGATTCAAAATCTTCCTATGTAATCGGAAAGAAGAAAAATCCCAAGTGGATTAAGTGGAAGAAGGTAATTGATTTGGATGTTTTGGTTCTTTCAAAGAGAAAAAATAAGAATAATTCTTTCACTTACATTGTGGGGGTAGGTCCCGTTGATGAAGAAACTCCCAAAGCAAAAGAATACGAAGGTAAGTTTTACGCCGAGGTTGGAAAAACTACTAATACTAAAGTAAATGTGGACGAGGGTAAAATTATTCGTGTAAAGGTAGACGAAGTTATGGGCAACGAGAAAAAGGGATTTAGTCTCTATAATGCACAATTTCACGAAATTCCCGAGGTATCGGAGTCCGATAAATTAATAACACTTGAATTCTTAACTAAGAATGGTAGGAAAAGTTTGGCTGACTACAAGGTTGAAGCACTAAAGAAGTCTTATGTCATTACAGACGGGGTTCACGGTATCGCTAAAATGGATTTGGAATTAAACATGGACGGGTTAATTTTTCACGGATTTAAGGAAAAGAACCTCATGTCTAAGAATGCCTTTCCACAAATGGATGTTTGGAAGAAAGAAATCAAAAGAGCCTACGGGAAAGACAGTGGTAGGTTCATGGCTTTTGTTCAAAATATTTTAATTAACGAGGGAAGTAAGTCCCTACAAGAATTATTTAAGCGAGGTATGAAGCACGACCCCGATATGATGAGTAGACTATTTGGTGATAAAGACGGTATAAGGTCTATGAAAAACCGACTCATGGAAGTCGGGGACGCCTACGGCATTAAGGGTAAGGACAGATTTTTTTACGATGGTAATGCCTTGAATAAGATGTCGGAAAAGGAAGGCGAGTTTATGATGTGGCTTGGTAAGGATGAAAAAATTTACTTTACGATTAAGCACGAGGACTTTGAGAATAATTGGGCCGTGGACATTGAATCTAAAGATAATATCTATGACTTTTTGGGCGAGGCAGGTAAATATCCCGTTGAGTTAGTTTCTACAATTCAAGACGACATGATGATTGATAAGGGTAATCTCATGTTAGGCGCACAACGACATGGTTATCACGAGTATATTCTCAACGGAAAGGATGTTCAGTCTAAACTGCACATTAGATACCTTCCCGTAAAGGATGAAAAAATGTGGTTGGCTTGGACGGGATATGAAACCGAACCCACACCGGAAAGTTCCGATGATGGGTTAAATGATGCTAGGGCAGATAAATATATTAAAATGTGAGATTTATTACAAAATTTCAAGAAATATTTATATAGTCTATTAACCTACTATTTACTATGCAGTTGGAAACTCCAATGTTTGGCAACGACCCTACCGACGGTGGGGAATTTGTTATTCTTAAGGAAAACAAGGATTGCGTTATTGCTGGCTACGCTTCGGTTGATGTGGTGGACAAGCAAAACGACAAAATCACCCTTAATGCTATCCGTGAAGCGGCAGACGGTTTTATGAAAAATGACCGCTTCCGAAATGTGATGATTACCCACTCCAATGTGCAAGTGGGTGAAGTCCTTGACAGTTATACAGATTCCAAAGGAAAAGTCCTAAAAACAGGCGTAGATGATACAGGTTTTTTTGTAGTGATTAAGTTAAGAAATGATATTGAGAAGGCAAAGGAAGTAGCGAGGGATGTTCGTCGTGGAAAACTTCGTTCCTTCTCAATTGGAGGACAGGCAATTAATAAGGCCAATAAATATGACCCCGACATCGGAAGTTATAAAGAAATTGACAAACTAGAATTGCATGAAATCACTATTTGTGAAGAAGGGATTAATCCCGAAGCCAAATTTAATATAATTAAGGAGGATAAAAAAATGAGTGAAATTGAAAAGGCGTTGGCCGAATTTAATGATGTTATGGCAGAACTGAAAAATACTGTTCTTCTCAAGGAAGAAGAAGAGGATAAGATGGAAGAAGCCGGAGGCGACGAGGAGATGAAAGAACTCCGAGGCGGTTCTAAGGATGAAATGGAAATGGAAATGTTGGATGACGCCAACATGGAAGAAGTGGAAATGGGCGACTATGGCGAGGACAAGGAAGCCCTTGAATACATGGAAAGAAAGGGTGTTGACACTCTTGACCTCTCCCCTTCTAACATTGAAAAGGCTTACGAGCATTTCCGTGCAGAAAAGGAAGAGGAGCGAGCCTACGAGTTAATTAAGAATGACTTTGAAGCCCGCTATCAGCGAGAACTTGAGATTGAGAAGGCTGAAATTGCCAAGTCCAAGTTTAACGCACAGAACGAACTTTCCCAACTCCGAGAGGAACTTTCTACCCTTAAGAAGAGTTTGGAAAACAACGAAATCGCTAAGGCACAGTCTGTTGAAGAAACGACTCGCCAACTTAGCGAAGATTTTTCCCGTGTTAGCGAGATGACTTGGGAAGAGATTCATGGTCTTTTCTCAAAGCACGAGGGAGGTATTTAAAATGAGTGGATATTTTAAGACTATTGGAGACTTGGAGCGAGCAACCTATGGATTGGGTAGCGATAACCTTATGAAATCGGAAGGTATTACTTCCGGCATTGTCGGTGAACACTTTTCGGCAACTGCTGGTAGCACCCCTGCTCTCTACAACTTGATTTACGGTCAGAAGGTTTGGTCCATGATTAACCGTGAAATCAACGCTTTGTCTATTCTTCCCAAGAAGCCTTGGAAGTCTAGCGGTTGGAGAATTCTTAAGGAGCGTGCTGTTGGTGGCGGTGCAGATACTTTTTCTGCTAACCCCGACAAACTCGGTGGAACTGCTGAAAATGCCGCACTTTCGGACATCACGAATGTTAAGCCCGAATACGATGTGCTGAGTGTAACGCCTAAGACTATCGCTCACACTTTTGAGATTTCGGAGATTGCACAAATGATGGCTGGTCTTGATGACGGTATTGGCGACCTTATTTCCAATTACCGTGAAGAGGTTGGTATTACTCACGCTGAAGTTATGAACCGACAAATTTTGCTTGACCTTACTTCTAACCAAGATGGTCTGCAACATTCCAGTCTTTCCGATGCAGAGCGAGACAGAAACCTTACTTCGTTGTATAAGATTGTTTCTAACTTTGACGAATTGGACGATTCCGGTGAAATCTTTACTAACGCTTTAGACCTTTATGGTGCTACGAGAAGTTCCGGCTCCGACCCTCACTTGGAATCCTATGTTGATACTAACTCGGGAACGGACAGAAACCTTACGGTTAACCTGCTTAACACGGCCCTTCGTAATTTGAAGGCTCGTGGTGCTGAACCAAAGGTTATTTTGACGGGCTACGATACCATTCAAACCCTCGGTGAATTGCTTCAAGCACAGGAGCGTTTCATGGGTAGAACGGAAGTGACGCCATCCCACAACGGTATTAAGGGTGTTGAAGGTAGAGAAGTCGGTTTCCGTGTTGCTACCTATCACGATGTCCCAATTATTCCTGTTAAGGATATGCCAAACAGTGGCTCGGGTGTTTCGGATATGTTAATTCTTGATACGGACCACCTGTTCCTTTGCACGCTTAAGCCTACGGAATACTTTGAAGGCGGTATTAACGCTGATGTTTTCGGTCATGGAAAGTTGGGCCACCGAGGTCTTTACCGAACCGTTGCCGAGACTGTCTGCACCTACTTCCGAGGACAGGGTAAAATCATTGACCTTCAATGAGGTGTTTTGAATGGCTCATACTGTAACAATTTTAGCAGACCATTTAGGTTTTGCTGGCCCCCGTGCTATGGGAGCAGAATATGTGGTGGATGCAATTATTGACATTACCTCTTATACTGCTGGTGGAGAAGCAATTGACGCTTCGGATTTGGGTCTTTCTCGTGTTTTGGCAGTTATGGTTACAGGTCAAACCGAGGTAACTCAGTTAGCCGTTGCTGAATGCACCGACGCTGGACTTTACGGAAATGCTGATGCTAGCGATAATACGGACGGTTCTAAGTTCACTATTGTTGTTAGTGCTAGTGGTTCCGAGGGTTCCGGCGACTTACAGGGTGTAAGGGTTAGGGCATTTGGTTTGCTTTGAGGTGAAGTAAATGAGAGTTAAGAATATTACCGGCGGGACTAAGGTTATTCTTGGAAGGGCGTATCTTGGAAACAAAGAATACGATGTCTCCGAGGACCTGCGTAATATTTTTCTAAAGAATGGATTTGAAATCTTGGGTGAGGAGGTGGCTGAAACCCCCGTTGAGGAAACCTTAGAAGAATCAACGGAGGTTGATGAAGTCGCACCCTCCCCGGATTTCTCTTCTATGACGAAGAAAGAATTACAAACTTACCTTACCGAGCAAGGTGTTGTATATCTTAGACAAAACACCAAGGCTGAATTGCTTTCACTTTGCTTAGGTGAAAGTGAAGAAGAGTAAGTTTTATAACATAGTCTCGCTTGGTTAATACCAAGAGGGAATATTATGCCTGTGAATTCTACGAAAATTACTGCGAACACTCAAGTTTCATCCATTGGTGGAACCTTTGACGGATTTATTTATTACAACGGTGCGACCGCTTCGGTTGTTTATATCTTTGACAACAACACCGCCGATGTTTCAGCCCCATTTGATTATAACAACGACCCTACGATTACCGGTCCTACGGCTGGTTTATCGGCGGGAATGTTGGTATTTGGTGATGGTATTCCGGAAGGGGCTACAATTAGTTCTATTACAGACGCACTTAACTTTGAATTAAGTGTTTCCACTACGGGGGGTTCTAAGACCGCCGAACCACTAACTTTTGTTTCGGTGGATAACCCAATTGGAAAATTCAAAATTGATGCTAACACTAGTGATGATATTCGGGGATTAGAAATTATCTGTCGCAACGGAATTAAAATCGTTGCTAATAACTTCACTACTTTGGAAGTCTTTGCCCTCACTAACTAGGGGGTTAAAGAATGACTAGAGTTCCAAACATTCGTGATTACGAGGGTTTTGCTGAGGGTGTTAATTGGACCGAGGCTTTATCCGTTAGGGTGATGGTAGATTTTATCAATTCACCGGGAAATACCACACTCGGTAGACAATTAGTTGATTGGTTTTTGAAAGACCACTCGCCATTTTCGGGCTACAACGACGAAAGGTTTGATAGTATTAACCGTAAGGCGTATCAAACTCTATTAGAAAAGGACATTGATAGTGAGGACTTTTCCCCACTAAGGGATAAAAGAGAACTCGTGGTTGAGGGTCTTTCGGGTCTAACACTTGGACAGTTAAAGGAAGGTAAGGCAGATAACTACTCGTTGGATTTAGAAGATACCGACGAGAATAAAAAACTTATCGGACAATTGGTCGGAGAGAGGATTCTTTATCCCGACGAGGAAAGGCCTTACCAGCCCTCCTATGCTTCTAAACTTGTAGAGGAATTTAAAAATCTGTTAGGCGTTGAGAGGATTGAACCATTAGAAGCACCTCTTCAAACGCAACAAGAAACCGAAGAATTTTACGATAAATACTTTAGAGATGTAGCAACACTTGACGGTCTTATCACGGCAGTTAGTGATTACATTAACTCTATGAGAACCGGCTTTACTTCAAGTGTTGCAGGTGCTATGGGTGAGGCTTACCTACCCGGAGGAAAGGATTCTAAACCCATTGAATTAGTTAACTTCTTGGCAGATTTTCAAGGAGGAATATTAGTTAGGAAAAGATACCGTGATAGGGGGAGGGCGGATAACCCTTATTACAAACCTAATGACGAGGACGACGATGAACCCGAAGAACTAAACCTTAGAAGTTTAGATGATGAAAGTTATATTGATTATCTAATCGGTCTTCCTAAATCTAAACTAGTTAATCAATTAAATAGAAGCATTAAGAGAGTCCTCAATGAAAAACTTTCGGGGTTGAAGGGATTTGACAGTTCTACTATGGAAACAGTTCTTAGAAATGTTGATTCTAAAATCAATACCAGTCTTGTTACAGAAGCGACCTCTACGGCAGGTTCCCAATATACCCCTTCCCAAGTAGGAGAATATTCAAAAGAAATTGATGACGATGTTCTCGCCAATTGGTTAGTGGATAATGAGTCCAACCTAGTAGCAGACTTTTTTGATTGGTTAATGGCTGGCGGGGGTAATGAATTTAAACGAAAAATTAATTGGAATACCCTAACTGTTTCCGGTGTGAAGGGGAGTATGCAGAAGTTAAGAAGAGTTTCCAACTTCAAGGGAAAACATGTAATAGCAGACCCTAACGCTGAACGCCAAAACACCAATGTTGTGCAAAATGCTTTGAACGCAATTAGTGATAAAGAAAAATTTGATGATATGATGGGCATGAAAAAGGTGGAGTCTTATTTTGCTCAAGACGGTCTTTTTGATGGCATAGTGGACCTGTTTAATAGATTGGACGATTTAGTTAAGAGTTCCAAAAGCATGTATAAAGTATCGGACGACGAAAGACTATTTCCCGATGTTTCTAAACTTAGAGAGAAGGCTCTTAAAGAAAAAATATTAGAGGGAGATATGGAAGAGTTTAACGATTTATATGACATCGTGAGAGAGAACATTAAAAGGTTAGAAGACACTACAAAGGAGGATGAAATTCCTCCCGAGCAAAGGGAAGAGTTTGTTTTCGTTGACTCGGATGTATTAGAGGAGGCGAATAGTTATCTAAAGGAACTTGGGACGGCTAAAAGAACTTACTTTAGCGCAATTACCACCGTGGATGTTAACTCTTTCAAAGAGGAGTTGGTTAGAGTTTTAAATGAAATGGGTAAGTCAGAAGAAGCAGACTTTATCCGTGGACAGGATTTAAATGAAATTGACAGTAAAAAGTTTTCGGACCTGTTTGATGTGGGGGAGAGTCCTTCTTCTTCTACCTTTGTTAGCATGATTAGTAAGGAATACTTTGGAGGAGAACCTAATTTTTCACAACGAGAAACAAAGGTAAAGGCGGCTAAGTTATTCCTTTTCCCAATTTTATACGAGGACTTTACTATTGGAGTAGATAAAGGACAGGTTAAATCAGCACCAGCCACTATTTCTTATTCCGGCCAACTTACTATTACCCACGACCTAGAAATTAAAGGTTTAGTGGGTGAATATTTATTTGAGGGAGAACACCAAGTTAGACCCGAAATAGGAACTCGTGCAACAGATTTTAGTGTTGGTAGGGGGGCCACCCGAGAGGGGGAGAAAAACATTACCCCTTCGGGTGAGGTTCTTTTTGGTGAGTTTGATACCGCATTTAATAAGAAAAAAGATGACTATAAAAACGAAATATTAAAGAAGTTAGCCAAACTTGATTTAGCCGTAGGAGGTAATTGAAATGGTAAAAGTTATTGTTCAGTCGGACCCCTCTTTGAATGTAGTTAATTATTCTGCTGGGAATGGAGCCTACACTAATGCTGTTAAGATTGCCGCCCTGTTAGGCGTTGCTGATTTCGTTTCAATTGATGCTGTGGGTGCTACCTCTCCGACCTTAGAGGAAGTAGGAGATTTAATTCGTAGGGCTGAGGACTACATTGATGAATTTACTAACGAGTCTTGGAGAGAGAATCTTGCTGAGAACGAGTTTCACGACTTTGACTTTTTTGACAAATTTGTTTTTTACTATGAAGACTACGCCGGAAAGGTTAGAACTGAACACGAAAATATTAGAAAGATTATTAGAATTGCATTTTGGGAGGGCTCGTCTTATAGGGATGTTGCCTCGGCGGTTTCCGTTGTAACGATTAGCGACCACACCAACATTACATCTATTACTTTGGGTGCGGGCTCATTGTCTTGGACTCTTACTGCGGGAACAACTAATTCAAACTCACAGTTTAATAAATCGTTTGGGAAGAGAACTACGGCTCACGAGTTAGCCTATCTAATCAATGAGCAACCTCCAACCCTTACTGCTTCTTTTACAGGGGCTACTGCTAACAAGGCCTTGAAGGATGGAACAGACACCTACAACATTTCGGACTTTTTCTATGCTAGTGTTGAGGAAGATGAGACAATCACAATCGTTTCTTTGTTGCCCGGTTCCGATGGGTCGGCTTGCACAATTAGCACTTCGGGTAGTGGAGTTAGTGCTACCTCCTTTACAGATAAGGAGGAGTATGACAGAAACCAAAATTGGTGGGACATGAAGGATTCCGGGGATATTTTCTTCCGGGCGGACTACCCTTTACATTCAAAACATTCTGTAAAATTAACTTACACCTATGGCAATCATAGAGTTCCCGCTATCATTGAAGAAGCGGCTACAAAACTCGTGGCTTGTGAACTGCTGGCTAGTGATGATTCATATGTTCTCGTGGGGGACGACTCTACGGGAATTGATATTAAATCAAAATACGACTCGTATAAGCAGGATATTGATAGGATTCTGCGAATGAAGAAAAGAATTAATTATTATTTGGATAACGATTGAGGGGATATTATGGGATGGTGGAATGTTGTTAAAATGGTTAGAACCAACGAGTATAGCGATGCACAGCATTTAGATGAAAAGGCCTTTGTTGTAAATGATGCTATTTGGCTAGAAGCAGGTGGTCGTCCGTGGAAAAATGACGATGCCGAGGGTTGGAAATACATGGATATTGAAGACATTGAGGAATCAATAGGTCGTAGGTTAACTTA
>Ga0098073_1000038_pt1 | contig 54935 bp, 65 predicted proteins | sample 31_taG_FD_75060 | JGI IMG/M metagenome (GOLD analysis project Ga0098073, IMG submission 75060) | Marine viral communities from the Gulf of Mexico - 31_GoM_OMZ_CsCl metaG | ecosystem: Environmental > Aquatic > Marine > Oceanic | place: Gulf of Mexico | collected 2015-07-12
CTTAAAAGTTAATGATTGTTATCTTTGCACCCGCTAATTGCTACGGGCTCGTAGCTCAGCTGGATAGAGCACCTCCCTTCTAAGGAGGCGGTCATAGGTTCGAATCCTATCGGGCTCACATTATTGAAAAAAGCGTCTGTTTTAAAGGCAGGTTATTGATTAACTCACTGATAACCAATACCTGCCGAAAATGGACATATCACCAAGAACTACGCTTAGGCAAGTTTACGACACACGTCACGACACAAAAAAAATGTTTGTGTCATTAACTACTAAGTTTACATTAAGAAGCTACATTCTTAAAGATGGTACTTCACAAGTTTATTTGCATATCCATTCGGCTGGAGAACGTGAAAGGCTTGCATTAGACCTCTATATTAAGAAAGCTGACTGGAACACCAACAAACAACGTGCTCGCGACCGTAAAGATGGCAAGTACGATGATTTTAATCTAGTTCTAGACAATCTACACGCATCTATTACAGAAATCAAAACACAGTTTAGACTTTCTAAAAATACTCTTACCCTTAAGAAATTTGTTCACGAATTTAAATCTGATTTTTCTAGACTTGATTTTTTAGCATTTTTTCTTACTAGCCTCAAATCTGAAAAGAAAATTTTAAAGCCTGGTTCCTATAACAGGAATATGTCTGTTTATCATAAATTAACTGAATTCAAAAAACAGATATATTTTAGTGATATAGATTCAAGAATGATTAATGAAATAAGAAATCATCTAACTAAAATAGGGAATGCAAAAAGTACAATTGAATCTAATTTTTCAGTAATCAGAAAATATTTAAGACTTGCGAAGCGTTATGGAATTCACTTTCCATTGGATCTTGCAGATTTAAAAGTAAAAAATATTAGAGGTAACAGGGTTTCTCTACAGCCAATTTCAATAAAAAAATTATACGACTATTTTGAGAGCAGCTTCATTCCCGATGAAAGGAGGTTAATTTGCGGCTATTTCTTATTTTCTTGTTTTACCGGTTTAAGAATTGGAGACTTACAGCAACTTGAACGTCATCAAATTTCAAGTAGTTTTAAAATAATAACCAGAAAAAACCAAAAATCTATTACCATAAACCTAACAGAAAAAGCAAAGCATATTCTTGAAATTGAACCAAGACTATTTAACGATAGGTTGACAGACCAGTATATGAATAGAGAAATTAAAAAAATAGCCGTATCGGTTGGTATTAAAGATAAAATATCCTTTCACGTAGCTAGACATAGTTTTGCAACAAACTATCTAAGAATGGGTGGTAATGTTGTCTATTTAAAAAAACTATTAGGCCATAGTGATATTAAAACCACTATGATTTATGAGAGTATAACTTCTGAAGAGGCTAATAAGGAAATTCACTTATTAGATGATATGTTTTAAAATATAGACTCTGACTCTATATCTACTTCAAAAACATCACCAGTTCTATTACGTTTAGAAAGCTTATTTACTAAATGGTACTTACCATAAGCATAAATAGTAGAGTTTTCATTAAGCTCATTTATTTTCTCAGATAAAGCTAAAAAATTCCATTTATAAGAAACAGAGGTTAAAATAAAATCAAACCAAAAGAGATAGTGTGATTGAAAAATAGAAGTTATATTTAAATTTTCTAAACTTTCACAAACATTTAAGCCACTTGAAAGCCCTTTATACTTCACTAGTTGGAGCTTGTTATTATCAGAAACAAATCCATCTGCAGTTACAATTCCAGATTTACTTTTTAATGGCAGATATATAGCATCTATAGTTATCTCATCAGTCGCTTTTGGTTTTACATAGGGTGAGTTTTGGTAACCATTTTTATTAAAGAGAATAGATTTAAAATCATAATTATCTTCAGATAAATCTTGAAATTTCAATTCTATCGTTTTACCCGTATTAGGTGTTCTTTCAGGAAGTTTAACTTCAGAGAAAGAAAGGTCTACAATACTGGATATACTAGATATATCGTTACTATAATTTAGCTCCACAACATTTCCATCTATATTAAATTTAAAATTCTTCCATTTTTTTATGGTTTCAAATAAAACCCCAAATGAAATATCAGGAACACACTTAGTTAAATCTATACGTGATGGCGCAATTAAGGTTGGAATTGCATCTCCATTTTGATCAAACTCAAAAATTTGTGTAACCGTAACGTCTAATAATGAAGCATTATAATTATTTACGCCATCTTCCCTAGCAAATATGCGCTGATTTGAGGTAAATTTTAATTCAGAATTTGGTTGGTTAAGATAAATTTCAATTAGTAAATCTGGGAAAAGCACTTGATCATCTCCTCTAACCTCAAATGACTCTATTTCAATATCATTTATGAATAGCTTTGCAGTTGCTACAAAATACTGAATACCAAATTGTGGATCTGTAATTCTGTAAGGCCTCATATTAAGGTTTCCGGATAAAACGTATCTTCCTGGTGTTTCTAAGATTATTGTTTTTTCATAATTAGCTCCCAATTGAAATGGTTCGTCGTAATACTCATTAGTATTTACTACAATTTCTTGATGTTCACCATCGTAAATGGTAGAATAATAATCTGAAAGTGAGTATATATAAGCGTCCTTAAAATCAGGATCATTAATGATATCACCACCTAACTCATAACCCACATCTACCAATCCCTGTTTAAGAACATAAATTAATGAAGGGAACGGCTGCATAATATTTTTATTGATAGGTTCGTTTGAACCCTCATTAAAATCATTGGTTACAAAGGCTCCATTTTCAAATGCATTAATTTTTCCTAAAAAAGCAGAAAATTGATCAGAATCTGTATCAAAAAAATCAGTAAAAACCTGTGGAAAATTATAATCACTTGAAGAATCTATTAAACTCTCAGCGTGCTGATATATTGATTCTTGTAAACTAAAGTTATGAAGTGGTAGTTCAGTTAATTTTTTATCATAATTAGGGAAATTTTCTAAACCATATCTAATTTGAAACTCAATAGTTCTGCCAATAATTTTTTCAATTTCTAAAACAGCATCGTAAGTTTTATTAAATGCAAAAAACAACACATTAAATATAGAGTCACTTACAGTTGCAGTATGTTCTTTAATGAAATCTAAAGCAACATTATCCTTATCAGAAAGTGTATAAGAAGTAGCGTATGTATAATTGCTTACCGTACCATCTGTAAACAGATTATTTTGTTCGACCATAGTAAAATTAGTATCTACTAAATTAAAATCGAATTTAGAATGTGATATTCTCAAGCTCATGCTGTTTGTTTATGGTGAATTCTATCTCGTAAGCATAAAGTTCCTTGTCACTATCTGTAGCAACTAGCTTTTTATTTTTAGGTATTAACTCAATTTCTTTCGTATTATCAAAAATTACCCAAGCAATATCTGCACCCAATAATGATGTAATATATTCCTGGTTAGATTTTAAAATGAAACCAGTATCAGCAAAAAGTGTAGAAGATTGAGTGTTTTTAAACCTTTTTAATCTTACAAGGTACTCCTGAAATGTTTCTGAAGTTATACCAGTAATTTCATTTTCAATTTTATAATCACCTGTAAATTCTAATATTTGAAGTAAACCGTGTTCATCTTCCCAACCAATATGGACAGATTGTTTGTTCTCAGGAAAAACAAGATATTTTTGTGAGATGAAATCTTCACTTGGTTCTTGTGAATGGCTTAACCTGTATTCATATATATCACCCTCTACCGCATCATTAAACTCTAAAAGGTGACCAATTAACTCATTAGTGTTTAAAAAAGTTGGAATACTTCCTTGAAACACGCCATTAATATATTTAGAGAGATAAACATCATTAAATCTATTTAGGATGTTTAAGATTGTCTTACTATTCTTAGTTACCCTTAGTGGTTCATTAATAAAGCTAATAATACCAGAACCGTTTAAAATTCTTTGTGGTTTTCTTCCTTTAATAAAAAAGACATTAAAGTTTTCTGAATACTCATCTGCATTTAAAGATGAATCATCAACATAATTTATGTTTACTTGGTTGTCTGAAGCATTATAGTACCTAATAATATTATTAGAAATCTCAGAAAAATTAACAAAACCTAATTGATTGAGACTATTAATAGACGGCATTAATTGTTCTACGATTTTACCAAAAAAGAAATCAGTCTTATTATTAATGAATGATTTAATATGAAAAGCTGAAAACTCATTAAAAACAGGTACATTATAATCATACACCCTAGAGTTTATCTGAAAGCCTATACGTTGTCCTAATTGTGAAAACGCAATACCTGTAGGCCTATAAAACCTACTAATTGTCTCTCTATCTTTAGTAAAGTTTATATCATCTATATCTAAGTTTAAGTCAAAACGACCAACAACTTTATGCTTTATTAAAACTTCTTTAGTTCCTGCCTGAGACGAAACAGATAAAGTGCCAGAATATTCACCTTCTGATAGGTTTAAAGAATGAATAGGCTTAACACTAATTAAATTTTGGCTATGTTCTCCAGATGTTTGACTTACAGTTAACCATAATGGATGTGTTATCGTCCAAGGTCCATATGTCTCAATACTTAAAAATCTATCTCCGGACTCTTGAATTTCCTTTATAGCAAAAAATGACATGGCTTGTGGTGAAATATCAAGGAAAGGTTGGGCGTATTGATTAACTACAACAGCATCTTGTTTTGAGTTAACACCATTATCTAAAGTTAAAACTGCTTGATAACTAAGTAACTCTCCTAAAGACTCTATACTTTCAGCTAAACTTGCTTGAACTATTTGAAAATTAGTCCCTGAATATGTTTTGGTTCCATCTGGAGCTGTAAATTGATAAACTAAATTACCTCCAGATAAATTAACGTGCTCTTTTACAGAAACAGTAAAATCACCGTTTACATATAAGTATAAATCTTTAGGCTCTGGAAAGTTATTACCTATGAGATGAAAAAATTCAGTGCCAATTATAAAAACATCATTATAATCAATACGTCTTACTCTAATATAATAAGACTCTACCTCTATTAGCTCAAGAGCTTCATTGGAATTTTTGCCAAAAACCTTGAAATCTACTCGTGAATTTATATAAGAATCTGAAAAGGTGTCTAAATTTTGAAATGAAAATGTTGTTACAGTCTCCTGGTTATTTTGTTCCAATAAATAACCATTACCAGTAGCATCAGGAATAGCTCCCGAAAGTTCATAAATTTCAATTCCATTACTAAAAGTAAAATTGGGAATAGCTTTAATAAATATTTGATCATATTGGTTACTAAACAACACAAGATAATCCTTAACTATAGTGCTAACATCTAAATCATCTGGAACAGAACCGCCGATAAAACTAATTACATCGTGAAAATTACCAGGAACAAAGGACCAATCTTGAAATTGTGTATTTGTGTCTGTAGTATTAGAATACTGCTGGTTGTTGCTTGTGTCTAAGTTATACGCCATTTTTAGTTTATTTCAGAAGGCACATCATCTTTGTGCTGCAGGTTAAAATTATTTACTTGTACTAGTCTATTAAGATTTTCTGCCAAATGAACTTCAACTAGAAAATCCTTAAATGTTAAGTGTACCCTATTCTTAAAAACTATTGCTTCTTGTGCGTTTACATCTCTTCCTAAATTTGATGCTATATAATTAAATAAAAGATTATTACTTGTTATAAATGGCATTACAAGAATGTCTTTGACAGAATCTCCTTGCAAGATTTTAGAAACTGAACCTGTTATAGCAAAATGCGTATTTAGATCTATAGAAGGATTATTAACCCTAATTCTATCTACAATACGATTGCAGATGATATTAAAATTTTCATTAGAGAATAATTTCTCTACAGTAAAGTTGTTATAATTACTAGATGCCATTAATTCTTGCTTTGTCTTTATATTTTTGAAGTCTATCTAAGTCTTCCTTTAATTTCTGTGTGTTTTCCATATCCCTAGACATATAAGCAATCACACCATTATCAATTAAATATTGCATAACTTCTGTATTTCTGCCAATTACACCCATAAGCATATCTTGATCTGTAGTTGTGATATTTTCATTATCTGCAAAAAGATCTTGAGAATTTTGAACAGTTGATGTGCTAGATTGATAAAAGCCGTCTTGGTAGCCCTTAACTCTAGCCAGTTCCCTATTTAAACTGCCCTTAAATTCTGGCGTAAAATTGTTGTAATCTGTGCCGTTTATAATCATTTCTGGCCTAAATTTTCCTTCTTCACCTGCTAAGAAAACAGTAGGTTCACTCACAATTCCTGAACGACTAAAACCGCCATTACGTGCATTAAAGATTTTACCGTCTTGTTCTCTTTCAATTGGATATAATCCATCTTGAAAACCTCTTACTGGTTTATTTTTGGTAATTGTTGCTATTTGTAAACCAGTCATTACAGTTGCTAAAGCACCCATTGCTAAACCTAATGGTAAGAATGGTTGAGTATTAAAACCATTTAATATAGCCATAGAGCCAGTTACAATAGCTTGGGTAAGATCTAATTCGTACTTTCTCTTAGCAGCTCTATATTCAAGGTCTGCCTTACGTTTGTCAGACTCTTTTTCTAATGATGAAACAGCAGCATCGTATTGTCTTTGATTAATTAAACCACTATCTAATCTATCTTTAAGTTTTGTTTTTTGTTTAGAGTTTCGTTCCTCAAATTCTCTATAAGATTTCTGGTCGCTTGCATTACGATACTCGTTGTACATAGCCCAAGCCTCTTGTAAACCTTGTACCACACCAGTAAAGGCTTGAAGTTTACCTTTAGCTGTGTCAAGATTGTTGTACATTGACTCCCATTGCTCTAATGTAAAGCCAAAAATATCAGTCTGACGGCCATCGCCTAAACCATCTAATGCGTCAATAGAGCCTGTGTTACCACCATCTGTGTCACCGTTTTTGGCTTGAGCCAACAAGGCGTTAATTTGTGAAAGTGATAATCCTATTTCTGAGAGCCTATCTACAATGGCTTGTTTTTGCTCTTCTGTAATGAGGTCCAAATTAAAGCCTTCAAATTGACCGCTATTGAAAATCTCTTGAGCTTGATTTTGCACTTCCTCAAGATGCTTTAACTCAATTTCTAAATTCTCCTGGTTAAATTGCTCTTGAAGTGCTTTTTTGGCTTCCTCATTACTACCTAAAGCTGCTAATTGGTTATTCTGATGTTCTTCACGAGCAGTTTTCTCTCGTTCAAAAGTTTCAGTTAACGCATTAAGACGATTGCTAAAACCATCTGCGATAACAGTCCCTAAATTACGCTGATGCGTAAGCTCTAATGTTTGTAGTTGCTCATTAATGGCAGTATTCTTAGCCATTAATATGCCCATTTGAGATTCGTAATTATCTGCAGTCTCAGTGTCACCTGAATTTCGAGCTTTGTCTGCTTTTTGTTGTAATGCCTTTAACTCTGCAACTGTAGTTTCTTGTAAACGTAGTTGTCTCACTTTTTCTTGATGCTGAACATCTAACTGTTGCAGCTCTCTCTCAAACACATCGTCAATCAATAAGGCTCTTGCCTGTGCATTTTCCTTTATAAGCTGAGCTACTTCTTCACGCTCACGTTCTAAATCAAAGAGTTTTTTAGAACGATTAGGGTTATTATTATCATTACCCAATGGATTAAAAAGTGGTGCTTTAACTTTCCAAGAACCACCAGAATACACCATTAAAACGTCGCCTACCATTTTAGTTTCACCCTCTTTAGGTGCAGTAGGTGTTTTAAAAAGCGCATCAACATCTGCCTCTTTAAAATTCAGGTCATTAAGTTTTTGACTTAAATCGATAGCACGTTGTTTCTGCTCGTTTTCTGCCTCAATTACTTGCTGTAGGTTTACCCTAGCTTTGCCTAGTTCTTTATAACCAGATAAACTTTCCCTAAAAATTAGTTTTTCTTGTGCACTTAATGCATTTGAAGAGTTAATCTCTAACAAGGCTTGTTTATTAGTGTCTTCAAAATATTTTTTTCTTAAATCATATTCTTTATCAGCCTGATCTCTTGAAACCTTAAGTTCTTTTTGCTCTTCCCTAACCCCTTTTAATCTAGAAGCTAAGGTGCTAGCTTCTTCGTCTGCAGCTAAACGTTTCAATTTTATCTGTTCCTTTACAGCTTCAGTGTTTAAAATATAAGCGCCAGTCTCTTTATCAATTGCGAAAACACTTTCTCCTAACCTATCACGAAGTTGTAGCGTAATAATATCTAGCTCTTCCTTTGCTTCTGTGGTTGGTACTACTCCATCTGCTGTAAGTTCTTCATAACGATTTAGTAAATTTTGACTTTCATCTGCTAGTTTACGTTCTGCTTTCGCTGTCTCAAAAGATAATTTAGAAGTTTTAGAAAATTCTGCATTTACATCTTTAATAGCGCCTATCATTTTACCAAAGCCAACAACAAATGCATTTAAAGTTGCTGTTAGTGTTGCGCTAGAGAACATTGCGCTAAATTTTTTAGAAACCTTATCTAATGTGGCAGCTAAATTGTTGTTTTTTAGTTCATATTCATTAGTTAACGAAATAGCTTCACCTTGTGCGACGTTTGCTTGAGATTGACGTTCTTCTAAAAGTTTAGTGTTACCGGCTAATGCAGAAAGTGCTTGAGCACCACGAGCACCACCAGCATCCAAATCTTTTAACTTTTTAACCATTACCTGAAAACCCTCATTACTTCCATTTAAGCCTTTAAGGAATGTAATCATTGCTTTATTGCTGTCTTCTGTTAATAGAGTATTAAACTCCTTAACAGAAAGGCCTGCTATTTTTGCATATTCACCAGGGTTTTTAAACATATCTAAAAACACCTTATTCATAGCAGTTGCAGATACCTCTACACTTTGTCCTATTTCATCAAAAGTAGCTGCATAACCAATATTATCTGCGGCACTTATTTTTGCCTGTGCTGCTATACCAGACTGGCGCTTTAAATAATCAACTAAAAATCCAGCTGTATTTGCGCCCTTTGCAGAAACCTCATTAATAGCAGAACCAACAGCATCCATACTACCAGAAAAGTCTTTACCAGTAGCCTCACCAACCTTATAAATATTTACAATCTTTCCAATTTCGCGAATTGCCTCATCTGATAAATCATCACCTAACGCAACCTTTATTTTATTGGCTTGTTCAACAAAATCTTTTACGTTTTTGGAACCAGTGATCCCTAATCGACCAGCTTCTTCAGCAAGCTTTAATAATTCAATTCTCGAAGTACGTGTGGAAAATGATCCGAAGGACTTAGCAAGCTCTTTGACCTCTTCATTGGTTAAACCAGTTGTTTTTTGCACGTCACTTTGTGCGTCTGCAAGTTTACCGTTATAGTCTATCATTTTCTGCAGAGAAAAAACAACTCCCGTTAAAGTTGCAATTACTGATGCTCCCAGTGAAGCGTATTTGTTAAAACCATTAGCCAGGCTACTAATGCCAAATTTAGCAGCTCTTGACTTACCATTAAGTTCTGTAATTCTTGCACTTACTTCTTTAAGTTGAGCCTGATAAGCCTCTGCTGCAGAAGAGCCAGGAATCATATGACGTAAAGCAGCTCTTAATTGCCCAGCTTTACGATACAATTGTGTAAGTGTTAACCCAGTGACGCCAAGTTGATTTTCCAACTTAGTCATTTGCGCGTTATTCTTCTGTATGGTTGCTGTGTTAGCAGTAATTTGAGTGGTAAGTTTTTTCCACTCTGCACCATTTTTTTTGCCTTGCCTTTCTAAACGTTGACGTTGGGTACGTAACTTATTGTTAGTGGCCACTAAAGATTTAGTAGATTTTTCTAAATCAAATAGTTCTTTTTGTGCTTCATTACCATTTATAATGATACGAAAGCGCATTTCTTCGTCTATAATTCTTTTGGCCATTGTGAAGACTATTTGACACAATTTTATAGAAAGTAAAGAGCTTAAGCTGTGACATGAGAAAAGCCCCTAATTATAGGGGCTTTAGTTTATGAAATTAAAAAATAATTTAAGCTAACTGAAATTTTAAGTGGTTATATGCCGTTGTGATGTATTGATCTTCATCTACCAAAACCAAACGGTTGTTGGTTTTTAATATCCAAAGTGCGCCTTCGTCAACAGCAATGCCTTGATCACTATAAACTTCTTCTATATTGCGGTATTCTTTACTATGCGTTGCCATTTGGAGTCGTATTAGTGTGAAACGTAAACTTTTCCTTAGACGCGTAAAAAATCTCTAGCGGCTCTGTAAATGCTGCATTATGGTCAAGAATAGACTGCGGATTAACCTCATTGATAGCACTTAAAAAGCTTACCAAAAGGTTGTAGTGATTGTAAATACGATGAATGCCTTTTACTGGCTCTTCTTCTGCTTTAGCAACATAGGTTGCCATAAGATCTGATAAGGATGTGACAATATCATCTGGTTCTGCAAACTCCTGTAAGCTCTCGCTACAGGCTAATACAAGTTGTTCGTAGGGTTGGTGTTCTTTGCTTTTGTTGTGCATAACATTTAAGTTTAAAAGACCCAAGAGTGGTGCACAACAAAAGCAAAGCTATTGAAGTAGCCAGACTTACACTGGCTCTCTCTTGGGCTATTCTATTAAACTTCATATTTAAACTTTACTTTTATTGTGCATAGCAAATATATAGCATTTATTTTAAAGCAGGTTCTTAAGTTTAAGTTTCTCTTTACTTAGCTCATTAAGCTTTTCTAACTTAATTGATAAGTTGTTAGATATAATATCTGTATTGTTTAAATATACAGCAGTTCCAGCCATACATACCATTAAAATACCCTTACCTGAACCAATTTCAGAGTAATCAATATCACAAGCAATAATTGCATTACCACCTAACTCCAAAGTCTGCTTTCTCAATTGTAACAAACACAGCTCCTCTCCTGCCTTGAGTTTTTTATTATGTCTTCCACTGTCTCCACCAAAAGTGTCTGTAAACGATGAAGTAAATTCGGTAATAACTCCAGTACCAGTAGAAGATTGTCCGCTTACCATTTGAATAGCTCTGTAATCCCAGTTTAAAGGACTATGAGCAGTTACCACAGGAATGAACTTAAGGTATGCATTAATAGATTTACTAATATTTTGGTAGTTTAATGTGATTTTTTTTAAAGCGTGTTTTTGAAGAGAAGGTCCACATTTACTACAATAAGCTTCTTTATTGTTTTCTTCAAAATAATTAATTTGATCAATAACTTTTTGTGAAACAATTTCATTACTTGAAAAAGTCCCTTTTTTTATTGACTGGTTGCAATTTGGGCAAATAGTATGTTCTTTCATAAAAAAAATGGTTGATTGTGAAAGCTAAGATACAAGAATGAAATGTTTTGCCACATAGTAGTTTTTAAGGGTATAAGCACCATTAAAGAGAATCTATTGGTATTATGACACGTAAATAAATTTGCTTAAAACGCAAAAAACTTAACCTATAGGTTAAGTTTTTTTAAATATCTAAAAAATATTATTGTTTCTGGTGAGGAGTTTTTTCATTATTGTTACTCTTTACCTTACTCATAAAGAGGGAACCAATTGCTAATAGCATAAACCCTGAGAAAACAGATCCTAGTATCGCGTGATTTTCAATAATTAAGACATAAGATAAGTACATCCCACCACCAAGTAGTAAAAACGAAAAGAAAAGGCCACTGTAATTTATCCAGCGAAGACCACGTTCAGTTTTTGATACAATACCTACCCTATTGTTATAAGCCTTATGCCTAAAAGACTGTTCAGCTTCAGCTCTTTGCTTAAGCCAATTCATAATATTTGGATCAAGCTCTGCTAGTTTTTTTATTTCAGAAGCATCGGGTAATAAATTATCATCAAAAACTTCTTCAATAACTTGACCTTGGTGACTTTTAGATCTCGAGATATGCGCTCTCCTACGTTGTTTAGCCATTTTCTAATTCTGCTTTTAAATCTTTTTGGGCTTTTTTTGTATCCTTTAAGATAGCATCAAAATCGTTTTTAAGCGCTTTTTTGTCATCACCAGGATTAGGAATTATGGATATATCTAATACATCTTTCCTAATTTCATTAATTTCTTCATTTGTATGATTGAAATCGCCCGCGAAAGCATCAGCAATACTAGATAGAAAATCTGATATTTTAATTGAGTAGTTCATAGCGGTTATATAGTAAATATATTGCAAATATACTTAAAGCATATTTTATAAATCTAAAAATTGTGTTATAACGGTTTGAAGGTTGACATTAAAATAACGTTACAATACTGTAAATAGTACACAAAATTACAATTCTTGATCTTGAAGCTGTAACATAAGTTGTTTGGTTTCTTCTGTATAACCAAAATGTAAACGCTTAATTACATTATTAAAAACCCCATACACAGGACGGTTGTGAATAGCGTAGTTTTTCTTTTTTATCTGACCTGACTTAGTGTTTCTTTTAGCCATATCTATAAACCTATGCTTTGCTTCGTGCTCATAGATTAAGGTTGTGTCATCGACTTTGAAACGGCGGTTAGCCATAGTCTCTGGACTAAAATTGGTTGCTTTTTCTAACATTGCTTTATCAATGTTTAGAGCCTCTTCCCGCAAAACCTTTTGTATATAAGATTTTTCAGCTAAGGCTTCACGAGTTTTTTTCCTGGTCTGCAGTAGGTCCATCAATTTTTAATTTACCAGCTCGATAAAGTATATAGAGCATATTTTTAACATTACGACGGTCTGGTCTAGTGTAATTATAATATTCACTAGTCTTCATTTTTAAATCCTTGTGAGCATTAGTCTTATTGATAACGTTAAGAAACTCACCTAATATTTGTTGTTCTGTCATTATACAAATTTAGTCGTTTTGACTAAATTATACAATTATATTTTAGTTTTCATTGAAAATGAAATAGTCCAACCGTGACATCCTTCATAATCCCAAATTGGTTTCATTGAAATGCTAGTCGTATCCAACCACATCATAAAACCACATTGGTTGTCATTACCATCTTCATAAGTTCCTTGAGCTTCATATTTATCTTCAATCATAGTTTGCTCAACTATTCTCGCAGTTTGTTGGGTGTTGTGAATAATGTCTAAAAATTCATCGTGAGTAATATCATAACTTGTTTTGCAGAGTATTATAAATTGCAATTGGTTGTCTTTTAAAACAGAATCTACAGGGCCAACATTGTTATTATCTGGAATTACTAAGTAAAGCAAATGTTTATTTTCTGGTGATATATCACCTAAGTCCTTAACCATCTGGCTGTCATCAATAACCGTTTTATTATAGTTTATTTGCTCTAAGCGAGTCTTTAAACTATCCCCATAGCTTCTAAGATCATTGACTGTCACCATTGCTTGATATTTAATTTATTTGTGAGTCTTTAGCCCTTTGTTTACTCTCTATATCGTTTTTACGTACATCGTACATTAACAACAATACTTCCCATAGATTGGTATTGTTAACGTTTTTAAGTGTACCCAAAACTCCACTTTCAGCCAAACTAAATGCTGTAGCTTTCATCCCTAAACCTGGCATAGAAGATGCTGAAGAGTTATCCGTACTATGGCTCTTGAATAATATGCTTAAATCTAATTTTTTACCTTCCCAAGTTACAGTAGCGCTAGTAATATAATGCTGAAAACTTGCCAGGAACATGTAAACACCATAGATATATCCAAAACCAGTTTGTTGTAACTTCTTTGTTCTGTTTTCGATATCACTGCTTTTATACTTGGTTCCCTTTTTTCTATAAAAAATTGCTGCAAGATTATATAGCAACTCAGGTTCTGGATGAACTGCATAGGTTGCAAAAATGTTTAATGCATCTACGTATTGCCCAAATGTAACATCTCTTAAATAATCTTGAGGACCATAATAACTTCCTATTGATAATGGAATTGTTGGTATTGGGTTATGATAATACTCTTGACGAATAATTAACTGGCCATCTTCATCTTTGATAAAAAAATCATCAATTAATTCAGAAATAATATAAATGTTACTATTCATATCTTGCTCCTGAACTTGGGACAATTTTTTATCGTTTGGTACCATATTAAGAAAACGATATACTGCTGCAAAACGGAATTGTAAGTAATCAATTTCCCCTGATTGATATCTAAACAAAAGCTCACAAATATCTGCATACTCTTCTGCTGTACATTCTCCTAAGTGTGATGGTATATTAAATTTATGACCACGTTCTGGGACCTCTATAGTATTCATAAATTCCAAATTAACTTTTTAGAAATATTTAGTTCTGCAGCTTCAATCTCCTCACCATATTTCTTAATAATATCTGCGTGCATTAACTCATAGTTATAACCTTTTATTGGTATATACTTTGAACCTTTAAAACCATAGGTTTTTCTAAGGTATTTATAAACCTTTGCTTTAATTAAATTACGTTTAATTTGACGTTTTTTAATTGCTTTTTCTAAAGCAGTGTTTATATCATCTATCTCAACATCTGAGATATTACCATTTAATTTTTGCCATAGAAAGACAAAGAAATATTTAATTGCATTAAGGAATTTCATAGATATTTATTTAGGGATTATTCATTACGTACTAGCAAAAGCGCTGTCATCGTTAAAATTTAAGCTTAGGTCTAAATCTTCGAGAGTTGCAGGCGCCTTAATGCCTTCACTTTCTTTTGATATAATAGCTTCAATTGATCTCATTATTTTTTCTGCATCCTGATTGAATTGTTCGTCTGCTAATTGTGATTGTAAGTACTCAGGCGTTTTAGTTGCTCTAACACTCATTCTATCTGAGGTGTATTGTTGTAAAACACCTTCAGGAAATAAAGTAACTGTTAACCTTTTCATTGCCCAGGAAAGGGCATAGTAAGCAACAGCATCTTTAATTAATCCAAACAGCATCTCATCTTTCTGTTCAATTGGTTGTGATGCTTTGATTTGAGACTTAAAGGCCTCAAACCTATCCTTACCAATTGTAGGGAGAATATGCTCACGCTCTGCTTGCTTTATTCCGGGCATCAACTTGGTTAATAATAATCTTGAGTTGATAGGAAATGAGTTATCAAAATCTGCAGTTGTATTTATGAAATGACCTTTAAGTTTTTGATTAGCTGGCGATGTTTTCCACATCTCTCCACCTTCTTCTTCCAAAAAATCTAATAAATCATCTAGAGCTCTGTAGTATTTACGCTCTTGATTAATATCGTCTCTATGGATATGATTTTCAAAAGGAGTTACCTCCTTTTCTGTTTTACGCATTAAACGGCCATTATTAGTGTGCTTTAAGTCATTTGTTGGTGCAAAAGTTCTATAAGCATTTAATCCAATTGGATAACGAACATGCTCAACAAGTTCAGAAGGGGTATCATCATTCAAAATACCATAGGTGTCTGCTACCAAATCATAAAAATCGGCTCCAATAAAGCGTATCATTTCTTTAGTAGCCGAACGCAACTCTGGCTTAATATTTCTAAATGTCATATCAGCATCAACAAAGCCTAATAACTCCTTGAAATCTTTAGAAAAGCCTTCTTCCTTAAATAATAGTCTCATATTAATTATTTATTAATCGTTTAGCTGGAGTAGTTTCACTCTCTAACTTTGTTACTGTTCTGTAAAAACCAATCTTTAAACCCTTGGTTGGATAATTGGCCATAAGAGCATAATTAAGAGGTTTACAGACTATCATTTCTGGAATGTCTACGCCTGAGTTTATGTAATTTTTAAAAGCATAGCCTTGTTCACTACCACTATCGGAATTTCCATTTGCACTTACGTTACCTAGAGATGGATGTAAACCAAATGTGCTCGCTATAACACGATCTGCTTTATCTGAAAGTTTAATGTGCGCGTCTATAAAGTCCTTAACGTTTTGATCTATTGGTTTTAATTCCCAACCGTGTTCTTTTATATCTTGACCATCTACATTTATCATCTTTTCAGAATGCCAGAATTTCCCAACATTTTCTTGACCTGATAAAACTTCAGCAACTTTTTTAAGAAAATTCTTTTGGTAGGCTACAAAGAGAGCTTCGTTGTATTCTTTGTTTTTTTGGTGGCACTCATCTTTTATTTGTGAACGTTTTGAATCCCAAAAAGAAGAAGGTGATTGTAAATGATATTTAACATTCATCGAGTTATCACTCAAGGCCTTAAATATATAAGGAATAGCTGTAGAGCGCCTTAACCACTCTAATGACCCATACAAATCTGGAACAGTATAGTAGTCTGTTGCAAAACTGTACATATTAGAATAATAAATACTATTACGTTCAGCAAAAGGATTGTTATGATCAAAAAGCTTATAAGCCTTATAGTCTGTTAAATTATTTATGTGATTAAAATCCCAATCAGTAACAACTGCGTGTGTTGGTTTAGAAAAGGTAAGCTTCATTTTAGAAGCTAAACGAGCTTTATTAGGTGAAACATGTTCTAGTTTAGCAATATTATTCTTCCCTATTCTTCCACCTCTTCCTTGGTAAAACTTAGTAAAAGTCCCTTTAATGTGTTCCCAATCTGTAGAGCATCTCATTAGGTAATCCTCTCCATCCCAAGATTTAATCCAATTCCAAACATCTTTATCGTTAACCCACTCTCTCTCCAGATAACCATTTTTAAACGACTCCTTATATAAATGAGGTCCTTGTCCCCACATCATTTGAGTTTTCTTGGTTAACTGTGAAGAAGCCATATAGTGATTTTGGATTACCTGTCTTATTTTTTCAGGTAAATCATTTTGATCACCATAAGGATGTATGCGATAATCTCCAATCATAAAATTGTTGTATCTATTCCAATCTAGACTATCTGTTTTATTTTTTTGATTAACTAAATCTCTTGGTCTTTCAGTAACCTCATAAGAAAAGGCCACGTTACCGCAATCAATCAATCCACCAGTATCGTAGTGCTCTATTCTCATTTTAAATCACAGTTATTAAATGTTAGTATAAGTGGTAAATAAGCAAAACCAGGGTTGCCTGAATCTAAATCTGTATAAGCAATAAGAATCTCACTTTTGTCTGAGATTTTAGAAGACAAACCAGTACGCAATACTGCGCGGTTAATTTGCTTCAATCCATTTGATTCTCCTCGTTTCTCGCTGTACGACCAAAATGAAAATGAAAATGGAACGTTGCTAGAGGACAACTCTCTCATACGTTCCAAAGCGGAATAAACCTTTGTTAGTGACATCTGATTGTTTTACACAATAATACAATGGGTCATTGTTAATGGTTGTGACATGAACTAAAGCAAGGGATAACAAAGGATTATATCATAAGTGGTTGGGTATTGGGCGTCATATATCTATAGATTTAGATTAACTGCAATTGCTTATAAGGAACTCAGCGGGACGGGCAAAAGAAAACACACGCATAAAAGTTTTTCAAACTTTTATAGTTATTAGATTGTATTACAGACACTTATATTTTTTAATATTTAAAATATATGCAAAACATTGACAGTATAATATGAAAGATTAATTAAAAAAAATCTTAAAAAAAAACACATTTTAGAGCTCATTTATTAGTCAATATGACTAATATTTCTTATCTTTATGTATATAAACAAATAAATATTATATCATGGAAAAAGTTGTAAAAGACTTAAAGTCAACGCCTAAAGGCACAAAAAAAGTAAATGGTTCAACTTCTGAAAAAACTACGCCTAAAGTAGAGAAAAGCAGTACCAAAGTGAATGAAGTGTTAAGACCGAGCGCAGAAAGCAGAATTAAAAAACTGCAAAACTTTCAACTCATGGCAGATAAACATGCCTTTTTACAAAACAAAAAAGATGAATTAGAGAAATTTATCATAAGTAGTGACGGAACTAAGGAAAAAATAACCCTTTCCAACGCTAAAGGTTTTAATATGGATATATCTAACTCACAAGTAGTTGAAGAAATAACAGAGGTTATTGGAAAAAAATTGCAAACGTTTTTAGATGCGAGCGAAAAGGAAATTTTAAAATATAGCATCTAATAATAAAAAAAATATCCCCTAGGTTTCACGGACTTAGGGGATTAACAAATAAATATTATCATCATGGTTAATAATAACATTCAACACAAAAGTACTTCATTTAAATTGTCTGACCAAGTAAAAGAATTATTGTCAAACATGGGTTTTTCTTTTGCATTTAATTGGGTTGATTTTAAAGATTATAAAAAGCAGTGTGCAAACGCTTTTAACGTAGCCTATGCAATTGCCGAATGCTTTGTAGTTAATGCAGATTTGCCAAGTGATTACGATGATTATTTATTTTAAAATCTAAACATTATGAGTACTAAAAAACAGACTATTCAAGAAAAAAGAGAGCATTTAAAAAACCTATCTAATAAAGCGCAAGCAATTAGGGAGCAATTACTACACGATTGCAAAAATGATGCAGAAATACAAGCCGTAAACGCTTTAAAGGTTAACGATATAATTATCGAATATCTACACAAAAACCCCAAGCACAAAGAATTTAAAAGCTTTAAGGGATGGATGAAAGAGGGAAAATGCGTTAAAAAGGGTGAAAAAGCTTTTTTAGTTTGGGGTAAACCAACAGAAAAGAAAGAGGACGGCACCACAGAACCAATAGCAGAAGATGAAAACGGTAATATGTTTTACCCTGTTTCTTTTGTCTTTAGTAACGCACAAGTAAGAGAATTGAGCGATGCAAGTAGTTAAAACCACAGACATACAAAATGATTTGAGGGAATTTAATTCCCTCTTTTCATTAATAGCATATAGACACGAACCATCACGCGTTTTTGATGACTTTCTTACAATTGTTATTTGTTGCCTTGCAAGACAAACCCAAGAAAAGCTATATCACGAAACAATTAAAAATTATAATAAAGAGGAGTTAAACAATTTTGCAAAATTATTAGGTAGCTTAATGATGTATTATGATAGAGAAATTAGTGTGGGCGATTGGTGCGACCCTTTAGGCGATTATTACGAGGCAATTGCTTGGAAAAGCAAAAAAAAAGGTTTTGGGCAATTTTTTACACCAAAAGCTATTTGCAGCATGATGGCACAATTGACACAGAAAAAAAATGATTTTGGTAAGACTATAAATGAACCTGCTTGCGGAAGTGGAAGATTAATTTTAGCAAGTAACCACCAAGCAGAGGGAAATAAATTTATTGCCCAAGATTTAGACCATGTATGTATTAAGATGTGTGTTATAAATTGTGCATTTCACGGCATTAGGTGCGATGCGTTTCATATGGATAGCTTAAGAATTACAGAGCCTTATAATACTTATGTAGTAAATCACGACTACTATAAAACAGAAACGCCGTGTATTTTAAAAATTTCGCCCTAGCGGGCGAAATTTACCTACCAAATCCAATTATAAGTATATTTGCTTAAAATATTCATTATGAGTGCCAACAAAAATAATATTGACGTAAATAGGCTTAATACCGAGTTAAATGAGCTGTATAAGAAAAGTGGTGATGCTATACTTATAGCTAGGACAATGAAAGGTGATTTTAAATTTGAAAATGGTTCTTTTATAAAAATACCTCAAAATATTAATTCAAAGACTTCACTACGAGGTAATTCATTTATACACACTTTGGCACCAACCGAACCAGGAGAGGAACCTATAACACCTGAAGAAAAAAAATCCTGGATTCCTATAGATGAAATATTAGAGGAAGGTGAATACAAACCCAGAATACTATCTGAAGACCCTGAAATAAAAAGGCATTTGGAAAAGCTGCAAGTTGAACTTGACAAAATGCGTGAGGAAAATAAGGATATCTTATTAGAAGAAATGAGAACTAACAGGCAAATTACAACAAATGAAAACCACATTTCTTTCAAAAATATCGATAGATCCACAAACAATGAATTTGAACTTCGATACAAAACTGAAAATTTTATATATAAATGGTTAGCCAGAAATGCAAAGAATCCAGCGATAGCAAAAGGTGTTAAGGGACATTTGAATGATTATGCACTTATAGAAGCTTGTACAGTTTTGAGTGCACTAACTGATTTAGGATTTTTAAAAGAACCTATAATAGTAGAAGATTACTGGAAGCTTGACATATATTACAGACCAAATCCTGAAGAAGGTATAGATTTGCAGTTTGATATTTCATATAATGATCAAAAAATTGCAAATGGTTATTGGATAGATTTAAATAATTATCTTTTTATAACACCAGCAAACAACAGTTAAGAAGATTCTAACTTTTATTGTAATTAATAAACGTTATGATCTGGAGTATAAGAAACTATTTCTTGTACTGTCGAACGATTACAAGTATTGCAACTATATGTTTTTGCATATTGAATTTTCTCCTGCATGTGATTTAGGAATTGAATTAAAGAAGTATCTATTGGCTTATCATCTACTTTATATTCGTTACCTCCAAACCAAGAATGAATTTCTCCACATCTTCTGCATTTAGTTTCGTACTCAAACTCAATACCCTTTAGTTTCATTTGATAAATTTTATTGCTAAGATAAAGATTATCCAACAATAACTGGTTCACTCCACTGTTGCGGCAATCTTCGTTCACTGAGCTTAACCCATTTAGGCCTATACATTAAATATTTAAAGGCATCACTAAAATTTGTACTATACATCGGCAATTTTCTAAGTGGTAACTTTTCTGAGCTTTTATCTTTCTGGAGGCGCATACTTCCGTTTCTGTCTTTAGACATTTTAATTTTTGCTAAACTTAAGCTGCTTTTCAGCTCTCTACATTGGAGCTCGTCTATACGAAGCTGAGGCAATCCTTCGTAATAATCTCCCATAAATTTTTTCATAAAGTTAAATTCCTGCTCGTGATAAATATCACCTTGACCTTCACTCATTAAATTTACTTTCCAACCCGTACTTTTTCCTTCATAATTTTCAATATGGTCTTTAATTTCTGTGGCCCAATCTCTTTTAATTTTTTTGTATTGATTACCTGCCCTGTCATAATACATATTTAAAACCTTACGACGATGTGGCTCAAAAAAGTCTAGGAATTGTTTTGCGAGCTCTTTACTACTTTGCGGAGCAAGTGTATAAAAGTTCTTTAAAACGTTATAATAACGTCTTGCATCCTGCCCTATTACCATACTCGTCATATCTCCAAAATCTATCCCACAATCTAATGGGAATTTAGCATTACAACGATTTAAAGCGTAGCTAGTTGGTGTTATAGCATCATTTAAACCATAATTATCTATATAGTATTGATTATTTACACCATCACTATAAAAATGATGATCGCCCAGGTTACCGTAAAATTTTTCTCCTTTTTTTACATTAGGGCGTAACGATAAAATAGATGCTTTAAACTCTTCAATGCCGTCACTCTCCAGAACGTCTTTATAGTAACCCGCCTGAAGAATGTCTGCATTTACGAAGGACGATGCAATATAGAAGAGGGTACTATCCACACGTGTCTGCATCCACTTCATATACCATCGGGTATAATTTTTTTGTATAAGATCTATTTTATGTTGCGGTGCTTTTTTTCTGCAAGCCTCATAAAACTCATGACGTATCTCATTTAAAACAGAACCTGCTCTTAGTGCAAGTTTTATTTTCTCGATATCCATATTTTTTTCATTGTCTAGAATCCAATCAAAATCGCCTTCAGTAACATTTGGCATATCTGTGGTAAAAGTTAAGCCACGATAGTATATACTATGAGCCACTTCTGGAAAACCACGCCTTGCGGGCATTAATTTCTTCAGCTTGTTTGGATTAAGATATTTTGCTTCATCACCAAATATATGCTGGTATGAGTTACCTGCTAAAGATGATACTTGGTCCATACTTCCAATATTAAAAAAACAACCGTTATGTATGGATATGGTATGCTTGTAATTTAGAATTGGTGAATACGGAATATTAAAGTGGTCTGGAGGACGCTCATCTGTTACATAATGCACTCCTTCTATCCAACCTTTACGCTCTCTCCACCCTTCAATTATCTTGGGAACAATATTGGTAAGTGCATTTACATACGTATCACTTACCAGGGCGAACATAGCTCGTGGCATATCATAACAAATATCAATACTTCTATCTGCCAGGATATCTGTAGATTTTGCAGTACCACGACCGGAGACAAGGTGTAAATTTTTAGGTGAAATAAAATCTATCCCTTGCTTAAGCCAAGAGGCATAACGACCCTCTACATTATTATTCCCTAGGTCTATCATCTTGGAAAAATTTAACTGGCAATAACATAGAATCACGCTTTGCCATAATTTTTTGAGCTTCAGTCAAGCCCTCTAATTCGTCTATAAAAGTGCCCAATTTATACCTATCCATTGGCATCATACCTAATGCCTCTGCATTACTAGTGTATAATTTTACTGGTTTAGCTAACAGCTCAGACGGAAACTCTTGCCCATCTGTTTGATCTAATTGTAATACTTGGGCAACACTCTTAATTTCTTTAATGGCTGCTATAACTTCTTTTGCATCCTTAGCTAAAACCAAAGCTGTATTTATCCCTTTTTCCATAAGGTCTGCCAAGCGATAACGATGTGCGTTTTTACTAATAGTCCTATCACCATAGAAATACTCTAGCATTTCATCGTGCAACTTTGCAGCCAGATAATTGGAGTACCCATTAAATTTTGTGAGATGATTAATAATAGCATCTCTGCTACCATAATCCTTAATACGTAAGTGCATACCGTGCACCTTTTCCAGTTCTAACGCATAGGCTAAAACTTCTGCAGGTGCGTTTGTCATATCGCCGTGATCGCGAAACTCCACTAAATCTTCTAAACTTAATTCTTTGAATTTATTCAACATTGGTCTGTCATTTTATTGAGAAACCCACCAAATAATAGTTGATGTTTAATGTCTTCGGTCTTACGTCGTTCTACTTCTTTAGTGTGTTGTTGGTCTGCAGTAAGATTACCGTTCTTGGCATTTTCTAAACGCTTTTGAGCAATGAGAAATTCTGCCTGCAGTTGCCCTTTATCGTAGCGTAAGCGTACTTCACTTTCTTTATTATACCAGGCACTAAGAAATACGGCCTTATCTACATCGAGATATTTGGCAATGCGTACTGGAGAATAGTTGCACGCTGCAAGATCCTCGATAGCTTCGTATTCTTCTTCGGTTAGGCTCATTTATAGACGTCTATCTAATATTTTCCAATCTGTTGCAAGAATGTCAGCAGGAGACGCTGCGAAGCCTGTTATTAAATTAGATTCTCCTACTTCTGCAATTTGATCTACATAATATATTTCGGAAATTTGTTCTTTTTCAAAAGTGTCCTTAAAATAACTCTTCACAGTCTCTGGTAAAGACTGCATTTTGGGAACAACTGAAGATGGAATGGTTGCCGGAACTTGTTTAAAAATAAACTTACGTTCTTTTGGCCAACTTTCTCTTCTAACTCTTAAGCCTGTATCTATTGCCTCGATGGCATCTGCAAATTTTGTCATAATTCTATTTTTCTATAAATGATATTAATTTATCAACTTGAGCTTCTGCACAATCTTCACCTTTAGAATAATCCTCAAAATCATCTGGATTATCAATGGCTTCAGCATTATACTTTTGCATTGCTTGTACTAATTGTTTTTTTGTGTATGCTTTCATAGGAATTGTATTAAGGGATTAAAATTAAACTGCTCTTAAACCGTTAGCATCTGCTATATGTCGAATGGTAACGTTGTTAAATAATTCTTTTCTAAACTCGTACACGCTTTTACTATTTGCAAAAAGATACTGCTCGTACATTGCGTTTTCACTCCAATTACCACTACCCTCTACAATATAATGTCCTTCATCTGTTTGCATTAAGGCCACTTTTGCGTGGGACCAACAAAACTGAACTTTTATATTGCCTCTGCTGGATATCATTGCCGTAAGCAAATCAATAGTCTTAGGGTTTCTTTTTATAAGACTATCACTAATGCATAGCGTGATAGCATCTATCATACCTTTATCGTGAAGCTCTACAAGAGCCTCAATAGCTCTCCTACTAATGCTATAAGTAGCAGCGTATAAGTGCCTAATGGTATGTAGTTTTGCTACTGCAGGAATAAAGGTGAACGCATTGAATTGATTTTCTGTCTGCAGAAACATAAATTCCTCATTGCTTGGCAACCGCTTTAAATCTTCCTCCAGATGAGATAGCTTATCGAAATGCGCTAACACATACTTGGAGCGAAAAACGGAAGATGCAGCGCTCTTAACTACTGCACCTTCAGGTTTTTTTATGTCAAAAAACTTATTTTTCATTTAAGCCCAACTTTTCAGCAATGAGCTTACGCTTGGCCTCGTGACCATTGATTACTTCCTGAATTTTTTCTTTAGACTCAGGTGTTTTTGCTTTATCTAATTTTTTCTTTTCCTTAGAGATGTATGTCGCTAAGTTTTTGTGTGCTTTATGCGCATCATTATTACTCAAAAGCGACACCTCTTTATGAAGCATCTCATCTTCAAAAATTGGATGATTTCCTAAAATTACGCCGTGTTCTTTATAATGATTTAACTCATCAAAAATATCTTGATTAAGCTGAAAGTCTGCCACAGCATCACTCACCAAAGCTAAAATATCCTCTTGTGGAAGAGTTTGATTATCTTTTTGCTTGAAGAGTTCTGCACGCGCGCTTATAACCGCATTGTATGCCGTTAGCTTGTCTGCTACTAAGACTTTAAACTTATCTGGACAATCTTTATGAGCCAAGAATGGGAATTGCTCTCGGAGTTTTAAACCCGCTTTAGCATCATTTGAAGCCTCTAAAAAGGGGTTTTTAAATTCTGGTTTTTGGAATTCTTCTTGTTTAGATTGAATGAACTCTATTAAATCTGCTTTTTTTAAGCTATCTAGATCTACATTTAAAGCATCTGCCAGCTCACTTGCGAAAGGCTTGAGTTCTTTATGATAATCTGAGTAATTATCTGGATTAAACTCCAATAATCCTTTTAGCTGACTTTCTGAAAGTGAAGTTGTTTCGTTTTCCGGGACATCTGTACCATTTTTCGGAACATCTGTACTTTTTTCTGAAACAAATGGTGTTCTTAATTCAACATCTTTAATACCAAACAACTGTTGAAGATCGTATGTAATTGTATTCATACTTTGCTTAGAGGCACCCATTTGATTGTAAAGTCTCATTTGAACGTGATTTACAGCCTTAGTTGTACGTAGCAACTTCATTATCTCATTATATTTTTCGTGTAACTCCATAGTGGCACACGTAAGGATAATTAGTAATTGTGATTTAATTGATTTCATAGTGACGATAGATTAACAAAGTTTAATATTTACTCAAATATGGCAATTGCAATTGCCTTGACGTGTGACATGAAAAAAAGCGATACCGTAACAGTATCGCTTTTTCCTCCCTAATCAAGCGTTTAGCAGTCTTTCTGCTAAGTGCGCTTACGTTCAATAAAGTATGATGTTGAACCATCGTTAAATAACTCAAGATCTATAGTTGCTCCGTCTAATGCTGTCCATTGCGCACCATTCTTTAACAAAATAGTTTCGCCGTCTCCAACAGGAGCGCCATTAGATAATGTTGCTGGATCTGAACCACCGTCACCCACAAGAGTAATAAATGTTCCAGATTCAAGGTCCTCATTTTCTACTTCTAAAGCTGTAGTAGTAGCAAAAGCTGGCAATTGATATACATTGCCAAGAGCTTGTGAAGCAGTTACAACGTTACCTACAACTGCAGTGAAATTACCAGTAGGTAATGCTCCATTAAAACGACCTGGTAAACGATTAGTTTTTTGGAATTGCTCAAAAACTAACGAGTAACCTAATGACTCATTATTATCTGTAAAGCTTGGTTTTAACTGAAGTGGAGCACAAGTTGTCCCAAATACTTTTTTTGTAGCACTGTTACAGCTTCCATAAATAAGTATTACGTTTTGACCTATTAGATTTTGAATTAACTCCTCAATCTCTAAAGAGTCTCCAGGATGCATCCCTTCAAATTTGTGTAAAAGTGAAATACTATCTTCTTCACCTTCACCAGAAACTGTAGGCGCCTGTTTAGAAGCAGTCATATAGCATTTTATAGGGCCTTTTCCTTCTTTAAAAGTGAAATTTCCCTCCAACACTACGCCTCCAGCATTACGAACTGGCTCTGTGACAATATCATCTGTAAAGATGATTGAAATATTTGGTGACTTACCTCTTGGCGCACCAGGAGATAGATTTGATCTATCTTTAAAAACTGAACTTGGTGTGTACATAATTTTATGTATTAAAGCCCGCTATTACTAACGGGCATTAGATTAATATTTATTAAGCTCCTGGAGCAATGTCCCTAGAGGTTTCCATCCATACGCCGTCTACCAATACAAAAGAAATTGTATCTGTAGCAGTTGCTAAAACAGCATCTGCACTCACTGCAACATTACCAGGAATATTACTTACCGTAAATGAGCCTGTGTCATTTCCCGTAATAGTTAATTCTTGGTTTTCTGTACCATTAATTATTTCAGTTAATGTTTGATCTGTAGTACCCGTATAGTTTTGATCGCTACCATCTGCAGCATCAATTACTGTACTCATAAAATTAACTGGATCTGGCGTCGTTACATCAGGCTCTGTAGTTCGGCTTAATTCTTTCTTTTTACCATCTGCCTGAACATAAAGTGTTAATGTTCCTCCAGTACTTAAATCGAAATCTGATGCTAATAACAAGTCTGAATTGTTTTTTACATTCTTAGATGCTGCCATTGATGCGTTACCACGTATTTTTAATACTTGACCTGTATAGGTGTTGTTAATCTCTGTGATATCTGTTTTCCACTCTGAAGCAACCTGCATATTACTATACTTTACATTAAGCTCACCAGTTTGATCATCGTGTGCCGGCACAAATGTATCTGCAGAGAAAAATGGCTGACCATTAGTCCAGATAGTTTGCACTTTAAATTGAGCTGGATCACCATCTTTAACTTTGTTACCAATATGTTTAGCACGTATACCTTGTTTATAATCTGCATAGGCAGAAATTACACGTCTTATCATATCAAAATGATACATAGACTTTTCTTGAGGTATATTCTCTAAAATTTGAATATTATCTCTAGTTGTAATAAACATAAAGTTAGTACCTGCTAGGTCGTGAAGAATTTCAAAACGGATGTTAGGATATAATTCAATATTCCAAACGTTTCCAGTGAAATCCATTTCGACACCGTGAAGTTGTCGGTAACGTCTTGCATAAGCTCTAGCCCAATCTTCAGACATATAAAAATCTAAAGGTGTATTGCTACGCACTTCTTCAGGAATGTTTTTTTCAATAACATCCTTTACGTGATCTAATATATTTTCATTAGTAGGTGTCCCTACATTAGCAATCTTATATTGTTTTTTGTAATGGTATGCATACCAAAATTGGTAAAGCAATCCATCTTGACGATTGATAAATCTTCCTGGTGTTGTTGCATTATCTGGAGTAGCAACGTGAATACCCTTAATAGAAGAAATACGGTCCTCAATACGTGCCTGAGCAGAAAGCTCTTGCAATAAAAAGCCAACGAAAGACATTTTATAGGGCTGAGAGCCACCACCAACAAACTTACTTAACCAAGACGCTTCATAGTCTTGCAATTGCTTTCCTATAAACTCAATATCAACCTGTACTGGCCAAACTTTACCAATCTCTGCTTGAATTTTTTGTTTGTTTTTAGCTAACCAAGGTAATTTACGTGCTTGTGTGATTTCACCAGATACAATTGTTGCATCTGCCACCTGATCTGTAACACCCATTTTCTTATCCCAATGTGATGGTAAACCAAAACGATCACGAATAAGTGATTGAACTACTGTAGGGTCCTCTCTAAAGTAATGATCTAAATCATTATTTAGCTTATCGATGTTAATACCATTTTCTGCCGCCCAATCTGTTGGTTTAGTAGATAAACCAGCAGCTTGTTTGTTCCAGTTACGACCTTCAAAAGCATCATAACCTTTACCACTTGCTAACAAGTGTGTGTTACTGTGTTGCATATTACCATTTGGATTAGTAGACCCACGCGCCTCTGGAGAGTCACCTTCTGGATCATTTATTAATTTTTGCACTAGCTCTTCATTACGTTTATTGCTTTCAATAAGCGCAGTTGCTAATTTTCGTACTTCTGCAGATAAGTTTTCACCGTCCTCGGTACCTTCATCTACAGCTTCAATAACAGAATCTACATCTGCATTTGTGCCTTCAAGAGCTGTTGCTAATTCTTGACGAATAGCAGACAAGTCTTCATCCTTTTGTTGTTCTTTAAGGATGTTTGTAGCTTCCTTATCGATTGCATCAATGGTTTTTTGAGCAAGCTCCTCACCCATTTTCTCTTTCATCTTATCTTTCTGATCATCAGAAAAATTTGATTTGCCACCCTCAATCGGTATTTCCTTGATGCTAAGGAGCGCCGAGAGCATTGCGATGGTCTTTGCTAGTCTTTTCATAGTTTAGATTTATAATTAATTAATAGACTCCATTTTTAAGCGACCTCAGATAGCGTTTGAGCTATATTCATAGCATCTTGCATTGTGCCGATTTTATTTATCATATTTAGGCTGAGTGCTTTTTCTGAACCAAACACCCTACCTGATAAGGTGCCTTCTTCTTCAATAAGATTTGGGCATCCTTTTTTTACTGCAGCTTGAAATTTTTCTGCAACATCGTTTAATTGAACTCTGAGCATTTTTTTACCTTCTTCATCATTCTCCTTAATTTTGCGCCACACCTCATTTTTATGCTCACTTAAATCTGAATAGACTTCTTCTTCTTTTACACCTAGATTTCTCCAATACTCAGTTAGGTCTAACCAATGTGTTACGACACCAACACTACCACAACCTGCAGAAATATTATTAAGAGCCATTTTGTAATCGCAGACTGCATTTAATATCCACCAGTGAAGGCTGTATGCAGAATCGAAAGCGCCAACAATTGGTTTACGTTTACGCTGCGCAAACTCAATAAAAGGAGCAATTGCAGAGACAGCTCCTCCTGGACCATCTACTACCAAAACAATTGCAGCTACATTGTCTATATTATTTGCAAAGTCTAATTGAGCGACAACTTCATCTGCACCTTGGACCCACCAATTGCCATATTTCATCATGACGCCTACAACGTGAATAACAGCTATAGCTCCTGTAGGAATTTCTGCAGTATTAGAAGGATTAAGTCTTTGAAGATTTTCTGAATAGAATTCTATTAGTGAAGGACCATATTCTTTTTCGTCGCGTTCTTGCTTTTGAGAACTTCCTGATTTAAGGGATGCACGAAATTGGTGTAGGTAACGGAGATCCATTAACCATTCACTATGTGTAAGCTCGTAAAGTAAAGTATTGACACTCATTGCAATTGTTTGGTGTAAAATTGCCCAAACAGTATAGCAATAGGTGTGACATGGTTTTTAGAAGGTCTTTATTGTTGAAGCAACCAAAGGCCATTTTTAATAACCTTATGTAGATCTTCTGTGTTTTTAGATTCTTGAAGTTGATATCTTAACTTACCATAAAGCGATTTATAGTCGGAGTGTGACTGTAAATAAACAAGCCGTTCATTTAGTTCTGACTTAACTTGGTGTAGTTGATCTTTAAATGAGCCGTAACCAGTTGCACCTTTGTGCTCTGCATCGTACAACCTTGAAAATTTATGGGGAATAGATTCTTCTAACTTAGAATTCAGAATATGCACTTTATGCATAAATTTATTGTAATCCCTAGACATTTGCAGTCGTGTAGCCATATGACAAAGTTAAAACCTTATGACATCATAAGACAAGCCTACTCCTAATTGCGGTGTAAGCCCTGTATTATTAAGACCATAACCAATATACAAGCCTAAACCTAATCGTTTATTGCGCTCCTTTAGCGTGTAGGAATCTATATCAGTAGTTTTAATGTAAGGGTTACTGTTTTGTACTTCAATACGATATTCGGTTCTTAAAAACCCTTGTTTTCGTTTTCCTACTACAATACTTTGTGTGTTTGGAATACTTAATTCATCAATAAAAAGACCCTTGTTGGTTGAACGACCATTGATCGCGTAGTACTTATCATTTAAATTGAAAGGCATATTAAAATCTACATCCTCAATTATATAAGGCACTTGAATACTATCTATTACGGTATTGGTTTTTGTTTGTGAAGCAGATTTAACTCGCTTAAATTTAGATAACAATTTCTTTAACTGTTGTGTACTATCGTTTAAAGAAGACACTAATAATTGTAATGATTTATTTGATCCCTCCAAAGCTAGCTTAGTGGCTATTACATCACCGTTTTTTGTCTCATAATATGATATAGTATCGTTGATTACTTTATCATAATTTACTAAGTCATTTTCAATAGATGTTTTTTGTGAGCAGGACCTAAACCAAAATATGCATACCACTACCAATACCAAATGCAACCAACTAAGTTTTATATATGGAATAGTGATCTGTGGCGTGTTTACACTTGTTTTCATAGCATTATCATTTTATGAGATTCTGGAATACGTGCCAATAGCTTATGCTTAATCTCCCAAATTTGTATTGCTTTATCTTTATTAATATCGAACAGCGGATTCCACTTTGCAATACGTTCTGCACTTAATCTGCTAGTATGTAACACCCAACCATCTGGACGGCCTATTGCTGCAGGGAAAAAAACTGCTAGATATACATCTGCATAGCGTTTAATTTTTGATTTATATGGTTTTAAGTATAGCTCAACATATCTTAATTGCTCTAAAGCTGTCATTGCACGTAGTTTTGAAGTTGTTGTGCCAATACCTTTTGCTGCAGCTTTACCAAATTGAATAAGGCCTGTATAGCCTAAGCTATTTGTTATAGAGGGATCAAAACTACCACCAGTTTCCAACTCTATAACGCCCATTAACCAATTTGGATTGATTTGAAGACGCCTTGAGACGTTGATGATTTCTTCTAAAAATTCTTTTTCAGTTGATTTTAAAGTCTGTTTATTTAACTTATTAACGTGCACTAAATTTTTTAACTCCATAACTAGCTTTTAAATTTTTTAGAAACCTGTTCCACATCAAGTAATTCTTTAAGACTGTCTCTAGCATCATACATGAGCTGTTTTACCCTTTCATAACCTTCTACATTCATTCCTGAAATTTGATCAAAACTTATACTTAAATAATATGTAGCTGTTGGCCCTGTCTTGATATAACAGCCAAACATTGATTGGGTGTCGTGTTTCGTTAAGTAAGGAATTGTTTGAGGCTCATATATTGAAGAATTTTTTTTTACATCTGTTACGTAATATCCTAATCCTTTTAGCATTAATAGGCGTTCTGAATACTCTGCATAACCAGGCGTTAATAGTATTCCTTTACCGCCATATTCTTTCATAATATCTACACCTCTTACATTGTCTTGCGTATACAACACACTTAAGCGCTTGTCTCCTCCAGTTACAGGAGTGCCGCCTCCATTATGTATCGAATAAATACTTATGCTAGACGAAGATTTTACACGCCTTTCTAAAGCATACATAATATCATTGATAGAACCATTTTTGTACATGAACAACTCGGTCTCTAGTTTATTTTTTTCTAGTTCGATACTGTCCAGCTCTTGCCTCACTTTACGTTCTAACTCTAGTTTATCAAGAACACGTTGATATTGCCGTTCTTCACTGTTATTAATGTATTCAAAAGCTTCGCCTTTGATACTCCATAGAAAAACTAACATAGTTGCAAATAGTCCCCAAAAGAATAGTTTTACCGGATTAACTCGTTTTATAAATTCTGATACCGTTTCTGACCAAGCCATTTTTTAATTCAAATATTTAAACAATATTAACATTTGAATGATAGCCTTTGTGTGACATGCTTATTATGCGTAGTTATGAACTTGATTACTACTTTGTACGGTTATAAACTTTAATCTAGAGTCCTCTTTTTTCCAACGATAATAATTACGACGCATACTATCTGGATCAAAACCAAATTCTAGCAATCTATATTTATCTATAAATTTTAAAATTCCAATATTTAAGCCTTCTTCACCTTGCTTGGCAACCCAACCATCTAAAAAAAACAAACAACTGTTTCTAAACAATCCTTCTAAATATTCATTAATCATCACTACACCTTCTTCTGGAATATGTAAGAACGAATTACGACCGTCTGCATACCTATAAACTTTACCAAAACACTCTATCCTACGCTCTTCCTCTGCTATGCTTAAGAATATTGCGTACCTTTTGTCACACGCTGCAGGCTTATCTGATTTTTTTGCTAATAGCCTTATTAACTTTCCAAAATAGTTACGAGTAGACACTTTCACAGCCTTTAACTTTCTGCCGTGCAAATGCGCTTCTGTACCTTGAAATTCTTGAAATAAGAATGGTACTAAATGAGGCCTTATATTTACAGGTACTAAAGTTCTTGGCATAACTATAGGAAGTTAAGAGTTATCTCAAAATCAATATTATAAGATTGTCCATCAGCAACATTAGCTAATGTTACAACACCATTGGTGTTTATTGTTAACTCATAGAAAATGTTAGTTACTATTCTAGTTGCATCCGGTCTTGCATTTGTTGGTAATGTTAACAATTCAACCTCTACAGCATCTGCTGATGCAGTTGCACCACCTATTAAAATTAATCTGCCATTAACAACGTTATATGTGATGTTCCTTGCTGAAAATCCAGTATTTGAGGTGTTTATAAATGTGGAAATAGGGTGTTCTATTTCTTTAAGTAAACCAGTTTCTTCATTATATGTAACGTTTGGAACATTATCTGATGTTATAGCATTTGGAGCTAATGCCATTAATTGACCGCTATTTTTAGGTAGTGTCACCTCTGCAATATTTATAAATCTTTCAGGGTCTAATTTAAAAACCGTATAACCACCTACACCAACCTCTTTAAATGTATATCCTGAGGTTGTTATCTTTAGTTGAAAATCTTCTGTAAGTAATTGCGCTAATAATTTACCCTCTATAGTAAAGTGGTTGTTAGATTTAAAATAAGCTTCTCCATTTTCTTCTATACCCATTAACAAGCGTGTAAGTACGCTCTCAAAAGTACCTTGTATCTCAATACCACCTTTAATAATTGGTGATGCACCTATATTCCTATCACCTTTAAATGTTTCGACTGTGTAGTTTCCATCTGTAGTTTTGAAACTATCTGCAAGTAAAATACCTTCGATTGTTTGAGAGGACTCTCCGTTTTTTTTAACACAATTATCTGTTATACCTAAAGGGGTTGGCGCCCATTTTTTTACAACATTACCCTCGTTTACTGTAAGCTCTTTAAAACGCACTACAGAATTACTAGGGTTTCCACCATAAGCAATTACTGATACTGAAGACCAAGATGCCGGAGTTGTAAAAGTACCTTTTTTAGCATTTAAGCCCGTACCACCTAACTCAATTGTATTGCTTGGACCTGAAAAAACTAATCTAATCTGACCAGTTACAGGACCATTGTTTGAACCGCTTATTAATTCTGAACTATAAGAAAATGAATATTCTGTATTGGGCTTTAAACGGTTAGCTAGGAAGTCACTATTTTGATTAGTACTATACGAGTTAAGTACTTCAAAATAATCAAACCCTATAACAGAATTGTTTGCTAAAGCTAGCTTAACTAGGTTATAACCAGATATTCTGTCTAATGTTTTATTAAACATTTTCCCAAGCTCAGTAGATAATCCAGAAATATCATTAATTATATGGGTGTGGTTAATTGGAGCTACTTCATCTTGATAAGTCAACTTTCTCCAGGGACCCCAAGTATTAAATTTTAATCTTATATATACATCTTGAGCATTAGCTGCACTATGACCATAAGGATAAGCAATTTGACATATATTAACACTGTAAGCTATTACATTTAAATAATATAATGTAGATAGTGGATTTGGTCTATTAACTAAAGAACCATTAATAAAATACCATCCTGCCTCTGTAATATTATTGAAATCCCCATTAGTAAGTACGTTATCTGAACTAGAACTAAATCTTGGAACAATTGCACCGCTATTAATGCTTGTGTTTTTATCACCGTACTTAATTCTGTCAGCTAACTCATCAGGTAAATTATTTACTTCAGAAATTTCGTGATTATGAGACCACAACGCATATCTGCCATCAAAAGAAGTTGTTAGCGTATTACCCTCTTCTGTCTGAATAGATAGCACTCCATCTGCCTCATTAAAATCAATAGAATTAACTACGTTATCTACTACTTCACCTTGATTATCTGTAAAGGTTGCAACAATTGTTGAACCATCCCTTTTTGTTAGTGTAAGCTGTTTGTTTTGATCTCCAGTTACAACAACGTTAATTATATTTTCTTGGAATGCAGTTGCAAAATTTTCAATATTTTCTGACGTAAGGTCTTTAATATATTGTGGAACTGTAGGATCTGTCTCTAAATCTTCAAGCTCATTTTCTTCTATAAAACGACTTGCACCATCTTCACCATCGTTAATAAGTTGAGACGTTTTTTCTATGACATTTTCGACATCCTCCTCATTGGTAGTTTCCTTAAATTCATAAAACTGATTAGAGGACGTTTGAGAGCCATTTAAACCATAAGCAGCATTAGGGCCATTAAAATAAAAGTTACGAGAAACTCCATTAAAAAAAGCATTGAAAACAAAACCCTGTCTTGCTGGTTCATTAGGTAAAAGAATATTTACTTCATTACTAATATGCTCCTCTGCAGAAATAGGGTTCCCGTTTTGGTCATTTGGAGGATTGCCAATTTCACCTAAAGAAACTGTATTCCCTTGATTAATTAATTTAATTGTTTTTTCAATAGGTAAAAGGATTGATAATGGAGATGGAGCTTCACCAACACCAAATGTTTTATTCTCTAAGTTACCTTCTTGTTTAATTTGCCAGCTCTCTTTTATTACATAACTCCCTACTGCATAATAAGCCTCAAGAGTAAATACCACATTTGGCTTAAGAACAATTTTATCTTCACCTTCTAAATTGTTTAGCCAATGTATTACTCTAGATAAAATGTATTGATTGGCATTTGTACCTGAAAGATCTACTAACCTAAATTCATTTTTTATAGTGGTTGCAACTAAGTCTATTTCTCCTTGAAGAATACTATGAAGTTGTTCAATCTTATCGCGTAATAAATTCCACTCTGCAGCAGAATATTTAAATTGTGATGGTATACCTTGAGTTGCTGCTAATTGGTCTGCACTATCTTGTTTATCTTCAATATTTACAAATGGTCCTGGCATAGGTTATGTGTTAGATGGTAAAATGTATGGGAAAGCTCCAACTGTGGTAAGGTTTAAGTAACCTGATGAAATCATACTTACACAGTTAAATGTGAAAATTGTTTTTTTCTCATTGCTGTTGCTTTTAATTTTAGGGCGAGTGTTTTGATAGGCATCATTTCTTCCTAATAAAATAAACCTACCATTTGTTAGGCCTATAGCTATAAACTTCACCTTATTTAAAAGAGCTAACCTCCTTGATTTATTTAAATCGCCGTCTGGAAAGCTTATGGTTAACGATTGATTATAAATTACACCAGACCTGGTTAAAGAGCTTTGCTCTGAGAAACGCGCTTGACCTTTGGAATTATAAAATTCTTTTAGTGAAGAAGACTGTAATTTAGTATCATAAAAGTTTTGAAACACCTCTGAACCAGATAAAGGAATTTCGAATGCAGAGTGATCTAATGCAATTTTACAAATGTAGGGTTGGTCTTTAACCTTTTTGTATAGCTCTATCACGTAACGTTAATTTTCTGTAAATATAAATCAATACAGAAAATTGACTGTGACATGATATAAAAAAAACTACTAATCAGTAGTTTGAATAAGGTTAGTAGTTTGAATTGGTTCGTTTAGTATAAGTTATCACAAATTAAAAACGCATTTACTCAACCAAATGGTTCGTTCACTCATTGTTTGTTTTGGTTTTTGATTTTAAAAGATAGTTTTGAGAAAAATTAAGAATTATGACAAGATATCTGATTAACCGAAAAAAATTGAGTTTGATGTTTTTATTTGGAACTTTTATAATGTTTGGCCAAAATTACACATTAGAACATTTTGAAACGGACTCAATTCCTACAAGGAAAAATTTATGGAAAGCAAATAGTTCTAAAAATAATTGGATAATAGATATAATAAACGATTCAATTAAAATAAAGAAAAACGATTATAATTATTTCAAAGGGGATTCTCTTCCATTCGATCGAAAAGAAGTTGCAAAAAAATTGAATGGCCAATATTCAATAAGAGCAGTAAAAAAAGTAGAAGATGGATATATAATCGGTCTTAATAACGGAGAATTTGGAGGTGGACTTTGGTTCCTTTCAGCAAATGGAAAGTCTTCATACGAAATAATGAAATACAGACGTGTTCATCAAATATTTGAGTTTAATGCAAAACTCTATGTTATTGAAGGTTTAGCACATATGGGTTTCAGCAACGGAAATCTATTAGAATTAGATAAAGAAGAAAGTTGGCGAGTTTCAAAAACTTATGAACTACCTGCAGCTCCAAGATTTATAGTAAAAGAAAAAGATAATATATTGATTGTAACTTCAGAGTATTTAATGAGTTTCAATAAACATGAAAAACTAGTTGAAGTTCTAAAAGCTCCTTTTAATTGGGGATTATTATTTCCCTCATCAGCTGTAATTATTGACAATGATATTTATATTGCAATGAGAAAAGGAATTTTAAAAATATCAAAATTTAAATATAGTCCGAATTACGAATGGTTTGTGAAAAAATAACTGGTGGTTACAGCTTTTATAATTCAACGCTAGTTATAGTCTACTTATAAAAGACCTTACGAAATTTCAATATGTGATTTATTTGCTAAATTTAATGTTTAAACATACAACTAAACTTATACAACCACGTTTTCTGTATTTTAACAAAACTGATGAGAAATGAAAAAAAAAATGAAGTTTTAGAGTTAATTGAATCTTATAAACGGTTGACTAAATTTGTTATATTGACATTTGACCAAAGTAGTTTAAATACAAAAAATCAAATCTTAAGAAATTTTATCGCTAAATCACATTCTCTGATTAACAGCATTTCTATTTTATTAAAAGAAGAACAAGAAGGAGAAGCTATGGCTTTATACAGGCTTTTAATCGAAAGATATTTTTACCTTGAATATCTACATAAAACCAATTCTTATCAAGCATTTAAAGATTGGTCTTTTATTAAAACATTTGAGGCGAGAAATAAAATGAGAAGTAACATGGAATTTAACAGTCCAAAAACCAAAGAATATTTAGTAGATAGTAAAGAAGAAGTAAAAAAATATGAAGCTCTAAAAAATGGGAAAAACCAATGGTTTGAACCTAAAATAAAAAACTTCGCAAAGGAAATCGACTTGTCTTTTCTATATAGCTTAGGCTATGATTTAGGTTCATCTTTCGTTCATCCAAGAGCTGATGAAGGATATTGGGACGCTTTAAGAATAGTAAAAAATGAAAGAATGATTGAATTCAAAAAGAACAATATTCTTCGGAATTCAATATTATTAGCAAATGGAATGTTAATCAACGCAGCTAATCGTTCTGATTTTGACTTTGGAAAATATTTGAATTTTTACTGCAACTCAATCTTTGAATATTTAGTTGAGGGCAAAGAATTACCGAACTTAAAAGATCTAGAAAATATCTTTTTTGCGAATATGATTACGAAATTGTAAAAATATATTGGCAACAGCGTATAAACTAAATACAAGAATCAATTTTTTCTTTATTACAGATTGTACATCGTTTGCCATTGACTGTCATTATTAACCAGTTTACTTCACCATATCTTGTAAATGGTTTATAATGATGAAGATTTATTTTGCAGAGTATTTTTCTAAATTTTATTGGTATCATAAATTATTTCTTTTTTTAAATCTTACTACACTCATATCACTACAATTGTATAATGAAGCGATTTGACCTAAGGTGTAATTTTCTTTTAAATATTTTTTAATTATTGGAAGCTCTGTGTCTTTAATCTTGCTGTTAATATCGCTTTTAACTAATGCTTTATTTGCTTTTCTGCAGATATCACCTCTTTTAGCAAATCTTAAATTTGAAAGCTTCCAGTTTCTTGTATTACCGTCTGTAAACATTACTGTAGGCATAGACATAATAGTTTTGAAAGGATGATGACCATAATAAAACATTACTAATCTAGAGACCTGTACCACTTTACGTTTACCTTCTATTTGCAGCGTATACGCAAAATGAGGAACTCCATTTTTACTAGTACTTTTATATTGTGTAGGTTTTAAATAACGCCCTTGGAAGAAATGACTCCAAACTCTCCCATCTTCATACAATGTATAATTTGGTGTGATTCTTTTATATTCTAAAGTTGACTTCATAAATTTTCTTATTATCTCAAAACACTGCACAAAACCATCGCTAAGTGCAGGTGTTCCTTATCTCAAGTATTTGATTGTGTTTTTTCGTTACTGTCTTAAATTTTTTTATCGATAAACATTTCTCTCAGTATTAATAGGCCTTTAGCTTTTTTAAATCGTCCTGGTCTTAATTTAGAATTGTTAAATAAAAACGTGAATTGTTTTTTTGCTAATTGCAGCTCATCCTTTGTATTACAGTGTCTTGCAATACTTTTAATTTCATTAATTGTATATTCCATAACTATGTAGTTTCAAAAATGCAAGCCTCTTCAGTTAGCTGTAACACTTTAATTCTATTTATTTCATTATCCTCAATCTTTTCAGGTTGATCTGCTATAGAGAAATAGATGAACCCATTTTGAAATGCTATTTCGAGACCCATATAAAAAGAAATTATCTTTTCGCCTTGGCTGCCAAAGTTTTCATAGGTAAACTCCATACCGTAATTAATTAGTTTCTCTGCTATTTTTACCATTTTAAAATATTTATTTGTTAATCTTCATTTTTCATAAATGTTGATAGACTGTGGTCTACCAAAGGGATGTATATCATTTCTTTTTGTAAAAACATCCTTAATACAAAAGGATCTTCATCTCCTTTAAGAACAAAAAAGCCTTGTACAGATTCTTCATCTGGCGAACAGATTGCATAAGGCTGACCGATTTTTAAAGTCTGTTGATCAAACTTTAAGTCTGCCGGTTCTGCTACTCTCAATTCAATTTTTTTTAAAGCCATACCATATAGGGGTTAAATTAATAATTGTATTCCCACACACCCACACAACTGAAAATCAATGTTTTATGATTTTATTGGTGTGGGATGTGTTCGGATTAAAAAAGTATTCCGAACACTTCCGAACACTTCCCACACTATTTCGAACACCTTTTTTAATACTTAAGTTTTTCATTCTTAATTAGTTATATATTGTGTGGGATTGTTCGAAGCTCAAAAGGGTAAATCCTCTTGACTGCTATTCATTTTTTTTGAATTAGGGGTCGCAGGGGAATTTGGAAATGATTTTGAAGCCTTCTCCTCTTCACTATCAAATAAACTATTTTGATGAACCTGAAAATCTACTGCACTTCTTATTTCGTCTTCACAATACAATAAGCTAATATCAACTACATAAACGCTTGTATTGCGAGCATTACGCCCTTTGTCCATACGTTCCTTATCCTTATATCGTACAAAGCTTGCTTCATCCTTTAAGCGCTCTGTCATAGTGTTTGTTTGTGGCGGTGCACTTTCTCCTCTATACTGACTAAACCATTGGCGCTGTATTCTTATATAACAGCTAGTGAAATTGAAATACAACAAATTGCCATCTAGTTTAAAATCGTGGCCGTGTTCTAGACGTTCCATATGATTTCCACGCATACTGGCTAAGAAGCAATTCCACCATTTGGTTATAATGCTAGCGTTACTCATAAGACCCATTTGTCGCTTAAGCGTCTTATCGAAATGAGACATCATATCTTGATGACTGAATGTAAAGTCTATATTTGGTATGTCTTTGAACATTTTATAAAAAGTGCCTAGCACAGCAAGATTTGTAATCATACGACTATTAGCATCCTTGTTACGTTCTGTTATAACAGCTTTAAACTCTCTAAACGTTGGTTTAAAGTTATTTTTAACCATTTCCCTATGATGAAGAAACAGTTCTGTAAAACCGCTAATGCCTTTCTTAGTCATATCACTAAGCTTTTCATATTCTTTAGTCTCTGCATCTGTGAATGTGGTTTTGTCCATAAAGTTCCAGATCATACGAGTAATTAAGGCTTCTTGGTCTGCAGGATAATTACCCGTAATTAATGGAGAAGAAAGTATAGGTATACTCTCTGTACCAACGTGGCTGTTTATATTACCTCGTTTATACCCATTTCTGTCCCATAAACCCTTAAGAATACCATCTGTTTGAGGATCTCCGTTTTTATATTCTGAAAGCTGAGATATTAAGTTGCTAAATTGGGCAAACTCTCTAACCTTTGCTTTAAGAGTTGAGGCTCCTCCTTCTAAATTTATTGGCGTTTGAGGTTTACCGAAAAAGGATTGGCAAACATCTGCCAACTGATCTTTACCAGATGATGCTTGACCATATAAAAATAAAAGTGGAAAACCATCTATCTGATCTACAATAATATCTTGAAACATACTAGATACAGTGAATAGTAGACCCATCATACCGTGTTCTCTATGAACTTTAACAACTTGACTAGCATAATTTGAAAAAGATATAGGTGGTGGATAGCACATAATTTTTTTCTGAGGCTCATAATGGAATGGGCTATTTTTAAATATCTCATTAGCTGAAGGCACATAATAGCTTGTGCCTTTATGCTCAAACACTCCGTTTTGGTCTATTTCAATCGGGTCATCTCCAGGTAATGTAACCTTGTTATTCCAAACCCAAAATCCTTCTGCCTGCCAACCGAGAACATCTATCTTACGACCCACACCCATTTTATCCATTAAATACCATTTAAGCTTTTGATGTTCAGCGCGGCCACCTCTCCATTGGTAATTTCCTCTATCTGTAATTTCGCTTTCAAAACTCTCTGGTTTATTAAGCCTACTTGAAGGTATATCGAATACTGCAGAAACATTTTCGATGTTTTTTACTCTTATTAATTTTGAAGCTTCTTTATCATCATTCATATGCTGAATAACTTCTATAGAAAAATTACTAACTGACTGGAAATTATAAGGAGGCTGTGAACCTGTTTGAACCCAAATCTGATTTTTAGCCATAAACATTTGATATTTTTTTATAGTAGACTCTACCTCTTCTAACTTAATTCCTAAGTTTTTAGGAAGTCTATAAAATTCATCTGGCTGAATTTCTCCAAACGTTAATGAAGCCGTTTCTTTATTTTGTTTTGTAGTAGGCTTTAACCAGGAATTAATTTGAGTTTTTGAAACTTTACTTTTTTGCTGAAGCATACCTGCGTAAATGGTACGCATACTTTCATCATCAATAGATTTAATAATGATAGCTAACTTTTTAGCTTCAGATACAGTCTCAATAGCATCCTTGCCTTTGAACCTATGCTCCATTAACCAAGAAAAACCTTCTTCACGATAATCCCTTTCTTGAGACATTTCTGTCAGATCAGGTTTTTTGCCTATCCAATTTTTCCAAAGCCTCACAGAATCATCTGGGTCCTGATTAAGTAATAATAATTGTACTCTAAAACCTAGTTTAAGAAGTTGTGGAATGTATTTAAGCATTGCTTTTTTACCTGCAGAATCAGGATCAAAACATAATATTACTTTGTCACAAAGTTTACGAAGAACTTTCATTTGCTTTAGGGCTACTGAAGTTCCACAAGAAGCAATTGTATTTAATATGCCGTGGGTTTGCCAGGCAATTACATCGTTATAACCTTCTACCAACCAAGCTTCAGAGGTTTCTACAATTGTTTTTTTTGCTTTATCTAAACCAAACCAAAATGTTTCTTTCTTGTAAAGTGACGATTCAGGTGAATTTAACCACTTAGCGTATTTTCCTGTTTCGCTTAAATCTCTTCCGGCTAAACCTACTGGAGAATACGATGTCCCTTTATTTTCAATAAGAGGATAAACTACTCTTTCTTTCCAAAAGTCTGCAGTGTAACTGCTGTACTCTTTTATTAAACCTAACTCCTTTGCATCTTCAACTCTACCTAATGGAGCGCATAAGTCATAAATAAAAGTTCCTCCAGGAGCAAAGCCTATTCGATAATCCTCTACAATTTTCTCTGTGTATTGGCGCTTACCATAAACCTCTATTTTTGCAGGATGATTTTTAGGTAAATTTTTAAATGCTTCCTCAAATTTCCTTATTGTACTTTCTAATAATGGTTGTAACTCTAATCTGCGTTCGTGAATTTTATTTTGCTCCTTTGCATACTCACTATTATCATACTCTAGTGTGATGCTGTATTTAGATGCTAAATATTCTAAAGCATCTGGATAACTTTTTTTTTGTGCAGCCATCAAAAAGCTAACTGCAGAAGAACCACCTTGTCCTGTAGCAAAGCATTTCCAAATACCTTTAGCTGGAGAAACCGTAAAGCTTGGCGTACTTTCTTCCTTGAATGGACTTAAACCAATATAGTTAGCACCTTGCTTATTAAGAGTTATAAAATCTTTTATAACGTGTAAAATATCCGCAGTCTCCCAAATTTGTTCTACAACACTTTCTTTTATATATGCCATTTTACTTCTTTTTAATCAAATTGGTTTTTGGAATTCTTAAATTATACTGAGATCTGTTTCTAAGCGACTTATGAAAAGCAGCTTTACAAGTTTCACATTTAATATGAGTGATGTGGTCTTCGATAAAATTAGAATCCTCTTCATCTATAAAAATATCTTGAGACATTTCTCCACCACATCTAGGGCAATCGACAGAAACAGATAAACTAATTGTTGGCTCTAATTCGAAAAGCTCTGGTTTAGTATCTAGAAAATATTGAAGTTTCTTGTTTCTCAATATAACCTCCTTTACGTGCACATCATTTTTTAAGTCCACTGGTGAACCGTTTACATAATCAAAAGGTCTATTTCTCATAAAAACTCAGGATTAGAAACTTCAATATTTTTAGCCTTATTAATTGAGGCTAATTCCTCATTAAAAGATTTTAAGAAACCTTCATAACGTGGCATTAAAACCTCTCTATCATCGTCTGTAAATTGATCGTGAGTCTTAAGTTGTTCAATATTTGCTTTAACGCGATTAATGTCACTTTTAATCGATTCTGGTGTTCGTAATTGTTTAAAAGCCATTATCTATAATTTTGAGGGTTTTTATACATTTCTTCTAGCATTGCTAATTGCATCTTTCTTTGACTTTTAATTTCATCAGAGTATCGTTCGTTCATTAAATAATCATAAAGTCGCTCTATGTGCCAATGGTCCATACTTAAAACTGTAATTAGCATTGCTTCTGTAGGGTTCTGATGCTTATCGTAATTTTTTAAGTATTTGTGGTAATGATATTTAGGTCCAAGTTTTGAATCTTTAAAAGCTTTATCGAAATCCTTTTCTGTAAAATTGTAAAGCCATTGTATGCTAAAGCGCATAACTTCTAAACCTGTGTGTGGTGTATTTAAATTATTCATTTAATGATTTTTTTTAAAGTCCGCCAATTGTCGGCATTGGCGGACTGATTGAAAAAAGCGCCTATTTAAAAGGCAGGTGTTATTTTAAATGAGAGTAGGTTCCGTCTCCATTATGTTGCCATCTCCTACTTATATTTTTATAGAATTTTCTCTCGAAAGCATATAGAATTTTCCTTGCAGATATACCATCTCGCCCAGCACTATCAAACAAACACATTATAGCATCAGCATATTCTTCAGGGTCTTTTATTCCTTCTTGTATGTTTTCTTCTATCTCATTAATCTCCTCTTTACATTTAACTAATGCTGAAGATGCAGTAGCTTCTGGAAACGTTTTCTCAGACCAAGCCATTCTTAAGCTCTCCAAGGCAATAAATGTTGGATTATCCATTACTGTAGTATTTTTTTAAGCCCTGCCTTATAAATTGCCTCAGTGGTATTCTGAGCACCTAGTTTGGTCATTATATTCGTTTTATGGTTATTTAAAGTTGGCTCTGCAATACCAAGCTCATGAGCTATAAGTTTAACAGGCTTTCCAGTTTTAAGAAGATCTAAAACTTGTAATTCTCTTATAGTTAGATTTACTTCATCGTAGTTAATAGTCTTACGTTTCCACTTAAGACAACGACAATTATCGCCACATCTGAAGTTATCAGGTTTTTGGATTTTACCTTCACTGCAGAAATCTGGATTATTATCTGCAGAACCAAATAAACAGAATGAATATTCTTCAAGAGCTTCTGACCAGGGCATTTTGCCAAGATGCGATTTAACGTGTTTATCATTAAGGATATCTTGTCTTAACCACTCTTCAATTTGTACTCGAAGTGGTTGAGGCAAATCTTTGAATGTCTTAACAGAACCGTTGTTTAGAAAGTGTAATGTTCTTAATTGACGATCACCAAATAACTCAGTGCTATAATCACCAGGAAGAAGTCCTGCAGCTAAAGGGTGTAATAAAGGTTGTGAAGTTGAATTGAATGTTTCCATGTTAAATATTTATTTGTTAATTATTATTAGTGATTAAGGCCATAAGGCAGGAACTACTACCGTGAATAGTAGGATAACTAGTATTAAGAACACAAGGGCTGCAATAGCTTCCCAAGCTGTTATATATATAGTGAGAGTTTCTTTATCTTTTTCAAATCTCATGATACAAGTGATTTAGAACGTTCAACTAAATTTTGATTTTCTCTAGCTTCAATCTCCTCTTTCCATAAAGCTCTAATTTCATCTTGAAGAACACTATGACTTCTTCCATTTAAAACATCTCGAATACTTTGAGCTTGAAAGTTTTGACCATTTCTGTTTTTAACTTTTTTCTTAGCTAAGCGTTTCAATATTTTATTTGGGTAGTTAGCTCCAAATAATTTTTTAATTATAACTCGTTCATTTTCAGGTATCATAGGAAACTACTATATGGTGATTTTCTTATTTGCTTTATATTTGCTATAAATATGCTTTACAATAGTACAGTCTTTTTTCTGTACTAAAAAATATTTTAACAGAAAATTCGTGTTATAATTTATGGAAACTATGGAGAGAGTTAGAACAATTGAGAGGATAAAGCAACTTCTAGAACATTACGATTTATCAATGAATGCTCTTGACACAAAGGCTGGGCTTAGTAATGGGTATATAGGTAAGCAGATAAAAATAAATGGTAAAATAGGAAGTGACGCTTTACAGAAAATTCACTGCGCTTTTAACGAAGTTTCTGGAGATTGGCTATTAGGAGAGGATGTCCCATTGCTTAAATCTGGTACAAATTATGAATATACAGTAAATGAAGGAGAAAAAAACCAAGCTCCTAACAATATAGATAGTGTAGTTGAGAATTTATTTTCAACAAAGCAATTTGAATGTGCTGTTAAGAATGTAATTGAGAAGCTATATCCACAATTACGCCACAATACAAAAGATAATTAATTGAATATTAACGTTGTGCACGTGTATATGTGATTCTATCGGGCTCACATCATATACCCCTAACTGCTTATTTATAAGCTATTAGGGGTTTTTTGTGTTTAAATAGTTTGGATTTGTACTGTCCAAATTATTTAACATTGAAAAAACATTTAAAGTGAAAGACACCATTGTTAAAAACTAAACTATAAGTTACACTGTTTTTTATAAGTAGGTCTGCTTTAAACTTTTAATTTTATTAAGATAAATAAACGCTATTAGTAATTCTGCATATAAAGACTATTAGTATAGCTAAGCGGAAGTTTTTGGTGGATATAAACTTTTTGTGCTTCATTAAACGAAACTATGATTAAAGATATAATTCTCTCATTTAAAGAAAATATTAAACAAAAAACTACTAATCCTTTTTTCGGGACTTTAATATTAGTCTGGATTATTCATAATTGGGAGTTAATCTACACTTTTTTTAACTTTGAGCCCACTAAAAATCTAAAAGATAGAATTGATTATTTGAGTAATTATTTCTCTACAATTCCTTTCATCAAAAACTTGTTATTATGTGTTGGAATAACGTTTGCTGTATTGATTACTACATATGTTTTCCTGAATTTAAGTAGATTAATAATAAACATTTTTGAAAAAAAACTTACACCTTGGATTTATAAAATAACCGACAAAAGTAGCGTTGTTTTAAAAGAAGACTATCAATTAGTACAAGCTGAAAGAAATCAACTTTTCTCAAAAGTAGAAGAAGAAAAAACCGCAAAACTAAAAGCACAAGGAGAAGTTACAAAATTGGAAGAAAAAATATCTGAATTATTAGCTTCTAAAGACATAATAATAGAGGATGTTATAGATTCTAACAATGATAATTCTTATGATAATTCTAAACTGATATCACTAATATTAAATGACGAAAAAAAAAGAAAAATTTTCGACAGATTAATTGATTCAAGTAATAATGATGATTGGTTTGAGGTTACCAAAGAAAATATGAACGATGTAAATTACTTTTTAAGAACTGATATTATTCAAATAATTAATAAGCACAACAATAATTCAGATTTTCGAAAGTACAATTTTACTGACTTTGGAAATAATTTAAAAAGAGATTACATAAATAAAACATTGCACAACACTGCATAAAAATAATTGCGGTTTAGTGCTTAAACAAAGGTCGTTGCGTGTTTGTAACATCTGATTTTCCTTTGGAAAATCCTCGCATACAAACCCGCAACTTTCCATATACATAAACGTTAATAAACATATGAAACAAACGACATTACTATTCATTTCACTATTTCTTTCAGCGAATTTTTTGTTCGCTCAAACTAATTTTAATAACGGATTTGAAAAAGGTTATCAAAATGGTTATTGTCAAGACCAAGGAATTGGCTGTATTAAACCCAATCCACCTATTGCACCAATTCCAACAGTTAATGAGAGTTCTTCAAGTTACCAAGACGGTTATAATCGAGGATTTAAAATGGGAATGAATGCTCAAAAATCATCTTCAAATTCATCTAATAGAACACGATACCAAACTTCAAAACCAACTTTCATTGAAGATAAAATGTACAATCCTTATGATAATCTTGAAACAGCAATGGCTCTTGCGAATGCTATTAGAGAATCTAAAGCTCGTGCAATGGAACATTTAAAGAATGAAGAATACCAAGAGTCTGCTAACATATGTTTTGCTGGTTTGAGAGCTAGACCAAATGATTATGAATTTATGATGATTTTAGGGCAAACTTATAGAATGTATGGAGATAAAAAAAATGCCCTTCTATGGTTAAGAAAATCAAAAAGATTAAAACCTAACGACGATAATTTAACACAATTAATATCTTCATTGTATGCCGAATATACAACTGAAATAAAAAAATCTATAAACGAAAATGAATTTGCGATAATTAATGTTTATCGACCGAAAAAAATGATGGGTTCTATGCTTCCTGTTGATGTTCTTATTGATGGAGAATTAGTAGCCAAAATTCATAGTGGTGGACATTTACAATATAAGGTTTATGATTTAACCCCAAAAAAAATCACCATTAAAAGTGCAGGAATAGCGACTTTGAATATCGTTCCTAAAAAGGATAAAACTTATTATTTTGAAACCAACCCAAAATTTAGCGGATTTACTTTAGAACAGATTATAAGCCCTGTACCTGAAAAAAAACTGAAAAAGAAAAAATATGTAAAAAAAGCTGATTTTATATTTTAAAAAAATACGTTTGCTAACACCGTATATAATTTATTGCTAGTTCTAGCCTACTAACGAAAATCCTTGCGGATTTTCTATTCGGTTTTTATTTACTAAATTAGTTGCTTAAACACGCAACTAACCATACACAAAACCGTAAACCATACCAAAAAAACACCGCGAATGACATTAATAAGTCGATTAGTCTTCTTTGAAAATGATAAGAAGACGAAAAAAAAATCGTCTGAACGAATTGCAAAAAACGAAATTTCGATTGTAATTCCAGTAAAAGACAACCAAAAAGGAATTGATAATTATTTAGCTAAATTCTTTGAAACACATACTAAAATAGACTTTCCGAAAGAAGTAATAATCGTTGACAATAATTCAAATCCTGCGATTGAAATAAAATCTGAATTTCGGAATATTGGCTTGCCTATTAAGTTAATTAAGTGCCTAAAAATTGGGCCAGCTTCAGCCCGAAATATGGGAGCGGAAATTGCTAAAGGAAAATGGTTATTGTTTAACGATAGCGACTGTATTCCAACTGAATCAATTTTAAAAGGTTATTTAAAGGCTGATAATCGCTCAGTTGCATATGCAGGAAATATCAAATCATTAGATAAAGACAAACTTTCAAAATACTATGAAAGTCAAGAAATTCTAATTCCATTAAAAACGTATAATGAAAATGGCGACTTTGTTCCTCAATATTTAATTACTGCTAATTCATTAATTTGGAAAAAAGCTTTTAATGAAATTGGTGGATTTAATGAACAAATTGCTATAGCAGGCGGCGAAGATGTTGATTTAGGATTACGACTGTCCCAAATCGGGAATTTATCTTATGCATTCGATAGTATTGCTGTTCACGATTTTTCAGATGGAATTATTGGTTTTTATAAACGATTTAAAAGATACGGACAAGGAAATCGTCTTGTAGAAGAGTTATGGAAAACTGATTTAAGACCTACTCTATTCAGACCAAATGAACGGAATTTGACAAATGAGATTTTAGCTAAATTTCAATATATTGGATTGAGAATTGGATATAGTAAAGCGAATAAAATCGTGCAAAAGCACGGTTTAAAACAAAACACATAAATCATAGATAATTAATTACTTAAACGAAGTCAAGGTATATTTGGAAAATCATCAAATGGTAAGCGCACTTTTTAAGCGCTACTTTTCATATACTCGACCGTTAGCAACAAGCTAAAAATGAAAATAATTGCACCATATCAAATTACAAGTGAAATATTAAATCTAATTAATGAAGCAAATGAATATTTAATTATAGTTTCTCCTTATGTAAACTTCAAAAATTGGGGAAGAATAAAAACTGACCTTAAAAATGCTCTAGATCGAAATATTAAGGTCAACTTTTATACTAGACTTGATAGTGAAAATTTTAAAAGTTGGGAGGAAATCGAATCTTTAGGTATAAAACCTAAACTAATTAAAAATTTACATGCAAAACTATATTTCAATGAAAGTAGTGGTATAGTTACATCAATGAATTTATTAACTAGTTCAAACTTAAGCGCTATTGAATTCGGTTCTCTTTATAATCAAGAAGAAGAATTAAGTGAATTAAAAAAGTTTGTGAAAAAATTTTTAGAGCCTAATCTTGAAAATGAAAAACCTAATCAAGAAGAGTTATATATTGCAAAAGAAAAATTCAATATTGTTTTATCCAATTTCTTATCCCAAAATCTTAACCAGTCAGTTAAATGTTGGTGGAAAGATGGTTATTTAAATATAAATGCAAATAATAGTTATTTTTTAGATATCGATAAGGTCAATTATGATTTGACTATTTCGGGAATAATTTCTGGATTAGAAAGTGAAAAATTTAATGAATTTTCAACAAAGGCGAAAAAAATCTTAAAACCCTATAATGTCTCTAAGTTAGATCCTGCAAAAGGATATTTATCTAGTGCAATCTTAACTTCCAATAAAGAATTTTCGTCTTCTAATTTCAATTTTTTAAAAGTAAAAGAGAAAATGGAAATTTTAGATATCTCCTTAAAATTCATAAAAGAATTGTCAGAGTTTAAATCTGATTGTTATAAGAATAAAAAAAAGCCAGTTGTTAACAAAGAAATGAAGTAATAAAATTCTATTCTTATATAAATTTAGACACTATTATCCTATACTCTAAGAAAAAAATGTTCTTAGAGTTTTTTTATTTAATATTCAAATAAACAACATCAACTTAGCGTTTATTGTATAACAGTAAATTTTAAAACTAACCTTTTGATCACACATTCAGCTTAAGCTGCAACACTTCTACTTGAGCTTACGTCTTTAGGAAAACTATTAACCAATTCATTATGAAGTTTCTATATCTCCTAATATTCGTTTGTCCTCTATTACTTTCTTGTAAAAACAAAACCGAAAATAAGTCTCAAGACCCAGAACCAACATATAGCGACATTGAAAGCGGCCTTTTGCCTGCTGTAATTGTTGGAGATTCTATTCCCCAAAACTATACAATTAGTGAAGCTATGGAAACGTATAATGTTCCTGGCGTGAGCTTAGCCTTGTTTAAAGAAGGAGACATTGTATGGACTAGTCAATATGGTACTAAAGCTAAAGACTCTGCACAGCCTATAACTAGTACAACTAAGTTTCAAGCAGCCTCAATTAGTAAGGCAATTACGGCTTTAGGCGTTTTAAAATTAGTAGAGACGTATAACTTAGATCTGGATACAGATATTAATACCTATTTAAAATCTTGGAAGGCTGAGAGTGAATTTACCGAATCTAAAAAAGTTACAATAAGACAACTTTTAAACCATACATCTGGCGCCACTGTGCAAGGTTTTCACGGTTATAGTAACGTTGGTACTACGCCAAGCTTGTTAGATATTGTAAATGGTAAAGCAAACTCTGCAAAAGTAGAAATTAGTACAGTTCCTGGAACGCAATTTAATTATTCTGGTGGCGGTTACGCTATCTTACAATTGCTGGTGCAAGATGTTACTGGTAATGATTTTGAATTCTTTTTTCAAGATGTGGTTTTTAGTCCACTTAAGATGACGCACAGCTCGTTTAATCAATTTCCTAAAGACAATATCGCATTAGGTCATGATGATTCTGGTAAAATACATCCTGAAGGGCATTTAATATTTCCAGAACTCTCGGCAGCTGGATTGTGGACAACTCCAACCGATTTGGCTAAATTTAGTATTGCTATTGCAAACAGTTATAAAAGCAAACCTAATTCGTTTATTTCTAAAGATTTAGCAACGCAAATGTTAACGGTCACTAAAGTTTGGGGATTAGGTGTTGGCGTGCGTGGTGAAGGCGATACTGCATTCTTTTTTCACGCAGGCGGCAATCCAGGTTCTTATAAATCTATACTAATAAATCATTACAATCAAAATACGGGCGTAGCAGTAATGACAAATGCTAAACAAGGAAACACATTAAATGATGATATACTCCGATCGTTTTCAGCGTTGTTTGAAAACAGCGTTTTCGAGCCGACCTACATAACTCCATATGAACTTAGTGAAAAGGAGACAGATGCAATTGTAGGTAAATATCAACTAGAAGAAGAGGATAACTATTTTCTAGATGTATACAGTACAGACTCAAACAGAATTGTCTTGCATGATTTAAATGATGGTATGAAAGTTAATTTTGTGCCAGTCTCAAAAACTGAATTTATAGATGTTGATAACGGCGGAAAATCTTCTTTTACTATAGATTCTATCACAAATAAAGTCGTTAAGATGAACTATGGTGAAGGATATGTCTTTAAAAAAGTAGATGAATAAACGTTCAAAAAGAAATTAATTTAAGTATTAGTTTATTTTTTGATTTTCTTCAATCTTAAGCTGAAGTCTTTTTTTCAAAAAAGAGTATCCTTCTACCCTATCATTAATTACTTATCCTTTTAATCTTCACGAATTGAATTTTAATTTTTAGCTTTATAGATGGTTTGTTAATCAAGCAGCTATATTCTAAAGATTGAAATAGTTGTTTACTATTAATTATAGAAACAATATGAAATTTAAACTTTTACTACTTGCAATAGTTTTCGCCAATTCAGTTTTTGCACAATCTAATCTAAATGAAAAACGATTAGACAAAACCTTAAAATCCTTACAGGAAGCTACGCAGGCTGTTGGTTTTTCTGTCGCAATAGTTCAAGGAGATAAGATAATTTACGCAAAGGGATTTGGTTATAAAGACCTGGAAAACAAACTAAAAGTAGATGAACATACGCTTTTTCCTATTGGCTCTACATCCAAAGCATTTACCACAGCATTATTAGGAATCATGGAAGATGAAAAGGATTTAAAGTTTACAGACAGTCCTAAAAAGTATCTCCCAGAATTAGAGTTTTACAATACAGACCTAAATAATAACATCACGATTAAAGATATGGTTAGCCATAGAACAGGCTTACCACGACACGATTTATCTTGGTATTTATTTCCTACAGAAAGTAAGGATAGTCTTTTAGCACGCGTAAAGCATCACAAACCTTATACAGAGATAAGAACACAGTGGTATTACAACAACTTTATGTACCTAGCACAAGGTTTAATTACAGAAAAACTTACTGGTAAAAGCTGGGAAGATAACATACGCGAACGTTTTTTTAAGCCATTACAAATGCAAACGTCTAACTTAACTATTAAAGAGTTAGAGGCGTCTGCCAATGTTTCAAAAGGATATGTTCTTGAAAAATTTTCAACATCTAAACTTACGCCTTATTACAATATTGCTGCAATTAGTCCAGCTGGCAGTATAAACAGTAGCGCTAGTGAAATGGCCAATTGGATTAAAATTTGGCTAAATGATGGTAAGTTTAACAATACACAGGTCTTACCAGAAAACTATGTAAAAAAAGCCATTAATCCTTTAATACTAGTAGGTAATGGCATTGTAGATGATAAGTTCCCAGATCAACATTTAAACAGTTATGGCTACGCGTGGTTTGTCTCTTCTTACAAAGGCCATTATAGGTTAGAACATGGTGGTAATATAGACGGTTTTAGTGCTAATGTATCCTTCTTTCCTACAGATGATTTCGGTATTGTTGTACTTGCAAATCAAGATGGTTCTGCATTACCTACACTGGTTAGAAATGCCATTTCAGATGAATTACTTAACCTTGAAAAAACAGATTGGGTAACTTATTATAATGAGAAAATAAGTGACCTTAAAAAGCAGCAACAAGAAGAGTCTAATAAGAAAGAAGAGCAAGCTAATAATGTTTCAACGCCATCACATAGTATTGAAGCTTATACAGGTACGTATAACAATAAGGGTTATGGAACTATAACTGTTGAAGTTAAAAACGATTCCCTTTGGGCTAAATTTACTAGAGAAAAAGCCTATCTCAACCACACGCATTACGATATATTTAAGCCTCACTTAGTAAAAGGAAATACTATAAATATGGAAGATGATTTAGGGTTTAATTTCAATTTTAAAACAAATGACTTAGGAGATATCGACGGTGTTCATTTAAAGCTAGAGCCTACATTAGAGCCACTCTTTTTTAGTAGAAGCCCATCAGAAATCATAATTAAAGACGGTAAATTAAAAACATTTGTTGGGAGTTATATACTTTCAGGTTCAGAATTAAAAGTAACTTTAGAAGACGGAACCTTAAAACTTCATGTTCCTCAGCAACCCTTATATACGTTAACACCTGTGTCTCAAAACGAATTTATAATTAAAGGGTTATCTGGTTATAAAGCAGAGTTTAATGAAGACCGTCTAATACTACACCAACCAAATGGCACATTTACCGCAGTTAAAAAATAGTAGAGTGTTTATGAGATTCGTTTTCTATTCATTAGTCGTATTACTCGTTTTTTCTTGTAAGAAAGCTAAAGAGCCAAATACTATATATGATATTGTTATTGAAGGTGCTCGCGTTATAGATCCAGAAACACAAACAGATAGCGTCTTAAATGTTGCAATACAAAATGATAAGATAGCTGTTCTTACAACTGAAGGCTTAAAAGGTAAAAAGGTAATTGATGGTCGTGGTAAAATCTTGTCGCCTGGCTTTATAGATTTACACGCACACGGTCAAACTAATCTCGAAAATGAATATCAAGTTTTTGATGGTGTTACCACAGCTTTAGAATTAGAAATTGGTATTGATACCTTAAAGCAATATTACCAATCAAGAACCGGAAACGCATTGGTAAATTTTGGAGCTTCTGCTTGCCAATTGGCGTATAGAAATAAGGTTATCGCCAAAGATGATAGAGTTTACAACACTATTTATGAGGAGTTAAACGACTCCGCTGTTAATGTAGCACTTACCGAAGATAAGTTTTCAAGGTTAAGAGAAAAACTTAAAGATGCTTTAAATTATGGTGCAATTGGTATTGGTGTTCCTGTTGGTTACTTGCCTAATGCATCAATAAAAGAGATTGAAGACGTCTATGCCTTTGCAGGTACACATAATATTCCTGTTTTCTCACACATACGTGAAGGTGGCGCTATAGCGTTTCAACAAGCAATTAGCGATGCCATTTTAAACAAAACGCAACTACATCTCTGTCATTTACCAAGTATGGCTCGAAAGGATATCGCTTTCTGTTTAGATGCTGTTGAAAAAGCACAAGCTCTTGGTTTTCCCATTTCAACAGAATTATATCCATACACTGCTGGAAATACTGAAATAGGATCCGCAATTTTTAATGAAGGTTGGCAAGAGCGATTAGGATGCACCTACCAAGATTTACAATGGGTTGAAACTGGCGAACGATTAACACCCGAAACATTTAAAACTTATAGAAACAAAGGTGGTTCTGTAATTGTACATATGATGAAAGAAAAATGGGTAGATAGTGCAATGGCTTCTAAAACAACAATGATTGCTAGTGATGGTGGCTCATATTCTCCATTAGGACATCCAAGATCTTCAGGAACATTCTGTAAAACAATACATACTTATGTAAAAGAAAAACAGCTTATCACAATTAATAATGCTATTGAAAAAATGACACTAATGCCGGCCAAGGTATTGGAAGGTATTGTTCCAGATATGAAATTAAGAGGCAGAATACAACAAGGAAGCTACGCAGACCTTTTGCTTTTTAATTTAGATGATATTAAAGATAATGCCACATATACAAAAGGATTTAAGAAATCTTCTGGAATGGATTATGTAATTATTAATGGTAAGATTCTTATTGAACATGGTGAGTTACAAGATAATTTATTTCCTGGAAAAGCTATAAAAAGTCAACTCAACTTATGAAATCTGCAACAGTTATCGGAAGTGGTATTATTGGATTAACAACAGCTCTTAAATTACAAGAAGCTGGCTATGCGGTTACAATTGTTGCAAAAGAAAAATTTTCTGTAACCCTTTCGTCTAAAGTTGGTGCAATATGGTTTCCTTTTCAAATTGAACCATTACATAAAGCACACCAATGGGCAGCACTCTCCTATTCTGAATATGAAAAGGATCAAACTAATGA
>Ga0098073_1000041_pt1 | contig 52956 bp, 51 predicted proteins | sample 31_taG_FD_75060 | JGI IMG/M metagenome (GOLD analysis project Ga0098073, IMG submission 75060) | Marine viral communities from the Gulf of Mexico - 31_GoM_OMZ_CsCl metaG | ecosystem: Environmental > Aquatic > Marine > Oceanic | place: Gulf of Mexico | collected 2015-07-12
AATAAAAAAGTGTAACTAATAGTTTTAAAAAAAGTCTCATTATTAATGAGACTTTTTTACTTATATTAATATACAAAATCTATTCTACTGCATTATCATGAAAACTTTCGCTCTTGTACTTTCTCTTTTTTTAATTGTTAGTTGTTCCAAATCTGTCACATATTCAGATGAGCACATACAAAAAACTTCTGGACGCTATTTGTATGGATCAGATGAAGTACTAGAAGTTAATTACGAAAACAATGACCTATTTCTGTCTTGGAGAAGTGTTAAAAATATTAAACCTGTGATTATTGATGAATCGACATTTTTTGTAGCAGATATGTACAAAAAGCTTCGTTTTGTCGAAAAGCCAAATACCAACCAACTTTATTTGTCTGTTGTAGATCCTGAGAATTCCGATAACATTACTTATGATTATTTAAAACTTTCAGATACATCATTTATACCAAGTGAACATTTAGCTAAAGAGAATTTTGATAAGGCACTAAAAGGCTATTTGTCAATTAAAGAACAAGATGATACTGATTATTTAATTGATGAAGGCGACCTCAATAGACTGGGCTATAATTATTTAAGGAAGAATGAATATGAGAAAGCCATTGCAGTTTTTAAAATGAATGTGGTTCTTTATCCAGAAAGTGATAATGTTTATGATAGTTTGGCTGATGGCTATTTAAGAAGTGGAGATAGTGTTCAAGCTGCCACTCATTATAAAAAAGCACTCGAGATTAACCCGAGTAATTCTAGAGCTACAAAATTTATTGAAGCTTATAAAGAACCAGAAAACAATTAAATATTTAATCGTTCTCTTGTCCTATTAATAAGCATTTTAAAGAGGAAATATCTTTTAATGGAATATTTAGTACCTCTTATCTTCATTTTTTTGAATACATAAAGTTAACCACTACTTTAGGGAAGTAATTAATCCCTAAGTATGAAGCTTAAATTCTCCCTCATAGCTTTTATCCTTTCTGCATTGGTATGCTATGCTCAAGATTGGAAAGTATACCCTTATTCACCGCCAAATAGTTTGATTTCTTTCTCAGAAGATGAAGGTAGACATCTAAGTGAACCAGTAGAGTGGTGGTATACCACAGGACATATTACTGGAGACACTTCGACAAAAGAATACAGTTATATGTTGACCTATTTTTATTATCCAGACTCTGGATTTGATGGGTTTAGAATTTTAAATCTTACAGACCATAGTGATGGTACGTTTTACCAGAATGTTTTACCCGTAAATTATACAACCCTTTCAACAACGGAGTTGGATATTGAAGCTAATGTCTTTTTAGCAGGAACAGAAACTTGGAAAAATAAGTTGGATGGAGGCAATAATATCATTCCATTTGAATATGAAGTTTTTGCTTCAGGAGGAGGCATTACTTTAGATTTTGAATTGGTCACGACAAAAAGACCTCTGATTTTAGGAGATGATGGCTATTTAGATCAAGGCAGTGTAAATTATACTTACTATTATTCTCAAACAGGAAATGATCTCATAGGTTCATTAACTATAAATGGGACTACTGAAACTGTTACAGGTACTGCCTGGATTGATAGGCAATATGGTAATTTTAACCCATTTACTGGTGAGAAGTACGAATGGTTTAGCATGCAATTATCAAATGGTATGGATGTTAACTTTTGGAATATTTTTACAACAGATCGTAAAATTCCAGATAATGACAAGTACAAAATACTTTCAGCATATGTTGACGAATCGACACAATACACAACAAGTAGTTTTGAAATTGAACGCTTAGCTTTTTTCTGCACTCCTGATGAAGTGAATTGTTATTCCCAACAATGGCGATTAACATCGAGTGATCAAAATGATATTGATTTAATCATTACTTCAATGCATGAAACTACGGAAGTTACATTGCCGTTTAGGTTTTATGAAGGCGCAACCACCATAACAGGAACTATTAATGGAAATACTGTAACTGGTGTAGGTTTTACAGAACTATTGCATCACTACGAATATCCGAATATGATCATTACAAGCCCAACGGAAGGTGTTTATAATGCAAGTATTCCAATTACTTGGGTTTTGAATAACCCTGATGATGGTCGACCAATTACATTTGATTTAGAATATAGCGTTGATAATCAAAGTACTTTTTTACCAATAGCACAAGACTTAACAAGTAATTCATATACATGGTCAAATCCACCGATTTCAGAATCTGATGAGGTTTGGTTTAAAATAACAGGAAAGTCTATTGATGGTGTGCTAACAAGCTCAGTTACTAGCACTTCCTCATCAACTGTTACACTTTCATTAGAAACTTTTAATCCTAATGGCATTAGGCTATATCCAAATCCGAGTGCCAATGAAATCAATATAGAATTTAAGGAACACCTTTCCGATTTAAAAATTGAAATTATTGACGTAAGAGGTCGTTTAATGTTTGAAAATAAAGCAGAGGAGGATACAGCTCTGGAAAAGATAAATATAAGCACCTTCCCTCAAGGTGTTTATTTTATCAGAATTCATTCTGAAACGATTGAAGATTTTTTGCGCTTTGTGAAAAAATAATGTGAACTTATCATTATTTTTGATTCTATGACAGCAGAAGAATTAGAACAACTTAGATATCCCATAGGGAAGTTTGATTGTCCAAAACAGATTTCAAAGGAACATATAGACGATTGGATTTCTGTTTTAGAGCATTTCCCGAACCGATTAGAGAACTTAGTCGTCCATTTATCAGACTCGCAATTAGATACTCCTTATCGACCAGATGGTTGGACTGTGAGGCAAGTGATACATCATGTTTCCGATAGTCATCATCACAGTTATATCCGATTTAAATGGGCCTTAACGGAAGACAAACCAGTGATTAAATATTATTACGAGCAGCTCTGGGCTGAATTACCAGATGCCAAAACAGCACCAATACAAATGTCGTTGCATCATTTAAAAGCTGTCCACAATAAGTTGGCGTATTTTTTGAAATTGCTCACTGAGGAACAACTTAATCTAAGCTTTATTCATCCTGAGCATAACAATGAAGTATTGTTAAAACAAAACATTGGAATTTACGCATGGCATAGTAACCACCATTATGCGCACATAGAAAATTTAATAAAACGTAAGGGTTGGTTATAATTGCTTTTCAAAGCAAATGCTATTTTCAATACCTTCATATTGGCCATAGTTTGGAATGATTTGATAGTTGCATTTTTTGTATAATGCAATAGCCTCTATTTGTTTTTTGCCAGTTTCTAGAACACATTTTTTATAGCCCATATCAGCAGCCCAAGATTCTAATTCGTTTAGAATTTTTGTAGCGATACCTAATCCACGAGCACTTTCTGGCACGAACATGCGCTTAACTTCCATGGCTAAATCATCAAATGGCTTTATCGCACCACAACCAATAGCTTGTTCATTTTTATAAGCAACAATAACAAAGTTCAGGTTGGTGATACCATTAAATTGATGATAGAAAGCATGGTCGTCACCATCTTTTATGGCAAGTTCGGAATCTAATAAACGAACTAGTTGAATAAAATCTTCGCTGGTAGAATTTGTTTTAATCAGTTGTACCATAGACTGAGTAATTTTAATATGATTTGTGTTTTTTTCTAAGTGCAAAATAAGCCAAAATTGTACTTATCACCATTAATATGGAAGCTAAAATGAAGGGAGCTCCAGCAAATTCAATGGCTGCATCTTTATTGGTAAAATAAAAGAAAACACCTGTCATTAAAGGTGGTCCAACAATAGCTGAAGCACTCATGACACTGGTTAATGTTCCCTGAATTTCCCCTTGTTCGTTTGATGGCACTTGATTGGAAATTATGGCTTGAAACGCTGGTCCAGCAATTCCACCTAAACAATATGGAATTAAAAAGACAAACATCATCCAGCTTTCAGTGGCAATTCCAAACAATAACATGCCAATACTGTATAATGCCATACCAACATAGATGCTTTTCTCATTGCCTAAAATAGGATTAACCCAACGTATCAGGACGCCTTGTACCAAACCAACTAATAAACCAACTGCTCCTAAGGAGAGTCCAACCATTTTTTCATCCCAGTCAAATTGGTACATGGTAAAATAGCTCCAGTTGCTTTGTATGGCATGAGAAGCTGTATACAAAATAAAAACAGCTAAAACTAAGCCAATTAGGGAAGGATATTTTTTTAGATGAATAAAACTTCCAATAGGATTAGCTCTTTTAATATCAAAGGCTCTTCGGTTTTCTTTTGGGAGAGATTCAGGTAAAATAAAATAACCATATAAAAAGTTGAGCATGCCTAAAATGGCAGTAGCATAAAACGGAACTCTTGAGCCATATTGACCTAATAATCCACCAATGACTGGCCCAATGATAAATCCTAAACCAAATGCAGCGCCTATAAGGCCAAAGTTTTTGGCTCTATTTTCAGGTGTGCTAATATCTGCAATGTAGGCACTCGCTGTGGTAATGCTTGCACCAGTGATACCAGCTATAATTCTACCAACAAATAACCAGGTTATGGTTGGTGAAAAAGCGAGTAGGAGATAATCTAATGAAAACCCGAACAGAGACACTAAAATAATTGGTCGACGACCAAATTTATCACTCAGATTTCCAATAATTGGAGCGAAAATAAATTGTACAATCGCATAAGCAAAGGTGAGCCATCCACCAACTTTTGCTGCCTCACTAATATCACCTTGAATGAGTTCTTCAATGAGTGCTGGAATTACAGGAATGATAATTCCCCAACCAATAACATCAACGAGCAAGGTTATAAATATAAACCCAAGGGCTGCTTGCTTTTTGTCTCTTTTCATTTTGATTGTGTAAGCTACAAATTAAGTGAAAAGTTGTTTATGATTTTTATTCTTTCCACTTAATATTACAACCAATACTTGGTTTTTGCGGTTTGGTGTTTTCAGTATTATCAAGTAGGCATTCCAGAGCATGTCTTAAATCATTTCCAGTTACTGGAATGCTGTTTCCCGGTCGTGAATCGTCTAACTGTCCGCGATAAACCAATTTTAAATGGGCATCAAACAGATATAAATCTGGAGTACAAGCCGCATCATAAGCCTTAGCAATGTCTTGAGATTCGTCATATAAATAAGGAAAAGGATAATTATTAATCAAAGCATGAGTCTTCATCATATCAGGTGCGTCTTGATGATACTTCACTGCATCATTACTAGAAATAGCAATAAAATTGATGCCTTCTTTTTGGTAATGAGTTGCAATAGCAACTAACGCCTCATTGACATGAATCACAAAAGGGCAGTGGTTACAAATAAACATAATTACAGTTCCATGGTCACCTTTGCCATTCTGTAAGTTAACGAGTTGATTATCAATTGTGTTTATTAATTCAAAATGCGGTGCAACAGTACCAAGGGGTAACATGTTTGAAGGTGTTTGTGCCAAAATGAGACGTTTTTTTAGTTCAATCAAAAATAAAGAATCAAAAGCAGAACCTTTTATTATTAATTAAAATTTATATATTCAGCTTCAAACTAACGAATAATACAAATGAGTAACACCATAAACTTTGAAGATTTTACAAAGGTCGATTTACGAGTTGGGACCATTATTGAAGTTGATGATTTTCCAAAAGCTAGACATCCAGCGTATCAATTAACCATTGATTTTGGGTCTTTAGGCATTAAAAAATCTTCGGCGCAAATCACATCACTTTACACTAAAGAGGAACTTTTAGGGCGGCAAATTGTTGCTACCATTAATTTTCCAAAAAAACAAATAGCCAATTTTATGAGCGAGTGTTTGGTTATGGGAGCCGTTGATGGAAAAGATGTTATTTTACTCAAGCCTGAACATAAAGTGAAAAACGGTTCAACAGTATCTTAGGTTTATGGAAGAACTTGATAATGTTCAAATACATTTTGATAGTAGCGGACTTTGGGTGCTCAACATTGCCCTTGCTGTTGTTATGTTTGGTGTTGCGTTAGGCATTAAAATGGAGGATTTTAAAAGACTATTGAAACAACCCAAATTGGTTTTAATAGGCGTTTTATCTCAATTTATTTTATTGCCTTTACTCACCTTTGGATTGGTTATTCTTATTAAACCACAACCAAGCATTGCCTTAGGCATGATGATGGTTGCTGCTTGTCCTGGAGGTAATATCTCTAACTTTATGACTCATTTGGCAAAAGGGAATACGGCTTTGTCTGTAAGCTTAACTGCCTTTGCCACCTTTATGGCCATTTTTATGACACCTTTCAACTTTCAGTTCTATGGAAATTTATATGAACCAACTTCTGAGATTTTAAAAACTGTGGCTATTGCACCTTTAGAGCTATTGAAAGTTGTCCTAATGATTTTAGGGATACCCCTAGTTTTAGGTATGTTGCTAAGACATAAAAATGAAGGATTGGCAATAAAACTGTCTAGGTTATTAAGGCCATTATCAATTATGGTATTTGTTGCTATTGTATTCATAGGATTTTCTAAAAATCTAGATATATTTAATGATTACATTCACCATGTCTTGTTTATTGGTATTGGACATAACTTATTGGCTATTTTATTAGGGTTCTTTGTAGCTAGAGGTTTTGGTTTGTCTTTTAAGAATCAGAAAACTTTAGCTATCGAAACAGGAATTCAGAACTCTGGATTAGGATTGCTGCTCATTTTCACCTTCTTTAATGGGTTAGGAGGTATGGCTATATTAGCTGCATTTTGGGGAATTTGGCACATCATTTCGGGATTATTATTAGCTACTTATTGGTCTAAAAAAAATACATCTTTTGAAGAAACTTTGGCTGCATAGTGTACGAACCTATTTAAGCATAGGCATGTTCTTTTATTTTAAGAAAGTAGATGTTATTGGTGTGGAGAATGTACCAAAAAATAAAGCGGTTTTACTACTTGGAAATCATCAGAATGCTTTGTTGGATGCTTTGCTCATTGCAACCAAATGCGGAAGGTTTTCCTATTTTCTGACTCGTGCAGCAGTGTTTAAAAAACCAATAGTGAGCAAAATTCTCAATAGTTTACAAATGCTTCCAGTTTATAGAATACGAGATGGTTGGAGTAACTTAACAAACAACAATGCCATTTTTGAGACTTGCACTAAAGTACTTCATGATAAAGAAGCTGTTGTGATTTTCCCTGAAGGTAGTCACAATTTAGCAAGACGTGTGCGACCCTTAAGTAAAGGTTTTACACGAATTGTTTTTGATACACTTGATACTTATCCAGATTTAGATATTCAGTTGGTTCCTGTTGGACTCAACTTTGTAAATGCAACAGGTTTTCCAGATAGTGCTGCCATATATTTTGGTGAAGCAATATCAGCAAAAGATTATGTCTCAGAAAATAGAAACGATGCTGTAGTTCATTTAAAGGATCGCATTAAAACAGAATTATCCGAATTGACGACCAATATTCCGGAAGACAATTATGAAAGTATATTAGAGCGGCTTGATGCTTTAAATGTTAACTATTTAAAACCAAAAGCAGTTAATGCATGTATACATTCTCATTTTGCAAATTGTACAGAACAACCAAAAAGGAAAACTCAGTTTGTGAAGAAAGTATTCAGGATCCTATTGATTGTCTCTATTTTTATACCATTTCTTGTTTGGAAATTAATAGTAAAACCAAAAATAGATGAACCAGAGTTTATGGCGACATTTCGTTTTGCAATGGCTTTAACTCTGGTTCCTCTTTATTTAATTATTTCAATGTTAATTATTACATGGCTATCATCTCTAACTTTGGGATTAATTTATTTAGCAGCTGTTTTGCTAATCACCTTATGCGCTGTTAAATTATAATTCGTCTCTAAAGAAAATAGCATTCATTAACAACTTGTTTGTGCCATACCAAAACGCTCTAAAGTTGGTGTTATCTGTAAATGCAACAACTTTTCCGCGACCTAAGCCTTTAATTTGTAATGGCACAGTGCTACCAATACTATCTAAATTTTGTTTCGAGATATAACCACTTACAATTGGTCGTTTGGTGTATTGAATTGGATTGTTGTAGCTATTTTTATCTGGTTTCATAAAAATGGTTGTGTTTCTGAATAACGAAATTTTATCATTTTTATACCCAAAGTTTATAGGGTGTGATCTATCAGTCTCTGCTTCAAAAATAGCACCTCCAATGACTTGAGCACCTCTAAAGTCACCTCTTTCTTCAAAAGAAATGTTTTTTCCAACCAGTTCCATTTTCTTAAAATCAAGCTTTGCTATCTCTTTTGAATTTAACCAGTTTAAGGCACTTTTATATGCAATTAGAGTACCACCATTCTGAACCCATTCTTTTATTTTTTTCGAGTTGTCGTCATCTAGCCTTCCGCTAGGCACAATAATGGCATTGTATCTACTCAAATCTGCCCAACCAATGTTCTTTGTATCAAGTTTTGTAACCGTTATATCATAACGTGTATCAAACAAGTGCCAGATTTCTCCAGCATCATAACTAGAAATACCATCACCTACTAACAAAGCAATTTTTGGAGCGGTTAAAGCTCTAAACTGATTACTTCCTAAGTCAATACCTTGAGTTAGCCCAGTGTTAACTGCATTAAGAGTGACATGACTTTCTTTAGCCAATGTTGTGAGATAAGTATGCAGTTCCGATCCATTCATTTTTTGATTTTGCACAGGAATCATAATGGTTCCATAATCGTAGCTAATACCGTTTAGGCTAAATGGTTGCATGCCAACTTTGGCTCTTAAATTGTCATTAAGTAATTGGTTAAGCAGTTTTGGTGTGTAATACTCATGCCATTCCATGAGGTATGCATAATTACTCATGCCAGAAACGCTTCCAGTTTTGGGTTGTAAGTCTGTCACTTCAGCTCCAGCATTACTTGTTGAAACGCCTTCAGCATAATCTACATTAAATGCCAATGGAAAGGTCCAAGCTGAAATATCATAAAACAAACTGTCTTGAAACGTAGTGCGCTTTTCAAACATCGCATTAATTAAACGTGTTTGTTTTTGATTTTTTGGAACTATGTAGCTATGTCCTTTTTTAAATTGCTTTCCATTTGCAGTGAAATCGTCTTTCACTTCGTGAAATTTTATTTTGTGTCGTTTTAATATTTCGGCTAAATGATAGGTTTTGGCAGCATCTTTTTCATCGCCAAATACGATAGCTTTATTAGCTTCTTTAGCTGCTTCATTTCGGGCATTTTTAAAGAAGTTATTTTGATAAGTCAATAGTTCTTCTCTCATGCTTTGAGCAGCCTCTAAAGTAGATAGTGCAGCCGTAAATTGATTGCGAATTGTAAATGGAAAAGTTAAAATTCCATTGTCACTTTCTTGAATATGTCCACGAGAACTGGCTTGCTCAAATAAAATTCCGATACTTCCATTAATGTCAGGAAATGTTGATCCTTTTCCGTAATAGAAATCGTCAAAACTTTCTTCAGTGTAATAAAATGAACCTATTTTATCTAAGGCCTTCGCATGAAAATTACCAATTTTAGCGGTTAATTCTTGGTTTAACTTTGGTGTAAGAGGATGTGTTCTTGACGGAATTCCAGGTTGAAAAAAGAAACTAGCATTGGTTCCCATTTCATGATGATCTGTTAAAATATTTGGATACCAATTGTGGAAAGTTTTCAGTCTAGCACGAGATTCTGGAAGTTGCACAGGCAACCAATCTCTATTCATATCAAACCAATAGTGATTGGTTCTACCTCCAGGCCAAACTTCGTCATATTCTCTGTCGTTTGGATCTGGATTTAAGTTGATGCTTTTATTGGTATTTGCCCAATAGGCAAAACGTTGTAAGCCATCAGGATTAAATGAAGGATCAAACAAGACTACTGTATTGTTCAACATTTGATCTATTTTGCTTCCTTGAGCAGCAGCCAAATAGTATGCGGCTAAAAGTCCTGCATTAGCACCACTTGGCTCATTACCATGAATAGAGAAGCCTTGATACACCACTATAGGTCTATTGGCTGCATTAGCTTCACTGCTTTCAGTACCTTCAACATGTGCTTTTTGAATAGCATCAATGTTTTGATGATTTTTTGGTGAGGTTATCGTCAATAATAAAAGCGGTCTGCCTTCAAAGGTGCTTCCTCTGTTTTCAATAGTAATTCTATCTGATGCTTCTGCCAGCGCATACATGTATTGTGCAAGTTTATCATGTGTAATGTGCCATTCACCAACTTGGTGACCAACAATACTTTCTGGTGTCGGAATATTCTGGTTGTAGGTTACATTTTGAGGCAAATAATAGGATAGATCAACCTTGTTTTGTGCTTGGGTAAATGTGCTAACAATGGCACATAATAGTAGTAGTTTTTTCATAAAATGGTTAGTTAAAGCATAAATATAAAAAAACCGATACGCATTTGTATCGGTTTTATGTTTTTTAAGACTAAATTAAGATTTATATGTCTTCAAAATTAACATCTGTAAAACTTTCTGGTGACGTTGGCAGATCGTCAGATGAATCTTCTGAACCATTATAGTCTTCCTTTTTGAAATCTTTTTGATGACGTTCACTGATTACTTCTTCACCTTTTTCGTCAAAAATATAATCTGTCATTTCAGCTAAAATACTATTGAACTCTGAGAAATCCTCTTTGTATAAATAGATTTTATGTTTCTTATAATGAAATGAACCATCGTCATTAGTAAACTTTTTGCTTTCAGTAATCGTTAAATAATAATCTCCTGCTTTAGTGGCTCTTACATCAAAAAAATAGGTTCTTCTTCCTGCTCTTAATACCTTCGAAAAAATTTCTTCTTTCTCCATCATGTCATTATTACTCATAGTTGTCTTGTTAAGTTGTTTTAAATTTTGATTCTCAAAAATCTAAAAAAAAATTATAGCAACCAACTAATTAAGTCATTTCTTTTCAGTCTTAACAGTTTTAAGATTTGAGCTTAAAATGATTAATACTTGAATTAATCTAAATTTGAAGTTTCACTGAGTTGATTCAGATACAGTTCTTTGTAGTAGCCATCAACATTTACAAGTGTTTCATGTGTGCCTTCTTGAATTACTTTTCCATCTTCAAGTACAATAACTTTATCAGCATTTTTAGCTGATGAAATTCTATGACTCACAATAATCGTGGTTTTATCTTTAGATACCTTGGCCAGATTTTTTAAAATTCTCTCTTCGGTTTCAGTGTCAACTGCACTCAAGCAATCGTCCAACAACAGAAGTTTAGGATTTTTTATAATAGCTCTTGCAATAGAGACACGTTGCTTTTGTCCGCCAGAAAGCGTTATTCCACGTTCGCCTAAAACAGTATCATAGCCTTTTTTAAACTTAACAATATTTTTATGTACAACAGCATTTTTAGCAGCTTCAACAACGTCATCATCTGAAGCATCTATAAGTCCGAATTTGATGTTGTTTTTTATACTATCTGAAAATAGAAATGCATCTTGAGGGACATAACCAATGCTTTCTCTTAGACTGTTTAGATTGACATTATTTATTTCGTTACCATCAATAGTTATCGAACCTTTATCTATATCATAAAGTCTTCCTATTAAATCTAAAACTGTAGATTTTCCAGAGCCAGTTTTTCCCAAAATGGCTAAAGTTTCACCATGTTTTATAGTGAAACTCACATCTTTTAGTGCTTGGATATTGGTGTCTTCATAAGTGAAGGATACATTTCTAAATTCAATATCCCCATGAATATTAGTTGGTAGTTCAACCGTATTTTTAATTTGAGGTTCTTCTTTTAAAAACTCATTGATTCGCTTTTGAGATGCTTCTGCTTGTTGCACTATGGAGGTTACCCAACCTAAGATAGCAACAGGCCAAGTAAGCATGTTCACATAAATAATAAATTCTGCAATGGTTCCAAAATCTTCTATTTCACCATTAATGTATTGCAGTCCACCAATATAAATAACGAGTAAATTACTCACTCCAATAAGCAAAATCATCATTGGGAAAAACAAAGCTTGAACTTGAGTTAGGTTTATTTGTTTTTGTCTGCTTTGATTAGATAATTCGTGAAACGCAACGTTGGTTTGTCCTTCTATACCATAAGCTTTAATAACTGAAATACCACTAAACGATTCTTGTGCAAAAGTTGATAGTTTTGATAAATATTGCTGAACAATAGTACTGCGTCTGTGTATTTGCTTACTCAATAAATAAATGGTGACTGAAAGTATTGGTAAAGGTAATATGGTATACCAAGCTAGTGTTGGTGCTTTGCTGAACATGTAAAACATGGCAACAATAAATAGGGTAATCATGTTTAATGAATACATAATTGCTGGACCAACATACATACGAACCTTACCTACATCTTCACTTATCCTATTCATTAAATCACCTGTTCTATTTTTTTTGTAAAAGTTAAGTGATAACCTTTGGTATTGTTGGTAGACCTCATTTTTTAAATCAAACTCAACTAAACGAGAGACCTTAATAATAGTTTGCCTCATTAAAAAGGTTAGGACTCCTGCAATAACAGCAGCGCCAATTAAATAAATAATATTTAAAAGAAGTTCTGATTTAAATAACTCATCAGATAGTTCACCTTTTAAGTTTTTTGATACCACTGTAATGGAATCACCAACAAGTCTCGGCGTAAAGAGCGAGAATATTTTTGCAGCTATTGTAATTAACACACCAAATAAAAGGCTGTACTTATACTTGTAGAAGTATTTGTTAATATGCTGTAATTCTTTCATTTATATTTTTTTGTCTAAGTCTAACTTATTAACAGTTTCGCAATTTATATTCTATTTTGTTGTAAATACTCTAATATTCTGTTAATTTTGCACGCTGTTATTGGATGATTCCTAATAGCATAAAACTATCAAATACTATTTTTCAATGATATCAGACGTTATTAAAGCCGATGAAATTAAAAAAGTTGATCCAGTTTTTGGACAACTTTCTTTTGATAATCACGAACAGGTCGTTTTTTGCAACGACAAAGATACAGGATTAAAGGCAATTATTGGAATTCATAATACAGTTTTAGGACCGGCGTTAGGTGGAACCAGAATGTGGAATTATGCCAATGAATGGGAAGCTTTAAATGATGTATTGAGATTGTCTCGAGGTATGACTTTTAAAGCAGCCATTACAGGACTTAATTTGGGAGGAGGAAAAGCTGTAATTATAGGTGATGCCAAAACTCAAAAAACTCCAGAATTGATGAAAAAATTCGGTGAGTTTGTACATTCTTTAAGCGGTAAATACATTACTGCTGAAGATGTTGGTATGGAAACAGCTGATATGGACTTGGTTCGTGAAGTAACACCTTACGTCACGGGGATTTCAGAAGACAAAGGAGGAGCAGGAAACCCTTCGCCAATAACGGCTTATGGTGTTTATATGGGAATGAAGGCTGCCGCAAAGTTTAAATTTGGAAGTGATATTTTAGAAGATAAAGTGGTTTATGTACAGGGTATAGGTCATGTTGGAGAATCTTTAGTAGAGCATTTAACTAATGAAGGCGCTAAAGTTGTGATTGCAGATATTAACCAAGAACGCCTTAATGAAGTGAGCAAAAAATATGGTGCATCAATTTATACAGGGAATGATATTTATTCTGAAAACATGGATATTTATGCACCTTGTGCTTTAGGCGCTACTGTTAATGATGAGACCATTTATAAATTAAAAGCTAAGGTAATTGCTGGAGCTGCTAATAATCAATTGGCAACTGAAGCCATACATGGTACTGTTTTACAAGAAAGAGGTATAGTTTACGCTCCTGACTTTTTAATTAATGCTGGTGGTATAATTAATGTTTATGCAGAGCTAGAAGGTTACGATAAGCATGAGATTATGCGTAAGACAGAAAACATTTACAACACTACTATTGAAATATTAGAAAGTGCAGCAAAAAATGGAATAACAACAAACCAAGCTGCAGTTAATATTGCGAAAAGTAGAATCGAAGAGCGAAAAATCGCTAATTCTAAATAAAATCTAAAAATAATCTTATTTTTGCGAGGCGAAAGACTATAGTTTTTCGCCTCAATAATTTGATTTAAAAGTTCTTTAATATGCTTAACAGACGTCACATTCGTATCAAAGTCATGCAAATTATCTATGCCTTTAAAGGCAATGAAAGCGATGACTTAAAAAAAGACGAGCGCTTTTTACTCAAAAGTATTGACAGCATGTTAGATCTCTATTTTGCCCTTATTACACTTTTAATTGAAGTCCATAATAAGGCTGAAATTCATCTCCAAAAATCTAAACAAAAGCATTTAGCAACCTTAGAAGATAAAAATCCGAATCATAAGTTTATCAATAACGAGGTTTTGCTTCAGCTTAAAAACAATCCGCATTTAAAAGAAACCATTGAAAAAAGGAAACTTAACTTTTGGGAACTTGATGGAGAGTATGTTGATATTATTTTTAAAGATCTTATGTCAAGCGACTTGTATAAAGAATATATGAGTACCAAATTATCTACCTATAAAGATGATAAAGAATTTGTAATAGATTTTTTTAAGGAAATTGTAGCACCAAACGATAAATTATACGAGTATCTGGAAGATAAAAATATTACTTGGGTTGATGATTTACCTGTTGTAAATACTGCAATCATCAAGCTTTTAAGAAAAAATAAAGTAAATTCCAATCAAAGTCATTTTATACCTAAATTAATTAAGGATGATGACGATAAAGCCTATGCTATAGAGCTTCTAAAGAAAACCATGCTTAATTTATCGGCATTTTCTAAAGAAATTGAAGAGAAAACTCAAAATTGGGATAAGGATCGTATTGCTAACGTTGATTTTGTACTGTTGCAGATGGCGATTTGTGAGTTTCAGAAGTTTCCTTCAATTCCAGTAAAGGTCACTATTAACGAGTATATTGAGATAGCAAAAGAGTATTCAACTCCAAAAAGTAGTGTGTTTATTAATGGTATTTTAGACAAGTTAGTGAAGGAATATACTGATAAAGGAACGTTAAATAAAGTGGGTAGAGGACTAATGTAATTTTTTTTTTAGTACATTTATGCCCTAAAATTGACCGAAAATTAAATAATAACCCAAATGTTTATCAATGATAAACGACTAAAAATGAATGACATGAAAAAACTAATTTTAGGATTATCTGCATTATGTATGGTTGCCTTTACTTCTTGTAAGGAAGATGCAACTACAAAAATTAAATCAGAAAATGTAGCTGAAGCAGCCGATAGAGATGCTGTAAATGCTGATTTCCCAGTGCTTACGTTTGAAAAGAGCGAGCATGATTTTGGTGAAATAGAAGATGGTACTCCAGTTGAAACTGTGTTTTCTTACACGAACACTGGTAAAGCGCCTTTAGTAATTACTGATATTAAAAGTACTTGTGGATGTACTGTACCAGAAGATTGGAGTAAAGAGCCACTAGCTCCTGGAGCTTCTGCTCAATTTACTGTTAAATTTAATGGTAAAGGAAATGGTAACACTTCAAAAACAGTTACTGTTACATCTAACACTGAATCTGGGAAAGAGACTGTAAAAATCAAAGCTTTTGTAAAGAATGGAGCTAATGGTACGCCAGCAGCAACTCCAGCAGCGATTTCTACAAATAAGACTAGTACTCAGCCAGGTCACGAAGGTCATAATCACAATTAATAGCTATTAATGGAAGGATTAGGACAATTTGCGCCTTTTATTTTAATGTTTGCTGTCGTGTATTTCTTTATGATTGCACCACAAATGAAACGTGCTAAACAGGAAAAGAAATTTGCAGCAGAATTAAAGCGAGGTGACAATGTGATTACCAAAAGCGGTATGCATGGCAAAATATTTGAACTAACAGATCATGCTTGTGTGATTGAAACTCAAGCTGGAAAAATTAAATTTGAACGTTCAGCCATTTCTATGGAAATGAGTAAAAAGCTAAATGCACCAGCTGTAAAAAAATAGTAATACAATGTATTATAAAAAAAGCTCCAAAGTATCTTTGGAGCTTTTTTATTTAAATAAATCCTTAGCAATTCTTATACTTATCGTGTAAGCCCGCGTCATTTAATATCATTGGTTTTATTTTTTCCAAACGGCTTAGCTTTGTTGGTTCGCGTTTTGCTGTTGCGATATATTCGCAATATTCACGCTGCTTTGATGGTGATAAATCATTGAAACTAGAAAGCAAGGCTTTATCTTCGTTAAGTTCAGTTTGTAATTCTTTAGGGATAACGGTTTTCTTTTTACTTCGATCCGGTTTGATCTCTTTACCAGCTTTTTGGTTGGCGATGGCTTCCTTTACATAGGCCAATACTGTATCTTTATTAATATCGTTCATAGACTCAAAACGCATTTGTCGCAAGGCTTTAGTTTTGCCTTCTTGAGCATTGACCAAAAGATTAAGCTCATCTTTTAAAAAGATGCCATTAAAAAACCAAATACCAATATGGTTTTTAAAAGCTCCTAAACCAACTACATTTTTACCATCCAGATCATAAACTAGAGCGCTCCATTTTACGGCTTCATTAAGCCCTGTTTTATTAATAATATCACGTAACAAGTATAAAGCATCTCGAAAATGCTCGTTGTTTTCAATGTACTCTTCAACTGAAGTTACTTTTTTCATGATTTTTAAGTTTCGTTTAACTTAAGTTGTGTTTAAACGAAGTTATCGTTTTTTGATGTTAATGTCAAGTTGTTCATTAATGTTAGTAAACTTGACCTCTATGTGGTTTTAAGGCATCTCTAATAGGCTTCATAAGGTCTTCACTTACTACTAAAAAAGCAATGCAGTGTATCTCATTTATGATTTCCGTTCCAGTTATGGTTATTGGTAATCGTTCTTGTTGAATGTATTCTTTTAAATGAATTTGGTGATGTTGGGCAATTTTTAAAGCATCAGGTCCTTTAAAATCCCAAATGAGTTTTAAGTTACGCATCAGCTACAGATGTTCCGTTTTCTGCAAAGTTTTTAAAATCAATCATATATTTTTTAGATTGTTTTTTAAAAGCACTAGGCATAAGGGTTATCATAATTTTCATCATAAAACCTGTTGGCATAAACTCACATTTGGAAATCCACTTTGTTTTGCCATCTGGAGTTTCTTCAAAGAAATTTTGCTGTATGTTGTGCATGCCTTTAGTGTCGTAATTGGCATGAAACTCAGTTGGAAACTCATTTTTAGTTATAGTTTCAACCAAATGCATCTCACGTTTTCCAAATTTATAATTCAATTTCATTTTTGCTCCAACCTGACCTGGAGTTCCAGAAATGTGCTCCGCTGAAGTAATACCACGCTGCCAATGCTTGATATTATCTACATTATCCATTTTTTTTATCACTTGATCACGAGGCAAATCTATGGTTAATTCGACTACATATTTCATCATAGTTTTAGTTTAGTGAACCTTAAAGATAATTCAGAATTTCAATAAATAAAAATGGTGATTTTAAAGTTGATTTTACCTCAGTAATTTTAACATCTAAAAAACACTAAATCTATGCCTTACTCGTTTACCTTTTTGACCTTGTTTAATAGGTTATTATTGTTATTTTTGCTCCAATTAAAAGATAAGGTTTAAATGAACAAATTTGTATTTATTTTCATCGGTTTAATCACCTTTATAACGACTTCCTTTGCCCAAATTAATAATGATGTTATCTTGTTTACTGTTAACGAAGAAGCTGTAAAGGCAACCGAGTTCATACGAGTATACAGTAAAAATTTAGATCTGGTAAAAGATGAATCACAAAAAGATGTTGATGAGTATTTAAAACTATTTGTGAATTATAAGCTGAAACTTGCCGAAGCCAAAGCATTAGATTTTAATAAGAAACCTAGCTATATAAAAGAGCTTGATGGTTATAAAAAACAGTTAAGTAAGAACTTTATAACTGACACCAAAGTAACAGATGAGTTGGTGCAAGAGGCTTATGAACGAATTTCATATGATGTTAATGCAAGGCATGTTTTGGTGAGGATTGATGCTCAAGTTACAGATACGACTGAGGCTTACAATAAAATACTTGGCTTGAGAGCTCGTCTTATAAAGGAAGGATTCGAAAAACTAAAAGCATCTGCACATGATGGCAATACTACTTTTGTTGAAGATTTAGGTTATTTCTCAGGGTTTAAAATGGTTTATGATTTTGAAAATGTAGCTTACAATACTCCAGTAGGCGAGGTTTCTGAGCCTTTTAGAACTCAATTCGGATTTCATGTGGTTGAAGTTTTAGACATTCGAAAATCAAGAGGCGAAGTTACTGTTGGGCATATTATGGTATTAAACCAACAAAAAGACAGCATTGTAAATCCTGAAACACGTATTAACGAAATATACAAGCTTATTAAGCAAGGGCAAGAGTTTGAAGACTTAGCAAAGCAATTTTCAGAAGATCAAAGTTCAGCGAAAAATGGAGGGAAATTAAGTTCATTTAAAAGTGGTCAATTAGCGTCCGTTAAGTTTGAGAATCAAGCGTTCGACATGAAAAATGTAGGTGACATCTCAGAGCCTTTTCAGTCGGATTATGGTTGGCACATTATTAAGCTGTATGATAAAAAACCACTAGAAGCATATGAAGACGTTAAAAGAGAATTAGAACAGCGTGTAAAACGAGATTCACGTTCAAAGCTGATTAATTCCTCTATGAGTAAAAAACTAAAAGAAAAGTATAACCTTTCAAATAATAATGAGGCATTATCCTATTTTGAAGGCTTAATTAATGATAGTTTTTTTAACAATTCTTGGAGCGTTCCAGAAACACTTCAAAAAGAAAAGACATTCGTTACCATTGGAAATAAAACTTATACTTATTTAGATTTTGCCAATTATTTAAAAATCGCACAAAAAGGAGTTAATCGGAATCTATCTCCAAAAGATCTAATCAACACTTTATATCAAGCTTTTCTAAATAAAGAAGTGTTGGTTTATCATGAGGAAAATTTAGAATTTGAAAACGAAGAGTTTGCTAATATATTAAATGAGTATAGAGAAGGGTTATTGTTATTCGACTTGATGGATACAAAAATTTGGAATGCAGTAAAAAACGATACAGTAGCACTGAAAAACTATTATGAAGCAAATCAAGATAAGTATTTATGGCCAGAGCGCGTTGATGCAGTAGTAATTACTTCAGCAAATAAAGAGTATATTCAATCCGTAAAAAAAGCATTGGAAAGCAACGAGACTATTGATGAGATTAAGAAGAAAATAAACACAGATAATCATCAGCATATTATCGTTACCTCTGGATTAATGACAAAAGAAGATCAGTCTTTGCCAGAAAATTTTGTATTTAAAGTAGGAGTTTCACAAATTTATGAGCACAATAAAGCGTTTCATGTAGTCAAGGTAAATGAAGTTTTACCAGAAGCAACAAAATCGTTTGCAGAAGCTCAAGGACCTGTAATATCTGATTATCAAGCTGTGTTTGAGGAAAACTGGCTTATTGAATTAGCCAATAAGTATAAAGTGACGATCAATCAAGAAGTTCTTGAGAAAGTAAAAGCTCAAATTAATAACTAAGTGATTAAAAAAGCTATTTTTATAAGTTGTATGTTTTTGATGTTTTTTTCTTGTGAATTTTTCAAGAAGGAGGCACCAGGAATCCCTGTGGCTAGAGTTAATGATATGTATTTGTATCAAAGCGATATCCAAAATTTGGTTCCAGAAGACACATCAAAAGAAGATAGTACCATTATTGTAAATAATTACATAAACAAATGGGCTACACAGAAACTACTCATTTCTAATGCAAAAATTAACCTATCTATAGAAAAGCAGAATGAATTTGATCGATTAGTTGAGCAATATAAAAGCGATTTATATACCAAAGCCTATCAAGAAGCTCTTGTGAATCAAAGTGTAGATACAAGCATAACAAGTGAAGAAGCAAATGAAATTTATGAGCGCAATAAAGAAACCTTCAAGCTCAATGAAGAGCTAATTAAATTCAGATATATTAAACTAAACGAAAACAGCGTTAAGCTTGATGAGATCAAAAGACGGTTTAAACGCTTTGACAAAAAAGACAAACAAATTTTAGATTCAATTGCAGTTCAATTTAAATCGTATTCATTAAATGATTCAATTTGGATACGAGCAGATCAAGCAATTTTAAAAATATCTGTCATTAAGGCCGAAAACAAAAAAGAACTGTTAAAAAAATCTAATTTTATAGAGATCAAAGATTCATTAGGATTATATTTGATGCAGATAAACGATGTGCTATTAAGAAATGAAACAGCACCAATAGAATATGTAATGCCAACCATTAAGCAAATCGTTATTAATAAACGAAAGTTGGAATTTATAAAACAATTAGAAAAGGATATTACCAAGGATGCAATTAAAAACAAACAATTTGAACTATTTAACTAAAGGGAAGTTTTTCCTTAATGTAGTAGTAATGTTTTCAGTGAGTATAGGTTTTGCTCAAGAAATTATTGAAGAGAAGGAAGAAGGCAAAGCCGCAGAAACACAAGAAATAATTGATACTTCAAAACGTTTTAAAATAGATGGAGTAGCTGCTGTAGTAGGTGACTATGTGGTTTTAGAATCAGATATACAAAGACAGTTTGACCAACTTCAACAAGCAGGAGTTTCTGCTTCTGATATGCCAACAAAATGTGAAATGTTTGGTAAATTATTAGAGGATAAACTTTACATGCATCACTCTGTTCAAGATAGTATTGTGGTAAACGATGCTGAAATTAGATCACGAATAGACCAACAAATCAATGCTTTTGCTCAGCAAATAGGTTCTATGGAGGCTCTTGTGGCTTATTATAAGAAAAATACAGAGCAAGAACTAAGAGATGAGTTGTATGAGGTGAATAAGAGCGGTCAAATGATTAAGATGATGCAAGATAAAATTACTGCTGACATCGAAGTCACTCCAGAAGAAGTTCGTCAATTTTTCAAAAGTATTCCAGAAGATGAACGTCCAATATTTGGTACAGAATTGCGTGTAGCTCAAATTGTGGTTATACCTGAAACTACTGAAACAGAAAAGGAAAAAGTGATTGATAGATTAAATGAGTTTAGAAGAGATGTTATAGATAATGGTGCCAGTTTTACAACTAAAGCTGTTTTATATTCTGACGATACAGCTTCAAAAAAGAATGGTGGACGCTATACTTTAAATAGAAATAGACCGCAAATGGTTAAAGAATTTAGAGACGTTGCTTTCTCACTAGAAGAAGGTGAAGTTTCAGAGCCCTTTGAAACCGAATTTGGTTATCATATTATTTATCTTGATAAAATTAGAGGGCAAGAATATGATGTGCAACACATCTTACTTAGACCAAAAGTTAATGATGCCGAAATTAAAGCAGCCAGAGAAAAGCTTGAAAACGCTAGACAACGAATTATTGATGGTGATATTACCTTTGCTGAAGCAGCCTTAGAAGTTAGTGATCAAGTTGAAACTAAATATGATGGAGGCCAATTGCGTAATCCAGAAACACAAGATTACAGTTTTGAGTTAACTAAAATGGATACTGAATTATATACTCAACTTCAAGATTTAAAAGATGGAGATGTGAGTGTGATATATCAAGATGAAGATCGTGAGAATCCAATTATGTTTAAAATTCTAACCGTTACCGAACGTAAAGAAGAGCATAAAGCTGAATTCGCTAAAGATTATTTGAAAATTAAAGATCTTGCATTACGTGAGAAACAATTAAAAGCTATTGGGAAATGGCAAGACGCTAAAATAATGGAAACATTTATAAGCATTGCTAATGAGCAAAAATCTTGCGAGTTTAATGGTAACTGGTTAAAAAAAGAAAAATAAAAATCTATGTCTGACGTTGCCGCGATCAATCAATTTGTCACAAAATATAAAACACTAAAAACCGAAATAGCCAAAGTTATAGTTGGTCAAGATGAGGTTGTAAATCAAATCTTGATTTCAATTTTCTCAGGAGGTCACTCGTTGTTAATTGGTGTTCCTGGTTTGGCAAAAACGTTGATGGTAAATACAATTGCTCAAGCCTTAGGATTAGATTTTAAGCGTATTCAGTTTACACCAGATTTAATGCCAAGTGATATTTTAGGGAGTGAGATTTTAGATGAAAACAGACATTTTAAATTTATTAAAGGACCTATTTTTGCTAATATAATTTTAGCCGACGAGATTAATAGGACACCTCCAAAAACGCAAGCGGCTTTGCTAGAAGCTATGCAAGAAAGAGCTGTTACGGTTGCTGGACACCATTATAAATTGGATTTGCCTTATTTTGTATTGGCAACACAGAACCCGATTGAGCAAGAAGGAACCTATCCATTACCAGAAGCTCAATTAGATAGGTTTATGTTTGCAATTAATTTACAGTATCCTTCTTTTCAAGAAGAAGTTGAGGTTGTAAAGGCCACAACATCCGATAATGAAGTTACAGTAAACTCGTTGTTCACGGCTAAAGAAATCTTAGATTATCAACACGTTATCAGACGAATTCCTGTTGCTGATAATGTGGTTGAATATGCTGTTAATGTTGTGGCTAAAACACGGCCTGATAATAAAGCAGCTTCAGATTTGGTGAAGCAATATATAGATTGGGGAGCAGGACCAAGAGCGTCTCAAAATTTAATTTTGGCAGCTAAAACTCATGCGGCTATTAATGGAAAATTCTCTCCAGATATTGAAAATGTGCAAGCTGTTGCGAATAGCATTCTTCGTCATAGAATTATCAAAAACTACAAAGCTGAAGCAGAAGGCATCACAGACGAGCAAATTATTAGAAGTTTGTTTTAGTTTCAATTGTTAATTTATTAATTATTTCACTTAAAAGTTGATGATTACTCAATTTTATATTGAAAAACTCCTCATTTAATAAAAATTCTTCAGCAATTGCACTGTTTTGTTGTGTATATTTAAAAAATTGCTATTTTTTTGTACTTTTGCGAGACTCAAAAATTAGATAATTATTTTAAACATTTATATATGGCATTTGATATCGACATGATAAAAAAAGTGTATGCTACAATGGCTGATCACGTAGATTCGGCAAGACAAGTTGTAGGGAAACCACTAACACTTTCAGAAAAGATTTTATACTCTCATCTTTGGGATGGAACACCAAACAGAGCTTTTACTAGAGGGAAAGATTATGTTGATTTTGCTCCAGATAGAATTGCCTTGCAAGATGCAACAGCACAAATGGCATTGCTTCAATTTATGCAAGCGGGGAAGAAAAAAGTTGCTGTACCAACCACTACACATTGTGACCATTTAATTCAAGCTAAAAATGGTGCAAGCATGGATTTACAAAGTGCTTTGAATACGAGTAATGAGGTTTTTAATTTTCTAGAATCGGTATCCAATAAGTATGGATTGGGATTCTGGAAACCAGGAGCCGGAATTATTCACCAAGTGGTTTTAGAAAATTATGCATTTCCAGGTGGAATGATGATAGGAACCGATTCCCATACAGTAAACGCTGGTGGATTAGGAATGATAGCAATTGGAGTAGGTGGAGCTGATGCTGTAGATGTTATGGCTGGCATGGCTTGGGAATTGAAATTTCCTAAATTAATTGGTGTGCGTTTAACTGGTAAGTTATCTGGTTGGACTGCGCCAAAAGATGTCATTCTTAAAGTTGCTGAAATTTTAACGGTTAAAGGAGGAACAGGAGCTATTGTAGAGTACTTTGGTCCTGGAGCTACCTCAATGTCATGTACAGGTAAAGGTACAATTTGTAATATGGGAGCCGAAATTGGTGCAACAACATCAACTTTTGGTTATGATGAATCTATGGAGCGTTATTTAAAGGCTACAGATAGAGAGGATGTTGCAGAAGCAGCAAATCAAATAAAAGATTATTTAACAGCTGATCCTGAAGTTTACGCAAATCCTGAGCAGTATTTTGATCAGGTTATAGATATTAACTTATCTGAATTAGGGCCTTTATTAAACGGTCCATTTACACCAGACTTATCAACTCCTGTGGGTAAAGAAATGACTGAAAAGGCTAAGGCTAATGATTGGCCAATGAAGGTTGAATGGGGATTAATTGGTTCTTGTACAAACTCATCATACGAAGATTTATCTCGTGCTTCTTCCATTGCACAACAAGCTTTAGATAAAGGTTTAAAAACAAAAGCAGAATTTGGTATTAATCCTGGTTCAGAGCAAGTGCGATACACAGCTGAAAGAGATGGCATTCTTCAAGTATTTGAAAAATTAGACGCTAAAATATTTACCAATGCTTGTGGACCTTGTATTGGTCAATGGGCAAGATATGATGATCCTAAAAATGCACCAAAAAATAGTATAGTGCATTCATTCAACAGAAACTTTGCGAAAAGAGCAGATGGTAACCCAAACACACATGCCTTTGTGGCTTCTCCGGAATTAACAGCTGCAATTGCAATTGCTGGACGTTTAGATTTTAATCCAATTACTGATAAATTAATTAATGAAAATGGTGAAGAAGTGATGTTGGATGAGCCGACAGGATGGGAATTACCACCAAAAGGCTTTGAAGTAAAAGATAATGGTTATTTAGCACCTGTTGAAGATGGTAGTGGAGTTTCAGTTACAGTTGACCCAACGTCTGAACGATTACAACTTTTAGATCCTTTTCTTCCAATTGGAAAAACCATTACTGGAGCAAAATTATTGATTAAGGCTTTTGGCAAGTGTACAACTGATCATATTAGTATGGCAGGACCTTGGTTACGTTTTAGAGGTCATTTAGATAATATTGCTAACAACACTTTAATTGGAGCTGTCAATGCGTTTAATAAGAAAACTAACTTTGTAAAAAGTCAATTAACTGGCGAATATGGAGGCGTTCCAGATGTTCAGCGTGAATACAAAAAAGCTGGAATAAAAACCATTGTTGTAGGTGATCATAATTATGGAGAAGGTTCTTCGCGTGAGCATGCTGCTATGCAACCACGTCATTTAGGTGTTGCAGCAGTAATTGTAAAATCATTTGCACGAATTCATGAAACTAACCTTAAAAAGCAAGGAATGTTGGGCTTGACTTTCGCTAATGAGAACGATTATGATTTAATTCAGGAAGACGATACCTTCAACTTTTTAGACTTAAATGAATTTGCTCCAGATAAGCAATTAACACTAGAGATAGTGCATGCCAATGGAAATAAAGATGTGATTAAATTAAATCATACGTATAACCAATCTCAAATTGATTGGTATAATGAAGGCTCAGCTTTAAATTTGATAAAAAAGCAAAATGCTTAGAATGTAAAATACTTTAATTGAAAAGCTCCTAATTATTTAGGAGCTTTTGTTTTTTGTAATGTTATAGTATTATTTTCGTACCAATAGATAGATTGAAATTATTTAATATGAAGTTTAGAAAACCAAAGAAGAGTGATATTATATTTTTAATCATTATTGCTATACTTATTATTCCGCAAACACGACACCCAATTCAAGTTGCATTGCATTCTGTAATATCAAAATTTAATCCATCTGTTATTGATAAGGAAGATAGAGAAAAGGTGTCATATGCCAGTTGGAAATTAAGAGATTTAAATGGAAATGTAATTAACTTTGCAGATACAAAAGGAAAGGTTGTTTTTGTAAATCTTTGGGCTACTTGGTGTCCGCCTTGTATAGCCGAATTTCAAGCTATTCAAGATTTATATAACGATTATAATGAAAAGGTCGTGTTTTTATTAGTTTCAGATGAATCTCCGGAAACCATCAAAAAATTTTTAGCCAAAAAAGGTTATGAGATTCAAATTTTTAATCCTTTGACCGACTATCCTGATGGTTTTGATGCTAGAAGCATCCCAAGAACTTACATTATCGATAAAGAAGGATATATTGTGGTCGATAAAAAAGGGGCAGCCAATTGGAGTAGTGATGCTGTAAGGCAACAATTAGATCAAATGATTAAAGGGTTTTAAAAAATGCCTTAATAAAACTCCAAGAAAAGAGTGACCACATGATCTTAACTTCTTCAAAAAATGTAGATTCCTCATCTAAAAAGCGAAACATAGTTTCGGTTAAATTTTTGCTATAAAATTGCTGAAATATCCATTCACCTTTATCATTCTCCTCTTTAAGTACCTTTAAAAAAACCTTGTCATAAAATCTATACTTTCTTTTAAATAGATTATTTGATGGTGCTTTTTGTTGTTTAAGATTTAAGATAATTTGAGCTACTTTTTTCTCTGTATGTTTAAATGAATAACCTGTTGAACTCTTAACCCAACCACCACCTGTTCCAATTTTAGTAATACCTTTAGTGTTATAAGATTCAAATGGAAAATTAGTCATAGGTATTTTACCTATTTCAGTATCAATAATTTTATAGTCGCTTATGTTTAGATACTCTTTTATATATTTTTCTATGTAAACATCGTATACCTTCTGATCAACTACGTCTTCAGTAAAATAAGTGAATTCTACCAATGCTTCGGTTTTAGAAAAAGGTAAAACATACATGAAGGTTGTTTGATTATTATCTTTTATTCGATAATCCATCATCGTAATTTTAGTCTCATCAAAGACATCATTGGTTGTTTTGATAATCCAACCTTTAAAGTGTTGTGTAATTGTTGTTATTGACTTAGATGCGATTGCAAAGGCTTCTGGAATTCTGCTATCAAAGACATGCTTGGCAAAATATGAATGCTTTTTAGTTTCAACTTTGATTAATTTCTCTTCGTTAATTGAAATTACGTTATCAATTATAAAATGTATATTATCATGTTTTCTTAATCTCGATTTTGCCAGATTGTAAAAATCAATGGAATGAATTGTTTTGTATCTGTAAGGGTTTAGTTTTAAGTCAATTGTCTTTTCTGAGGTAATAATTGAAGCTCTTGTCCATGATTTATGAACAATGTTGTCCCATGATGAATTACCAATTTCCCAAAAACTCCAAGTTTTATCATTTATACTTTTTGTTGACGGGTCAATTAATGCTATTTGTTTGTCATTAAAAAAAGAATCTGTCGCAAGTTTCAGAGCAAGCTGTAAACCTGCTAAACCATTTCCAATAATAATATAATCGAAATGGGAGTTATTTGACATAGATAAGATTAAAACCTATTTTTTAAAGTATTTGAAAGGTACGATTAGCATACCAAAGTTTTCACCTTTGTCTTTACCAAGATGTTTATGGTGAATTTTGTGTGCACGTCTCACGCCACGAGCATACCAATTGTCTGCATTTCTAAAAATTTTAAAACGCTGATGGATAAAAATGTCATGCACAGTAAAATAAGCAATACCATAGGTTAGTATGCCAAGTCCAATAGGTAAACAAAACCAAATACTTTCATAACTCCATAAGTAAAAGCAAATAATGCTTACTACCGCATAGAAAATAAAAAAGAAGTCATTACGCTCAAACCAACTATCATGATCCTTTTTGTGATGATCTTTATGTAAATGCCATAAAAAACCATGCATCACATATTTGTGTGTAAACCAGGCCATAAATTCCATAATGGAAAATGTGCCAAAAAATATTAATATCCAGAAAATAGTTTGCATAATTTAGTTCACAATAAATTTAATTGAAATTTCACATAACTTCGAGTTAAAAGTTCGATTTTTTTATAGTTAGGAACTCTTATTCGCGAACTTTTAATATCTAGAGCAGGTGTGTGCTTTAGTTTTTTTAGTAATTGTCTATAATATCTATAAGCCATAAAAACACCAAACTTTGCTTCCATTGGTAATTTTTTTATGCCTTCCAAGCCTTTAGCAAAGTCATTTTCAATATCATCAATAATGTATTGCTTTGACTCTTCATTAAGATTAGTTAAATCAGTATTAGGAAAATATGTTCTGTTTAGATCGTCATGGTCGGCCTTTAAATCTCTCAAAAAATTGACCTTTTGAAATGCTGAGCCAAGTGACATGGCTGTATCTTTAAGCTCGTTATATTTATCAGCATCTCCCTTAACAAACACTTTTAGGCACATTAAACCCACAACATCTGCCGAACCATAAATATAAGCTTTGTATTCTTTTTCAGTTAGATAGGTGGATTTGTGTAAGTCTAATCGCATAGAATTCATAAATGAATCTACAAGTGATTTGTCTATATTATAATTATAAAAAGTATGCTGAAAGGCATTTAAAATAGGGTTTAAGCTAATTTTATTGTTTAATGCATGTTCAAGATCTGCTTCAAATTTTTCAAACAGTATTTTTTTATCAAAGTCATGAAATGAATCAACAATTTCATCTGCAAATCTTACAAATCCATAAATGTTGTAAATGTCTTGCCTAATAGATTTTGACAACATTTTAGTTGCCAATGAGAACGATGTACTATAAGTTTTAGTAACCGTTTTACTACAATCGTAAGATACGTTATCAAAAATTGCTTTCATATAATTTTAGTATTCTTGTAGAGACTTTTTTTGAGTTGATACATCTTTTACTATAAGTTCTGAAACTAATTTCCCTGAAATTAGAGATGGAGGTACTCCAGGTCCTGGAACGGTTAATTGTCCTGTGAAATATAGATTTTTTACTTTTTTACTTTTTAATTTTGGTCTTAAAAATGCAGTTTGCAATAGCGTATTTGCCATTCCATAGGCATTTCCTTTATAAGAGTTGTAATCTTCAATAAAATCATTAACGCAATATGATTCTTTAAACATGATATTGTTGCTGACTTTTTGAGAAGTCAATGTTTCAAATCGGCTAATAATTTTATTAAAATAAGTTTCTCTTAATTGAGGCGTATCTTCTAATCCTGGCGCCAAAGGAATTAAAAATATTCCTGCTTCTTTACCTTCTGGAGCTGATGACTTGTCGGTAATACTTGGAAAACTCGCATAAAACAATGGGTTTTCAGGCCATTTTGGATGGTCATAAATATCATTGGCATGTACATCAAAATCAACATCGAAAAACAAAGTGTGATGATTAACATTCTTTAATTTCTTATCAAAACCAACATAAAAAAGTAGAGATGAAGGTGCAAATGTTTTGGCCTCCCAATAAGATTCAGAGTATTGTCTAAACTTTTTGTCAAGTAAACTTTCACTGTGATGATAATCTGCACCACTTAACACAAAATCACTGTAATAATTTTGTCCATTACTTCTAATTCCATAGGCTTGATCTAATTGATTCACTAGAATCTTTTCAATGGGTGAATTGGTTTTAATTTTAACACCTAGAGACTTAGCCAACGATTCGATTGCAAGAATAACTTGATACATGCCTTTTTTTGGATGAAAGGTACCCAATCCAAAATCAGCATAATTCATAAAACTGTAAAATGAAGGTGTTACACTTGGTTTTGCTCCAAGAAATAGTACAGGGAATTCCAAAATTTGAGCCAAGCGATTATTGCTGAACTCCTTTCGTACATCTTTCTTTATGGTGCTAAAAAACTGATTTAATTTTCCAATAGTTTTAGATGTTACAAGCTCAAAAGGCGATAATCCTGGATTATAAACCAAGTCTTTTATCGCAATATCGTAATTACTTTGAGCTTGGTTAATGAACTTCATCAATTTTTTCGAACTACCTTTTTCTTCTCTTTCAAAGGCATCACAGATTTTTTCCAACGTATCTTCTATAGTGATAAAATCATTTTTTCCAAAATAGACACTGTATGCTGGATTAAGTTTTTCAAGTGAGTAATAGTCTGACGGCTTTTGATCGAAATCAGAAAAGAAACGCTCAAAAACGTCGGGCATCCAATACCAAGTTGGTCCAATATCAAAGGTAAAACCTTCTTTTTTCAGTTGCCTTGCTCGACCACCAACGGTACTGTTTTTTTCAAAAACGGTTACATCATAACCAGCTTTGGCTAAGTAACAAGAAGCGGCTAATGAGGAAAAACCCGAGCCAATAATATATATGGTTGTTTTCATTTGTTTAACAAATATATAAAAAAGCTAAACAAATAATAATAATTGGTAAACTTTTACAATTCTTTAACTAAATCTTTAATCGATTTAAAACCTTTTATTTGATCTGAATAACTTGAAACATCAACAGAAGCAAGTTTTTGTCCTAATAACCAAAGATTTGTAGATTTTTTTGTAATAATAGAATCTCTAAAATCTTCAATATATTTTATAACATCGCTATGTTCTTCTGGTTTTACTGTAAAATAGGAAATAAATGTCAATTCTTCAAAAAAGTTTAATAAATCGTTTAAACTATTCATAGGGACACTCTCACCAAGAAATATAGTATGGTATCCTCTACTTCTTAATTCATAGTTTACAAAAAGAAGTCCAATATCATGAATTTCGTTTTCTGGTAGGTATAAAACAAATGTTTTTGTTAAAGGTTTTGGTTCTAAATTCTGAAGTTTTTCGATATTAATTAATATTTTTTGCTTAATGTGAACCGAAAGAAAATGCTCGTGGGCGATAGTGATGGTGTTGGTTTGCCATAGTAGACCTAATTCATTCAACAAAGGAATAAATACCTCGTAAAAAATATCTCTAAATGTATTACCTTCTAAAAGATTCATGTAGGTATTATAAAAAAGGACTTGGTCAAAATTTAACATAGACATTTTAAATGCGTTAATAGCATGATGTTCTACATTTCCCCTAGATGCTATTTCTCTAACATTGGCTGGGATTTCGTCTTTTTTTAGTTTAGCAATTTTTGATATTTTATAGCCATTGTTGTTTAGATAAGCAACATTGAGTAATTTCTGTAGGCTTTCAAGACTGTAATGCCTGATGTTTGTATCAGTCCTTTCTGGCTTTAAAAGGTTGTATCTTTTTTCCCAAATTCTAATGGTATGAGCTTTAATTCCTGAAAGGTTTTCTAAATCCTTTATGCTAAAATCATTTTTTATATTGTTCATTGATAATTAATTTATCTTAAACAAAAGTAAAGATAAAAATCAAATAAATAAAAAAATGTGAAAACTTTAAGAAAATATTGTGCGCACGAGAAGACTCGAACTTCCACGACCTAATGGTCACCAGCCCCTCAAGCTGGCGCGTCTACCAATTCCGCCACGTGCGCAATTTCTACTTTGAAGTGAGTAAAAATAAAAAAAGTTAAGCAAAAGGCTTAACTTTTTTGTGACCAGGCTGGGGCTCGAACCCAGGACCCTCTCCTTAAAAGGGAGATGCTCTACCAACTGAGCTACCTAGTCTGTTGAGTTTCTCTCAAACGAGGGTGCAAATATAAAATGTTTAATTAATAAAACAATAAAATTTAAATATTAATTTTTGTTTTTTTGTGTCGTAAATTTGAAGTAGTTAATTCTGAAATTATTATGACAATATGAAAGTTTTTTTAGTAGGTTATATGGCGTCTGGAAAGACAACAATTGGTAAAGCACTAGCTAAAAAAATGAATTTTGAATTTATTGACTTAGATCATTATATTGAAACTAAAGAATCAATGTATGTTCCTGAGATATTTAAATTGAAGGGTGAAATATATTTTAGGAAAATAGAGGCACTTTATTTAAACGAATTGATTGAAATTGACAATAAAGCTGTTATATCTCTTGGAGGAGGAACACCATGTTATGGCAATAATATGGAGACGATATTAAATTCTGAAGATGCGATTTCAATATATTTGAAGGCTTCATTGAAAGAATTGGTAAAAAGATTACATATTGACAAGCATAACAGGCCTTTAATATCTCATTTAACAACTGAAGAATCATTGTCAGAGTTTATTGGCAAACATTTATTTGAACGCAGTAATTTTTACAGCCAGTCAACAAAAACGATAAATGTTGATAATAAACCAACTGATACAATTGTGGAAGATATCATTTTGAGTTTATTCTAAGAATGCTTCAAAAGCATTTCCTTCCAAATTCACACATACATGTTCGTTTAACGACGTAGATAATGAAATGCCTTTAAAATCGGCTTTAACAGGATATTTTTTATGATTTCTATTGACTAATACTGCTGTTTTAAATCGTTTTAAAGGAACGTTTAAAAAGTGTTTTACTCCATAAATTAAGGTGGTGCCTGAGTTTAGAACATCATCAATTAGAACAACCGATTTATTAGTGTAATCATTTTCAGATATGGAAGTATTAATCACATTTCTTGGATTCTTTTTATCAATAATGACTTTGCATAAAATTGTGTCTAAATCTGAAATTTTATTTAATTCTATTTTTAATTTTTTTGCCAGTATGTAGCCATTATCAGCAATACCAGCCAATATAAGTTCAGTTTCATCAACGTTACTTTCATAAATCTGATATGCAATTCGTCTAATTTTATGCTTTATGTCTTGATGAGTTAATATGGTGCTATGTTTTTTAGTCATTATTGTGATTTAAATTATAAAACTACTTAAATTTATTTGCATTTGATATTTTTTTTTACCAGTCATATTTACCATCTATATAAATCAATTCATGCATTTTATAAATTTTCTGTTGAAGTTTCATCATAAAAACCATCAATATCACGCCTGTCCTTTTTTGTAGGTCTACCGCTTCCTTTTTTTCTGTAATAGTCTTTAGAATACTTGAGTAATTCGTTGGCTTCAAATTCAGATTTTGGTGTTGTATCTGTTCTGTAAATATCTACCAATTTTGCGCCAACTCTACTTTCAGGAATATCGTTAACAGTGAGCTGGTAATTAATTTGATCCTTTCTAACAATTATTTTATCCGTTGCATATACCTCTCTACTTGGTTTAACTACATCATTGTTCACCTTAATATGTCCTTTTTTACAGGCAACAGTGGCAAGATTTCTAGTCTTAAAATAACGTACGCACCAAAGATATTTATCTATTCGCATAAATTTTATAAATCTGCGTTAATTGTATTGTACAAAAATATTATAAAATTGTATCTTGCAGCCTTAAAAATTGCTTAAAAATAGTTTAAAACAATTCTCATACTTCTTGAAAGTAGGGTTAAGGTTTAAATAAACAAAATTGAGATGAAAAATATTAAAATTAATTATTTACTACTTGCCTTAATTGTGCTAAGTATTTCTTTGGGTTCATGTAGAAAAGACGATGGTGTAAGCTCTGGAATTGAAGAAGAGCCTCGAGATGAGCAACAATTAAAAGATGCTGACACCTTACTGACTTATATAAACTCTCATTATTATAATTCTGGCGATTTTGCTGGTAACCCGAATCCATCAATGTATGATTTAGTAATTACTAAACTTGCTGATGGCGAAAGTGTTCCAGCAGATCATACGCTTTTGGCAGACGTTGTAGAAGAAAAAACAACTTCTTTTGCTGAAACTGATTATGTCTATTATATTTTACGAATTAATCAAGGAGGAGGAGAAGAGATGCCTCATTTTTCTGATGATGTAAGGCTTAATTATTCAGGTTTTCTTACTAATGGAGATGTCTTTGATAGCACTGTTAATCCAACCGAGTTTGATTTAACAGGCTTGATTCCTGGTTGGGCTAGGGTAATTCCTGAATTCAATATTGCAGAATCTTACATGATTAATAGCGATGGTACAGTGAGTTATAATAATGTTGGTGTTGGAGTAATGATTCTTCCATCTGGTTTAGGTTACTATTCTGCTGGAACACAAGGAATAGGTCCTTATAGATGTTTAATTTTTAAGTTTGATTTATTACAAACTGAAGTGAATGATCATGATTTGGATGGCATTCCAAGTTTTGCTGAAAACTATGATGGTGATTTTGATATTAATGATGAAGATACTGATGCTGATGGCCTTGTTGATTTTGTTGATAATGATGATGATGGAGACGGTGTATTAACTATTAATGAATTGATGCCAAACGAATATGTTGTAGATACTAATATGGGTGAAGAAGAACCGACATTGTCGGTCGGAGAGTACGAAGTAAGCAGAACAAATGTAAGTGGTGTAATCACAATTAAGACGGTTAAAATTGTTGATTCAAATAATGATGGTACCGCAGATTATCTGGATGAAAATATCACAATTAATTATAATGAAGATTAAATAAAAAAGCCGCTCATTTGAGCGGCTTTTTTAGTATTAGAATGTTAATGACAAACTCAAAATGAGTTGGTCTGGTCTGGTATCAATCCTATCGTTTAAATTAATGCCGTTATTATCTAAAAAAGCAGCCTCATTATTACTTAAACCTCTTTCATAACGGACATCGATTCCAAACTTTTCAAAACTTACAGAAGCACCAAAATTAACTCCAACGGTAAATTCATTTTCAATATTTTCAATGGAGACCCCGTCAAATTCACTATCTAAAATGTACTGTAATGATGGACCTCCAAAAACACTAATGGGTCCTAGTATTTTAACTCCAACTAAAAGTGGAACATCAATTTTTTGCATGTCAAAATCGCCACTGTCGTATTCGCTTTTTGTACTGGTGTATACCAACTCAGGTCTGAAATAAAGTGAGTTGCCAATTTTACCAAATAGACCAATATGATAACCAATATTTCTTGTTGGATCTTCAACGGTTTCTCCTATTGATTCAAAATAATCTCCATTTGCATTGTAGTTAAGTCCTCCTTTAATACCAAAGGATGATCCAGCTTGTGCAAATGTAAAAGTGCAGGTGGTTGTTAGTGCTACTAATAAAATTAGTTTCTTCATAATTGTTTTCGTTTTTAGATTTGAATGTATATGTAACAAAAACGCTGCCAAACAAATATTATTTTCTTTGTTAAGATTTAGAATAAAAAAAAGGTTCTATTAAATTAATAAAAGAACCTTTTTATAATTTATGTTGAATTTTTTATTTTCTAGTTATAACAGCTTTTGCTTTGCTAATTATAGCTTTACTATTAAGACCATACTTGTCCATAAGTTGGGCGGGAGTTCCAGATTCACCAAAGGTATCATTTGTTGCTACAAATTCTTGTGGTGTTGGCTTGTTTAAAGCTAATACTCTCGATACACTCTCGCCTAGACCACCAAGGTAATTATGTTCCTCAGCTGTTACAATGCAACCCGTTTTAGCAACAGATTCTAAGATAGCCTTTTCGTCTAAAGGTTTTATGGTATGAATATTTATAACTTCAGCAGAAATACCTTCCTCAAACAATGCTTTTGAGGCTTCTAAGGCTTCCCAAACTAAATGTCCTGTTGCTACAATGGTAACATCATTACCTTCTGTCATTTTAATTGCTTTTCCGATTTCAAATTTTTGATTTTCAGGTGTGAAAATTGGAACAGATGGACGCCCAAATCGTAAATAAACAGGACCATCATGATCTGCAATTGCAATGGTTGCGGCTTTTGTTTGATTATAATCACATGGATTAATAACTACCATTCCTGGCAACATTTTCATAAGTCCAATATCTTCAAGAATTTGATGTGTTGCTCCATCTTCACCAAGTGTCAATCCAGCATGTGAAGCACAGATTTTTACATTTTTTCCTGAATAGGCAATGGATTGACGAATTTGATCGTAAACACGACCTGTTGAAAAATTAGCAAAGGTTCCTGTAAATGGAATTTTTCCACCGATGGTTAATCCTGCTGCAATTCCCATCATGTTTGCTTCAGCAATTCCAACTTGAAAAAAGCGTTCAGGATTTTCTTCGATAAACTTGTCCATTTTTAATGATCCAATCAAATCGGCACAAAGAGCTACAACGTTAGGATTGGTTTTTCCTAATTCAGCTAATCCTGCTCCAAAACCACTTCTTGTATCTTTTTTTTCTGTATATGTGTATGTTTTCATGTCTTGTGTTTTGTAGGTTTTAATAATCTCCTAATGTTTCTGGGTTTTGCGCTAAACCAATTGCTAATTGCTCGTCATTTGGCGCTTTACCATGCCAAGCATGTGTATGCATCATAAAATCTACACCATTGCCCATAACAGTTTTGAGTAAAACACAAACTGGTTTGCCGTTTCCAGTTTTTGATTTGGCTTCAGTCATTCCTTTTCTAATGGCATCAATATCGTTACCTTTTTCAATTTCAATTACAATCCAACCAAAAGCTTCAAACTTTTCTTTTATATTTCCCATTGGCAAAACAGTATCTGTTGAACCATCAATTTGCTGACCATTTAAGTCAACTGTAGAAATTAAATTATCAACCTTTTTAGCAGAAGCATACATTATGGCTTCCCAGTTTTGACCTTCTTGTAATTCGCCATCACCATGAAGACTGTATATTAAATGATTATCACCATTTAATTTTTTTGCTTGTGCAGCTCCTATAGCTACTGACATTCCTTGACCTAGAGAACCTGACGCTATTCTTACTCCTGGAAGTCCTTCATGTGTTGTAGGATGACCTTGTAAACGAGAGTTTATCAATCTAAACGTATTTAATTCATCAATCGGGAAATAACCAGATCTTGCTAAAACACTGTAATAAACAGGAGAAATATGGCCATTAGACAAGAAAAATAAATCTTCTCCAATACCATCCATATCAAAACCTTCATTACGCTCCATAAGTTCAGAATACAAAGTCACGAAAAATTCAGCACAACCTAGTGAACCTCCTGGATGTCCAGAGTTTACCTTGTGTACCATTCGTAATATATCTCTACGAACTTGCGTGGTTAATTCCTTTAGTTGTTGTGTGTTTGCCATAAGTAGTTCTTTCAAATTTCGAGCAAAAATAAACCATTACTTAGCCTTGTCAAAGTATGGTATAAAGCACTTATTAACGAAATGCTATGATTTGCTAACAATTTAATAGCTTGTTAAGACCTTAATGCAATTTTGTTAATTATCTTTGCTCGCTGTTAACACAGATATATGATTTTTAAGCTAGAGGGCAAAGATTCACAAAGTAAAGCAAGAGCAGGTCAAATCACCACAGATCATGGCGTTATTGAAACTCCAATTTTCATGCCTGTCGGAACTGTTGCTTCTGTTAAAGGAGTTCATCAAAGAGAATTGAAAAATGACATCAATCCTGATATTATTTTAGGAAACACTTATCACTTATATCTTAGGCCTCAAACGTCAATTTTAGAGCAAGCTGGTGGTTTACATAAATTCATGAATTGGGATAGAAATATTTTGACTGATTCAGGCGGTTACCAAGTATACTCATTGTCTGCAAATAGAAAAATAAAAGAAGAAGGCGTAAAGTTTAAAAGTCATATTGATGGAAGCTACCATACCTTCACGCCAGAAAACGTCATGGAAATTCAGCGAACCATAGGTGCTGATATCATTATGGCGTTTGATGAATGCACTCCATATCCATGCGATTATAATTATGCTAAACGATCTATGCATATGACGCATCGATGGTTGGATAGATGTATCAATCATCTTGATAAAACACCTTTGAAGTATGACTATGGTCAAGCATTTTTTCCCATTGTGCAAGGCAGCACCTATAAAGATTTGCGTCAGCAATCCGCAGAGTATATTGCAAATGCTGGAGCAGTAGGAAATGCAATTGGCGGATTATCTGTTGGTGAGCCTGCTGAAGAAATGTATGCCATGACTGATGTGGTTTGCGAAATTCTTCCTGAAGACAAACCACGTTATTTAATGGGAGTTGGTACTCCAATAAATATTCTCGAAAATATTGCGTTAGGTATAGATATGTTTGATTGTGTAATGCCGACTCGTAATGCTAGAAACGGAATGCTATTCACTGCTCATGGCACCATAAATATAAAAAATAAAAAGTGGGAAGATGACTTTTCTCCAATTGATGATATGGCCATTACTTTTGTTGATACAGATTACTCAAAAGCATATTTACGTCATCTGTTTACTGTAAATGAAAGGCTAGGAGCACAAATTGCAACCATACATAATTTAGGATTTTATTTGTGGTTGGTAAGAGAAGCCAGAAAACATATCTTAGCAGGAGATTTTAGAATTTGGAAAGACACAATGGTTAAACAAATGGATAAGCGTTTGTAATAACAATGAAGATACTTGATTGGTACATATTAAAGCGTTACTTAATAACATTTTTGTTAATGATCGTGTTGTTTATACCAATTGCTATTACAGTAAATCTTGCTGAAAAGATTGATAAAATCTTAGCAAACAAAGTACCTTTTGAAGAAGTGGCATTATATTATTTAGACTTTTCAATTTACTTTGCGAATTTACTATTCCCATTGTTTTTGTTTTTGTCTGTAATATGGTTTACTTCAAAGCTAGCGAATAATACAGAAGTTATTGCCTTTTTAAGTTCTGGTGTTTCCTTTTGGCGCTTTTTAAGACCTTATTTCATAGGTGGATTTATTGTTGCTGGATTCTCATTATTATTAGGAATGTATTTAACACCTAAGGCAAGTAAAGGGTTTAATGAGTTTACTTATAAATATTTAAAAGGTGGAAGCAAAGATAAAGAAACTCAAAACCTGTATAGACAAATTAATGATAAAGAATATATTTATGTCAGTAATTTTGACACGAAAACAAACACAGGACGAGATTTTACTTTAGAGCATTTTGAAGATAACGTATTAAAATTTAAAATAAAAGCTGATAGAATTTCTTTTATTCCTAAAGACTCTACGTACAGACTTATAAACTATACGAAGCGAAATATTGGAGAAAATGATGATGAAATTATAACTAGCAGAAGGAAAGACACTTTATTTAGTTTTGAATTAGAAGATTTAACACCACCAAAATATGCTGCTGAAATTTTAAGTTACACTGAGTTGAATGAATTCATTAAAAAAGAAGAAGCGCGCGGATCATCCAATATTGGGCGCTATAAAGTAGTTCAATATAGAAAGTGGAGTTTGCCAGTTTCAGTATTCATTTTGACAATTATAGCTGTCGCTGTTTCATCAATTAAGCGACGTGGTGGAATGGGCTTTAACTTAGCACTTGGTGTTTTTATTGCCATGATTTATGTGTTTTTTGACAAGGTTTTTGGTGTAATGGCTGAGCAATCTAATTTTTCACCAGCTGTTGCTGTTTGGTTTCCTAATGTAGTTTTTGGTATTTTAGCTATATATCTTCTATATAATGCTAAACGATAAACTGAAAAATTATCTGCACCTTCATTTTTTAGTGTTTATTGCTGGCTTTACGGCTATTTTAGGGGAACTCATCACTATAAATGCTATTTCCTTGGTTTGGTTTAGAATGGGCATGGCAGCAATCTTAATGTTTATTTATATCAAGATTAGAAAAATTAGGCTGAAGGTAGATTTTAAATCAATTGTAAAATTTTCAATCGCTGGAATTATTATCGCATTGCATTGGATTGCTTTTTTTGAGTCTATTAAGCAATCCACCATTTCAATTGCATTAGCTATGTTTTCAACAGGTGCTTTTTTTGCATCACTTATAGAACCATTGTTTTATAAGCGTCGTGTTATTTGGTATGAAATCTTATTTGGGTTACTTGTAATTATTGGAGTTTGGATCATTACAAGTACTGAGTTTAAGTATGTTAATGGCATTATATTAGGCATCTTATCGGCATTATTTTTATCAACTTTTGCAGTAATCAATGGGAAATTAGTAGAGCGAAATTCGGCAACTCTAATTTCATTCTATGAATTTATAAGTGGTGTTATTTTTATTTCTATTTTCTTATCTCTTTTCAGAGGAGGATTTGATGCGGCTTTTTTCAGTTTGTCAACAAATGACTGGTTTTATTTATTCATTTTAGCATCAATTTGCACGGCCTATGCTTTTATTGCAGCGGTGCATGTAATGAAACAAATTAGCCCATATACAGTAGTTTTAACCTTTAATTTAGAGCCCATTTATGGGATTGTTTTAGCCATTATATTTTTTCCAAAAGCTGAAAAAATGAGCACTGAATTTTATATTGGAGCTTCCCTTATTATTAGTACTGTGCTCTTGAATGGAATATTAAAAAACGCAAGGAAACAAAAAGCTAAAGCGCTGTAATTGTGTGACTTGTTTTATTTCATTTTAAATCTAAAATCAAAACAAAAAAAATACGTAATTTTGTACACTAACTAAAAAACTAATCTTAATTTCTATGGAGTATTTAGAATTTGAGTTACCTATAAAAGAACTTGAAGAGCAGCTTCAAAAATGTCAGCTTATTGGTGAAGAAAGTGATGTGGATGTTACCGAAACGTGCAGGCAAATTGAGAAAAAATTAGCTGAGGCAAAAAAGGATATTTACAAAAACCTAACAGCTTGGCAACGCGTACAATTATCACGTCACCCTAACAGACCATATACACTTGATTATATCAAAGCCATTTTTGGAGATACGTTTTTAGAACTTCATGGTGATAGAAATTTTAAAGATGATAAAGCCATGATTGGTGGTTTAGGCAAAATTGGAGATCAAAGTTACATGTTTGTTGGTCAACAAAAAGGATACAATACCAAAACAAGACAATACAGAAATTTCGGAATGGCTAATCCAGAAGGGTATCGTAAGGCATTACGTTTAATGAAAACAGCTGAAAAATTTGGTATTCCTGTAGTCACGCTTATTGATACACCAGGAGCATATCCAGGATTGGAAGCTGAAGAGCGTGGACAAGGTGAAGCCATAGCAAGAAATATTTTTGAAATGACTCGACTTAAAGTGCCAATCATTACTGTAATTATTGGTGAAGGAGCTTCTGGAGGAGCTCTTGGTATTGGAGTAGGAGATAAGGTTTTGATGTTAGAAAATACGTGGTATTCTGTAATTTCACCAGAGTCTTGTAGTTCTATTTTATGGCGAAGTTGGGAGTATAAAGAACAAGCTGCAGAAGCATTAAAACTTACTGCCAAGGACATGAAAAAGATGAAATTGGTTGATGAAATTGTAAAAGAACCACTTGGTGGAGCGCATAAAGACAGGGAGAAAACATTTTTAACTGTTCGTGATGCCATTGAGAAAGCATATGGTGAGTTTAAGAACTTATCACCAAAAGAATTAGTAAAACAACGCATGGAAAAATATTCTGAAATGGGTGTTTTTAAGGACTAATCCTCTTAAAATCATAGTATAAATGAATCTGAAGTTTAACGCTTCGGATTTTTTTGTCACTATTAACAAAATTTTCAACTTATTAACAATAGAAATGTTGACTTACAGTTAACAATGTTGTATATTATTAGAGTAAATTTCTTAACATTTTAGTTACATTCGTTGTCTTGAAAACTCAAGAATCAACCAACTGAAATTAATCCATTAAAGACATTTTTTGTCTGAGTTAACATATGAAGCAACCTAACCCAATACAAGGTCTTAAAGTAGATAAAAGTACCATTATTAGTCTCGAAAGGGGTAAAATACCACCACAAGCTCTTGACTTAGAAGAGGTTGTGCTTGGTGCAATGATGATTGATAAAAAAGGTGTTGATGAGGTTATTGATATTTTAAGCCCAGACGCTTTCTATAAAGAAGCACATCAATATATTTTTGAAGCTATTTTTAAGTTATTCGAAAATAGCGAGCCTATTGATTTATTGACAGTTTCAAGTCAATTAAAAAAAGATCAAAGGCTAGATCAAGTTGGTGGCGACTTTTACCTTATTTCATTAACTCAGAAAGTATCATCTTCTGCACATATTGAATTTCATGCTCGTATTATTTTACAAAAATTTATACAACGAAGTCTGATTAAAATTTCTAACGAGATTATTGAAGATTCCTATGACGAAACTAAAGATGTATTTGATTTACTGGACAAAGCCGAATCAAAACTTTACGAAGTAACCCAAGGCAATATCAAGAAATCTTCTGAAACTGCACAAGAATTAGTAATTCAAGCTAAGAAGAAAATTGAAGAAATATCTAATAAAGAAGGATTAAGTGGTATTCCTTCAGGCTTTGATAAACTGGATAAGTTAACTTCTGGTTGGCAAGAAAGTGATTTGATTATTGTAGCTGCTCGTCCAGGTATGGGAAAGACAGCATTGACCCTGTCTATGGCAAGAAATATTGCTGTAAATCAGAATATTCCTGTTGCGTTCTTTTCCTTAGAGATGGCATCTGTTCAATTAATTACTCGTCTTATTTCATCTGAAACTGGACTATCTTCAGAAAAATTAAGAACAGGACGCTTAGAAAAACACGAATGGGAACAACTTAATGTCAAAGTGAAAAGTCTTGAAAAGGCACCATTGTTTATAGATGATACGCCTTCACTTTCCATTTTTGATTTGCGTGCGAAAGCAAGACGTTTAGCTTCACAACACGGCATCAAATTAATTGTAATAGATTATTTGCAATTAATGACTGCTGGTGGAAGCCAAAAAGGAGGTAACAGAGAGCAAGAAATTTCGATGATTTCTAGAAACCTTAAAGCATTAGCTAAAGAATTAAGTGTGCCAGTAATTGCGTTATCTCAGTTATCACGTGCTGTTGAAACTCGTGGTGGAAGCAAGCGCCCATTGTTGTCAGATTTACGTGAATCTGGAGCTATTGAACAAGATGCAGATATCGTTTCATTTATTTATAGACCAGAATATTATAAAATTGATGAATGGGATGATGAAGAACGTACGCCAACTGAAGGTCAAGCTGAATTTATTGTGGCTAAACATAGAAATGGTGGTTTGGATAACATTCGATTAAAGTTTATTGGTCACTTAGGTAAGTTTGATAATTTGGATGATTTTGATACACCTTTTGGTGAATTCCACAGTAAAATGAATGCTGCTGCCAATGACGATACTTTTAAAGCAGACAATTTCAGACAAGATCCAAACGATGCTTTTGATACTCCAGATGACGATAACGATGTGCCATTCTAGTGAATTTATGAAAATTATAACTATTTGATTGTCAAATATTGCCTTAGTTTGTAGCCTTAAACAAGAACATTTGCCTCATGTTAGAACAACGACGTACTACCAACATACTTCTACTTATTATTGTAGTGCCTTTGGTATTTTATTTGCTTAAAATACTCTCATTCATTTTTATTCCTTTGGTGTTTTCAATGTTTATTGCATTGTTGTTTTTACCGTTAATGCGCTGGTTAGGCAAACTTAAAGTACCAAGATTTATCAGCATTATTATTGTTGTACTTTTAATATTTGGAGGGTTAAAAATAGGAGTAGAACTTATACAATTATCTAGCAAACAGATCATGGCTTCGGATTCAGATTTTTTCGCTAAGGCTGAATTGAAATTAAGTGACGCTAAGTTTTATCTTGAAAACAATTTTGGAATTACGTTTCAAGAAAATAAAGATATTCTATCTCAATTTTTTCGAAAAGACAGCATAGGCTCAACAGTTGATTTTTTACGAAAATTTCTAACTACGATATTAATGACTGCCTTTTTTGTTGTTTTGTGGCTAGCTGAATCCATCAATGTTCATAAGTTATTAAACAATACAATTTTAAAGAAAAAGCATGCCTCAATAAAAGCCTTTATGAAAATTGAACGCGACTTAAACATGTTTATTAAAGTCAAAGTTTTGGTTAGTTTGTTAACCGGAATTGGCACTGGTTTGGCTTGTGTGTTTTTTGATGTAAGTTTTCCGATTTTTTGGGGACTTTTTGCTTTTGTCATTAATTTTGTGCAAATGGTTGGCTCCTTTGTTACTGTTATTCTCTTATCAATTTTTGCTTTTGTAGAGCTAGAAACAACAAGTACGCTATTCTTTTTTATACTGGCAATTACTGGAGTTCAAGTTCTATTTGGAGCCATCTTGGAACCTATTTTTATGGGTAAATCATTTTCCATTAATGTCATTGCTGTTCTGGTAATGCTTATGTTTTGGGGATTTCTTTGGGGAATTCCAGGATTAATTATGGCAATACCAATAACTGTATTTCTGAAAATATTATTAGAGCAATTCCCTAGTACTAAAATTATAGCAAGTCTTTTATCTGGTAATGAGACTGAGCTTAGATAAGTTTACTTTACTTAAAATTACCTTAAAACTATTTACTTGAGCATAATTTTTAAGTATCTTTCGTTTATGAAATGAGCTAATACAGAATATTTTAGATAACTATTTTTATTCTTGGCGAATTATATTTGACCTACAAAACTATAGAAATGAACACATGAAAAAGATATTTGCCTTAACATTTTGCCTATTTATGTCTATAAGTTCCTTTGCATCATACATCCTTATTCCAATGGATGCTGAAGGGCAGAAAAATCATTTAAAAGCGTACGGGATTACGTTCTGGACACTTGAAAAGCAACAAAAAGTGAAATGGCTACTCAATTATAGAGGAGGTTCGTTTTTATTACCTGATTTTGAAGAAATTCAAAGAGAATGCCAAATTCGTGGCGTTTCATTTGAAGTATTAAGCGATGCAAAAGCCGAGCAAATATTGGAAGAAATTAGTAGTCCAAGTCAGAATATGGAAGCTGTTGTATTAGAAAAAGCGCCAAAAATTGCTGTTTACACACCTTACGGTAAACAACCTTGGGATGATGCTGTAACCATGGTATTATCATATGCTGAAATACCATATGAAACTGTTTATGACGAAGAAGTATTAAACGATGGCTTATTGCTTTATGATTGGTTGCACTTGCATCACGAGGATTTTACAGGTCAATATGGTAAATTCTATAGATCATTCAGAAGCGCAGCTTGGTATATTGAAGAAAAGAAAGCAGCTGAAGACTTAGCCACTAAATTAGGATATGACAAGGTCTCAGAAGCCAAGTTAGACGTCGCACTAAAAATTAGAGATTATGTAGTTGGAGGAGGTTTTATGTTTGCTATGTGCAGTGCCACCGATAGTTTTGACATTGCTTTATCTGCAGAAGGTGTAGATATTTGTGAGCCAATGTTTGATGGTGATGGTAGTGATGCCAATTATCAAAGTAAAATTGACTACAACAAAACATTTGCTTTCAAAGATTTTATATTGGAGCGAAGTCCAAATGTTTACGAATTTTCGTCTATAGATATGACGCAAAAGAGACGCATTCCCAAGACGACAGATTATTTTACCTTAATGGATTTTTCAGCAAAATGGGATCCTGTACCAACCATGTTAAATCAAAATCATACAGCTTTAGTGAAAGGTTTTATGGGACAAACCACTTCATTTACACGCGAAGAAATTAAAAGTAACGTATTGGTGTTGGGTGAAAACAAAACTAATGGCGAAGCACGTTATATTCACGGTATTAAAGGCAAAGGTTTTTTCACGTTTTATGGAGGACACGATCCTGAAGATTATACGCATAGAGTAGGAGATCCAAAGACAGAGTTGGATTTACATCCAACATCGCCAGGTTACAGACTTATATTAAATAACGTGTTATTTCCAGCTGCTAGAAAGAAAAAGCAGAAAACTTAAATCAGACCTATTCCTAATGCAATTGACACCAAGATTAGGAAAACAGCAACAAATTTTTGTATAAATTTTAAAGTTACCTTCTTAAGTAATTTGTGGCCAAAAAAGGCACCAACTATTGCTGCTAAGGTAGCGCTAATAATTAGTGGAATATTTTTGTATAAACCAGACTCTAGCATCCTAGTTGAATACATAGAAATTCTTGTAAAATCTACTAAACACGAAATTACAACTGCTGTGCCGATAAATGCCTCTTTAGTAAGTCCAGCTTTGATTAAAAAAGCAGTTCTCAATGCACCTTGATGTCCAGAAAGTCCTCCAAAAAAACCACTTAATAATCCTCCAAAAGGCAATTGTTTTTTATTGAATTGTAACTTATCAAAAAAAGGTATTAATTCAATGACTGAGAACGCAATTAATAACACCGAAATAATCAACTTGACAGGTGTTATTTCAAACGTTTTATTTCCAATTTGATAGGAATAAAATGAGGGTAAATCAGTAATGTTTAAAAGTAACCAAGCACCTAAAAAAGCGGCAATAATGGCTGGAATTCCAAATCTGACGAGTACACTTTTGTTGGCTTTATTTCCAACAAGAAAGAGTTTGAATATATTATTAAAAAAATGAACAACTCCTGTTAATGCAATAGCCAACTCAATAGGAAAGAATAATGCAAAAACTGGCATTAAAATAGTACCTAAACCAAAACCTGAAAAGAAAGTTAAGATTGATGTTAGAAATGCAACAAGGCAAATTATAAAGTAATCCAAGAATTATAGTTTAATTATTTCTTAATAATACTTGATTTTAATATTGAAATTTGTTGAGTTAGGATCTTTCCAAACTTCAGTTACAAAAGCCTTAGTTTTATTTCGCCAACCTTGTTCATTGGCTCCAGACATACTCTTATATCTGTATGTTTTTCTATTAATTGTTGTTTTAAGCTTTATAATATCTCCAACACGTGGTTCAAGGTCTTTTAAAGTTGAGTTATCACCATCATAAAATTGCCTGTAAATAATTTCAATAATATCCCTATTTTCATAAGTTCCGACATTATTTTTAGAACCTACCCAAAGCCATCCTTCGAAACCTATGGTTTCGGTTGATTTTAAATTTTCAATTGCTGTTGGGATGTATGCTTCTTTATCAATTCCCCAATCATTGGTTAAGTAGGCAATATAACTTTCATTCGAGTTTTCAGATTGTATATGATTCCAATATTCTTCTGGTCTCAAACTGTTCTTTAAATCATCATAAAGCTTTTTGTTCAATGAGTCAGACTTTGCTAGATCTTTATAGGTTTGAGTTGCTTTTATAGTTAATTCATCAATCTGATCGGCTTGAATATCCATTTTCTTTTTTGCAGTACTTGCATAAATTAAAAAAGCAGCTAGAATTGCTACTATAAAATAATAAGCCCATCGATTGGTTTTATCTTTTTTCTCAATTTCTTTTATTTTGTCATCAATGCGTTTCATGCGCTTAGGTTTTAAATTTTAATATAATTGTAGAATTCAATATTAAATTTTTCAATTTCATCATCCGTTAATTTATTCATAACTCGTGTTAAGCGCTCTCGCTTAAGTTTTAGCAAATCCATCAAATCAATATATCGTTCTCTTTTTTTTATAGTTCCAAAAGGATTAATTGAAAGAAGATTTAGAGCTAAACTCCCAGCAGCAGCAATCCAAAATGGAACAGTAATCACTTTAGTAAAACCCAGTACTAAAAATAATGCAATACTAATTATTGCAACAATAATGATCATTTGCCAGCTTTTTTTAATGCCTTTCTTATGCATATCTGTTGCTCTATCAATTTCCGCATCAGAAACCAATAAATCTTCAGCATTAACTTCTGTTTCAATCTCATTCCCTGTTTCTTCTTCAGTTATTTTTTGAACTACTTTTTTAGGAGCCTCTGAAACACCAATAAGTGAAAGTACTTTTTTTAAACTAGCTGATGCTTTTTCTTGTAGCCCTAAAAAAGTTAAAATATCATGAATGGCCTTATCAGGATTATTTGCTAAATCTGCATATTGTCTACGTTGCCAACGCATAGGTAATTTACACTCTTCTATAAGTATAGGTACCATTTTTTTGTTGGTATTTATAGCAATAGAAACTTCATCTTGAACGTTAGGAGATTCAACTGAAGTTTGAGATAAAATAAGCATAAAGGTTTCAGATTTTTCCAACGCCTCTTCTATGGCATTGTCCCAGTTCTCACCAAGGCCAATACCGAGCTGATCTATCCATACATTGGCACCTAAATTTTGTAATTCTTTAACAAGACCTAAAGCGAAAGGTCTATCTTTACTTGAGTAACTAACGAAAATAGTTTCTGCACTCATGATTTATAATTTTAGTTTATTAGGATTAATTACGGTAACGTTAATATAGTAATTATTTTAATAGATTATATGTTTTATTAAAGATGCCTTTATCGCAAGGATACATTTCACCATTAACGCCAACCATGAGCCAATCTCCTTTTTTGCCTTGCATTTTGCCTTCTAGTGTTTCAACCATAAAGGGTTCGTGAATTTGAATACATTTAATGGCTATGGGCTTTTTAATAGCTTCTTTAAACTTTAAATCTGGAATGTTATGTTGTTTAAAGGTTAGCATTTTAGCTTAATAATCGAGTTTTTAAAAACTGAGTAAACTCATCGTTTTCTTTATTCGTTAAGGCCACATATCCAGCATATGCATTGGTATGCATTGAAATCTTTTCTCTTACACCAATACCTTCAGATGCCTTAATATAAAATTCTTTTGCCGTATCCAAATTTCCTAAATACATATTAGCTTCAGCTACTGTTGCAAATTTCCAAAGATCATCATCACAATGATGCGCGGCTTCCAAGGCCTGATTGGCATATTTTTTCATTTCTGATTTTCCTATATCAGGATCAGTAACTATGCTTAAAAATGCCAAGTTAATGGCATGATAATAAATTTGAGAATGCACTTCATTTTCAACAGAAATCTTGAGCGCTTTACTGTAATAGTCACGTGATAACTGGCTAGATTTATAGGAATACGTTTTTAAATAGTCACGTTTATGTCTTCCTCCAATGATACCCATTAAATCTGTATTGTTTTGAGCCATTGGATGATTATTTAAAATGTCATAAACATCATCTTTGCGTTCTAAGCCTTCTAAAGCAAAAATAAGTTGAGTTAAACCACGTTTATCTAAATCCTCTTTTCTTGGTAGTAGCTCTTTTACAACAGTATCATACTTTCCTAAGGTCAAATTTATTTCTTCCTTATTGGCATATTGATTAAAGAATTTACTTCCAGTTAAAGTGCTTAAAATTAATGAATAGGCGTCATCTTTTTCATCTTTTGGTTTCACTATTTGTAAATGCCTGCCATCTACAATTTCACAATACTCTTTATCAAAAGGGCTGTGACATGAATCAATTGAAACATATTCATCTTCAGATGAAGCAGCAACCTTTAGTTTAAATGGATATTTATTATTAAAGGTGTCTTTCCATTTCTTGCGTAGTGATTTTATATAATCACCTTCACTACTTAATTCACTATATTTTTTGTTCCACTGTTTTTCCAAAACTTCAGGAGAAATGCCATTGCTTGGAGTTCCGAACATAATGAGATGTGAAATTCTATTTCTATTATCTTCATCTAATCCTAGAATAGCTTTTTGAGCTACTAATCCACCTAAGCTGTGTGCGACTATTGCAATACGATCGTAATCTTTGAACTTATATTTAATAGATGTCTTTAAAAAACCAGCTATTTTATCGACATCAAGAATAGCACCCCAAATATCCTTCCCTAGTTTTGGTTGTACAATGGGAGCATAACCTAATGGTTTCATAGCCCAACCATTAAAGTTTGAGTCGGATTGAAGCATTGATGGAATGTTTCCAAAAGTGCCTTTTGATTCTCCTGAAAGCCCATGAACAAAGAGCAATAAGTTATTGCCTTCATCTCTTTCCCAAGACTCCGCTGAATCATCACTCTTTGATGATACAGTTTCTAATTGCTGAATATGATTTTTAAATTTATTAGTTACAATTTTATCTCTCTTATCTTTCGGGATATAGCAAATTGCAAAATCACTACTCATTTGCAAGTTGGCGTAAGGAGTTTGATCTTTTACAATATCGCTTCTTTGCTTTAGCTTTTCAATTAATTCTGGAGTTCTTTCAAATACATAATTAACAGTTTCAACAGTTCTAACAAATTCATCAGCAAAAAAGTGCTTATGAGTTGCTTTAAAAGCTTCTTTTAAACATGTTGTAAAAACACTGTCATTCTCATCTCCCCATGAAAGTTCGGATGCTTGCGAAGATGCCAGTATGACCATTCCACGTTCATCATCTATTTCTTGTGCCAGACCTTCTAAAGTAGAATCTTTATGTAATACTTGTTGTTTGATGTTTTCTGAAATAGTCTGAGAAATAATGTCATCTTTTCCATCAAAAAATGACCCAGAATGACAACAGTCAAAAAGCATAAATATCTTTTTTGACTTCATTTTACTTAATCTTTCTCTTATTTCTTGTCCAGATACATAATTTGAGTTGGAAAGAATTTTATCATGAGGACATAAATATGATATACCTTGTTCATAACCACCATGACCAGAGTAGTACATTAAAAACGATGAGTTTTCGTTAGTTTTTGCGACTATATCATCTAGCTCCGAAAGTATTCTATTCATAGTGGCATCTCCGTCTAATAACAAGGAAATATTCTCTTCTTTATAGCCGCATAGTTCCTCGTTTGTAAGAATATCATACATGCTTTGCGCATCCTTAAGAACACTTTTTGTTTTTTGCTTATAATCAACACCAATTATTAGTGCATATGCATTTTCAAGCTGACTCATAGTTAAAGTTTAGCTGATAAATTTTTGAATAATATTTTCATTTGAGAAACTTGTTCAAAAGTAATCTTTGGAGAATTTAATGCTAAAGTGTTAAGTTCAATTAGTGTTTTTAATTGACTTGATAAATCTCCCTTAATTATATTTCGATCATCTAACTCACTTGTTAAAGCAAAGTTTGATGAAGCAGTAGTAGTAATTCCGTTTTGAGAAGCGATACTTTTTAGCTTCTGACTAATTGAATCTTGTAGCTCTAAAAGCTCTTGATATGGTGTTTCAGCATGACTTTTTTTAGGAGTAATTCCACCACTACTTTTAGGATTTATTCCACCCCCATCTTTAGGGTTGATGCCTCCACCTTCTTTAGCATGGATTCCGGATGAGCCTATACCAATTAATTTGGTGGCTTCTTGAAGTTTATCTTCAATAAAGTTCATTTCAAAACCTTGAGCGCCAGCTTTAATAGAACCTAGACTACTTATAATTTTTCCAATATGCTTTTTAAACATATAGAGTCCAAGTATCATCGCAATTGGCCAAATTATCACGTCCAATAAATTTATTATTTGCTCTAAGGTCTCAGGTTCACTAACCGCTGTCCCAACAGTTTCTTCTGCTCCTTTAACAACATGCTCTACTTCTTGCCCTTTAACAACGTGCTCTACTTCTTGAAAATTTGTCATAGTGTTTTATTTTTCCAGTAATTCATAATTCTATTCTTGAATTCAGGACTCTCTTTAATGGTTTTAAAATGAGGGTCATGTTGAAATGTTGAAGGGGTGAAATTAAAACCTTGTGATACAGCTTTTAATAAAAATTCTAAGGCTTTATCTTTATCTCCAATGGAATTAAAATATTGTGCCCAACCATAATCAACAGCACCAAATTGGAAATCAGTTCTCAATCCATCAAGTGTTTCAATTTGTGTTTTTGCAACTTCAAAATTCCCATTATTAAAGTTACAAATGGCTAATTGCACTATATAATCCACGTCATTAGGATGTTCTTCGTGCAATGATTTATATAAAGGTTGTGCATTTAAGTAATCTCCCTTATAATAATAGGCTTGTGCTAAGTAAATATTGGAAGCAATTGGATTTTTACGTGTTATAATTTTATTGAAATATTTGTTTGCTTCTTCAATATGATTTGAATTTATTAACTGAATTCCTGCAAACGTTGATAAGTAATCAATATTTTCGATTTCCGCAGTTAGGGCATAGTCAGACAAAAAGTTTTCGAGTTCAATAAATTTACCAGACTTAATATAAGCCATAATTAATGGTCTCTTCAAGTAATTTGCTTCAATAATATTAGTTATGGGAGTCAATGTTTTTATAACTTTTGAATAATTACCTAATTCAACATCAGCAAGGCCCTTTAAGTAATATCTAAAACCACAACGTTGGCAATTTTCCAAGATTAAGTCATCATTATCAATTTCATCGTAAATTGCTTCAATATCTTCAGGACGATTTACATATTGTAATGCGATAGTCATGAAAGTCATATTAGTTCCTTGTTCTATTGAAGCTATCTCAAATTCTTTTTTATGTGCTCTATATGCTTTGTCATTTTTTCCTTTTAAGATAGACTCATAAAATAGTAAAATATTCTCTTGTCTTTTACTTAATTTTGTTTTGCTATCCAATAAAAGCCTCAAAGAATCTGTAATTTTAAATTGTTCTCTGTTATAATAATAGGCCATTTTATGCACGTAAGGCTCAAAGAAATTTGAATCTGCCTCTATGGCTTTATCAAGAAACTCAAGAAAAAGAGTATCATCTTTCTCAAAATAATCAAATGCCATTTCCTTGTATTGTAAGGCGTTAAAGTTTGGTGGTGTATTTTCATAAAAACGCACATCATCTCCTTCAATCGTCAAATATCCTAATATTTTTTGCTTCAGTGCTTCTACACATTCTAATGGTGAATTTGGATCACAAGAAATGGTTTCAAATGAAATTAATGTTTGATCGGTTAATCCATCTTTGATAGAGCCCTGCAGTAATAGTTGATTGTTTTCTTTGTAAAAATCACCCAAAATTATTCGCCCAGGCTTAAAATAACTTTTTAGTAAATTATTTATATCAATTGCACCAGCCTGAGATTTAACAATATTGGCATAATCACTAACTAATCTTGGTGAAATTACCTGACCTACTTCTTTTTCAGTAATCCCATGAATAATCCAATTAGCCGTAATTTTACCTATAATATTTAATTTTTCATCATTGGTATTATTAGTAAACTCCAAAACAGCTATCCTGTCATTACCTTGAATTTTTGTTAATGAAAAATTTTCACCAAAATTATTCTTAACGATTAGTGTAATTGCAATGCCTGAAAGTAAACCAACAACAAGTAAAGAAGTAAAGTACATTTTTTGGAATGCACTTTTGTTATATGGCGTATTTGGATCTTCGGTTTGCTGAATCTCATATTTAAGAAGCCTAAATTTCCAGATATAATAAATGTAAATTGGAAATCCGACTAATAAAATAAGGATAAGGTAGGTAACACTTTTATCAGGCAATCCTAAGGGTTCTGTGATAAGAGCTAATACCTGTAAAACCACCCAACTTGAAACAATATATATAGAAAGCATTTTAAATACTTCCTTTTTATGGCATTCTTGTACGAAACCTTTCAAGGTCATTTTCAGTCAATTAGTAAAGTCGGTTAAGCGCAAATGGGTGAATTTACTTGCTAAAGTTACATATTTTCACTAATATAGTCTATAATTAACTAAAAAAACTGCGTAATGGCTATTAACGAAAATTCTGAAAATAAGGGTAGTATCATTCCTAAAGATGGAGGAGGCATCAACCCAAAAGATGGAGGAGGCATCAACCCAAAAGATGGCGGAGGTATCAACCCAAAAGATGGAGGAGGTATCAACCCTAAAGATGGCGGAGGTATCAACCCAAAAGATGGCGGAGGTATCAACCCAAAAGATGGCGGAGGTATCAACCCAAAAGATGGAGGAGGTATCAACCCTAAAGATGGAGGAGGTATCAACCCAAAAGATGGAGGAGGTATCAACCCAAAAGATGGAGGAGGTATCAACCCAAAAGATGGAGGAGGTATCAACCCAAAAGATGGAGGAGGCATCAACCCAAAAGATG